>Ga0194132_10005003_pt1 | contig 22020 bp, 23 predicted proteins | sample TA2KigOf80mmetaG_FD_148612 | JGI IMG/M metagenome (GOLD analysis project Ga0194132, IMG submission 148612) | Freshwater microbial communities from Lake Tanganyika, Tanzania - TA2015054 Kigoma Offshore 80m | ecosystem: Environmental > Aquatic > Freshwater > Lake | place: Tanzania: Lake... | reverse complement strand
CAAAGGCCTACAGGTCTCCGACGATGAGTTTCAAGCGCTCAATATCAAACCCGGTAAGTTTCATGGCGATTGGAACTATACGCTTCTTCCTCGCTCTTAATCGGTAACTTAATTCTTGCCCATGCCTAATTGTCAGGTCTCATAACATCGCGCACTAAGAATTCGTCGAATTTCTTGGATTTTTGCACAAAAATGAGTACGCGATGTCATGAGACTCGACAACTAATTCTTGATGTAGATCATGCCAGCCGGTATGTTCGGCAAGTTCGAGGAGTTCGACTGTTTCTTTGAACAACCCCCCGGTCTTTTGCACAATCAGTTCAGGCATGGTTGCGAGTAGGTCATCTGGACAAGTGGAATAGCGTCCATCCAAAAAATCGGCAAGATCACTCGCTTTGATTCGGCCTAGTGGTGGTAGTACGTCGAGCCGAAACGAGCGTTCTCGAAAACGGGCAAGCGCGCTCAACTCTTCCATTTTGTCTTCTAAGGCTTTGTGGCGCTCTGTAGGAAGCTCCAGTGCAAGGAAAGAGAGGATACGGAGGTCTCTGGGGCAAGGAGTGCAGAGCTGTTGGAGACAAAAGGTAAGCCAAGCTTCAAGCGAGGTTGGATGTAGGCGGGTTGCCTCTGATGTTCCGCGTGTTCCCCAGTCCAGAAGTAACACTGGGCGAGCAGGTCCTGGGGCACGCTGGACCTTTTTTGCAAGTGCGTCGATAAATGTTTCGCGGTCTCCAAGCCCCAGATGCTGTCGTACCTTCAGTGCTAACTGCTCTTCATTAAAGGTGTGCTGTCCTGGTAAACAGCGCATCGGCACTCTGTAGGCGTGTGCCACTTCTTTGGCCTCGCGGCGAAGGTGATCGTACAATTGCTCGAAAAAATGATCGACTAATGTTTCTTGTGTTCCGTAAGCAAGCATACAACAGAGGCGACGTTGTTGATTCCGTACTAACTCGTTGATAGCTTGAAGTCCACGTGCTCGCGGCGTCGTGCGGTCTAATAGTAAGCGTGGGAACTGATGTTTCTTCTGTTTGTCGGTAGTTTCTGTACGCCAATTCTTATAAGCTCCCCACGCGATTGATGAGGGCAAGCCGTATTGGTGGAGTGCCCACACCGGATCTGTATCCTCACCGCTATGCAAAAGCTCGTAGAGCCACGCCAGAAAGGCTCGTCGGGCTTCCCTGGGGTCAGTACTATACTGGCTAATAACCAATGGGGAGTGTAACCCTGGCAATGGCATTCTGGCTTTACCTGGAGATCCTACAAAATTACAGAAGACAAAACGCGGCGGATTTGCTTGCCACAGTTGCGCGAGGTCAGTCACTGGCCGTTGGTCGACGGCGAGACCATTATCTAACGGTAAGAAGAGCATCTTTCCATTACTTTCTGCTGGTCCGTAATAGTAGACAATACGTGGCCGACTCTTCGCCCACACCTGTTGTAAAGTGTTCCAGTCCTGTACTCGCTGGACCGAGTCATGAAAAACCGGCCAGGCATGCTTAAGATGTTCCTCCAGATCTCGTTGGTGAGATTCGGTATCCGGTGCTGAACTTGGGGCGATCAGGAGGACTGAACAAGGAGTTTTCAACGTTATATCTGAGAAGTCGGGAGTTTGATCGAGAGACCCATTCAAGAATTCGGGGTTAATCAGCTCAAATGTCCAGCCGTGATTGCGCAGCAACAGCCCCTGCCACCGGGTTTCTGTCCATGGCAACTCAGCCAAGTGTGAGTCTTCGATTTGCAGACGGATACGAACGGGATGGCGAATCGGAGGCGCAAGGTCTAAGTCAAAGAGGACTTGTAGTACCTTGTCGCACTGCTCTTGTGACCCAAATAATGTCACAAATAAACTCTGCCCGGTGTCGTAAGCTGAGCGGTAATCGGGAATCGGGCTGTATGGATGTAAGTATTTGCGGGTCAGTTGGGTACCATGAAGCTTTAACTGGACAGTCAGGTCATAATGGTTCCCTCTTGAGAAGCGGGCTTCTGTACGAAGTCGTTTCGTAAAAAGTCTGATGATCTTGATAGTTACTTCTGCGTAGATGGCATCGTGTCGGTGGTTTTCTTGTAGGCTGAGTGTAGTTCCTGGACTATTGAGTCCTTGATACTTGGTGAGGTTGATACTGACCTTTTTCCCCGAGGATAGTGGCGCCTCAAACACCATATCATCATCAGCTACTGTGGAAGGTCGGAGGTATAAACAGCAGAGATCAAGCCGGCCTTCTTCCCGTGCGTGCAACAATGCTGGTAACTCGACCTCACGAATATACTTTGACGCGAGGAAGTCTGGCGAGACCAGAAGCACGGCTACGGCTGTCGAGGCTAGGGCATCTTTGATTTCTTGGTCCCAAGCCTGACTTGGCGTGATCCGCTGATCACTCCACACATTTAATTGTCCCGTGTCTTCCCACGGCTTGAGGTGAACACGGAATTCTTTGAGAAATGCCTGATCCTTGTCATTGTGACTGTAGCTGATAAACACCTGGTTACGTGGCATGCGTTAGTCCCCCTCCCTAATGCGAAGCCCCAATGACTTTACACATTCAGAATAGTGAGTAGGTTGTCAAGATGTGAGAGGAGATAGAGACAGAGAGGAGAAGGAGGCTGCGTGATCCTCTTGTGGAAATCTTTCTCATTCTTGTTTCAGCAGATCCCTCAATGATAAGAGAATTCTCCATGAGCCAACAATCTGAATCCCATGCCGACCTCACCCGTCGTATCCAACGCCTCGAAGACATCGAAGCCATCAAGTGGATGATTGTTCGCTATGCGCAAGGTGCCGACCAGCACAACAATACCGACATCATGATGCCGCTGTTTGCCGATGATGCGGTGTGGGATGCTGGTGAACGGTTTGGCCGTTTCGAAGGCAAACAAGCGATCTACGATTTTCTCAAAGGGAGCGGCAGTTTCATTGGTTGGACGCTCCACTATATGGTGTCTCCGGCGATCAGAATTGCTGATGACGGCAAAACTGCGCAAGCCTTTTGGTATTTGTGGGAAACGGCGAATATGCCTGAGGCACAGACGCAAGAGCCTGAAGCGGTGTGGATTGGTGGCACTTACGACACTGAACTTGCCAAGGTGAACGGTGAGTGGAAGTTCACGAAAGTGAATTTGCAGATCAAACTACTGACCCCATACACGGAAGGGTGGGCGAAGAAGCAGGTGAGGGATTAGGCAATTAATGGAAACATAAGAGATGTTTGTCATTGCGAGGAGCCGTAGGCGACGAAGCAATCCCTGTAGGGAAATGAGGATAACGAGATTGCTTCGCTACGCTCGCAATGACATATCTTTATGTTCTTGCGTAGAAGCGAAATAGCAAAGTACGTTACAGGGAGGAATAATCATGAGAGAAGCTGTCATCGTATCAACGGCCCGGACTCCAATCGGCAAATCGTACCGTGGAGCATTCAACGACACGACCACGCCGACTATGGCGGCACCGGTCATCAAGGAAGCTCTGAAGCGAGCAAAAGTTGAACCTGGCGAGATCGAGGATGTCGTTATGGGTGCTGCCCTGCAGGAAGGAACCCAAGGGTACAATGTCGCACGTCAATGTGCGCTTTCCGCCGGACTACCAGTGAGTGTGTCTGGGCAGACCATCGATCGTCAGTGTTCTTCTGGTTTGATGAGCGTGTCGATGGCGGCTAAACAGATCGTCGTTGACGGCATGCAAACCGTGCTTGCGGGTGGTGTCGAGTCGATCAGCCTGGTGCAGAACGAACACCAGAATATCTTTCGCAAAGAAGATGCGATTGCTCTGAAGAACGCTCCCGACCTCTATATGGCAATGATTGACACTGCTGAAGTGGTGGCTAAACGATACAACATCTCGCGAGAAGCGCAGGATGAATACTCGTTGCAGAGTCAACAACGCACGGCTGAAGCACAACAAGCCGGACGCTTTGATGCGGAAATTATTCCGATAACTGTCACCAAAGTGTTTCAGGACAAAGACAGTGGTGGTGTTACCCGCAAAGAAATTTCGATTGATCGTGATGAATGTAATCGGCCTAGCACGACGTTGTCCGGTTTAGCTGCGCTTCCTCCAGTGATGGGGCCAGGGAAGTTCATAACTGCAGGAAATGCGAGTCAGCTCTCAGACGGCATGGCTGCGTGTGTGTTGATGGAAAGGAAACAAGCTGAGCAGCGTGGTTTGCAGCCGCTTGGCATTTATCGTGGCTTAGCGGTCGCCGGTTGTGAGCCAGACGAGATGGGGATTGGCCCGGTCTTTGCCATTCCCAAGTTGCTGAAGCTCAATGGTCTGCGTATGGAAGACATCGACCTGTGGGAACTCAACGAAGCTTTTGCTTGCCAGGTCATTTACTGCCGTGATCGGCTTGGTATTCCCAACGAAAAACTTAATGTGAATGGCGGCGCGATTTCCATCGGCCATCCGTATGGCATGAGTGGCACACGGATGGTCGGCCACGCCTTGATCGAAGGCAAACGGCGCGGCGCACGTTACGTCGTCATCACCATGTGTGTGGGTGGTGGCATGGGTGCGGCGGGCTTGTTTGAGGTGGCGTAAGGAATTTGCGACAAAAATGCCGGGGATTGAAATCCCAGGCTACAATCAACAGCCCTTCCAGGGCTGACTTTAGCATTGTCAGAACAAATGGACGCCCCATGCGGGGCGTGTGAAGGTACACCAGTCACAACTTAAGGAAAAATCGCTGTGTTTTTAGGTGCTCCGTTGCGAGTATGGGTTCCTTCTCCCTCAGGGAGAGGGTCAGGATGAGGGAGTCGAGAAGCCACAAGCCCTGAGTTTTCATCCCCTCACCCTAGCCCTCTCCCTGAGGGAGAGGGAATTACTGCACTGCCAACAGCTTAAGTTGTGACTGGTGGTGAAGGTAGCCGGGGAATTTATTCCCCGGCGAGAAACAGTCGCTTCATCTGCAGAAACTTAATGCCCAGCCACCACTTGCCGCTTTGCTTCATCTGCGGCGGTGGGCTGAGCTACTTTGTAGAGCTTCTGTGCATTACTCCACAGAATCTTGGTGCGAACTTCTTCGGTGCAATCCGAAAGGCCGCCTTTGATCCGTTTGTGGACTTCCTCACCGTAGATCGAAGTCGGGTGCGGGAAGTCAGTTTCAAAAAGAACGTTGTCAGTGCCTACTTTATCGATCAGGCGTCGCGGTGCCGTTTGCTCGAACCAGTAGCAGGCATACACGTTACGCGCGAAGTATTCGGACGGCAGCATTGTGAATTCTGGCCGTTCTTTCGAAACCTTATTATCGGTGAATTGATAGTCTAATGCTTCGAGCGAGAACGGAATCCAGCCGATGCCACTTTCAACGGAAATAAATTTGATCTTGGGGTAACGGCACAGCACGCCGGACATGATGAGGTCGTTCAAATGAATGCCGTTGCGCAGGAATACATTCACAGAGAGTTCGGTGAATGTCGCCATACGGCCATACTGCTTCATCTTCATGCCTTGGATACCATCTTCCATGTTGCCTGAGCCAATATGGAAGCTGATCGGCAGATCGAGTTCACAGGCGACCTCCCACAGTGGGTTCCAGTGTGGGTCACCAAGAAGCGGTTGTCCCAAGCCCTGCGGCTCGCCAGTAAAAAGAATGCCTTTGTGCCCCATCGCTGCGCAGCGCCGTACTTCCTTGACGGCTTCTTGCACGTCCCAGAAGGGCGTAGATGTGATCGGTAGCAAGCGGCGTGAATCAGCCGAGGCCCATTCGGTCTGCCAGTCGTTGTACGCTCGCACACAAGCGATCATCATCTCGGGGTCTTTCAACTTGAGGAACTGTTGGCTGCCGAAACCACCAACGTTGGGATACATGACCATCGCCCAAATGCCCATTTCGTCCATGTATTTGAGACGTGCTTTGGCATCGTAGGCGCCGGGATGCATTTCTTCATATGACTTTGGCCAGCTTGTCATATCACCGACACCAGCGGTTGCTGTGAGTCCTGGGTTAGCAATACGATGGCCGCCGAGGTACCACCACAGGCGTCCTTTCTCATCTTTGTCGAGACGAGGTACCGCGTCTTTCATGTGGGCGGGAACGCGTTTGGTCCAGACGTCTGGTGACTCCGTGACATGAGTATCGACGTCAATGATTGTATAGCCGCTCATAACCTTCCTCCTTGGGCTGCGCGTACGCATGCCGTGGTTAGTGGTCTTCAGGCACCTAAAACGCATAGACGGGCCAGATGCAGATGTCAAGGAGAAAGAGGGTGAGCACGCAGCGTTCAGCGTTCAGCTCGCAAAAGAAGCATTCAGCGGTCAGCGATCAGCAGTTAGCCAAAAGAGAGGAACAAAAAAATCCCTGCAAAAGCCGACGGCTGACAGCTGATGGCTGACTGCTGACAAAACACGTACTGCGATCAGCAAGAGTGATGGAATTTGCTCAACTTCTGCCCTATATAGCAATCAACACAACGCAGAGGAGGCTCAACCATGTCAGCGAAACAGCACGCACAGTCTGCGGCGATTCGTGCACGTGTGAATCATCCCATCATTGATTCTGACGGTCACCAGGTCGAAATGGGGCCGATCTTTTTCGATTACCTCAAAGCAGAAGCCGGACAAAAGGTCGCTGAACGCATGCCGGCTTTTTCAATCGACGGATACCCTGATGCTGGATGGTGGACGCTGTCGCCACAAGAACGCCATGACCGCCGGAGTCTGCGACCCACCTGGTGGGCCTCTCCTGCACGCAACACCAAAGATCTCGCGACCGCCTTTTATCCCAAACTGTTTCACGAGCGCATGGATGAGCTCGGACTCGACCTCTCCGTCATATATCCAACTGTTGGTTTGCTGATTGTACAGATTGCCGATGAAGAAGTACGACGAGCTGCAGCACGTGCGGTCAACAAAATGAAAGCCGAGATGTTTGCCGGCTATACTGATCGCCTGCTTCCGGTGGCAACGATTCCTATGCACACGCCACAAGAAGCCGTAGAAGAGCTGGAGTATGCCGTGCGTAAATTAGGATTGCGAGCGATAATGATGGCGAGTTATGTGCGCCGCCAGATCAAGGCTGCCGCACGTATCTCGCCTGAAGCCGCACGCTACACCTATTGGCTCGATACCTACGGGCTCGATAGCGAGCATGATTACGATCCAGTATGGGCGAAGTGTGTGGAGTTGGGCGTGTCGCCGACCTTTCATTCAGTGGGTTATGGCTGGGGGAGCCGCGCGACACCAACCAACTATGTGCATAATCATCTCGGCAATTTTGCCTCAAGTGCGGATGCCGTCTGTCGTGGGTTGTTTATGGGTGGGGTGCCGAAGCGGTTTCCCACTCTGACCTTTGCTTTCATGGAAGGCGGAGTTGCGTGGGCGCGTCAGCTCTATTGCGATTTGATTTCGCATTGGGACAAACGCAATTGGGAGGAAGTGCAAAAATACAACCCCGCGTATGTCGATCGTGACGCCTTTCTCGACTTCTCCCGTCGCTATGGTGGAACGCTGCTAGAGGGACGCGCTGAAGAGATCTTGCGCGCGTATCAGATCTTTATGTCACGTGGTGAAGATCCTGCATTGCTCGACGAATGGAAGCCGAGCGGCATTACCAGCCCTGAAGAAATTCGCGACATCTTCACAAAGCGTTTCTATTTCGGCTGTGAAGGCGATGATCCGATGAATACGCTGGCCTTTGATACCAAAGGCTCGCCGTTCAATGCCGAACTGTATGCGCTGTACGGTTCAGACTTAGGCCATTGGGACGTGCCCGACATGAGCGATGCCGCGCACGAAGCCTACGAACTCGTCGAAGACGGACTCATGAGCGAAGGCGATTTTCGTAAGATGGTCTTTACCAATCCAGTAAAGTTCTGGACGTCGACCAATCCGAATTTCTTTCTGGGGACGATTGTCGAGGGGGCGGTGCGGCAAGATGTCTGAAGAATTCCCTCGTCCCTGCAGAAATACTAGTAGATAGTCCAGAAAGTTTTGCTGGCTAACTCAAGGGACGTCATTCCCGCGAAGGCGGGAATCCAGGCGGCTGAACGACAGGCCACTGCTGAAGTTCCCTGGATGCCCGCCTTCGCGGGAATGACGAAACCCTATCCCTCAAAATTAAATGGACTGACTACTAGCGTGAAGTTAGGGGATGGTTGTCATTGCGAGGAGCCGTAGGCGACGAAGCAACCTCCTGGGGTACAACTGTTTACAATGAGATTGCTTCGCTACGCTCGCAATGACAGGATGCCCTCCTCCTCAGAAGGTGAGCGCAAAGTCTTACGCAAAAATCTCACTAAAGAAATCGCGCATCGACTTCCACGAACGCTCATCGGCTGCTTTGTTGTACGCAATCCCCGGATTGCCGACGCTGGCTGCATTAGGATTAGTGAAGCTATGCACTACACCGCCGTAGGCGATGAGTTGCCAGTCGACACCAGCAGCAGTCATCTCTTTTTCGAAAGCGTTGACTGTTGCCTGTGGGACAAAGGGATCTTCTGCGCCATGACAGACTAAGACCTTCCCTTTGACTTTGCCTTGCTCGGCTGGCTTCTGGGTGGCGAGATTGCCGTGAAAAGAAACGACACCCTTTACTGGTGCGCCATCGCGGGCCAATTCAAGAGAGAACGTTCCACCCATGCAATAGCCAATCACCGCTAAGCGGCTGGAGTCGACTTGTGGCAATGATGCAAGTTTGTCCAACCCTGCGCGTCCGCGTGCGCGGAATTTTGCTGGATCGGTCATGAGTGGTGTGGCGAGTTTGATGGCTTCTTGCAGATCCGAGGTTTCAAATCCGTTACCATACGGGTCACCAGCCAGCGCCACATAACCGAGCGCCGCTAGCATTTCTGCACGCCTCTTTGCGTTGACGCCAAGACCGAACGCTTCTGGCATCACCAGAATGCCGGGCTTTTTGTTCGAACTCTGGTCATCGTAGGCCAGGTGTCCCTTCAGTGTGACCCCCCCATCTTTGTACTCAACCGTTTCTGTCTTCATGCTGCTCCTCCTTGTATGTAATGTTGACAATACCGTGCCGTGTCTTTTTGGCAGTCTGGGTTCTGCAAGTCAACCTCTGGCATGTCCAGCGGACATCCGCTTGCCGAAGCAGGCGAACTCTTGTAGTAGGCTGCGCAGAATAAAGCGTTCAGCCGTCAGCGGTCAGCTTTCAATAAAACAGTCTTGCTAAAAACTGAGCACTGACAACTGAGAATTGAATCCTTACGTTTCTTATCCGGCTGACAGCTGATAGCTGAGTGCTGAGTGCTTATCCGCAGAAGGGAACGTGCCATGAGTATTGCAACTGCCACGTATATCGCAATCGACCGCAAGAAAACTCTCAGTGAAGAACCAGCCACAGGCCACAACCGCTGGCATCCAGATATTCCACCAGTGGTGAAAGTCGACCCAGGGCAAGTCGTCGGCATCGAGACTCGGGACGCGTTCGATGGACAGGTTAACCCGAACTCCTCTGCTGCAGACCTGCTGAAAACGAGCCTTGGTGTGGTGCACCCACTGACTGGGCCAGTCTACGTTAACGGTGCAGAACCAGGGGATTTACTCGAAGTGACAATCGTTGATGTCGAGGCACAGCCGTTTGGATTCACTGTGCAAGTGCCGGGCTTTGGTTTCCTGCGTGATGTGTTCACTGAACCACATATCGTGCGCTGGACGATTGCCAACGGTTTTGCCACTTCGCCTGATCTGCCAGGCGTACGCATTCCCGGTGCGCCGTTTATGGGCGTGATCGGTGTTGCGCCATCACACGAGTTGTTGGCCAAAATCAATCAGCGAGAGACTGACTTGTCGAAACGCGGTGGCGTGTTGTTGCTACCGGATGCGAGTGGAGCGATTCCCGCTGATCCCAAGATTGCTCAAAACGCGATGCGCACCATCGCACCGCATGAGACCGGCGGCAATGTTGATATCAAGCAGCTCTCGAAAGGGACGACGTTGCGTATTCCTGTCTATGTTCCTGGTGCCTTGTTCTCAGTTGGTGATGCACACTTTGCTCAGGGCGACGGTGAGAGCTGTGGGACTGCGGTCGAGATGAGTGCCACGTTCTATGGTTCGTTCAACCTCATCAAAGGCGCAGCCAAGAAATACAACATCCAGGATGTGCAATTTTATCGTAACGACTATTTTACTTCGCCAGAGATGGCAGTGCCGCGCCGGTTCTTCGCCACGACAGGGCAGTCCTGCACCCGCGAAGGTGTGGCGCACTCAGAAGATGCGACGCTCGCTGCACGCAATGCGCTGCTCAACATGATTGATTATCTGGTGCACGAACGTGGCTTCACGCGTCAACAAGCGTATGCGATTACCAGTGTGGCAGTGGACCTCAAAGTGAGTGAGCTGGTGGATGTGCCAAACTTTGTCGTCTCGGCATTCCTACCGTTGGATATTTTTGTGTGAGGTTCCTGCAGAAGAGTGAGGTAATAGAAGGCTGACGCGGCCCGTCACTCCCGCGAAAGCGGGAATCCAGAGCAAGGGCAGTAGATTCCGGGTCGCGGCCTTCGGCCTTGCCCGGAATGACGGGCTCCCATCTTTCATACTTATTGTTTCTTCGTTCCTACTTCCACAAATCCCTCTTTCACCAACAGTCTTGTGTTCTCCCCATCCTTTCCGTCACAATACGGGAATAGTGATGTCCGGTGGATGTTATGGGGGTACTGACATGAAAGGCATTCTTTCTGGTCTACGAGTAATCGAAGGTTCCGCTTTTGTTGCGGCACCACTTGGGGGGATGACACTCGCGCAACTCGGTGCGGATGTGATCCGTTTTGATCAAATCGGTGGTGGGCTCGACTATCAGCGATGGCCTTTGGCTGATGATGGCCAGAGTCTTTTCTGGGCTGGACTGAACAAAGGCAAACGCTCGATTCAGATTGACTTGCGCTCGCCACGTGGACGAGAACTCGCGACTGCACTGATTACTGCGCCTGGCGACAATAACGGTCTGTTTCTTACTAATTTCCCTGCCCGTGACTGGCTCGAATATGAAGGGCTGGCGCGGCACCGCAAAGATCTCGTCATGGTAGCGCTAACCGGTAACCCGGATGGCACCAGTGAAGTGGACTATACAGTGAACCCAGCCACAGGGTTCCCGTGGGCGACCGGACCGCGCAACCTGGCTGAGCCGCTTAATAGTGTCTTACCGGCGTGGGATATCGCACTCGGAACACTGGCGACGGTGGGTCTGCTTGCGGCTGAACGTCACCGGCGGTTAACTGCTGAAGGCCAGCTCGTTCGTCTTTCACTGTCTGATGTTGCCTTTGCTATGGTTGGCAATCTTGGTCGTATAGCTGAGGCACGTCTCGGCGGACGAGATCAACATAAAGATGGTAACTATCTATATGGGGCTTTCGGGCACGATTTTGAGACCCGTGATGGACGGCGAGTCATGGTTGTTGCACTCACCGCTCGGCAGTGGAATGCACTGGTTGATGTGACAGGTATTGCTGAGGCCTGCCAGAGCATTGAGCAGGTGACCGGCCACGACCTCAGCACTGAGACTGGTCGTTTCGAGGCTCGCGATTTGATTGCTGCGTTGCTACGTCCATGGTTCGCGTCGCGCAGCCTGGCAACCATCCGTGATACGTTTGCGGGCACCAACGTCTCCTGGGGACCGTATCAAACATTCCGACAACTTGTGACAGAGGACCCACGCTGTTCGCTGGCGAATCCGATGTTTGCAGAAGTCGAACACCCTGGGGTTGGTACGTATGTGATGCCGGGCTCGCCGTTAGATTTTTCCGAAGTATCGCGCGTGCCGGTTCGGCGCGCACCACTGCTCGGCGAAAATACCGACGAGGTGTTGACCGACGTGTTAGGATTGAGTTCTCACGAGATCGCACGCTTGCATGATCAGAAAGTTGTTGCTGGTACATCAAAATAAAGGAACGACGACGTGAGTACATTCGTATTGATTCATGGCGGTTGTCATGGCGCGTGGTGTTGGTACAAAGTCGTGCCAGCGCTAGAAAAGCGTGGTCACACCGTGATTGCTCCAGACTTGCCCAGTCATGGCAGAGACAAGACGCCAGTCGCAACGGTGACGTTGAAGTCTTACGTAGATACGGTTTGTGACATTCTTGATGCACAGCGTGAGCCTGTGGTGTTGGTAGGACACAGCATGGGTGGTGGAATCATTACCCAGACGGCTGAATACCGGCCAGACAAAATCAAGACGTTGGTGTACCTCACTGCGCTGCTGCCGGCGAATGGCGAGTCAATGGGAACCGTCTTGCGGCGCAATACAGAGTCAGCGTTGAACGGGAATTTTGTTGTCAATGCTGACAAGAGCGCTTCGATGGTACGCGAAGACGCTCTCGTCGATGGGTTTTACGCAGACTGCTCGGCTGAAGATGTTGCCCTAGCCAAGCTGCTGTTGACGCCGCAAGCGTCCGCTCCGATAAAAGACAAAGTACAGACCAGTGCCGAACGCTTCGGGAGAGTCCCTCGGGTGGCGATTGAGTGCCTGCAGGACCGCGCCCATCCACTAACTTTCCAAAGAAGTGTGTATCCGACGTTTCCGTTCCAGAAAGTGATTGCCATGGACACCAGTCACTCCCCGTTTTTCTCAGTGCCTGAGGAACTCGCAGCGTATTTGGCGGCGTTGTAACGTAGCGCTCCTTGCTTGCTCTTTGGCGAGTGCTACTTTAGTATCACTCGTATGCGTACCGAACTCGTTACCACTTTGAAGCGGAAGGCAACGGAGATCATTTCAGAGGTGGACCGTGAGAAGGTCCCGGTGCTGATTACTCAGCATGGTCGTCCTGCAGCCTATCTTGTAGATGTAGAAACCTATGAGAAGCTCAAGCAAAGATTAGCCATCCTTGAGGGGATTGCACGTGGAGAGCGCGCCATTGAGCAAGGTCGGGTTGTGTCCCATGCCGAAGCAAAGAAACGACTTGCACGATGGCTGAGCTGATCTGGACCGAGCCTGCACTGAGCGATTTAGACGCAATCGCTGACTATATTGCCCTGGATAATCCAGAGGCAGCGCGTGTTTTGGTGCAGCGCGTATTTCAGCATGTTGAACAGCTAGCCGAGTATCCTGAAAGCGGTTCACGGCCTAGAGAATTGCGCGGTTCCCGTTATCGGCAGATTGTCGAACCACCGTGTCGCGTGTTCTATCGCTACGATGGTCAACGAGTCTTTGTTCTACATGTCATGCGTGGAGAGATGCGCTTGCGGGCGAGTCAGCTTGGTAAAAGGGATCGACAAACGAGGAAGAGTTAGTTTCACCCTCTATGTTCTTCATGCTTGATCTTGTTGAGATCAAAACCTGGATAAGTGACAGCCATGTTGAAATACCTCGAACTAAAGACTGGGTATGGCCATAGTGGTCCAGCCTGGATTGGCTACGTGAAAGAGTCAAAGACCGGCAAGACTTTGTACTTTAACGGTCGCGCGCTGCAGCGGATGAAAAAAGGTGGGATCTATGGGAACTACCTCGACGTTGAGACGAGAGAAGAATTTTGGGTGTCAAACGTCAAGAAGAACGGAGAAGATCGACATTGGGCAGGATCAGGGAAAATCCTCATCGAGGCTACGGCGGTTGTTGAATATCTGACAATCACTGGTGCGACGACGCTGCCTACATCAAAGTACGAAGTCTTTGAGCAAGCCCTGTCTACCGATATTGCTAAGTTCCACAGATTGGCAAATGAGAAGTTAACTGAAGAAGATAGAAAGAATCTTTGGCTAACACTTGGAGAAAGATTCATAAACAGCGAGTGATATCATAAGCCATAGCAAACGGTTTGTCCTCGAACTGGTTGACCAGCGTATCAAGCTCTCGACTTTCATCGGTCGTGAGCTTGCCCTCGGTGCTTTTGGCAAGGAGTTTCGCCATACGTTTGCGGTCACGAGTAGGCATGCGAAAAGAGCTACGAATCTGGCGTGCTTTTTCGTATGCCTCATCAATTAGAGCCCGCGCGATTTCAGCTTCCAACTTCTGGCGTTGGTGCTTTAACTGGGCAATCATCTTACGCAACTCTTCGAGCGTCGGTTTCCCAGTTGCCACTTCCGCGCCTCACTTTCTGTTCTGAACCATACTCGGCCTTTGCGGCTGTGGAAACGGGCAATAATCCTCTCGTTCCACCCAATCAAACGCGAACAACATCTTCGCCATGCCGATGAGCACCGCGATCACCATCGACAACTCGACAATTTCGCCATCAGAAAAGAAGTCTTGTAATTGTTTCATCAAGGCTTCGTCGACTACAGGCTTCTGTGATGTATGCGCCAGCGTAGAGGCAAGGCGTAGTGCCGCCTTCTCTCGCTCACTAAACGGGCCAGTTTCAAACGAGGATAACGCTTGGAGCTCTTCGTCGGTGATACCATGCTGCCTCGACGAGGCAGTGTTCATGCGGTTTCAATAGGCACAGCCGTGCAAGGTCGACAGCCGCAAGCGCACGAGTTCTTTGATTCGTACCGGTGCAATCCCGCCAAAGAAAATCTGTCCATAGAACGAGTTGAAATACCAATCGAGCATGTGTGGGGCATTGGCACCGACTTCCAAGAAATGTGCATCACCAGCGACTGCCAGTGATGTGTCGAGCAGCTCTTGCATCGACGCTGATAGGTTCTCTCGTGGTAATCGACGTAACGCCATAGGTGCACTCCTTTTTGTTCTCTTTCTTTAGGAGAGAATTCCTCTTCCGTCCAGCACGAGAGTGATTTATGTGATAGAGGGAGCCCTGTGCTAATAGTGAAGGAGGGATTCTCGATGAGCACCAAGACTCTCAAGACCGCACGTCAACGCGGGAAACTGGCTCCGATCCGTTTTGCCCATGCGGTGCTGCAGACCAACAAACTGCCGCACATGCTTCATTGGTACCAAACCGTGCTTGAGGCGGACATCCAATATGAGAATGAATGGATCGCGTTTCTGACCTACGACGAAGAACATCACCGACTAGCCTTGGTCGCACGTCCCGGCACAGTCGATCGCGTTCCAAACGCTGCGGGCCTAGCGCATCTGGCGTATGCATATGTCGACATGGATGAGCTGGTTACCACCTACGAACGACTGAAAGCGGCTGGGATTGTGCCGGTGCGGACGATCAATCACGGTCCGACTACGTCAATGTACTACGCCGATCCCGATGGTAATCAAGTTGAGCTGCAAATTGACAACTATGATACGCCTGAAGAATGTCACGCCTGGTTCTTCACGCCTGAGTTTGCCAAGAATCCTATCGGGATCTTGTTTAATCCAGATGACCTCGTTGAGAAGTTCCATGCCGGTGTTCCCGTGACGCAATTGAAGCAGATTGGGTTTCTGCATCTGGATAACCCTTGAGATCATTTCGTGACTCTTGTAGTCTCTATAAGGCTGTGACCAAAAACTGATTTTGTTTCGCGATAAAGAACAAGGAGGATCTCATGCATGATGTCGTGATTCGAGGCGGGAAAGTTGTTGATGGAACCGGAAAGCCCGCCTTTACCGGAGATGTAGCGATTGCCAATGGCAAGATTGCCGCGGTAGGAAAAGACGTCGGTAGCGCCAAGAAAACCGTGAACGCCGATGGTTTGCTTGTGGCCCCAGCATGGGTCGATGCGCACACGCATTATGATGGTCAGGTCGCGTGGGATCAGCAGATGACCCCATCGCTATGGCACGGCGTCTCGACTGTGGTCATGGGTAACTGCGGAGTCGGTTTTGCCCCGGCAACTCCGGATCGGCATGAATGGCTCATTAGCCTGATGGAAAGTGTGGAAGATATTCCTAGCAAGTCACTGGTTGCAGGACTGCCGTGGGGATGGCAGAGCTTTCCTGAATATCTTGATGTACTCGAAAAAATGCCGCGCACGTTGGATGTCGGCGGTATGATCACTCACGGTGCTATGCGTGCCTTTGTCATGGGTGAGCGTGGCGCACGCAATGAAGCTGCCACTGCTGAAGACATGGCGCGGATGGCCGCGATCGCTAAAGAAGCCGTGTTAGCTGGTGGATTGGGATTCTCTACTTCTCGGACACTGGTCCATGCGACGCCTGATGGTGAGCCTGTCCCTGGGACGTACGCTTCTGAAGAAGAACTCAGCGTCATTGCGAGAGCCGTGCGTTCAACTGGTCGTGGAGTCATGGAAGTTGTCCCGCGTGGTATTGCCGGTGAGACCCCGGAACTCGTGCAAGAAGTGGAAATGCTGATCCGCATTTCTCGTAACACAGGGTGTACACTGACCTTCTTGTTAGCGCAGAACAACACCTATCCCGACCAGTGGCGTGACGTCATGACAAGATGCTCGGCTGCAGTCGAAGGTGGCGTTCGCATCGTACCGATGGTCTTTGCCCGTCCGGTATGTGTGTTGTTCAGCTTCCAAGGCGACAACCCCTTTGAATATCTGCCGAGCTTCCAGCCGCTGAAAAAACTTTCCCACGATGAAAAGGTTGCGGCTCTACGTAACCCAGAGTTACGTCAAAAGCTGGTGACAGAAGCGGATCCCAATACGACAGGTATGTCACTGCTGTATCAGAATCCGATGGTATGGGAGCGCACTTACCCCATGGGCGAAAAGCTGAGCTACGAGCCAGCCAGCAGCAATAGCATTGCTGCTATCGCCAAGCGTGAAAACCGCAATCCTCGCGAAGTCGTCTACGATTTGATGCTGGAACAGAATGGCCGCGCGTTCTTAATGTACGCTGCCGCTGGTTACGCGCAAGGCAATGCCAAACCGCTGCGTGAACTGATCTGCGATCCGATCACGGTTATGGGTGGCAGTGATGCTGGCGCGCATGTGCGTCAGATCATTGATGCTGGGGTGCCGACATATGCATTGACGCACTGGACGCGTGACAAAGCTGCGGATGATCCAGCCCGCCTCCCGCTTGAGTTCGTGGTGAAGAAATTGACCCATGACAGCGCACGGCTCTTTGGCATGACCGATCGTGGGACGTTGGAGCCAGGTGCAAAGGCGGATGTCAACATCATCGATTATAACAATCTGAGTGTCAGCTACCCTGAGATGATCTATGATCTCCCGGCTGGCATGCCGCGCCTCATGCAGACTGCACGTGGGTACGAGAAGACCTTCGTCAGTGGTGAAGTCGTGCAAGAGAACGGCAAAGACACCGGCGCTCGTCCTGGCCGGATTGTTCGTAGTCGATAACGTTTGCTGGTTGAAAGCGTAGGAGCGACCGGCCGGTCGCTCCTACATTCCATATTCATTCTCTACCTCGGCTGTGGCCATACGCCTGGGACTTTTGTCACCAGCCAATTCACTAACGCCGCATTCACTTCCAGTGGCTTCTCCTGCGCCATCCAGTGACCTGAACGGATGTTGACTTCCGTGAGGTTACGACAGTAGGTCCGCATCGGTTCTGCTAACCGTGAGTGCGTACATTCACACACAAAATCATAGCGTGCGTTGAGAAACAACACTGGCATGTCGAGGTAGCTATTGTTCTTGGCGGTTTTGCCGTACTCCTCATTCACTTTATGATTCATGTACCACGACGACGGACCGAAGAATCCGTTGCGTTCTAACGCAGAGGCATACATACGTAGATCTTCTTCAGAGACAACATCGCCATCGCGGGGAAAATCGGGAATCGTGCGGAGACCGATCATGCCATGACTTTTCCGCGCTGTGGCAGTCATCGCCGGTTTGCCTTCGCCGTCAGGATTGCCTTTGCGGAAGATGAGTTTGACAAAATTGTAGGGACTGGCGTCCATCGGCGCGATGGCTTCGGCAAAACTCTCTTCGTAATAGCGCATGTAATCCCACTGGCCGACAGGATACTCATCTGCGGGGTACAATTTGCGATCAACTAATGTCACTGTATGATCCAAGCCACGTTCGATGGTGTAATACGGCACACAGAGATTGGCGACGGCGTGACAGCGATCAGGATGATGGCTGGCCAGATCCCATACCACTGGACTCCCCCAATCGTGCCCGACCCATACGGCTTTGTTCCGCTCGAGTGCGTCAATCAGATCAAGCATGTCACGCACGATATGTTCTTGGGCATAATCACCATGAGTGTTATAGACCGAGGAGCGTCCGTACCCGCGCATATCCGGCGCAATGACGCGAAAGCCCAGCGCTGCTAGGGCCGGGAGTTGATGCCGCCAGCTAATTGATAGTTCAGGCCAGCCGTGGACAAAGATCACGAGCGGCCCATCTTCTGGGCCAGCAGCGAGATAGAAAGTTGTATGTCTGGAGGTTTTGACAGTGTGTTCAGTGATCGACATCGTCGTTCTCCTTCGCAGTCTTACATAATGGCATTCTGGAGACTGCACTTTAACAAATACCGAGGGCCCTGCCAGCCAGAACACCTGGCCCTCTCGTGTAGTTGGTGGAGTGTGCAACCCTGTGTAGATATGGCATGAAGGAACTTCTCGAAAAGGAGCCATCATGCAGAAAACCCGCACGGATTTGATGACCACGGCGCGCATGCGTGCCAAACAGGCAATCGAAGCAGGGGACAAGGAGGCTGCGCTCAAAGCGGTCGATGAGATCTGGGAAGAGGGGCGCCCGATTCACGATCTGTATGGCGACATGGCTGCGGTCTTTCTCGATTACATCAAAGAGAAACTCGGTGAAGATGCGGTTGAGGAATCGTGGCGCTACGTTGGCGATAAGATTTGGCGACCGGTGCTCGAAACCTATCGTGATAAAGACCCAGTACTGATGGCAGAAACATACGCGATGTTTTTGCGCTCGCATGGCTATGACTTTACGTGTGAAGAGGATGACGAGAAGATCACTTTTTTCATGCACTACTGTCCCAGTGGCGGACGCATGCTGCAAGAAGGGAAGGCGGATACGTCCAAACGACATCCTTTGAATCTTGGCACCAGCCAAAAACCGCGCCCTTGGAGTTTCAACCAAAAGGGAGTGCTCTACTATTGCGCTCACACGCAGTTATGGTTTGATACGCAGCCGCGTGAATGGGGGCTACCGTTTATGTCGTCAGAATACGGTGAGTTCAACGAGAAGGGGGAGGTTGTCGGGCGACCGTGTGCCGTGACGATTCGGAAACGACCGCGCCCTACCACTGCGAACTAAACACGTAGCCACGTGGCGACGGCTAGGAGAGGGAATCATGTCCGCTCAAACCAATGTCCAACTGTGGGCTGATCATATCGTTGGCGAATTTGGTACCAAAGATGTCGAACTGGCGCTGTCGACAATGGTTGAGGATGCTTCAGTCATGCACATGCCGACACGGTCAGGAGGGAAAGGGAAAGCGGTCTTGCGACCCTATTACCGCGATATGTTCATCCCCTCGATTCCGTCGGAATGGCAACATACGGTGATAAATCGGGTGGTGACGGATGATACCATCGTTGAAGAGGCAAAGGTTCGGTTACATCATACGAAGCAGATGGACTGGTTTCTTCCCGGCGTGCCGCCGACCAACACGTGGATTGAGGTTGACTTAGTCATTGTCATTGAATTTCGTGATGGGCAGATGGCGACCGAACGCATCTATTGGGATCAGGCGGCAGTGCTGCGACAGGTCGGGAAATTGTAGAGTCGGTGTCTCATAGATAAAGGTGACTGCTGATATGTTCAGCAGTGGACGCGGCAATCCTTTACTCGTGCGCACGGCACACACTACGAATGTATGGCTACTCTTAATACTACTTTCCTTCAGACTCTTCGTCAGACCCTTGGCACAGACGCTCTCGATACCGCGGAAGATGCGGTCCTGCGCTACGGACGCAACTTGTTACCTGGTGGAGATCGTCGTCCGGCTGGCGTTGTGTATCCATCCTCAACTGCAGAGGTGCAAACGATCGTTCGTCTGGCAAACGAATATCGTGCGCCCCTCTATGCCATCAGCACCGGCGAGAATCGAGGGTTAGGGCTGAAAAGCCCGATACAGCCGGGGAGTCTGGTTGTCGATGTTGGCAAGCGTATGAATCGCATTGTAGAGATCGATGAAACACTCTGTTATGCGGATATCGAACCGGGCGTGACGTACCAGCAAATGTATGACGAACTTGCACGCCGGGGTCACAAGTTAATGATGGACACGACCTCTGGTCCCCCGGACGGCGGTATCGTCGGCAACACGCTGGATAAAGGGGCTGGCTATACACCGTACTTCGATCATTTCGGCATGAGCTGTGGACTTGAGGTTGTGCTGGGAGATGGGCGGGTTCTGCGCACGGCTGATGGTGCGCTGGCTGGTACTAAGACTTGGCGGATTGCTAAGTATGGCTATGGGCCGTTTCTTGATGGGCTTTTCCTGCAGTCAAATTTCGGCATTGTGACGCGCATGGGCGTGTGGTTGATGCCACGCCCACCGGTGATTCGCTCGTTCTTCTTTCTCTTTCCGGATGACGAGGATTTCGCCGAGATTATTGACCTGGTGCGACCGCTTAAACTCAACAATGTCGTTCCGTCGTTACTCAAGGTGACAAACGATATTTATGGTTTGGGGACAGTGGCAACCTATCCCTTTGCTCGTACTGGTGGGCGAACACCGTTGCCTGACGACGTGCGCAAAGAATTGCAACGTCAACATGATGTTGGAGCGTGGTGTGTCTCGGGTGCATTCTATGGTGCTTCAGAAGAAGCGATCCAGCCGTTGATTGAGCGGGTGAAAGCGCATTTCGGACGCTCGGGGAAAGCACGGTACGTTTCTCATGAAGAGGCCGAGCAGAGTCCGATTCATAAGATTCATATCGACACGTTCACGGGTCGCCCTACCCGGAGTGAGTTGGGGTTGTTGAACTGGCGCCCCGGTGGTGGCAATTGCTGGTTCCTTCCGGCGATGCCGATGATCGGTACCGTCGCCAATCAACACCAAGCGCTCTCTCGTCGCATTCTTGCTGACCACAAGTTGGAGTATATTGCTGAGTATGTGTGTGGTCCGCGCATGGGGCGTGCACTCCATGTGATTGTTTTTAACCGACAAGATGTAGAAGAATGTCAGCGGGTGATCGACTGCTATCGTGCATTAATGAACGCCTACGCTGAACTAGGCTATCCGATCTCCCGCGCACCGCTTGATTTTCAAGAAGAAGCGATGGCGCGATTGGAAACGTTTCCGGACGTCTGCGGTGCGATCAAACACGCGCTCGATCCCAACGGAGTACTCTCACCGGGACGGTATGGCATTCGCTAAAAATAAGGAGAAATGATGTCGGCACCAGAGAATCTCAAACTGTGGGAGACCCATATCAAAGGTGAGTTCATGACCAAAGACACCGACCTGTCTCTTTCGACGATGGTTGACGATGCGTCGGTAGTGACTGTACCGACGGGGTGGGGTGGGAAGGGGAAGAAGGAACTCTGGAGGAAATATCACAATGAGTTCATTCCTTCGATTCCGCCCTCATGGAAGCATACCACGCTGAAGGTAACGGCTGCCAATGACTACATCGTTGAAGAGGCCACAATCAACCTCGCCCATACCCAGCAGATGGATTGGTTCCTCCCAGGCCTTGCCGCGACCAACAAACCGATTGAGTTTGACATCGTGATTGTGGTGCAGTTCCGTGATGGCAAGGTGGCGGCGGAACGCATTTACTGGGATCAGGCTGCGGTATTACGACAAGTTGGTCAGCTATAGCCTCATGGTTTAGGCATGCCCGAGCGTGGAAGGAAACGTAACAGCAGTCGGGCGGTGCGATGAAGGGGAAAATTGATGCCATCGGGTGCGGGGTCCTTTTTTTCGGAGGCCCTCGCAAGAGCTGCTGCTTCCTCATCAGCGGGTGACGGAACTGTCATATCCGATGGAATTTGTTGTAGGAGCCTCGCCCAGGTGAGCTGAATGACCTCATCAAAACGAATCGGTCCTTCGCGTAGCATCTCACGCGCGAGCGTCACATCCGAGCGTCCCTCCCAGACAATCCGTCCTGCTTGAGCATCCCAGATTTGTAACTGGAGGCGGGCGGTGGCTGAGGCCGTCCGGGCGGCTTGTACCCCGAACGCAGTCAAGCGTGAACTTTGCTCTTCTCGAAACGAACCTAAGGCGGTGGCAGGAAACAACTTACCGCAATAGTGATTGACCGGAGTGGAGAGCCTCTGCACAAGAGCAGGGATGAGAGACGAGACCATTGTGTGCTGGCTTCGGTCTAAGTATCGAAGTCTGGTCGAAGAGCTGGATGAACGCGGGCGAC
>Ga0194132_10005002_pt1 | contig 22021 bp, 19 predicted proteins | sample TA2KigOf80mmetaG_FD_148612 | JGI IMG/M metagenome (GOLD analysis project Ga0194132, IMG submission 148612) | Freshwater microbial communities from Lake Tanganyika, Tanzania - TA2015054 Kigoma Offshore 80m | ecosystem: Environmental > Aquatic > Freshwater > Lake | place: Tanzania: Lake... | reverse complement strand
ACTGCCGCAGCAACCGCCGCCAAAACCGCTCCTTGCTACCCCGTCGCTGATTTGTTGTGGACATGGCCACCTCCTTTGCGGAGATTAGACCATGTCAGTCAAGAACGCGGTTGGCCGGACGGACACGTCGTTGACACGCCGGACGATGATCGTGTCACCCAAGCTCGTGCCATGAATGTAGAGCACCCCGCTCGTGACGCTTGCCGTGGTTAGCAAGCAACGGCTTTCGAGGGTCTCGAGATTCGGACGGATCTTGCGCGAGCGACGAGTCATGGCGAACTCCTGGATATTTCGCGGGAAGCGAGACAAGGTACGAACACATTCGCACAAGTTACCCGCGGTCATGTTCGACACCAGTCACATCTTTGTGTGACCTGCACTTTTCGCGATGTATGAAAGATGCACGCGGACGATGCGCAGCACGAAGCCGACGTTGCTCGCCACGCGCAGCTTGCGATACAGACGATCGATGTAGACGCGCACGGTTTCGGCGCTGATTCGCAACTTGCGGGCGATGCGGCTGCGGCTGCGGCCCTCGAACAAGAGGACCGCCACCTCAAGCTCGCGCGTCGTGAATCGGCACACCACGCCAATGTTGACCCAGTCATCGCAGGATAGGAAGCCGTCAGCAGGATTGGCGGACTCGAATCGCAAGAGACTCGATTTTGCTGTCACGGCAAACTCCCCGCTGCGCCCGGAAGAACGCGCCACTACCAGCTAGAACGGAAATGCCATCGCAAACCGGACAAAAAAACTCGAAAAGCCACGCTGCAACTCCCCGGATACGGTCGTGCTCGAAGATATGGCTGCGGATCGCTTCGTCCATGCCGCAGCCCCTGTCCTTCACCGTGAGCACGGCATAGACGCCGGGCTGAATGCCGGACAGGTCGCGGGCGGCGGCCTCGTTCAGCTCCACGTTGGCGGTCTTGATCGAGATCTGCCCGCCGTCCGGCATGGCGTCGCGGGCGTTGACGACCAGGTTCATGAGCACCTGGCCGATTTGCCCCGGATCGACCTTGACCGGATGCAGGTCAGGGTCGAAAGCGCGCGTCAGGCGAATATCCTCGCGGATGAGCCGCCCGGGCATCTTCTCTATATCGGCAATGAACGCGTTCAGGTTCACGACCACCGGAGCAAGGATCTGCTTGCGGCTGAAGGCGAGCATCTGGTTGGTCAACGCCGCCGCGCGCTCGCCGACCTTGGCGATCTCCTCGATGGAACCGCGGCCAGGGTGGTCGGCGGGCAGCACCGCCAGGGATCGATCGCCTTCAGGCATTCGCGCTGCCGTAGTCTGGGGGATGGCAGCCTGTCGAGGCCGCCTTGGCTGTCCGCAAGATCAAGAGGATCATAGCAAATCGCGGAGGCGACGTTAGCGGCGAAATGTGCGCCGGCAGCGAATGTTCGGCTGGTCAGGCATGTCGGGCGGAAGGAACGGCAAAAGCTCGTTCGACCCGCCTTTGCAGCTTATTCGCGCGTGGTGAATTCAGAATCCGCACGACTGTCCTATGCATCTGCCCCAATCTCCGCGCACCGGGTGTTGCTCTTGACCATCATGGGCGTATGGACTACCTCACGCACCGCGCCGGAAACGAGGCACAGAGAAAGCTGACATGGCAGATTTTTATCCGAGACTCCTGGAAACGCACGGCCCGGCCGGGACCGGACTCGAGGAACCATACGCGTCCTTCGAGGACGCGCCTGGGTCGAGCGTGCCGGTGACGGGATTGCCGGTGTCCGGGCCGCACTATCCGCTAGAGTTCGCCCGCCGGCTGTTCGCCCAGGAATCGCTGCATCCGTTTTTTTCTTCCGCGCATACCGGCGGTGAAGGGGAAGTGGAACCGTATTCGCTGCAATGGTTCCTTAACATCGAGAACCAGCGGCACAGCAAGCATGGCCGATGGATTCCGCGGTTGCTGGAGTTTGCCAAGCATTCCGGCGAGACGCTGCTGGGGCTGGGACACGGGCTGGGGACGGACTGGGTGCAGTACGCGCGGCACGGCGCAGATGTGATCATCTGCACGCCGTCGATGCCGCAGCTGCAGTTGATTCGCCGTAACTTCGAGCTGCGCGGCTTGCTGGGCCGGTTCATCCACGCCCGGCCGGTGTCATTGCCTTTGGAGACCGCCAGCATCGACGTGGCCTGCATCAGCAGCCTGGATGCCGCCGCCGGCGACCTGCGTCCGCTGGTGTACGAGGTCTATCGCGTCTTGAAACCGGGCGGCAAGGTGCTGGCCGTGACGCGCTCGCGCCGCGATGTGGACTACTGGTCGACCATGCTCCTGTACTGGTATCGCGCCTTCCTTCCCACCCGCACACACGCGACCCCACGCCGGCTCAGCGGCGCCGAACTGTGTCAGCTGTTCGATGGCTTCATCGATCATCGGGTGCACAAGCGTCAGCTGCGCCGTTCCGAAGTGCCCCACGTGTGGCGCTGGCTGCCGCTGCCCCTGCTGGCCCGCCTGATGGGCAGGTTTTTGATCCTGAAGGCACTCAAGCCGCTGAGCGCGGCGCTGCCGTGGCAAACGCAGGCGGCCTGAGGCGCCTGATCCTTCCTACGGAACTTTCGATTCCAGCGCCGGCGGTGGCAACGCCTCTTCGCGTTCCAGGCGATGGTTCTTCGCCTCTGGATCCCAGACGAGCCTGGCGGGAATGGGCTTTTCGGTCCACAGGTAGGGCGGGGTGTATGTCTTGCTGAGGTCGTAATGCTTGTCGGTGCACATGTCGCCGGGGTACATGGCGTTGCCGAGGCACTTGTGCGGGTCCATGGTGCCGGCCACGACGCCGGCCGCCACCGTCAGTTCGTAGCAGGTCCAGCGCTCACGGTCCAGCCGGGTGCATGCGAAGCACTTCTTGCGGAGCCCGGAGCGACAGCGGAACGGCGTCCCTTGCATGAGCAGCCGGCACAGAGCGTAATCCTTGCCTTCCTGCTCGAGCGCGAACTGGGTCAAGGCCGCGGACCGCTCCGGGCACACCGGCACGCGCGGCCTGCGGATCATCACCGAGCCCTTGTAGTCGCGCATGCGCGGCAACGGTTCCAGCAGGAAGATGCTCTGCACGAAATCCGGGCCGGCTTCGAGCAGGGCCGGCGTGCCGTCCGGGCGGTTGAAGACCATGGTGGCGTGTGACGGCGCCCCGGAACCCACGACCTTGTAACAAAAAGTGATCGCCTTGTTGCTCGTCTCGAACAGCAGCAGGTCGCCGGGCTCGGGGAAATAGGGAAGCAACTCGACTTGCCACTGTCCGGCCGGGTCGCAGAAGGTGCGATAGAAGTAACCGGCCTGGCAATCCGGGCCGTGATGGCACGCGGTAAGATAGGCGGGCAGGTCGCGCTTGTGCAGCCAGCCGGCGCGCGTGCCAGCGACCGGCCAGCAGACGGCCAGCAGCCCCAAGCTCCAGATGACCGCCACCAGGTGGTTCATGTCGGCGAGTCTCGGCGCTCCTGCAATGCGACCAGCATCTTGAGACAAAACCGCGCGGCAGACGAAAAAACCCGGTGGCACAGCGGTGTGTTCGGCAAGGAAGACAAGTCCGGGAAACTGGGCCGGGCGGGCTGTCCGGCCCTCCTCTCTAATTCGGCCGGGTCGCGACGGCGGTTTAGTTTTCTCGAAAAGATGCGGCGGCTCGAAGCGACGCGACAATCTCGTATGCTATCGGAGGGTCGGCCTCGTGGTCACATTCCGGGAGGGCGAGGCTCGTGCCAAGCCGGACTGGCCGACCAGCACGCACCGAGAGGAATCATGCCAAACGCCATTCGTGTCGCGGCCCTGGGCCTATTACTGGCGATGGTGGCGAGCGGCACCGCGTCGCCGGAAGGCGAGACGGACAAGCGCTCGTTGAAGTTGCCGCCTTGCATGTCGTCGACGGAGACACGGACATTTCGCGGGCGGGAGCGGTCCAGCATCGTCGTGTTTGGTGAACTGCCCAACATTCTCATGGGCCTGTACGTGTTCGACCCGAACGGCAACTGCGTGGCCCACGACGATCCGGGCGACGACCTGGCGGTCGAATGGTTCCCGCCGCGCGCGCAGCCGTACACGTACGAGGTCCGCAACCTTGGCATGGCATTGACCAGCCTGGAAATGGCCATTCGCTGACATGTTGACTGGAGCCCACGTATGAGATGTGTTGCCGGAACGCTGGTCGCCGTGCTGATGATCCTGGTGGCGTGGTCCGCCGGTGTGGGCGCACCGGTTTCCGGACCGCGCTCGCTCGGCTCCAAGAACAGCCTGGCCGACGGCGCATTCGAGATCAAGGAATCGTTTCGCGGCGGCGAGCGCGCGTGCGTCATCGCCCGCGGCGGCAGCCGCGAGGACGATCTGGCCATCGAGGTGTTCGACGACCGTGGCCGCCTGGTGGCCCGGGTCGAGAACAGCGGCGACCTGGTCGCCGCCATCTGGTACCCGCCGCGCGACGCGGTCTATCGCATCAAGATTTTCAGTCCGGAAAACAAATCCAAGAGCTGCTACGTGTCCATGAAGTGACCATCCAGCAGGCGCTGATAATCTTCCGGGGTGTCGAGATCGAGCAGCACTCCCGGAGACCGGACCGGGCACTCGCGCACCTGCTCGCCGGCCTCGCGAAGAAAACGATTCAGCCCCTGGCCCGGCGGGAAACAGCGCAGGGCCGCGACGTGTTGCCAGCCGATCAAGGCCGGATGGCCGCGCCTGCCGCCGAACGAGGGAATGAAAATCGACTGCTGCGGATGTGCCAGGCGACAGCGCATCAGTGCCAGGATGGCGTCAGGGTCGAGCACGGGATGGTCGGCGGGCAACAGCAGCCAGGCATCGTCGGCGGCCGGCTGGAAACGCTGTTCCAGCCATTCCAGTCCGGCAATCACAGTGGCCCGCATGTCGGGGGTCTCGTCAGCGAGGCGCAGCACGTGAGCGCCGCCCTTTTCCGCCAGCGCCGACACCGCGTCTCCCAGCGGGCTGACCACGACCAGCACGTCGGTCACGCCGGCTTGGCGGAGGGCATCGAGCACGCATTCAAGAATCGACTTGCCGGCGAGCGGCAGCGCCAGCTTGGGCCGCCCCATGCGCCGGCTCTGCCCGGCGGCGGGGATCAATGCCATGATGCGACCGCGCTCAGCCACGCTGCGCCCCTGCTTGCAATAGGCCATCGTCCAAGTTGAGCGTATCTGCTGGCCGCCGAGAGTCAAAAGAGGCCCTGAAACAATGGGGACAGGATCTGGCAACCGGGCAGCGAACGCATAGGATTTCGTGCAGCAGATCAACGACAAGTCAGCGGAGTTTCTCATGGTTCACATCGCAACATCGGCCGGAATCATCATGGTAGCGGCGCTGACAATCGGACCCACGGGCGACGCGCAAGACGCGCCGGCCAATCCGCTGGCAGGCAAGCGTTTCCTGTCCTTGCAGAAGCTCACCGGCGGCGAGCGCCGCGACGGCACCGTCAACCAGATCCACTGGCGCATCGACTTCAAGGACAAGACCTTCGAATGGCTCAATCGCGACGTGATCGTCACCGGCAAGTACACCTACGACGCCAGGACCGGCATCATCAGTGCCGGCAACATCAAGGCCTCGCTGGACGCGAAGACCGGCATCCTGACCTGGGGCAAGCACAAGTACCGGGCCGTGAAGAGTCCGAAGTGAGCGGAGCGGCGATCCTCTGAACTGCCGATTCGGACCAGCGCACGGTCAATCGGCCTGGGCTGACAGAAACGCCATTCAGGCGGGGTTCTAACACCGAACACCCGCGGCCGACACCAAATCGTGGAATTTCGGTTTGGTCCGATCGTCCCCTGGTGGGGTACAGTCTGGCCGTCAACAGTTGCGTCCGGCGGATCAGGGTCGCCCCGGGGGCTGGAATGGAACTTCTCAGTAAGTCTGGGTTGAAGCGGCCAAGGGACGCGTGTGGGTGTGTAAACTCGTAAGCGTAACGCAATTCAAGTGCCGCACGCAGGGAAATTGAGAACCTACGCTGGAATAACGCAACTGTTGTCCAGGTAGTGTGTTGCGTTCATGGGCTGCCTTCGAGATGATTTGCCGAGGGGGTGTATGTCATTTTCTGGACGAATCCTGGACGAATCATCTGGACGAATGCGATCGTCTGGGACACGGCTCGGCTGCCTATTTGCTGGCGCAAAAAAAATGTCCGGGCTGCCTTGCGGAAGCCCGGACCACCAAGCATACTTACGGGTCCCGTCCATCCCTTCGGTAGCCTGGCAGCCTTATCCGTCCTACGTCGGACGGTAAGAGCCCATGGCTTTGCGTCCCCGCCTCACGACGGGTTTGCCCTTGTCGAGGACAGTGGATACTGCCCCATCCATGTCCAAGGCCAAAATCGCCTGGACAACTGAAGCATAGATCGGTTTTTCCGGTTATGCAAGACAATCGGAGAAAAACTTTGGCAAGCGTCGCAGCCAGTCAGAGCTTTGCGGGAGCCTGTCGCAAGCGGTTGCCGGCGAACGCGAAACGTCAACACTCGTTATAATTCCCTTCATGCCGGCGCGTCGTGCGTCCGTTGAATTCGCCGGGCTCGAGGATTTGCCAGCGTTGCTTGACGCTGGGGAGGGATTCCTCGCGCTTGTCGAGGCGCTGCGGGCGGGGCGTGCCGGGACCATCGACGGCGCCTGGAACTCGTCGGCGGCGCTGGCGGTGGCCGCCCTTGGCCGGCATGCGCCCGGCTCGCTGCTCATCGTCCTGGCCCATCCACGCGATGCCGATGCCTGGGTGGATGATCTGCTGACGTTCAGCGGCGACAAGGCCCTGGTGTTCCCGGCGTGGGACGCGCTGCCCACCTCGGAGACGGTGCTCGACGAGGTCGGCGGGCAGCGTTTGCGGGCGCTGCGCATGCTGGAAGCCGATACGCCGCCGCGCTTCATCGTCACCACGATCCAGGCGCTGTTACAGCCAGTTCCGGATCGTGGTCAGCTCGCCGGGCAGCGACGCCGGCTGCGCGTCGGCGACGTCGTCGACATCGAGGAGCTGTCGCGCTGGCTGGTCGAGCATCGCTTTCAGCACATGCAGGCGGTCGAGATCCCCGGCGAGTTCAGCCGCCGCGGCGGCATCGTCGATGTCTTCTCGCTCGACGCGGAAGCGCCCTATCGCCTGGAATTCTTTGGCGACGAGCTGGAATCGATCCGCCAGTTCTCCGCCGAGACGCAACGCAGCCTCGGCACGCTCGACGGCATCGAATTGACGGCCAACGTGCCCGAGCAGCAAACCGGCAGCGTCATCGGGTCGATGACGGGCCATGTCTGCGACTATCTTCGCAAGCAATCGTGGACCATCCTCGTCGAGCCTGACGAGCTCCATGAGCAGGGCAAGCACTACCTGGAGCGTGTGGACGACATCCAGGGGCTGTTCTCGTTGTCGGGAGCGCTGGCACAGGTGCTGCGCTTTCCGAGCATCAACCTGACGGCCATGCCGGCCGCCAGCGTGGAGGCGACCTGCCATCTCCAAGCCGAATCGGTGGAGCGTTTCAGCGGCGACGTGACCCGTGTCCGCGAGGAGCTGGACACGACGGCCGCCAACGACATGGTCTTTGTCGCCTGTCACAACGAGGCCGAGAAGAAACGTCTCGGCGAAGTCCTGGCCGCCGGAAAGCTCGCCCAGTCAAATCGGCTGCGCCTGGTCATCGGCCGGGTCCACGCGGGTTTCCGCATGGTCGGACTGGCGAGAGGAAGCGCGGGGAGGAAGAGGCACCAGGCGAGTCGAACGGGCGACGTCCGAGACGGCTCGGCAGGAGCCTCGCCCTCCCAACAAGGCTCGCCCTCCCAAGGCTTGCCTTCACAGGGGTCGCCTTCGCGGGATGGCAGCGCCCTGAGCATTGTCGTGCTGAGCGACCATGAGCTGTTTCATCGCGAGGAGGCGCGTGTCGTCAAGCCGCGACGGCAGCTCGAGGCCCGCGCCATCGATAGCTTCCTCGATCTCAACGAGAACGATCTCGTCGTCCACGTCAGCCACGGCATCGCCCGCTACCGCGGCATGGAGGTGCTGGAGAAGAACGGCCACACGGAAGAGCACCTCATCATCGAGTTCCGCGAGGGCACGCGCGTCTACGTCCCGGTGTCGCGGATCGAGCTGGTGCAGAAGTACGTCGGCGGCTCGGGGACCGATCCGGAACTGTCCAAGCTCGGCGGCACGAGCTGGCAGCGCAAGAAGAGCCGAGTCGAGTCGGCCGTTCTTGACCTGGCCAGCGACATGGTGAACCTGCAGGCGTTGCGTGAGGCCCAGCCGGGCATCGCCTATCCTTCCGACACCGACTGGCAGGGCGAGTTCGAGGCGGCCTTTCCCTATGAGGAGACGCCGGACCAGCTCACGACGGCAGCGGAGATCAAGCGCGACATGGAACGCACGCGACCGATGGACCGGCTGGTATGCGGCGACGTCGGCTACGGCAAGACGGAGCTGGCCATCCGCGCCGCCTTCAAGGCCATCGACAACGGCCGGCAGGTCGCCGTGCTCGTCCCCACCACCGTCCTCGCCGAGCAGCACTATCGCACGTTCAGCCAGCGGCTGGCGGAGTATCCCTTTGTCGTCGAGGGCATCAGCCGGTTTCGCACGTCCGGCGAGCAGCGCGGCATCCTCAAGCGCCTCGCCGCCGGCGGCATCGACGTCATCATCGGCACGCATCGCCTGGTCAGCGCCGATGTCCAGTTCAAGGACCTGGGCCTGGTCATCATCGACGAGGAGCAGCGCTTCGGCGTCGATCACAAGGAACGCCTCAAGCAACTCCGGCAGACGGTGGACGTGCTGACGCTGACGGCGACGCCGATCCCGCGGACCTTGCACATGTCGCTCCTGGGAATTCGCGACATCAGCAACCTGGAGACGCCGCCACGCGATCGGCTGGCCATCGAGACGCGCATCGTCCGCTTCGACAACACGCTCATCCGCCATGCGATGCTGCGCGAGCTGAACCGCGACGGGCAGGTGTACTTCGTCCACAACCGCGTGCACAACATCAACGCCATCGCCGACCAGATCCGGTCGATCGTGCCGGCGGCGCGGGTGCTCGTCGGCCACGGGCAAATGAATGAGCACGAGCTGGAACATGCGATGCTGAGCTTCGTCCGCCGCGAGGCCGACGTGCTGGTGGCGACGACGATCATCGAGAGCGGGCTGGACATCCCCAACGTCAACACGATCTTCATCAACCAGGCGGACATCTACGGGCTGGCGGACCTGCATCAACTGCGTGGCCGGGTGGGGAGATACAAGCATCGCGCCTACGCGTACCTGCTGCTGGACCCGGATCGGCCGTTGACGCCGACAGCATCGAAGCGTCTCAAGGCCATCGAGGAATTCACGGAGCTGGGGGCGGGCTTCAAGATCGCCATGCGCGACCTGGAGATTCGCGGGGCCGGCAACATCCTGGGCACGCAGCAGAGCGGGCACATCGCCGCCGTCGGCTACGAGATGTACTGCCAGCTCCTGGAGAACGCGGTCCGGCAGGCGCAGAACAAGCCGACACGGACGCCGCTGGAGGTCAACGTCGAGCTGCCCTGGCCGGCGTATCTGCCGCGCTCGTACATCTCGGGACAAAGACAGAAGGTCGAGGTCTATCGCCGGCTGTCGCGTATCCGCCGGCTCGAGCGGCTGCAAGACTTCCGGCAAGAGCTGCGCGACCGCTTCGGTCCGTTTCCGGAGCCGGTCGAATGGCTGCTGCGGCTGGCGGAGTTGCGTCTGCTGGCGGCGCGCTGGCAGGTGACTTCCGTGCATCTGGAAGGCAGCGGCGTGAAGCGTGAGCCGGGCAAGCCAGGCAGGCTGGTCGAAGTCGGCCAGGACGGCAAGGCCGGTACGAGCGCCTTCTTGCCGACCGGGACGGTGGACCTGGTGCTTGTCTATCGAAATGGTCGAAGGCTGAAGCGGCTGGCAGCGCGCGCCGACGGCCGGCTGAAGATCGTGGACGAGGTCAGCGCCTACTTCCGCCTCCGACCGAAAGAATCTGCGCCGGATGCTCTGTATGCCGCGATCAAATATCTCTTGCGTTTGCCCGGGCCGGAGGTATAGGCCTGGGTTTACGTTCTGCGGTCGCCGTGAAACTGTCGAGGCTTGGCGATCAAGCAGGTTTGCCGCCGAGCGCGAAACGTGAACCTGGGGATTTCATCATGTCCGGGCGGGCGTCGATTCTTGGGATGCTGCTGGTTGCCCTGGCGGGTTGCGTGACCGACCGACAGGCACTGGTCGGTATGAAGCCGGCGCCGCTATCCGCTGATCTCGAACCGGGCGATATGCCGCGCGTGTCGCGCGCCCAGCGTGCCGAACCCGGATCGGAACCGGTCACCCTGGGTCGGCCGACGCCTCCGCCGCTCCAGCGCGTCTCGCACCAGGAATCCGCGCCAAAGCACGATCCGCTCGAGGGCGGCCGGCAGGTCAAGGTCCGCGCCTGGGTCAACGGCAAGCCCATCTTCGACGAGGAGATCTACTTCGCCGTCTTGCCCGCGTTGTTCAAGCTGCAGGAATTGCCGGAAGCCGAACGCGCCAAGAAACATGCGGAGGTCTACAACGCCGTCCTCGACCAGTTCATCGACCGCGAGTTGCTCTACCAGGACGCGATCACCAAGCTGATGGCCGTGAAATCGAAGGCGCTCAAGGAAATCAAGAAGATCGCCAAGGCTGAATTCGAGAAAGAGGTGCGCAAGACGCGCGAGCGCAACAAGCTGACCGAAGAAGTCTTCCAGAAGATGCTCCGCGCCCAGGGCATGACGATGGAGTCATGGGAGCGCATGGAGGAGAAGAAGTTCATCGCCAACGAATACGTCGCCAGCCGCGTGATGCCGCTCATCAAGCCTGGTATCGGCCACGTCGCACTCGAGGAATACTACAAGACGCACCGGAACCAGTTTCAGCGCGTGGACAGTGTGAAATGGCAAGACATCTTCATCGCGGTCGGTCCCAAGCATCCAACGCTGGCGGACGCGCACCGGCGTGCGGAATACCTGGCGAACCGCCTGCGGCAGGGTGAGCCAATCGCCAATCTGCTGCCCGAGAACGACGGCCCCAACCCGGACGGCGAAGGACTCGGCCAGCGCCGCGGCGAGATCCGCCCCGTCGAGCTGGAGCGCTATCTCTTCGAGATGCACGACAACGAGGTCGGCCCGGTCGTGGACATCTCCACCGGCTGCCACGTCATCCGCGTCGTCCGCCGCGAGTATGCGGGCCAGATCCCCTTCAACGAAGAAACGCAACGCATCATCGCCAACAAGCTCCGCGGCGAGATCTTCGAACGCGAACTCAAGCGTATCCTGCATGATCTGCGCAGCCGCGCTGTGATCGAGATCGAAAGGAACTGAGCGCCGAGTGGAACGGGCTGATTAAGCAGGAGTTGCATTCACGGCCGAGGACCAAGCGACGGCTCGGCAGGAGCCTCGCCCTCCCGAATACACGCGTTGGCTGGTAATGCTGTCGCAATCGATCTGGATGTCTGCCGCGCTTAGCGCAGCCTTTCGAACCGGCGTCTCGAGCTTCGAGATCACGTTTCCGCCATCTTTTGCGCCATCCGTACCTGAGCCCGCGCCCGTTGCTGAGCCTTGATCTTCTCGTCCTGCGTTTCCGGCGTGGCCGGTGCCGCCTGGGCGGCCTGAAGGGCGTTGCGGGCATCCTCGAGCTTGATCTCCTCGGCCGGGATTGCCCGCGGCGTGAGCACGGTGACGACGTTGTCGCGCACCTGGGCGAAGCCGCCGTCAGCGTACAAACGACGCGTCGTCGTACCCATGGTCATACGCATTTCGCCGAAGCCGAGCTGCCCGATGAGCGGCGCCCGGCCGGGGAGCACACCCAGCTCGCCGTCAACCATCGGCAGCGCCACGAAATCAGCAGGCTCATCGAGCAACGCCTTCTCCGGCGTGACGACGATGAACTGCAAGTGCTTGTCGGTGGCTTTGGCAGTTTCCATTGTGAATCCCAAGCAGATGAAGAATCGAGAACGAAAAATGAGAAGAAAAACCGAGCTTGTGATTGTTCATTCTCATTTCTTCATTTTTCATTCTTCATTGAAGTTATTTCCCTTCCGCCGCCATGCGCTTCGCCTGTTCGGCGGCCTCGTCGATGCCGCCGACGTACATGAAGGCGCTTTCCGGCAGGTGGTCCCACTTGCCGTCGCATAGTTCCTTAAAGCTGCGGATCGTCTCGGCCAATGGCGTGACCTTGCCGGGGCGGTTGGTGAAGGCCTCGGCCACGATGAACGGTTGCGACAAGAACTTTTCGATGCGCCGGGCCCGGTTCACAACCTGCTTGTCCTCCTCGCTCAGTTCCTCGACGCCGAGGATGGCGATGATATCCTGCAACTCGCGGTAGCGCTGCAAGATCTGCTGCACGCGCCGTGCGGTCTGGTAGTGTTCCTGGCCGAGGTACTGCGGGTCGAGAATGCGGCTGTTCGATGCCAGCGGATCGATGGCCGGGTAGATGCCCTTCTCGGCAATGCTGCGCTCCAGGTAGATGAAGGCATCCAGGTGCTGGAAGGCGTTGGCCGGCGCCGGGTCGGTCGGGTCGTCGGCGGGGACGTAAACGGCCTGCACGCTGGTGATGGCGCCGCGCGAGGTACTGGTGATGCGTTCCTGCAATTCGCCCATCTCGGTCGCCAGCGTCGGCTGGTAACCGACGGCGCTGGGCATGCGGCCCAGCAGCGCCGACACTTCCGAGCCGGCTTGCGAGAAGCGAAAGACGTTGTCCACGAACAGCAGCGTGTCCGCCCCGGTGGAATCGCGGAACCACTCGCACATGGTCAGGGCCGACAGGGCCACGCGCAGACGGGCGCCGGGCGGCTCGTTCATCTGACCGAAAACCATGGCGGTCTGCGTGAGGACGGAGCGGCCGGTCTTGCCGATCTCGGTTTCCTGCATTTCCAGCCAGAGGTCGTTGCCCTCGCGGGTGCGCTCGCCGACGCCTGCGAACACGGAGAAGCCGCCGTGCGAGCTGGCAATGCGGGCAATGAGTTCCTGGAGAATGACGGTCTTGCCCAGGCCGGCGCCGCCGAAGAGGCCGGCCTTGCCGCCGCGCACCAGCGGCGTGAGCAGATCCATGACCTTGATGCCGGTCTCGAACACTTCCGACTTGGGAGTAAGGTCAGAGAACGCGGGGGGCTCGCGGTGAATCGGGCGGCGCTCGGTAACATTGACCGGACCACGGCCATCGATGGGCTCGCCCAGCAAGTTAAAGACCCGCCCCAGTGTTTCCTTGCCCACCGGGACGCTGACCGGGCTGCCGGTGTCCACGGCCTTCATGCCGCGCACCAAACCGTCGGTCGAGCCGAGGGCCACGCAGCGAACGCGGTTGCCACCCAGGTGCTGCTGTACCTCGCCGGTGAGGATGAGCTTCACGCCCTTGTATTCATCGTCGATCCGGATGGCATTGTAGATCTCGGGCAGGTGCCCTTCCTCGAACTCGGCATCGAAGGTCGAGCCGATGACTTGCACGATCCTGCCAAGCTGTTGCGTGTTCGCCGCTACCATGAGAACTCCATCGGTTCATTGAAATCAGCAATTTCAATCGTTATACGGCGTTCGGCCCTCATTTCATCGGGCAACGCCATAATTTGCTCCAGTGCATCGAAGATGTCAGCGGTCAGGTCGCTCCATCGCTGGGGTGACAACGCCGCCGCGCATCGGCTCCGAAGGCTCGACCTCGATGTTGCGACCATAGCATGGCGGGAAAACGCTTGCCAGCCACCGCGACACACCGCTACACTCCAACCACGCCTTCGCAGTTCAGTGCAGCAGGAATCTTGCGCGATGCGGAACGGAACCTCGCCTGAGGTTTTGACTGAGGTGTTGAATGCTCGAGAACCTCCTCCCTGACCTTCGACGCCGCGGCCAACGCCGTCATTGACCTGTTGCACCAGCGGCTGGGCTTCGACCTCTGGATGGTGACGCGTACCGAGGGGGACGACTGGATTGTGCTGCAGTCCGCCGACCACGGTTACGGCGTCAAAGAAGGTGATGTGTTCCGGTGGGCGGATTCGTTCTGCTCGCAGATGGTCCTTGGGCGTGGCCCATGCGTGGCCCCGCGATCGGCCGACGTGCCGGCTTACGCCGCGGCACCAATCGGCCGGCAGGTCCGGATCGGCGCGTACGTCGGCGTGCCGCTGTCGCGCGAGGATGGCTCGCTGTTCGGTACGCTGTGCGCCATCCACCCCACGCCTCAGCCAACGGGGATTGCCGCCGAACTTCCCCTCATCGAGGTGCTGGCCCGGTTGCTCTGCACCGTCCTCGAAGCCGATATTCGGGCAACCGATCACGCCCGCCGCGCCGAGCGGGCCGAGGCCGACGCCCTGACGGACGGTCTGACCGGCGTGTACAATCGCCGCGGCTGGGACCAGCTGAGCGCCGCCGAAGAGAGCCGGTGCCGCCGCTACGGGCACCCGGCGTGCGTGCTGTCGATCGACCTCGATGGCCTCAAGCGCGTCAACGACACCCAGGGGCACGCGGCCGGCGACGAGTTGATCTGTCGCGCCGCTTCGGCCATCCAAGGGGCCATACGAAAACAGGACATGGTTGCCCGTCTCGGCGGCGATGAGTTCGCGGTCCTCGGAATCGAGTGCGACGCGGTTGGCGCCGGCCGTCTGCGGGACCACGTCGCGGCCGCGCTCGCGGCGGCCAACGTGGAGGCATCCCTGGGTATCGCCGTCCGCGACCCGAGGCGGGGGCTTACCCACGCGGCCGACCAGGCTGACGCCGCCATGTACGTGAACAAGACCAGCCGCCGCGCCACGACAAGTACCGGCACGGGAAGAACATGAACATTCAGGGTTTCAGGACAACCCGTCGCTGTCCTGCGGCGAATGCGGCGGCGGCTGAAGGTGCTTGCTGCTCGAGGGGCCGGACTTGCGGAGAAGACCATGCAAACAACGATGAGCATCGAGATTGACCGGCCGATCAAGGAGGTTTTCGACTACACCATCAACAACGTTGCCGAGTGGAGCATCATCGTCGTCAAGGACGAGGTCATCGACGAGAAGCCGGAGGGAGTGGGAAGCACATTCCGGGTCACCACTGAGGAGAAGGGAACCCGGATGGAGTTTGAGGGCCTTGTTACGCGTCACGAACCGCCGACCGTCCACGCCGTGTTCATGAAAGGGCGCCAGTTTGACATCGAGGCAGAGTACCTGTTCGAGGATCTCGGCGGCCGTACCCGCGTCACGCAACGGTCAAGTGTGCACGGCAAGGGCTTCATCAAGGTGATGTTCTTTCTTTTGGGCTGGCTCATGAAAAAGTCGAGCCGCAGCGCGCTGGAAAAGGAGCTTGTCAATCTGAAACGCCTGGCCGAGGCGCGCGCGAATCTGCCGGCCTAGCGGACGAACTGGCTGGAGCGCTCACGGCCCAGATGGAGATCGCGTTGGGTGCTGACTTGTCTGTCACGTCGATCTGCCCCTTGAGCCTGCCCGCCTCGGTGCATATGCTCCCGGCAAGGCCTTTTTTCCCGAGGAGGATGCACACACCATGTTCCAAATTCGCTGGCTCATTCTCGCGCTCGTCGTCTGCCTCCCGCTGCACGCGGAAGACAGCGCCAAGAAATCCACCATCGGCGCCATCGAACGGCTCGATCCTGCCTTCGACGATCTCCTCGACAAGGACGCCGTTCTGGAGAAACTCGCCGACGGCTTCGCCTGGACCGAAGGCCCCGTCTGGGTCAAGAAAGGCGGCTTCCTGCTGTTCTCCGACATCCCCAACAACGCGGTCATGAAGTACAAGGACGGCGAAAAAGTTTCCGTCTTCCTGAAGCCCTCCGGCTACATGGGCAAGCGTGACGACTACATGGAGCCAGGCTCCAATGGCCTGCTCGTGGACCCTGAAGGCCGGCTCGTCCTCATGGAGCACGGCGATCGCCGAGTCTCGCGCCTGGTGCTCGGCAAGAAGCCCGAGGACAAGAAGACGCTCGCCGACAAGTACATGGGCAAGAAGCTCAATAGCCCCAACGACGGCGTCTTCGCGAAGAACGGCGACCTCTACTTCACCGACCCGCCGTATGGCCGGATGCTCAAGGGCAAGCCGTGGGTCTTCCCCGAGCTGGAGCTCAACTTCAAGGGTGTCTTTCGTCTGTCGAAGGACGGCAAGCTGACCCTGCTGACCAAGGCGATGACCTACCCCAACGGCATCGGGCTGTCGCCGGATAACAAGACGCTCTATGTCGCCAATTCGGACCCTAAGAAGGCGATCTGGATGAGCTTCCCGATCAACGACGACGGCAAGCTCGGCAAGGGCAAGGTCTTCGCCGACTACACATCAACCGTCGGCAAGAAGGGCAAGACCGCCGACGGCGAGCCGGCCATGCAGCTGCCCGACGGACTGAAAGTCGACGTGAAGGGCAACCTCTGGGCGACCGGCCCCGGCGGCCTGCTCATCTTCACGCCGGAGGGCAAGCACATCGGCACCCTGGCCACGGGCGTGAACACCGGCAACTGCTGCTTCGGCGACGATGGCTCGACCCTGTACGTGATGTGCGACCGGGCCATCGCACGCATCAAGACGAAGACGAAGGGACTGGGGTTCTGATCGTTTTGCAAGCGGCGCGAAAACGACGAAGCTCAGCCACCTTGCCGGCCGAGCGACCTGCGCGCCGCGGAACGCCGTGGCGCCAAGCTGGGCGGCTGCAAGGGCTCGTTCGGCCGAACGTCGTGCAACGCCAGCGCCAGGCCTGCCCACGGGCTCAGGCGTGCAAGCGATGTCCTTCAGTGAGATGGCTCCACCTCACCTGGGAAAAGGAAGCGAAATGGCAACTACACGAACATTAGCGATCAAGCCGAGTGAGATCAAATACATCAAGCTAGGCGCAGGCGGTTGCTGGGAGCAGGAGTGCATAGAGAAGACACAGACATTGAGGTTGGGCTTCGATGGACAAGATCACGCGCAGTCCCTCGCTGGGAACTGGAGCGCCATCTGGCGAGATTTCCGACGACGAGGCTTTGACAAGAGTAAGTCCACACGTTTTGCAAACGAAATCAAGCAGTTTTACGAATCCGATGAAAACGTGCTGTGGGTAACTTTCTACGATGGACGGTTATGGTGGTGTTTTTCTGAACCGGTCATCACATTTCTGCCCGACCACACGAAAACACGGCCCGCTATTGGAGGATGGAAGTGCAAAAGCCTCGCCGGGCAAACCCTTTCTATCAACCATCTGAGCCATGACCTCGTCAAGAAGCACTACTACCAAGGAACTATCTGTCCGCTGGACGAGATCGCAAGCTATGTGCTGAAAAAAATCAACGGCCATCATCGGCTCGCAAAAGCCCTCATCCCGGAGGAAGTCGATACCTCAGTCAAGTATCGTGAAGGCGCAGTAAGAACCATTCCCGTCAATGCCTACGAGCGTAGCCGAAGCGCCAGAACGAAGTGCATTAAACATCATGGTCGGGCCTGTGCGGTATGCGGACACAAAATGGCAGACCTCTACGGAAAAGTAGGCGAAACGGTGATTCACGTTCATCATCTGCGTGAACTCGCCAGTCTCGGCAAAGAGTACGAAGTAGACCCGATCAAAGACCTGCGACCCGTCTGCCCAAATTGCCATGCCATTCATACGTCGACACCTGCAATGAGCATCAATCGCCTTCGGAAACTCCTTGCTGAGTGCAAGCCCATCCAATGGCCTGCGGCAAGCTGTTGCGGCGACGATGGCTGACCTTGTACGTGATGTGCGACAGGGTCATCGTACCCATCAAGACGAAGACGAAGGGATTGGGGGTTCTAAAGCGTTGGCAGCACGAAACGACAAGGCGGTCGTTTCGCGCTGGTTAGGCCCCGCTCATCGGCTGCGGCGAGCCGTCACAAAAGGGCCGCAACATGCGAGGACGCGCCCGCAAAAACGGTCGAGAGCGACAGCACGCAGTTCGCGAAAAACCTTCCAGTCAGATTCAGGAATCCCGCGATCCATCGACGAACTACTTTCCCGGAAAGACGCAATTCAGGCGCGCGTCAATCCGCGGCGCCGATGCAATACAGCATCTCTTGCCGTTGACCCTTCTCGCGCACCACGCCGCGCACATAGATGCGGCTGCCGCAGAATGCCGGCGTCGCCAGCGTTTCTTGACCGAGCTGGTTTTCGGCGACTGCGGAGAATCGCTCAGGGCTTGCCTTGAAGACAAACGTGCGGCCGGCTTCGTTGGTCGCAAAGAGATTATCGCCGACCATCACCAGCGACGCGGTGAACGGGCCGGCGATGCGCTGCTTCCAGACTTCCTTGCCGGTGTCGAACTTCAGGCACACGGCGAAACCTTCATCCTGAACGGCATAGAGATGGCCTTGATGATGAATCATCGAGGGCACATAGACCTTGTTGCGGATTTCCCAGGCGGTCTTGCCGGAGCCGTCGGCATGCACGGCGGCGACATGATTCTTGGGAAAGCCGCCGCTGGTGATCATGAGTCGGCCATCGGTGACCGTCGAAGTGACGCATTCGGTCGTGGCGCCGGGCACTTCCCAGAGTTTTTCGCCGGTCAGCGGGTTCAGGCTGGTGACGAGCTCGCAGCCGATGAAAAAGAGCTGATCGCGTCCTGCCGTCTTGAGGATGATCGGCGACGCGTAATTGGGCATTTGCGGCCGGCTCACTTTCCAGACGAATTTGCCGGTGCTGCGCTCCAGGGCCGCGAGCACGCCTTTCCCCTTGTTGTCGGCGGAGACGATCACGAGCGATTCATAGATCGCCGGCGAGGAGCCGAACCCTTGATGCAGCACGTAGTCGGTGATTTTCGTCTGCCACAGGATTTTGCCGGCTCGGCTCAAGGCGCTCGTCCAGATGGCCTTGTCGTGCAAGAAGTTGCAGAAGACGCGTTCGCCATCGCATGCCATCGTGGCGGAGGCCAGCGAGCCCTTGGCGTTGCCGCCTTTTTCGTAGCCGCCCCGATGAATCAGAGTTTGCCAGAGCAGGGCGCCGGTCTTGCGATCGTAGCAAAGGACGGATTGCGTTTCGTCCTTGGCATTGGCGGTCGGCAGGAAGATCTGATCACCGACGACGATCGGCGAGCCATAGCCGCGACCTGGGACGGGCGCTTTCCACAGGATGTTTTCCGAGTCGCTCCACTTGAGCGGTGGCTTCTGCCTGAGGTTGGCGACGCCGTTGCGATTCGGACCGCGCCACCACGGCCAGTCGTCGGCACCAACCTTGATCTTGTCGGCGTCCGTCGTTTGTGCGTGGCTGATCGCGCTGGTTGCGGCAATAAGTGCAACGAGAACGCAACTGATAAGTCTGTTCTGCATGTGAACGATGGCTCCGAATGGAGAGCGGTAACGGTGGGATCGAAGAACAGCTTGAATCAGGCTGTCTCCAGGCAACTCATCCGTGCTATCAGTGAAATCCGTGGTTCTTTCGCCCCTGCAATGATGCGAAACTCTCGGCATTTTGCAACATCTTACAAGACTGCTGAGCTGGCAACGCCATTCCATTCATGGGATAATTCAGCTATCTCCTGACCCCTGACTCCTGAAAATGATATTCATGTCAGCGCGCGCCACCCGGATGTGACACCTTTTTCCCGCGGCCCAAGGAGAAGCCCATGATCGCCCAGCAATCGCAAGAAGTTTGGAGCAAAGATGTTGCGTCGATGGAGCGGCCGCAGGCCGACTGGCTGTGGCATGGCCTCGTCGCGCGCGGCAGCATGACACTGTTGACAAGCATGTGGAAGTCGGGCAAGACGACGCTCTTGTCGCTGCTGTTATCACGTCGTTATACCGGCGGCACGCTTGGGGGACTGGCCGTCAAGCCGGGCAAGTCGGTCGTCGTCTCCGAGTCAACCGCGTTTTCTCCGGACGGCAAGTGGCTGACGGCCGGCGATTCGAGCGGCCTGGTGTATCTCTGGGAAACTGGCACTGGCAAAGTGATCCGGCACATTGACGTGGAAGAACGCAGCCCAGTGGTATTCTTCTCTCGCGACAGCAAGTGGCTCGGCATCCGAACCAACCTGGGCGAGGTTCAGATCTGGGCGACAGGTTCGGGGAAACGACAGGCCTCCTTCCTGCGCAAAGGTCGCGGCAACGAGTATTACGCTGAGCAGATCCTCCTTTCTCCTGATCGCAATCGACTTATCGTCGTGAGTGACGCCAACCGCATGATCGCTGTTCACAATGGAAAGCACGCGGATGCCTACGTCATTGGCAAGGAGCTTCCGGAACTATCGATTGATCTGCTCGAACCTGATGGCAAACTCGTGAAACATCTGGTCCGAAATGCGGCGGAGACAGTATTCTCCGATGCAGCTCTGTCCCCGGACGGCAAGATTCTCGCCGTCGGAATCCGCGCCTACAAGGCGCCGCGCAAGCTCCTGCGCCTCATCGATGCCACGACCGGCGATCTGTTGCGCGAGTTCAAGGGAAAAGGAGAAGGCTGGTACTTGAGCATTGCTTTCGCGCCCAATGGAAAGACTCTCGCGCTTGGCAGCAATGATGAGATCACGCTCGTCGACCTAGCCAGCGGCAAACTGGTTGATCGCTTGACGGCCAAGATGACCACTGTCGGATTCCTCGCCTTCAGTCCCGATGCAAAAACGCTGGTTTCGCACAGTCACGACAACAAGGTTCGCTTATGGGACTTGGCGACCAAGAAAGTTCTCAAGCACTTTGAAGCCATCGCGGACGGTCATTCCGTGGTCCCTCTGCCCACCGGACTTCGCGAACCCGCACATGTTGAATGGTTCAGCAAATCATATCACACGGCATTCTCGCCTGACGGCAGGACGGTCGCAATCGGTGTATCCGGCTGCGTCCAGCTCTTGGATATCGTTGCCGGAAGACCGTTGTATCCTGAGCAAACTCCTGCCGCTGGGTGGGGCAAGGCAACCTTCTCACCGGATGGACGTCTTTTGCTCGTTGGCAACTTGAAGCGTGCTCTTCTATGTGATTCAGTGGTGGGCACCGTTTGCAATGAGTTGCCGGCGAACGCGGCCTACGGTGTTTTTTCCCCTGACGGCAAGCAACTCGCTTTCGCTCGATACCATGGCGAAGAAACAAAGTGGCCTCCAACAGCGATCATTTGGGACATTGCCAAAGGGAAGGAGCAGTTTCAGCTGGAGCATCCCCGTCTGGAACGATTCTCTATTGAAAAGCTGGCGTTTGGCCCCGATGGACGCACTCTTCTTGCTCTAAGCACGCATGTGGAAGATGCAGGCTATCCGAATTGCGCGATGGTCCACCAATGGGACGCACGCACGGGAAGACTCCTGAAGAAAATCCATCGGAAAGAGACAAATGCTTGGCCCTCAGCCATCGCACCGGACGGGCGGACGGCGGCGATCGTGCTTGGCAATGGCCTGCTTCTCAGCGATGTGGAAGCCGATGAAGACCTTTGGACGCGAGCAGAAGGAACGCCGGAAGGATGGTCGGGCTATCCTGCTTTCTCGCCCGACGGCGGCTTCCTGTTCGCCTGGTCGCGCGGCGGCGAGGTCGCCATGTGGGAAATCGCCACCCGCAGCGTGATCGCGCGATTGTCCTTGCGCCGGGACGGCAACATCAAGTTGGCCAAGTGGCCCATCCCGGACAAGGACTTCAAGGGCGAGCGCGAACTGGCATTCAACCAACCTGAAATCGACGCACTGGTTGTTTCGCCCGACTGTCGGTTCGTTGCAACCTCGGAGAGTTTCCATCGCTCGCATTACCGGGCGTCCTCGAACAAGCGCACTCCATTGCCCGCCATCCGAATCTGGGAGGCCGCGACCGGAAGAGAGATCCTAAAACTGGAAGGCTTCCGATCCCGGTGTACCTCCTTGTCGTTTTCGCCCGATGGCCGTCGATTGGCATCTGCATTTCACAACGACACTGCCCTGGTTTGGGATGTTAGCCGGTCGTCTGGTTTGCACCAAAAACCGCAAAAGGCCGCGCCGGATCATTTGCAGCGATTGTGGGCGGACCTGGCCTCGGCGGATGGGGCCAAAGCGTACTGTAATGGACCCCATTTTTTGGACCACGGAGTAAGATAGTCTTTAATACAAAACTCGCCAGGAGGGGAGAGGCCTGGCGGTGCGTGGTTCAGGAGGTGAGGGATGCCTCGGAAGCGGAAGCATGATGCGGGGTTCATGGCGAAGGTGGCGTTAGCGGCGGTGAAGGAGACGCACACGGTCAGCGAAC
>Ga0194132_10004995_pt1 | contig 22046 bp, 15 predicted proteins | sample TA2KigOf80mmetaG_FD_148612 | JGI IMG/M metagenome (GOLD analysis project Ga0194132, IMG submission 148612) | Freshwater microbial communities from Lake Tanganyika, Tanzania - TA2015054 Kigoma Offshore 80m | ecosystem: Environmental > Aquatic > Freshwater > Lake | place: Tanzania: Lake... | reverse complement strand
GGTAGCAGTATGTAGGGGCCGCCGCCACCGGGGCAATAACCGAGTCGGGCGGAGCCCCGTAAGATATTGTAAAAAAAGACAAATAAGAATGGCGCGGATCGTGATGAAGTTCGGCGGCACCTCGGTCGCCGATATCGAGCGGATCAAGAACGTGGCGCGGCGGGTCAAGAAGGAGATCGACGCCGGCAACCAGGTCGCCGTTGTCGTCTCGGCGATGTCCGGCGTGACCAACCAGCTCGTCGCCTGGGTGAACCAACTCTCGCCGCTCCATGACGCGCGCGAGTACGACACCGTCGTGGCGACCGGGGAGCAGGTGACCTCCGGCTTGCTGGCGGTGGCGCTGCAGGAGCTTGGCGTCAACGCGCGCTCTTGGCAGGGCTGGCAGATCGCGCTCAAGACCGACGGTGTTCACGGCAAGGCGCGCATCCAGCAGATCGACCGGGACGAGCTCGACCGTCGCCTCAACGATGGGCAGGTTGCCGTCGTCGCGGGCTTCCAGGGCATCGGGCCCGACAACCGTGTGACGACATTGGGCCGCGGCGGCTCCGACACCTCGGCCGTGGCGCTCGCCGCCGCTCTCAACGCCGAGCGCTGCGACATTTATACCGACGTCGACGGCGTCTATACTTGCGATCCGCGGATCGTGAGCAAGGCGCGGAAGCTGTCGAAGATCACCTACGAGGAGATGCTGGAGATGGCGTCGCTCGGGGCGAAGGTGCTGCAGACCCGCTCCGTCGAGATGGCCATGAATCACCGGGTGCGCGTGCAGGTGCTGTCGAGCTTCGTCGATGCTCCGCCCAATTCGGTGCCCGGAACGCTGGTCGTGGATGAGGATGAGATCGTGGAAAAGGAAGTCGTAAGCGGAATAGCCTACAGCCGGGACGAGGCCAAGATTACGCTCACCCGCGTCTCCGACAAGCCGGGCGTAGCGGCGGCGATCTTCGGGCCTCTCGCCGACGCCAGTATCAATGTCGACATGATCGTACAGAACGTGTCGGAGGACGGGCGTACCACCGATCTCACCTTCACCGTAACGCGCGCCGACCTCGAGCGCGCCGTCAGCGTGCTGAAGAAGGAGGCGAAGAGTCTCGGCTTCCAGGAGATCAAGCCGGACGCCAAGGTGGTCAAGGTCTCGGTCATCGGCGTCGGCATGCGCAGTCACGCCGGTGTGGCGCTCACCATGTTCCGCACCCTGGCCGAGAAGGGCATCAACATCGAGGTCATTTCGACCTCGGAGATCAAGATCAGCGTGCTGATCGACGAACAGTATCTCGAGCTGGCCCTGCGCGCGCTCCATACCGCCTACGGTCTGGACGCGGCGTAACCGGGACCGGCACCTCATGGACCGCGCCCCCGCGACCGAGCGCAGCGAGGCCAGGCGGCATCTCGGCCGCCTGTGGCATCGCGGCTGCGAGTTCCTCGGCGTCGAGGCGGCGATCATGGGCGGAGCCATGACCTGGGTGTCCGAGCGCCACCTCGTCTCGGCCATCTCCAACGCCGGCGGCTTCGGCGTGATCGCCTGCGGCTCGATGTCGCCGGAGCTGCTGGGCCGTGAGATCGCCGCGACTGCCTCGCTCACCTACCGGCCGTTCGGCGTCAACCTGATCGTCATGCATCCGCAGCTGATGGCCCTGGCCGAGACCTGCCTCGAACACAAGGTCAGCCATGTCGTGCTTGCCGGCGGTCTGCCGCCAGCCGACGTCTTCCGGCGGCTGAAGCAGGGGGGCGCCAAGGTCATGGGCTTCGCGCCGGCCCTGGCCATCGCCAAGAAGCTGGTGCGCTCGGGCATCGACGGGCTGGTGATCGAGGGCATGGAGGCAGGCGGCCATATCGGCGCCGTATCGACGGCGGTCCTCGCCCAGGAGATCCTGCCGGCGATCAGGGACGTACCGGTCTTCGTGGCCGGAGGTATCGGCCGCGGCGAGGCCATCCTCTCGCTGCTGGAGATGGGGGCCGCCGGCGTGCAGCTTGGCACCCGCTTTGTCTGCGCCCGCGAGTCCATCGCGCATCCGCGCTTCAAGCAGGCCTTTATCCGAGCCGCGGCGCGCGATGCCGTGCCGTCGGTCCAGCTCGATCCGCGTTTCCCGGTCATCCCGGTGCGGGCCCTGGCCAACAAGGCGACCGACCGGTTCATGGAAACACAGCGCGACGTCATCGAGCGCTTCGAGCGGGGCGAGCTCGACCTCAAGGCGGCTCAGCTCGAGATCGAGCATTTCTGGGCCGGCGCCCTGCGTCGTGCCGTGGTCGACGGCGATATCGAGAACGGTTCGCTGATGGCCGGGCAGAGCGTCGGCCTGGTAAGCCGCGAGCAGAGTACCCAGGACATCGTCACCGAGCTGATCGATCAGGCGGTGGATGCGCTGGTCGCGCGCGAGAACGCCCGGCGCGTGCCGGAGGCCGCCGGCTGATGCAGGGGCACCCTGGCGCCGCAGGCCCCCGCCGCCTCCTCAAGCGGATTCGGGACCTGATGGCGGCGGGGGGCGCCGGTCAGGAGCGGCTGGATCAGATCGTCAAGATCATAGCCGCCGACATGGTGGCGGAGGTCTGCTCGATCTATCTGATGCGCGGCGGCAACGAGCTTGAGCTCTTCGCCACCCAGGGCCTGAACCGCGAAGCCGTCCACAAGACGCGCCTCGCCATCGGCGAGGGCCTGATCGGCGACATTGCCGCCCATGCCCGGCCGCTGGCGTTGGCCGACGCGCAGTCGCATCCGAATTTCGCCTACCGGCCGGAGACCGGCGAAGAGGTCTACCATTCGCTGATGGGCGTGCCGATCCTGCGCGGCGGTCGCACTCTCGGCGTTGTCGCGGTGCAGAACCGCACCTTCCGGGACTATACCGAGGAGGAGGTCGAGACTCTCCAGACCATCGCCATGGTGCTGGCCGAGCTCGTGGCCGGTGCGGCTTTCGGTCCCGAGGCCGAGCTGGCGCGGGTAGGCGGCGCATTGGGCCCGGCGCGCCTCGAAGGCGTGCGGCTTTCCGACGGGATCGCGCTCGGCCATGCCGTCCTGCATCAGCCGCGCATCTCCATCCGCCAGATCGTCGCCGACAACCTCGAGGCGGAGCGGCGCCGTCTCGATGAGGCGGTCTCCACCATGCATGTCGCGATCGACGACCTGGTGGCGCGCTCCGGCTTCGTCGAGGGCGAGCAGCGCGAGATCCTCGAAAGCTACCGCATGTTCGCCGAGGACCACGGCTGGCTCGGGCGCATAAAGGAGGCAATCGACACCGGTCTGACGGCCGAGGCGGCGGTGCAGAAGGTGCAGGAAGACACGCGCGCCCGCATGTCGCAGATCGCCGATCCGTACTTGCGCGAGCGGCTCGCCGACCTCGAGGATCTCGGCAACCGCCTGCTGCAGCATCTGGTCGGCCAGGGGCTACGCAACGAGGATCTGCCCGAAGACGCCATTGTCTTTGCGCGCTCGATGGGCCCTGCTGAGCTGCTCGACTATGACCGGCGCAAATTGCGGGCGATCGTGCTGGAGGAAGGCTCGCCGACTTCCCATGTCGCCATCATCGCCCACGCCCTCGACCTGCCGATGCTCGGCCGCGTGCGCGACGTCCTGGTGCAGGTCGATCCCGGCGATCCGGTGGTCGTCGATGCCGAGCTCGGGCAGGTCATGCTGCGGCCGAGCGACGAGGTGCGCGACTCGGTGAGTGCCGCGGTCGATGCGCGCGCCTCGCGCATGGCGGCTTACGCCGTCCTGCGCAAGCAGCCGGCTGTGACGCGCGACGGCGTGCGCATCGCCATCAGCATGAATGCCGGCCTGCTGATGGAGATGGATCAGCTCGAGAACAGCGGCGCCGATGGGGTCGGTCTCTATCGAACCGAGATCCCATTCATGATCCGAGCGGAATTTCCCGACGTCGCGGAGCAGACGGATCTCTACCGGAGGATTCTGGATCGGGCCGGCGAGCGGCACGTGGTCTTCCGCACGCTCGATATCGGAGGTGACAAGAAGCTGCCCTATCTCGAGGACGCGCGTGATGAAAACCCGGCAATGGGCTATCGCGCCATCCGGCTCTCGCTAGACCGGCCGGTGATGCTGCGTGAGCAGCTCCGCGCGATGATTCGTGCGGCCGCTGGAAGGCGGCTCGACGTCATGTTCCCGATGATCGCCGACATCTCCGAGTTCGAGCAGGCGCGGGCCCTGCTCGATCTCGAGATTCAGCGCGAGCGGAGCCGCGGCCGGCCTCTGCCCAGCACGCTGCGGGTGGGCACCATGCTCGAGGTGCCAGCGCTGCTCTGGCAGCTCCCGGCCCTGTGCGCCCGCGCCGACTTCATCTCGGTGGGCAGTAACGACCTGCTGCAGTTCCTCTTCGCCAGCGACCGTGGCAATCCCCACCTTGCGGACCGCTACGACGCTCTCTCCCCGGCGGCCCTCAGCTGTCTCGGCGCGATTGCCGAGCAGTGCAACAACCTCGGCAAGGATCTGACGGTGTGCGGCGACCTGGCCAGCCGGCCCCTGGAGGCCATGGCGCTGGTCGGCCTCGGCTTTCGCGGTCTGTCGATGCCGGCCTCGGCAATCGGTCCGATCAAGGATATGATCCGGCGCGTGAAGATCGAATCCCTGGGCCGCTATCTGCACGATCTGGTCCGCGTGCCCGACCACTCGGTGCGCGAGAAGCTGCGTATCTACGCGCAGGAGCGCGGTATTTTCGACTAATCTAGAGTATCGTTCTTGTTTTGTTCGTGCTACGAACGGTTGATCGCGGCCCTGTCAAGTTGGTATTAACTTCCGGTATTCGAGCAGACCGCGACAGTGCTCCCGCGTATCTGGGAAGCATGACGCGAACCGTCAAAGTTTTCGTGCCGAAATCGGCGCGTTTCGATTGCGAAAATACTGCAGCCTTGGGATCGGCCCATGGGACGCCGCCAGACAGACGAGGAACCCTCGACTCCCGCCGCGCCGGCACGCGGTGTCGGCGCTTCGTTGCGCGAGGCCCGACAGCGTCGTGGCTGGACGATCGAGTTGTGCGCGCAGCAGTTGCGTATCCGCGCGGCCGTGCTGGAGGCAATGGAGGCGGGACACTTCGAGAAGCTGCCGAACGGGGCCTATGCGCTCGGCTTCGTACGCTCCTACGCCGACTATCTGGGGCTCGACCGGGACGAAATCGCGCGCCGCGTGAAGGCGGAGGCGGCGGCGCTCAGCATGCAGACCGAACTCGTCTTTCCGACGCCGATTGCCGAAAGCCGCCTGCCCAGTGGCGTCGTCCTTGCCCTATCCGCCATCCTCGCCGCGGGTGCCTACGGGCTTTGGTACTACCAGACGGCCTCTGAGCGCGTTTCGATTCCGCGCGTAGCCGCGGTCAACGACCGGTTGTTCGCGACATCGGAACGCCCGCCCGCGAATTCATCCGCTCAGGCCGAGGCGGCTACCGTTGCCGCTGCGCCGCTTGGCAGCGCGCCAGCTCCCAACGCCGTCATCGCACCGGCGGCGCCGCAAGCGACGGCGGTCGTTGCCGATCCGGCACCGCAGGTCGCGGCCGTCACGCCGGTCGCTACCCCTGCCGCTCCGCCGGCTCCAGCCTCCGACCTCTTGGTCACGCCCGCGCCGCGCCAGTTCGGCGAGGCCGCCGGGGCACGCATCCTGATCAAAGCGACCGGGGACAGTTGGGTACAGGTGCGCGACCGCACCGGCACGATCGTCTTCTCCCGCATTCTCCGGCCCGGTGATTCCTACGGCGTGGCCAATCAGCCAGGCCAGCTCTTGACCACAGGCAGTGCCGGCGTCCTCGACATCACGGTCGATGGCCGCAAGGTGCCACCGATCGGCCGTCCCGGCTTCACCCGCAAGGACGTGGTCCTCGATCCGGAACGCCTGCTGGCGGGGACGGCGGTGCCGCCTGAAGCCGCGCGGCCCGCCCCGCCGGCCGAACCTGCCGCTAGACCACCGTCTCCGGCCGCTCCCGAAGGCGGCGGCTGAGCTCTTAAGGGTGGGCCCGGCTGCACAAAGGTGCAGCCGCTTCCGGTTTCCGTTATAACCGGCCCGTCATTCCTCCGAGTTGCCAATGACGATCCGTTCCTATCGCCAGATTATCCGGCGTCGCTGTCGCCAGATTCGTGTCGGGCCCGTCGCCGTCGGCGGCGACGCGCCGATCACCGTGCAGTCAATGACCAACACGCCGACCTCTGATGCGGTCGCGACGATCGGTCAGATCCGCCGTCTCGAAGAGGCGGGCGCCGATATCGTGCGCGTCTCGTGCCCCGACGAAGACTCAACCGCGGCCATGCCGGCCATCACCCGCGCAGCAAAGGTGCCGATCGTCGCCGATATCCATTTCCACTACCGGCGGGCCATCGAGGCTGCCAAGGCGGGGGCCGCCTGCCTGCGCATCAACCCCGGCAATATCGGCAGCCAGGAGCGGGTGCGCGAGGTGGTGAAGGCCGCGAAAGACCATGGCTGCTCGATGCGCATCGGCGTCAACGCCGGCAGCCTGGAGCGCGATCTTCTCGAGAAATACGGCGAGCCCTGCCCCGAGGCCATGGTCGAGAGTGCCCTCAATCACGCCAAGATGCTCGAGGACGAGGATTTCCGCGAGTTCAAGATCTCGGTGAAGGCCTCGGACGTCTTTCTCGCCGTGGCGGCTTATCAGCAGCTGGCCGATGCCTGCGACTATCCGTTGCATATCGGCATCACGGAGGCGGGCGGCCTGCGCGCCGGCACCATCAAGTCGGCCATCGGCATGGGCTCGCTGCTCTGGGCCGGTATCGGCGACACCATCCGCGTCTCACTCTCCGCGGATCCAGTCGAGGAGGTCAAGGCCGGCTACGAGATGCTCAAGTCGCTTGGCTTGCGTCGCCGCGGCGTCACAGTCGTGGCCTGTCCGTCCTGCGCCCGCCAGCAGTTCGACGTTATCAAGACGGTCGAGGTGCTGGAGGAAAGGCTCGCCCACATCACCACGCCGATGACCGTGTCGGTGATTGGCTGCGTGGTCAATGGCCCGGGCGAGGCACGCGAAACCGATATCGGCCTCACCGGCGGCGGCAACGGCACGCACATGGTCTATGTGGCCGGCCAGCCCGATCACAAGCTGCAGAATGCCGACATCGTCGCCCACCTGGTCGGCATGGTGGAGCGCAAGGCGGCTGAGATCGAAGCCACGAAGCAGAAGTGCGAACCGGCCTCGCCGGCTCTCGCCGACAACTAACCCCTCGGCACGATCCCCATGTCCGCCCTTCAGCCGGTACGCGGCACACACGACCTCCTGCCCGAAGACATGCGCCGTCACCGCCATGTGGTCGATACGGCACGGCGTGCCGTGGCGCTTTACGGCTACCAGGAGATGTCGACGCCGATCTTCGAGTTCACCGAAGTGTTCAAGCGCACGCTCGGCGACACCTCGGACATCGTCACCAAGGAGATGTACAGCTTCGAGCGCGGCGGCGATCATCTGACCCTGCGCCCCGAAGCGACTGCGGGCGTGTGCCGCGCCGTGATCTCGGGCGGGCTGCAGCAGCAGGCGCCGCTCAAGTATTTCTATTATGGCCCGATGTTCCGCTACGAGCGGCCGCAGAAGGGCCGCCTGCGTCAGTTCCACCAGATCGATATCGAGATCATCGGTATCGCCGAGCCGTTGGCGGATATCGAGGTGATCGCGGCCGGCGCCCGCGTGCTCGATGCGCTGGGCATCCTCAAGCGCACCACGCTCGAGATCAATACGCTGGGCGACAGCGAGAGCCGGACCATCTACCGGCAGAAGCTGGTCGACTATTTCAGAGCCCATCAGGCGAGGCTCTCGGAGGACAGCGTCAACCGGCTGGAGCGCAACCCGTTGCGCATCCTCGATTCCAAGGACGACGGCGACCGGCACATTGTTGCCGACGCGCCGCTGTTCGACGACTCTCTGACTCCGGCGGCCCGCGACTTCTTCGCCAAGGTCTGCGACGGCCTCAACCGGCTGGGTATCGCCTTCAACCGAAACCAGCGGCTGGTCCGTGGCCTCGACTATTACTGCCACACCGCCTTCGAGTTCACGACCACCGAGCTCGGCGCGCAGAGTGCGGTGCTGGCCGGCGGTCGCTACGACGGCCTGATCGAGATGATGGGCGGGCCGCCCACGCCGGGGATCGGCTGGGCCGCGGGCGTCGAGCGCTTGAGCATGATGCTGCGGGATGTGACGCCGGCGCCGCGCCCCTTCGCCATCGTGCCAGTCGGTCCCGAGGGCGAGGCGCTGGCGCTGACCCTGACGGAGGATCTGCGCCGCGCCGGTTTTCCCGTCGAGCTGGGGTATCGCGGCAACATGTCGCGGCGGATGAAGGCGGCGAACAAGGTCAACGCGCGTGCTGCCATCCTCATCGGCGAGGATGAGATCAAGCGCGGTGCGGCGACGGTGCGCGACCTCGATTCGGGTGAGCAGGCCGAGGTGCCTCTCCAGGCTCTGAAGGACCGGCTCGCCCAGTTCCGATAGCGAGACGTCGTGAGCGACGCCTCATCCTCCGAAAAACGCCTGGCCGTTGTCGGCTTCAGCCACCGCTCGAGCCCGGCCGCCTTGCGCGAGCGGCTCTTCGTCGCCGATGACGAGATGACAGGCTTCCTTGCCGATCTGCGGGCGAACGGTGCCACGCAGCTCGTCATGCTGTCGACCTGCGACCGCGTCGAGGCCCAGGCCATGGTGAGCGACCCCGGCGCTTTCGCCGAGACGTTTCTGCGCGTGCTCGGTGCCCGCTGCGGCCTCAGCCCGGCGGAGATCGGTCGGCACGCGGTGTTCCTGTCTGGGCCGGAGGCGCTGCGGCATGTCTTCGCCGTGGCCGCCTCGCTCGAAAGCCAGGTGGTCGGCGAGCCCCAGGTACTGGGCCAGGTCAAGGAGGCCCACCGCCGGGCTCGCGATGCCGGGCTGATCGGGCCCGAGCTCGATACCGTGCTCCAGGCGGCCTATGTTGCCGCCAAGCGCGTGCGCAGCGAGACGGCGATCGGCGAGCGGCCGGTAACCCTGGCCTCCGCGGCCGTGCAGGTGGCCCGCGACGTCCATGGCGACCTTGCTTCCAGCACCACGCTGCTGATCGGCATCGGCGACATGGGCGAACTGCTGCTCGAACATCTGCGCGCGGCGGGGATCAAGCGCCTGCTGGTGAGCGGGCCGAATGCGGCGCGCGCCGCCGAGATGGCGCGCACGGTCAAGGGCCATCTGGCGCCTTTCGAGCCGCTGGCGGCGACACTGGCCGAGGCCGACATTGTCGTCGCCGCGGCCGGGACGGGCCGCTACCTGATCGGTCGCCCCGAGGCGACGGAAGCGCTACGGCTGCGCCGCCGCCGTGCCCTTTTGTTCATCGATCTCGGCGTGCCTGCCGACATCGATCCGACGATCGAGAAACTGGACGGCGCCTTTCGCTACGACATGGACGATCTCGAACGGGTCGCGCTCAGCGGCCGGGTGTCGCGCGAGGAAGCTGCGACAGAGGCCTGGGCGATCGTCGATGCCGAGCTGCAGGCATTCGCGCGAGAGCGGGCCGGCCGCAGTGCCGGCCCGGCCATCACCGCCTTGCGCCGCCATTTCGAGGAGCATCGCGCACGCGTCCTGGTCGAGGCCGGCGGCGACGCCGCCCGCGCCACCGAGCTGCTGATCAACCGGCTGCTTCACGATCCCTCGGAGGCGCTGCGGCGCCTGACGGGTGATGCGAATTCGGAGCGCCGGCGCGAAGCCGAGCGCCTGATCGGCGAGCTCTTCGGCCTGTCCACGAATGGTCCGCAGGAGAACAAGAGTTGAGCCTGGACGAAAAACTCGAGCGCGTCGTCGCCCGCCACCACGAGCTTGCCGCCACCCTGGCGGCGCCCGCCGGCGACAGCAAGACGTTCGCGCGACTGTCGAAGGAGTATTCCGACCTGACTCCGGTTGTCGAGGCAATCGCCGTCCTGCGCAAGGCACGCTCCGAGCTCGCCGATCTGGCGTCGTTGATGACTGAGGCTGGCGGCGACGCCGAAATGCGCAAGATTGCCGAGACCGAGTTCTACGAGATCAAGGAGAAGCTGCCGGCCATGGAGAAGCAGCTGCAGATCATGCTGCTGCCCAAGGACGCGGCCGACGAGAAGAATGCCATCCTCGAGGTCCGGGCCGGCACGGGCGGCGACGAGGCGGCGCTGTTCGCGGCACTGCTCTTCCGCATGTACCAGCGTTACGCAGCGCTGCGCGGCTGGCGCTTCGAGGCCATGGAGATCTCCGAGAACGGCATCGGCGGGTACAAGGAGGCGGTGGCTGAGATCTCCGGAGCGGGAGTCTTTGCCCGCTTGAAGTTCGAATCGGGCGTGCACCGCGTGCAGCGCGTGCCGGAGACGGAAGCGAGCGGCAGGATCCATACCTCGACCGCGACCGTGGCCGTGTTGCCCGAGGCTGAGGAAGTTGACATCAAGATCGACGACAAGGATCTGCGCATCGACGTCTTCCGCTCCAGCGGTCCGGGCGGTCAGTCGGTCAACACCACCGACAGCGCGGTGCGCATCACACATCTGCCGACCGGCATCGTAGTCCAGCAACAGGACGAGAAGTCGCAGCACAAGAACAAGGCCAAGGCCCTGAAGATCCTGCGCGCCCGGCTTTACGACGCCGAGCGGGCCAAGGCTGAGGCGGAGCGCGCCGCCAACCGGCGCGGCCAGGTGGGCACCGGCGAGCGCTCCGAACGGATCCGCACCTACAACTTTCCGCAGGGACGGGTGAGCGACCACCGCATCAACCTCACGCTCTACAAGATCGACAAGGTGGTCTCAGGCGAGGCGCTGGACGAATTCGTCGACGCGCTGATCGCCGACGACCGGGCCTCGCGGCTGGCCGAGCTGCCGTGAGCGTGACGGTGGAGACCGGCGATACGGTCGCTGCGGCGCTGTCCGGTACGCGGCGGATGCTGCAAGCTGCAGGCATCGACTCGGCCGCTCTTGACGCCCGCTTGCTGGTGGCGGCCGCACTCGGCATTACCGTCGAAACGGTGATCGCCTGGCCAGAGCGGTCATTGACCCCGGATGCGGGCGTGCGGCTCGCAGCGCTGATGCGCCGTCGGGTGGCTCGCGAGCCGATGGCTTACATCCTCGGCCGACGGGAGTTCTGGAGCCTCGACCTCGTGGTGACGCCGGCGACGCTGACGCCGCGCCCGGACAGTGAAACCCTGGTGGCGGCGGCGCTCGACGAACTGCCCGATCGCCACGCGCCTCTGAGTATCCTTGATTTCGGCACCGGCACCGGCTGTCTGCTGCTGGCGCTCCTGTCCGAGCTGCCGGCAGCGACAGGCACTGGGGTCGACATCGATCGGGCGGCACTCGATGTGGCCCGGCAGAACGCCTTCCGGCTCGGCCTGACCGGGCGGACAGGCTTCATGCAGGGCGAATGGGGGCTCTCGTTGAGCGAGTCGTTCGATGTCATCGTCAGCAATCCGCCCTACATCGCCACTGGTGACCTCGCGGCGCCGGCGCCCGAATTGCGCTTTGAGCCGCGTCTGGCGCTTGACGGCGGGGCGGACGGCTTGTCGGCCTACCGCGCCCTCATTCCAGACGCGGCGAGACTGCTGCGACCCGACGGGCTGCTGGTCCTGGAGATAGGCGCTGGGCAGGCCGTTCCCGTCCAAGCGCTCCTGGCAGCATCGGGTCTTACGCCGCTGCGGGTGAGTCGAGATCTGGCCGGCGTCGAACGCTGCGTTCTGGCTCGAGCCCGGGCCTACCCGCAGGAAGTAACGTAAAAATATGGCTTGGAATGCGCGCGGGCCCGGGTCTAGATTATCCACGACGCCCGATACAGGGGCGGGTCCCCTGAAAGGTTGTCACTCAGCCATCGGCTAACGCCAGGCGCACGCTCGGGAGAGGGCGGAAGCGTCCGTCTGATGGAATTTTTGGGGCGTGGCCGAGCCCGTCGACAAATCGGCAATCCCTGAGGCAAACGAGACCAGCAGGCCCCATGAACATGAAGCGCCAGCGCGGCCGGAACAACGGCCGCAACAAGCCCCATATGCCCCATATGCCCAATCGTGGGCAGCAGACCTTCGACAGCAGCGGCCCCGAGGTGCGCATCCGCGGGAATGCCTATCAGGTGCTGGAGAAGTATCTGGCGATGGCGCGCGACGCGACGGCAGCTGGTGACCGCATCGCCGCCGAGAATTTCTATCAGCATGCGGAGCACTACTACCGCGTGATCAACGCGAACAACGAGCACCGCCAGCACATGCAGGGCGGGCAGCATCCGCAGCAACAGCAGCAGCACCACCAGCAGCCCCAGCACCATCAACAGCCGCAGCAGCACGCGCAGCACAACGACCCGCGGGTGCAGCATGAGGGTGGCCAGGCGGCGGATCCCGGCGCCGGTCCGCAACCTCTCGCCGGACCGCAAGTGCGCGGTGGCGAAAACCACCAGCACTAGACGCGGCGGAGATCGCTCGACGGACGGCGGCGTCAGCGCCGCCGTTTTCGTTTGGTTCAGATTACGATCAGCGCATCACCACGCGCCACCGGGCCACCCTCCAGCACTTCGGCGTAAACGCCGCAGTCGATGTGCTGGAATCCCCGCTGCAGCGACAGCGGGATATTGAGGTCGCGCTGGCCGCTATCCGGATCGACATTGGTCGCAGCGCAGCGGTCGATCTTCTTGGTGACCCGCAGCCGCGCCTTGCCGATTTGGATCTCGCGGCCGACCCATTCGAACTCCTGCCACGCCCGACCGCCATCGAGATAAAAATTAGCGCGGAAACGCCGCGGATCCACCGGGGCGCGGACGACCCGCTCGAGGTCGCGGACCGAGTCGAGGCCGATGATCGACACCACCTTGGCCGCGGTATCGGAAAACATGTGGCCGGGTACTTCGACTAGCTTGGGTGTGCCCCGGGTCTCATCGGCCATGTAGGCGGCGAAGAACTGTTCAACGACTGTGCGGCCGGCGGTCTCCTGGATGTTCGCGCTGGCCACGGTCTTGCCGTCACGCTGGATGGTCAGGGTTCCGCTCGTTTCGTCGAAGCGGGTCTTGAGCCGCGCCAGCCGCTCGTTGCGCGCCAGCATCAGGAAATTGCTCTTGGGCAGCCAGGTCGGCGCCACCGGATCGATGCGTGTCGAGCCATGGGCCAGGGCGTACCGGCGGTCCTGGGGCAGGCCTTCGCCTGGTGACAGGACAGTCCGGTCCAGCGGCTCGGGGGTCAGCCCCTTTACCGGGTAGCGGTAGATTGAAGCGAGGTTGATCGGCATCAAGGAATCCGGCGGAAAAGGGCGGCTATCATGGCGTTATTGGCTGGGACGTCAACCGTAGCCCGGCTCTCTGGGGCTTGCGGTATGAGGGCTGGATACCCATATCGCCCCTAGGGATGCCTTCGGGGTCCCGCCACCCTGTCCGCCCGTCACGGGGGACCTTATGAGGGACGGTCGATGAATTTTGAGAAGTACACAGAGCGTTCGCGCGGCTTCATCCAGTCAGCCCAGACTCTCGCTCAGCGCTCCAGCCATCAGCGCCTGACGCCCGAGCACCTGCTCAAGGTTCTGCTCGAGGACAAAGAGGGCCTGGCCGCCAACCTGATGCGCGCCGCCGGCGCCGATCCTGACCGCGCGCTCAAGGCGGTTGAGGCCGAGCTTGACCGGCAGCCGAAGATCGAAGGTGCGGGAGCCGGCCAGCTCTACATGGCACCCGAGACGGCCCGCGTCTTCGAGACCGCGGAGAAGGCCGCGCAGAAAGCGGGCGACGAGTTCGTCACGGCCGAGCGGTTGCTGTTGGCGCTGGCGCTGTCGAAAGGCTCGCCGGCCGAGCGCATCCTCGGCGCGGCCGGGCTCAGCGCCGAGACCCTCAACGCCGCCATCGAGCAGGTGCGCAAGGGCCGCAAGGCCAATTCGGCGACGGCGGAAGAGGGCTACGATGCCCTCAAGAAGTACTCACGCGACCTCACCGCGGCGGCACGCGAGGGCAAGCTCGATCCGGTCATCGGGCGCGACGAGGAGATCCGGCGCACCATCCAGGTGCTGGCGCGGCGCACCAAGAACAATCCTGTGCTGATCGGCGAGCCGGGCGTGGGTAAGACAGCGATCGTCGAAGGCCTGGCGCAGCGCATCGTCAACGGCGACGTGCCCGAGACCCTCAAGGACAAGAAGCTGCTGGCGCTCGACCTCGGCGCCATGGTCGCCGGCGCCAAGTTCCGCGGCGAGTTCGAGGAGCGGCTGAAGGCGGTGCTCAACGAGATCGGCGCCGCCGCGGGCGAGATCATCCTGTTCATCGACGAGATGCACACCCTGGTCGGCGCGGGCAAGGCCGAGGGCGCGATGGACGCCTCCAACATGCTGAAGCCCGCCCTGGCGCGCGGCGAGCTGCATTGTGTGGGCGCCACCACCCTCGACGAGTACCGCAAGCACATCGAGAAGGATGCTGCGCTGGCCCGGCGTTTCCAGCCGCTCTTCGTCTCCGAACCCTCGGTCGAGGACACGATCTCCATCCTGCGCGGCCTGAAGGAGAAGTACGAGCTGCATCATGGCGTGCGCATCACCGATTCGGCGATCGTCGCCGCCGCGACGCTGTCGCACCGCTACATCGCCGACCGCTTCCTGCCCGACAAGGCGATCGACCTGGTCGACGAGGCGGCCAGCCGCCTGCGCATGGCCGTCGACTCGAAGCCCGAGCGGCTCGACGAGCTCGACCGCCGCATCATCCAGATGAAGATCGAGCGCGAGGCGCTGAAGAAGGAGAGCGACCCGGCCTCGCGCGAGCGGCTGAAGCGGCTGGAGCAGGACTTGGCGGCGCAGGAAAAGCAATCCGCCGAGATCACCGCACAGTGGCGCGCCGAGAAGGACAGCCTGTCGAGCGCCCAGAAAATCAAGGAGCAGCTTGATCACGCACGCACCGAGCTCGAGCAGGCGCTGCGCCGCGGCGATCTGGCCAAGGCTGGAGAGCTGCAGTACGGCCGGATCCCCGAACTCGAGCGCAAGGCGCAGGCGGCCCAGGCAGGCCAGCAGAACCGCATGCTCAACGAAGAGGTGACGGACAACGACATCGCCGCCGTGGTCTCGCGCTGGACCGGCGTGCCCGTCGACAAGATGCTGGAAGGCGAGCGCGAGAAGCTCTTGAAGATGGAAGAGGGCCTGCGCAGGCGTGTCATCGGCCAGGACGACGCCATTGCCGCGGTGTCCGAGGCGGTGCGCCGGGCGCGTGCCGGACTGCAGGACCCGAACCGTCCGATGGGCTCGTTCCTCTTCCTCGGGCCGACGGGCGTCGGCAAGACCGAGCTGACCAAGGCGCTCGCCGAGTTCCTCTTCGACAGCGACCAGGCAATGGTGCGCATCGACATGTCCGAGTACATGGAGAAGCACTCGGTGGCGCGGCTGATCGGAGCACCACCGGGGTATGTCGGCTACGACGAGGGCGGTGCGCTCACCGAGGCTGTGCGGCGCCGGCCTTACCAGATCGTGCTCTTCGACGAGATCGAAAAGGCGCATCCCGACGTCTTCAATGTGCTGCTGCAGGTGCTCGATGACGGGCGCCTGACCGACGGCCAGGGCCGCACAGTCGACTTCCGCAACACGCTGATCATTCTCACCTCGAATCTGGGCAGCGACATTCTCGCCGCTCAGCCCGACGGGCAGGACACCGACGCCGTGCGTGGGCAGGTGATGGAGGTGGTGCGCGGCGCCTTCCGGCCCGAGTTCCTCAACCGGCTCGACGAGATCATCCTCTTCCACCGTCTGACGCGCGCGCACATGACGGGTGTGGTCGAGATTCAGCTGGCCCGGCTGCGCAAGATGCTGGCCGAGCGCAAGATCACGCTCGATCTCGACGCGCCGGCCATCGCCTGGCTCGCGGAGGCCGGCTACGACCCGGTCTACGGGGCGCGGCCGCTCAAGCGGGTGATCCAGCGCGAGCTGCAGAACCCGCTGGCCAAGCTGATCCTCGAAGGCCGGGTGAAGGATGCCGACACGGTGCGAGTGGGCGTGGGATCGAAGGGGTTGACCCTGGAAAGCGGCGAAATCACCCCTACAGTCCGTACCCGCCGGGCCTCCGGTTAGGCTCAAAAGACCACGAGTTTATCCCCAGCTTACGACTCGTCTCGGGTGCATCGCAGTAGCTGAAAGGCCTTGGAAAATCGGTATTTACTGTGGGTTTGATGCGCTGCAAAAAAATCCGAAAGCGCACCTTGCATTCGCTTGACAGGGGTAGGGGTGGAGAGTATTAATCGCGCCCTCGCCGCACGGGCAAATGGTCGTGCAGACCAATTGGCCGGGCGGCGACCTGTTCTTTGACAAGTGCATATCGAGGAAGGGATGCGCGGGCGGCGGCAGGCCACACGGACTGTCGATTGCTTGCGCATCAGACGACACAGATTGGGAAGGGAAGTATCCCGACCCGGAATGTGTCGCGCGTTTGAGTAAGTGAGCGAGAGATCCGTCAGCTTGCCGAAAGCCGAGTGACGCTCCGTCCCAAGACAGAGAGTGACGACGCAATCGGGAAGTTAACTTGAGAGTTTGATCCTGGCTCAGAACGAACGCTGGCGGCATGCCTAACACATGCAAGTCGAACGGATGCAGCAATGCATCAGTGGCAGACGGGTGAGTAACACGTGGGAATCTACCCAGTAGCCTGGAATAACCGCGGGAAACTGCGGCTAATACCGGATACGCCCCTCGGGGGAAAGGAGCAATCCACTATTGGAGGAGCCCGCGTCCGATTAGCTAGTTGGTGAGGTAACGGCTCACCAAGGCGATGATCGGTAGCTGGTTTGAGAGAACGACCAGCCACACTGGGACTGAGACACGGCCCAGACTCCTACGGGAGGCAGCAGTGGGGAATATTGGACAATGGGGGAAACCCTGATCCAGCAATGCCGCGTGGGTGATGAAGGCCTTCGGGTTGTAAAGCCCTTTTGGCGGGGACGATGATGACGGTACCCGCAGAAGAAGCCCCGGCTAACTTCGTGCCAGCAGCCGCGGTAATACGAAGGGGGCTAGCGTTGTTCGGAATTACTGGGCGTAAAGGGCGCGTAGGCGGCCTTGATAGTTGGGCGTGAAAGGCCTGGGCTTAACCCGGGAACTGCGTTCAATACTGCGAGGCTAGAGTGTGGGAGAGGTTGGTGGAATTCCCAGTGTAGAGGTGAAATTCGTAGATATTGGGAAGAACACCGGTGGCGAAGGCGGCCAACTGGACCACAACTGACGCTGAGGCGCGAAAGCGTGGGGAGCAAACAGGATTAGATACCCTGGTAGTCCACGCTGTAAACTATGTGTGCTTGACGTCGGAGGGCCTAGCCCCTCGGTGTCGGAGCTAACGCGGTAAGCACACCGCCTGGGGAGTACGGTCGCAAGATTAAAACTCAAAGGAATTGACGGGGGCCCGCACAAGCGGTGGAGCATGTGGTTCAATTCGATGCAACGCGCAGAACCTTACCAGCCCTTGACATGGGGAGTATGGAATGGGGAGACCTGTTCCTTCAGTTCGGCTGGCTCCCACACAGGTGCTGCATGGCTGTCGTCAGCTCGTGTCGTGAGATGTTGGGTTAAGTCCCGCAACGAGCGCAACCCTCACCTTCAGTTGCCATCAGGTTAAGCTGGGCACTCTGAAGGAACTGCCGGTGACAAGCCGGAGGAAGGCGGGGATGACGTCAAGTCCTCATGGCCCTTACGGGCTGGGCTACACACGTGCTACAATGGCGGTGACAATGGGATGCAAAGGGGCGACCCCGAGCCGATCCTAAAAAGCCGTCTCAGTTCAGATTGCACTCTGCAACTCGGGTGCATGAAGGTGGAATCGCTAGTAATCGTGGATCAGCATGCCACGGTGAATACGTTCCCGGGCCTTGTACACACCGCCCGTCACACCATGGGAGTTGGTTTTACCTTAAGCCGGTGCGCTAACCGCAAGGAGGCAGCCGTCCACGGTAAGGTCAGCGACTGGGGTGAAGTCGTAACAAGGTAGCCGTAGGGGAACCTGCGGCTGGATCACCTCCTTTCTAAGGATTGGCGGCAAGCCGACACTCACGTCGGACTGCAGCCGATTACTTACATCGGTCGCAAGACTGTCCGTCGAGAGCTTGCTCTTGATGAAACAGGGCGCGGCCAAACACGGTTTGCCGCCGCCGGCGCATCCCTTCCCGATCCGATAAGACGAGACGCAAGAGCTGCGGCCTCGTGGAGAGATCCGGGCTCGTAGCTCAGTTGGTTAGAGCGCGCGCTTGATAAGCGTGAGGTCGGAAGTTCAAATCTTCCCGGGCCCACCAGATTTAAGCGGCGCCGTTGTTCAACTGGGGGGCGTAGCTCAGTGGGAGAGCACCTGCTTTGCAAGCAGGGGGTCGTCGGTTCAATCCCGTCCGCCTCCACCATTTTCCGGGGTGAGACGCGCGGAATTGAGCTCGAGACGGAAGCTCAGGAGAGATATCGGATCGGTGAAGCACGAATTACTTTGCGTGCTGGTTGCATCGTTCAACGATGCGACGGGCGCGTCGAGTATGTGCCGGGCCCCGGTTCTGCCGGTGTTCGGTTCCTCGATCTTTGACATGGTGAAGAGGGTATGACGGCGTTTCGGGATCATGCGGTCCGCACGGCCCCATGAACGAAACGTCGGTGCGTATCTGATTGGAGAGTTCTGCGCAAAAGCGTCAGTCTTCCGTAAGGAGGTTTGGCACTGCGCGCGAATGCTGAGCGGCCTTGCGTCCTGCCTAGGGAAGCAAGGTTGCAGACGTACTTCGCTGTCAGCTCATGCAAGTGAGGTGGCGGCGTGACGGAAAGAGTAGAGATCAAGCGTAGAAGGGCATTTGGTGGATGCCTTGGCGCCAAGAGGCGATGAAGGACGTAGCACGCTGCGAAATGCTCCGGGGAGTTGCGAGCAAACTTTGATCCGGAGATCTCCGAATGGGGAAACCCACCCGCAAGGGTATCCGTGACTGAATCCATAGGTCACGGAAGCAAACCCAGGGAACTGAAACATCTCAGTACCTGGAGGAAAGGACATCAACCGAGACTCCGCTAGTAGTGGCGAGCGAACGCGGATTAGGCCAGTGGTCGAGTGGTAAGAACCGGAACGCTCTGGAAGGGGCGACCGTAGAGGGTGAGAGTCCCGTACGGGTAGAAAGCCATTCGATCCTCGAGTAAGGCGGGACACGTGTAATCCTGTCTGAACATGGGGGGACCACCCTCCAAGCCTAAGTACTCCTTGGCGACCGATAGCGAACTAGTACCGTGAGGGAAAGGTGAAAAGCACCCCGATGAGGGGAGTGAAAAAGACCTGAAACCAAATGCCTACAAGCAGTGGGAGCGGGACGATGCGGCTTCGGCTGTGTCGGATCCGTGACCGCGTACCTTTTGTATAATGGGTCAGCGAGTTAGTCTCAGTAGCCAGCTTAAGCCGTTAGGCGTAGGCGCAGCGAAAGCGAGTCTGAATAGGGCGACTTGAGTTACTGGGATTAGACCCGAAGCCGGGTGATCTTGCCATGGACAGGTTGAAGGTGCGGTAACACGCACTGGAGGACCGAACCCACTCCTGTTGAAAAAGTAGGGGATGATCTGTGGCAAGGGGTGAAAGGCCAACCAAACTCGGCAATAGCTGGTTCTCCGCGAAATCTATTGAGGTAGAGCGTCGATTGTTCACCCTCGGGGGTAGAGCACTGGATGGGCTAGGGGGGCGCGAGCCTTACCAAACCTAACCAAACTCCGAATACCGAGGAGTGCAGATCGGCAGGCAGCCCATGGGTGCTAAGGTCCGTGGGCGAGAGGGAAACAGCCCAGACCGCCAGCTAAGGTCCCCAAGTCATGGCTAAGTGTGAAAGGATGTGAGATGGCAGTGACAACCAGGAGGTTGGCTTAGAAGCAGCCATCCTTTAAAGAAAGCGTAATAGCTCACTGGTCAAGCTGTCTTGCGCCGAAAATGTATCGGGGCTCAAGCCATGCACCGAAGCTGCGGATGCAAACTTTCTTCGGATTGTTTGCGTGGTAGCGGAGCGTTCCGTAAGCCTGTGAAGGGAGATCGTCAGGTCTCCTGGAGGTATCGGAAGTGAGAATGCTGACATGAGTAGCGACAAACAGAGTGAGAGACTCTGTCGCCGTAAGTCCAAGGGTTCCTGCGCAAGGTTAATCCGCGCAGGGTGAGCCGGCCCCTAAGGCGAGGCCGAAAGGCGTAGTCGATGGGAACCTGGTTAATATTCCAGGGCCTGCTGGGTGTTGACGGAGATGTAAATTCGTTCGCGGTTACTGGATTCCGCGGGCGGATGAAGTCTTCCAGGAAATAGCCCCAGCGTACAGACCGTACCCGAAACCGACACAGGTGGACTGGTAGAAGATACCAAGGCGCTTGAGAGAACGATGTCGAAGGAACTAGGCAAATTGCCCGCGTAACTTCGGGAAAAGCGGGACCTGCCCCTGGGCAACCAGGGACGGGTGGCACAGAATTGGGGGTGGCGACTGTTTATCAAAAACACAGGCCTGTGCGAACACGAGAGTGGACGTATACGGGCTGACGCCTGCCCGGTGCCGGAAGGTTAAGAGGAGAGCTGCAAGGCTTGAATCGAAGCCCCGGTAAACGGCGGCCGTAACTATAACGGTCCTAAGGTAGCGAAATTCCTTGTCGGGTAAGTTCCGACCTGCACGAATGGCGTAACGACTTCCCCACTGTCTCCGGCATCGGCTCAGCGAAATTGAATTCTCCGTGAAGATGCGGAGTACCCGCGGTTAGACGGAAAGACCCCGTGCACCTTTACTCTAGCTTTGCAGTGGTATTAGGGAATGAATGCGTAGGATAGGCGGGAGCCTTTGAAGTGCTGTTTTCGGATGGCATGGAGGCAACGGTGAAATACCGCCCTTGCGTTCTCTGATATCTAACCTTGTCCCCTTATCGGGGACGGGGACCCTGCATGGTGGGGAGTTTGACTGGGGCGGTCGCCTCCCAAATCGTAACGGAGGCGCGCGATGGTGGGCTCAAGCTGGTCGGAAATCAGCTGTTGAGTGCAATGGCATAAGCCCGCCTGACTGCGAGAGCGACAGCTCGAGCAGAGACGAAAGTCGGCCATAGTGATCCGGTGGTTCCACGTGGAAGGGCCATCGCTCATCGGATAAAAGGTACGCCGGGGATAACAGGCTGATGATTCCCAAGAGTCCATATCGACGGAATCGTTTGGCACCTCGATGTCGGCTCATCACATCCTGGGGCTGGAGCAGGTCCCAAGGGTTCGGCTGTTCGCCGATTAAAGTGGTACGTGAGCTGGGTTCAGAACGTCGTGAGACAGTTCGGTCCCTATCTGCCGTGGGTGTTGGAGACTTGAGAGGATTTGTCCCTAGTACGAGAGGACCGGGATGAACGTACCTCTGGTGGACCGGTTGTCGCGCCTGCGGCATCGCCGGGTAGCTATGTACGGACGGGATAACCGCTGAATGCATCTAAGCGGGAAACCCACCTCAAAACCAGGTCTCCCTGAAGAGCCGTGGAAGACGACCACGTTGATAGGCCAGGTGTGAAAGCGTGGTAACGCGTTCAGCTGACTGGTCCTAATAGCTCGATTGGCTTGATCTCGCTCTTGTCCGCGCGCAGTGCCAAACCTCTTGGCTGAGGCTGGCGGCAGAATTTCCAATCGCGATACGCACGAAACCCTGAACCGATTTTTCGCGAGCCTCACGCTTGCGAGAATCCGCTTGGACGACCTGGTGACTTTAGCGGAGGTCCCAACACCCGATCCCATTCCGAACTCGGCCGTGAAAGCTTCCAGCGCCCATGGTACTTCGTCTTAAGACGCGGGAGAGTAGGTCGTTGCCAGGTCTTCCAAACGGATTCACTCGGTTCCCGTACCCTCGACATCATGCGCTTCGATACAAATTCGGTTTGCCGCGGGGTGGAGCAGCCCGGTAGCTCGTCAGGCTCATAACCTGAAGGTCACAGGTTCAAATCCTGTCCCCGCAACCAAATTCGCCCGCTAACTCAAAAGGTTAGCGGGCGTTTTGGTTTTGACGCCAAGCCCCATCGGCCGCCGTGTCAACACTGTGTCAACAAAACCGATGCGCCGAATGACGCCGCGCGACGCGACTCCGCGCCGGCTCGCGCGTCGCATTCGAGTTGCTATCGCCGCGCACCGACGCCGTCATGGCAGCAGCCAAGACGGAGTTCGCCATGAAGACCAATGCCAAGGCTCTCGAC
>Ga0194132_10004991_pt1 | contig 22060 bp, 10 predicted proteins | sample TA2KigOf80mmetaG_FD_148612 | JGI IMG/M metagenome (GOLD analysis project Ga0194132, IMG submission 148612) | Freshwater microbial communities from Lake Tanganyika, Tanzania - TA2015054 Kigoma Offshore 80m | ecosystem: Environmental > Aquatic > Freshwater > Lake | place: Tanzania: Lake... | reverse complement strand
CGAACCAACCCCACCGCACCATGCGTCCGCACATCCTGATCGGCAGCGCGCTCGCGCTGCTCGCCGCCTGCGACCTTCCCGCCCAGGGCCGCGGCCGCCGCGGCCAGCGCCCCGACGGCGCGCCGCCAGCCGCCGCGCCGAGCGAGGCCGCGCCGACCGCAAAGACCGACGACAAGCCCAAGGCCTACACCGCCATCGCCGGCGGCGACGTCTACCTCGGCACCGGCCAGCGCCTCAGCGGCGCCACGGTGCTGATCGCGGACGACAAGATCGAAGCCGTCGGCCACAACCTGACGCTTCCCGACGGCGCCAAGGTGATCGACGCCAAGGGCAAGTGCGTCAGCCCCGGCTTCGTCTGCGTGCAGGGCAATGGCATGGGCGCTGGCCGCGGCGCGCCCTACGTCGACTCGGTCAATCCGTACGACCCGGAGATCAAGCAGGCCCTCGCGTCCGGCGTGACGACGTTCCTCGCCGGCGCGGTCGGCGGCGACGGCGGCATGCCCGGCGGCAGCAACGCCGTGATCAAGCTCGCCTACGGCGACGTGCGCGGCATGGTGCTCAAGGAAAATGCCGTCGTCGGCATGAGCGCGTCGATGTCGCTGGCCGAACGCGACAAGTTCGAGGACACGGTCAAGAAGTGCCGCGAGTACCTGACGGCGGTCGCCGAGTTCCCGGCAAAGAAGGCCGCCGACCCGCAGGCCAAGGAGCCGCAGCCGCCGCAGGGCGCCGAGAAACTGCTCGCCGTGCTCAAGGGTGAGATCCCGCTCTGGCTGAGCGTCGGCGGCATGGCGATGAACCCGTTCGGCGGCATGACCCAGCGCGGCAACGCCAAGGACAGCGACGTCGGCGGCATCCGCCAGGCCCTGGCGATCGCCAAGCTGCTCGGCCGCGGCGTCGTGCTGCAGAAGCCGACCAGTGCCTGGCTGGTCCCGGACGAGATCGCCGCCACCGGCTCGATGGTCTACCTGAGCCCGCGCGACCGCCTGCCGGCCAACCCGACCAACCCGGAAACGACCGGCAGCAACCTCGCTTCGGCAGCCATCCTTGCCAAGGCGGGCGTGCCGGTCGCCGTCACCTGTCCCGTTGGCATGTTCGGTGGCGCCGGTGTCGGCACCGGCGGCATCATGGGACAGGATCTGAACACCCCGCATCTCGACGCCGCGTTCGCCGTCCGCGGCGGCCTCGACAACCGCAAGGCGTTGCGCACCTTGACGTTGGACGCCGCCAAGATCCTCGGCGTCGACCGCCGGGTCGGCTCGCTGGAGCCGGGCAAGGACGCGGATGTCTTGATTCTACAAGGTGATCCGCTGCACTATGCGACCTTCGTGACGACGGCCATGGTCAATGGCAAGGTCGTCTACGAGATGGCCAAAGAGCCCCTCTACAAGCACCTCGCGCGGTGACCGGGACTTGGCTGCGGCAGGGTGGAGGCTTACGCCCCGCCCCCGTGGTGCCCCTAACCGCAAACGGATTGGCAAAGCATGAGCGTCGAAAGCCTGAAGGAATTGGACGACTTCTTCCGCAGCATGCGGCAGTCGTTCAACAGCCGTGACCTCAAGACCTTCCGCTCGCACTTCTGGACCGACAAGCGCTTCCAGAACCTCGACGCATCCGGCCGTCGCGACCGTGGTTGGGGCGCTTTCGAGGAGGTGCTCGACCAGGAGTTCCGCTACCTCGACACGGTCAGGCTCGAACTCAAGGATCTGGACTTCCAGGTCTTCGACGACCAGTTCGCCACCGTCATCGGCGGCTGGAAGCTCTCCCAGGTCGATCCCGAAGGCCGCAACCACGACCAGACCGGCCGCTGCACGTTCTCGCTGTGCCGGCTGAGCGACGACTGGAAGATCGTGGCGCAGCACTTCTCGCAGCACACCGAAGAAGGCGCCGAAACGACCTAACCGACAGCCGCGGGGCGGCTGCTTGGGCCGCGCTGGGAGCGCACCCGGCGACCCGCGGCGAAAGGCCGTAAACCGACCTCGGCAGCCCCCGGCATGGTCGATAGAGTGTTCGCCCTTCAGGCTTCACCGACCGCATGGCGACCCCCGCGCCCTCCGCTTCCCATCCGGCCCCGGCGACCGCGCCGGCGGGCGCCCCGCTCCAGCCGTTCCAGTCCAAGCACAAGATCCGGCTGGTGACCGCGACCAGCCTGTTCGACGGGCACGACGCCGCGATCCACATCTTCCGCCGCATCGCCCAGGCGACCGGCGCGGAGGTCGTCCACCTCGGCCACAACCGCTCGGTGCGCGAGATCGTCGACGCGGCGATCCAGGAGGACGCCCAGGGCATCGCGGTGACCTCCTACCAAGGCGGCCACAACGAGTTCTTCCGCTACATGCACGACGTGCTGCAGGAGCGGGGCGCTGGCCAAGTGCGCGTCTTCGGCGGCGGCGGCGGCGTGATCCTGCCCGAGGAGATCGCGGCGCTACAGGCCTACGGCATCGCCCGCATCTACTCGCCCGACGACGGCCGCGCGCTCGGCCTGCAGGGCATGATCGACGACATGCTCGGCCGGTGCGACTTCGCCACCGTCCGCGCCGACGAAGCGCTGCCGGCGTTCACCGCCGACGACCACCGCGCGCTCGCCAAGGCGATCACGCTGGTCGAGAACCACCCCGACAAGCACCGCGAGACGGTGCAGCAGCGCCTCGCCGCAGCGAGCAACGTGCCGCCCGTGCTGGGCATCACGGGCACCGGTGGCGCTGGCAAGAGCTCGCTGATCGACGGACTGCTGCGCCGCTTCCTGCTCGACTTCCCGGCGATCCGCATCGCCGTGCTGTGCGTCGACCCGACGCGCAAGAAGACCGGCGGCGCGCTGCTCGGCGACCGCATCCGCATGAACAGCGCGTCGGACCAGCGCGTGTTCGTGCGCTCGATGGCGACCCGCCGCGCCAACCTCGCGCTCTCCGAGAGCGTGCGCGACGCGCTGTCGGCGCTGAAGTGCGCCGGTTTCGACCTGATCGTGCTCGAGAGCAGTGGCATCGGCCAGAGCGACACCGAGATCGTCGAGCACGCCGACGTGTCGATGTACGTCATGACGCCTGAGTTCGGCGCGCAGAGCCAGCTCGAGAAGATCGACATGCTCGACTACGCGGACCTCGTCGCGATCAACAAGTTCGATCGCCGCGGCGCCCGCGACGCTTTGCGCGACGTGCAGAAGCAGTTCCAGCGCAACAAGAAGGCTTGGGACAAGGCGCCCGACCAGATGCCGGTCCACGGGACGATGGCGGCGATCTTCGCCGACCCGGGCACCAACCGCTTCTACAAGGCGGTGGCCAAGGCGCTCGACGGCAAGCGCCCTGGACGCTTCGCCAGCGCCCTGCAACTCGTCGAGGGCGAGCCCGAGACGGCGCACGTGATCCCCGGCGAGCGCGTGCGCTACCTCGCCGACATCGTCGAGCACAACCGCCGCTACAACCGCTGGTCGCAGGAGCAGGCCGACCTCGCCGAGCTTGCGTACGCGCTGCGCACGGCCGCGACGGCGCTGCCGGCGACGGCGGCCGCCGCCAAGACGACGCTGCTCGACGAGGCAGCGAAGGCCGCGGCAGCGATGGCTCCCGAGAGCCGCGAACTGCTCGCCAGCTACGACGAACTCGCGCGCGGCTACAAGGGCGAGCACTACGTCTTCAAGGTGCGCGACCGCGAGGTCCGCGTGCAAAATCACGTCGCCTCGCTGTCCGGCCTGCAGATCCCCAAGGTCGCGCTGCCGCGCTTCCGTGGCGACGGCGACCGCCTGCGCTGGCTGCTGCAGGAGAACGTCCCCGGTCGCTTCCCGTTCGCGGCAGGCGTGTACCCGTTCAAGCGCACCGCCGAGGACCCCACCCGCATGTTCGCCGGCGAGGGCGGCCCGGAGCGCACCAACAAGCGCTTCCACTACCTGTCGGCGGGCCAACCCTACAAGCGCCTGTCGACCGCGTTCGACAGCGTGACGCTGTACGGCGAGGACCCGGCGCGGCGGCCGGACATCCTCGGTAAGGTCGGCAACGCCGGCGTGTCGATCTGCACGCTCGACGACGCCAAGCGCTTGTACTCGGGCTTCGACCTGTGCGACGCGGTGACGTCGGTGTCGATGACGATCAACGGCCCAGCGCCCATGCTGCTCGCGTTCTTCCTCAACGCGGCCATCGACCAGCAGTGCGAGCGCTGGCTGGCGCAGAACGGCAAGACCGCCGCAACCGAGGCGGCGATCGCCACGCTCTGGCAGAAAAAGGGCCTGCCACGGCCGCGCTACCGCGGCGACCTGCCGCCCGGCCACGACGGTCTCGGCACGCTGCTGCTCGGCGCGACCGGCGACCAGGTGGTGCCCAAGGACGTCTACGAGCGCATCCGCCAGGAGACGCTGTCGGTCGTGCGTGGCACGGTGCAGGCCGACATCCTCAAGGAGGACCAGGCGCAGAACACGTGCATCTTCAGCACCGAGTTTGCCCTGCGCATGATGGGCGACGTGCAAGAGTTCTTCACCCGCAACAAGGTGCGGAACTTCTATTCGGTCTCGATCTCGGGCTACCACATCGCCGAGGCCGGCGCGAACCCGATCACGCAGCTCGCCTTCACGCTCGCCAACGGCTTCACGTATGTCGAGTACTACCTGTCACGCGGGCTGCACATCGACGAGTTCGCGCCCAACCTGAGCTTCTTCTTCAGCAACGGCGTCGACCCCGAGTACGCGGTGATCGGCCGGGTCGCGCGGCGCATCTGGGCCAAGGCGTTGAAGCATCGCTACGGCGGCAACGAGCGCAGCCAGATGCTGAAGTACCACATCCAGACGTCGGGTCGGTCGCTGCACGCGCAGGAGATCGACTTCAACGACATCCGGACGACGCTGCAGGCGCTGTACGCGATCTACGACAACTGCAACTCGCTGCACACCAACGCCTACGACGAGGCGATCACGACGCCGACCGAGGAGTCGGTGCGCCGCGCGATGGCGATCCAGCTGATCATCAACAAGGAGCTGGGGCAGGCGAAGAACGAGAACCCGCTGCAGGGCTCGTTCCTGATCGAGGAGCTGACCGACCTCGTCGAGGAGGCGGTCTACGCCGAGTTCCTGCGCCTCTCCGAGCGCGGCGGCGTGCTCGGCGCGATGGAGACGATGTACCAGCGCGGCCGCATCCAGGACGAGTCGCTGCTGTACGAGAGCCGCAAGTCGACCGGCGAGCTGCCGGTCGTCGGCGTCAACACGTTCCTCGGCCGCGACGGCTCGCCGATCCAGGTCGTGCGCGAGGTCATGCGCAGCACTGACGGCGAGAAGCAGGCGCAGATCGACGGGCTGGCGCAGTGGCAGACGGCCAACGCCGAGGCCAGCAAGCAGACGCTCGGCGCGCTGCAACAAGCGGCACTGACCGGCGGCAACCTCTTCGTCGCGCTGATGGACGCGGCCAAGGTCTGCTCGCTCGGCCAGATGTCGGCGGCGCTGTACCAGGTCGGGGGCCAGTACCGGCGCAACATGTGAGGCGTGGGCGGCCCGCGCCGCCCCTCGTCACGCCCGCCGGGTCACTTGCCGGCGCCGACGGCCGCGCGCAGCGCCGCCTCGCCGCCCACCACCGGCACGATCAGCTTGCTGCCGTCGAGGTCGATGGTCAGCTTGGCGCCGGCCTTCGGGTGCAACGTGAATTCGTTGTCGCTCGCCATCACCATCAGCGCCAGTTGCTCGCCGGCGGCCAGCACCTGGTCGTCGGGCTGCAGGTCGAACGACACGTCGTAGAACGTGCCCGGGACCAGCGGCTCGCCCTTGGTCAGCGAGCTGCGGTTCTGCGGGTCGGCCCAGCCGCGCGTGACCACGTCGTCGGTGATCTTGCGGCCGCCCTGCCACGGCAGCGACACCAGCCAGACGCTCAGGTTGGTCGCCGGCTTGTTGCAGGCGAGGCGCAGCGTGATCCGCGGCGAGCCGGAGACGTGCACCGGCGCGGTGAACTTGGGCAGCGCGAACAGCAGGCGGTTGTCCGACTTCTCGGCCTGCGCCAGCGTCGCGCCGGCCTGCTTCGGGTCGTCGACGATCGTCTCCTTGCCCTGGCCCGTCGCCGCCGCGAAGGCCAGCGCGCCGACGGCGTTGCCGCCCTTTTGCGGCCACAGCGTCACCGGCGCGGCCTCGGGGTTGGGGTAGTCGGCGTACGGCGTGGCGCCGCTCGGCCGCGCGTCCTCGCGCACAATCCACGCCTTGGGGTCCTTCTCGACGCCGTTGTCGACGCCGCAGAGGAAGCGCGTGAACCAGCGGTTCTGCAGCTTGAACGGCACGTTGTCGACGTGGCCGCTCTGGTGGAAGAAGGCCATGCACGGGACGCCCTTCTGCTTGAGCATCGCGTAGATCGACACCGACTGCTCGGGCATCACGTTCCAGTCGTTGAAGCCGTGCGCCATCAGCGTCGCGGCCTGCCACTTGCCGAGCTGGTTCTTGTAGTCGCGCGCCGCCCAGAAGTCGTTGTAGTCGCCGCTGACGCGGTCGATGCCGTTCTTCAGCTCGCCGTCGCGCACCTTCTCGATGCACCACGAGCGGCGCTTGGGGTCGCCGCTGGCGACGAAGTCGAACAGCACGTCCATGTCCTCGCCGGGGTAGCCGCCGGGGCTGCGCACGAGGCCGTTGCTGCGGTAGTAGCCGTACCACGACGCCGCCGGCGCGATCGGGATCACCGCCGCGAGGCCCTCGACGCCGGTGGTCGCCGCGGCGATCGGCAGCGTGCCGTTGTACGACGTGCCGACCATGCCGACCTTGCCGCTGCACCAATCGGCCTTCACTTCCTCGTCGCCGTCGAGCGTCTTGTAGGCCTTGGCGCGGCCACACAGCCAGTCGATCACCGCCTTCGGCGCCTGCGCCTCGTTGGGGCCGCCGATCGTCGGGCAACCCTGCGAGAAGCCGGTGCCCGGCGAGCAGCTGTGCACGACCGCGAAGCCGCGCGGCAGCCACTTCTGCACCTCGCTCTGGCTGATCATGCCCGGCTTCTTGCCGAAGCCGATCGGCGCCATCGCCGGCCGCGGCTGCGGCGGCTTGCCGAGTTCCTGCTCGATGCTCCAGTAGTAGCTGGTGTCCATCGGGCCGGTGCCGGCGAAGTACGGGCTGGTCTCGTAGACGACCGGCACCTTGAGGCCCTCGGTCGCCGTCTGCTTGGGCCGCGTCACGTCGACGTGCAGGCGGTCGTTCTTGCCGTCGCCGTCGGAGTCGAAGTCGGCCTGCACGAACAGCCACTCGCGGATCCACTCCTTGCGGTCCTTGAAGGCCTCGACGACCTGCGCCTCGCCATCGGCGAACGCCGGCGCGGCCTTGGCAGCGGCGGCGGGCTGGTCGCCGCCACCCTGGGCGGCGAGCGCCGCGGCGAAGGCAACGACAACGAAAAACAGCCGGAAGAACGAAGGATCGCAGCGGCGCAACATGGCCGGGATGGTAGGACGCACCGCGCACCACGGCCAGCCGCGGGCAGGCTTCGGCGGGTCGCTCGAGCACGTCGCGTGAGTTCTGCCCGCTCTGTCCGCCGTTGACGACGTTCCAATCGGTCGCGCCGTGTTCGCGCAGCAACGCCTGCAGTCGGGCCGGATACGAGCCCGTCGCGCAATCGAGACTGCCCATGCCGTGCGTCCATGAATCGCCGACGCAGAGCACCGTCTTGCCGGTGGCCGGCAGGACCGGCTTGCGCTGCTGGGACCAGATCACGTAGGCCGCGACCTGCATCACGCCTTCGACCAGCAATGCCACCATGGCGATGGCCAGCAATGGCAGCCACCAACGGGCACGAAAGCGCCGCCGCGACGCGCCTGCGGAGGGTTTGGAGGGCATATAGCGGCAAATTACCGAGCCGATGCGTCAATCCACGTCGGCGGCGCGTAGTTACGTGCAAGCACCGGTCCCGGACCACCCGGGCAAACCGCCGCCAGCGCCGACCGGAGAAGGGGCCGCTGCCGACGAAGGCCACGCCGGGGTCAGCCCCAGCGCACCGAGCACCCGCGCGATCGCCGCGTCGGCCTCAGTGCAGTTGCGCGTGCACCGCGTTGCTGACCGCGGCCGGGCTGCCGAGCTCGGCGACCTGCTGGAACAGGTTGAAGCCGGCGAGCGCGGGCTCGTTCGGAATCGCCAGCGACCACTGCGCCAGGCCCGCCGCCTGCGGCAGCAACTCGATCGCGTCCGGCGTCAGGTACCCGGTGCAGCCCGGTCCAAAGCCAAGCCCGAGCAGCTGCAGCGGCACGGTCACCTGCTGCAGGCCGAGCACCATCACGGCGAGGCCGCCGGCGAGGTTGGACACGCTGACCATGTAGGGCCGGCCGATGGCCGGCAGTGACGTCGGCTGCAGGTTGGGCACGCCGTTGCCGCCCGCGCAGCCCGCACCGATCGTCAACACCCCCGGCGGTGCGGTGGTCACCGCGTCGTTGCTCGAGGTCACCTGTGCTGTACCCGGCGGCAGCACCACGCGCACCGTCACCAGCGCACCGGGCACGAAGCTGCCGCAGCACAGGTTGACGGTCGCCGTCTTCGCCTGGTAGTCGAGCGGGGCGGCGATCGTCGGCACCGGTGCCGTCGCGACCACGCTGCCGTTCTGCACGAGTTCCACCAGAGCACCCGTCACCGGCACGGTGCCGAGGTTGTGCACGACGACGGCTGCGGCACCGAGCAGGCCGAACGTCACGTCCGCGCGAGCGATTGCCGGATCGGGCAGTGCCGGCGGCAGGCCGGTGGCCGGCGTGAGCAGGCGGATCTCGACCTTCTGCAGCACCCCGTTCGGCACCGCCGGCAGCACCACCTGGGTGCCCGCCTGCAACAGCGGCAGCGGCACGATCGTGTGCGGCGGACCATCCATGGTGTCGTCGTGGTTGGCATCGTTGCCGATGCGCACCTCGTACTGGCCGAGCGGCAGCGCCCGCAGCAACCGCAGCCCGAACGCGCGCGGTGCTGCACCGTAGTGGAACAACAGGATGTCGAGCCCGGTCGGCTGCAGGTCGTTGAACAGCGCCGCGAAATCGAGTTCGCCAGCGGCCGGATCCGGGTTGAACCACGTCGCCACCGTCGGCGGCGCCAAGCCCCAGGTGCTGGCGCCGGTCAGGCTGCCGAACAACATCGCCTGCGAGCCGAACGGCGTGTTGTGATAGGTCATCGCATAGAGGCGATCGGTGTAGGCGACCGTGGTGGTCGCGATCGGCCAGAAGTTGCTGATCCAGGCGGCGGCACTCGTGAAGCCCTGGGTGAACGCCGTCTTCGACTTGGTGCCGACCACGGGCAGCGCGATGTGGCGCTCCATCGGTGCGGCGTAGGCCGCGATCACCGCATCGATCTGCTGCACCTGCACCGGCGTCACCGCGAGATTGGGATCGTTGAGCATGAGGCTGCGGTTGATCGCGATGGCGTTCGCCATCGGCGTTTTCAGCAGGTTCGCCGTCCAACCGCCGCTGCCCGGAGTCGTGCCGGTGATCGTGCCGGTGAGATAGCCGTACAAGAGGCCACTGCCCAGCAGCATCGGTCGCAGCAGCAGATGGCGGTCCGGTGCGCTGCTGCGCAGGTAGGCGGACTGCAGCAGCGAGTAGAGGTAGCTGTAGTAGATCGGGCCACCCTCGAGGTCGACGTAGCCGGCGTTCTCCCACCAGTTCCCGTTGGTGCCGAACACGTGCGGCGCCGCCGTCGACACCGCGGCGGGGAACACGCCGCGTGGCTTGCCTTGCGCCACGCTGACGGCGTGGCTGGCCCACGCGCGGGCCAGTTGGTCGAACACGGAGACCACGCCGGGGTGGGCGTTGTAGTCGGACACGAACAGGCCCGGCAGGCCCGCGCGCATGTTGAGCGGGATGTCGAGCGCCGCACCGCAGACGCCGAACGCGCCGATGTTGTAGGCGCGGAATTGTCGGCCACCGAGGCCGTCGGGCACGGTCCAGGGCGATGGGTCGAAGGCGTCGTCGAAGTTGCGCATCGTGCGCAGCGCGTACTCGACGTAGCGCGGGCTGCCGTAGCTGCTCGCCATCAGGATGTAGAGCGGGTTGGTGCTGTACTCGGCGGTGTGCTCGACGTCGGCGCACTGGGTGAAGAAGCCTTCGCTGACCGTCATCTCGGGGCCGAACAGCACCTTGTCGAGCACCAGTTCGACGCCGTTCTCGAGCGGGTGGCCCGGCTCTCTGGCCGCGACCGCCGGCAGCCCCAGCAGGCCGCCGCCTTCGACGTCGTCGCCGCCGCCGCCGCCGAGTTCGCCTGCGATCAGCCGCCGCGACATCCACCATTCGCCGCAGTTGCGGAACGCGCGGTGGTAGCGCCGCTGCGCGTTGGCCCACGCTGGTGCCGCGGCCTGGTCGGTGGCGGTGACGAACGGCGCCCACCACGTGTTTGCGGGCACCACCGGCGGCAGGCTGCCCGGCCCGCTCCAGTTCGAGGTGACGCCGCCCGGGATGCCGTAGTTGGCGCCGCTCCACGCCAGCACCAGCGCTTCGTGGCCCTTCGGGAACAGCGAGTTCCGTTGCCACAGTGCCACCAGTTTGGCGAGCCACGCCGCGGTGAACGGGTTGCCGACCGGATCGTTGACCCCGGTGTTGCGGCCCCACATGTTGCGCGCCGCTAGGTACTCGGCCTTCAGGTGCAGCGGGCTCGCCGGCAGGTGACTCACCGGTGTGGTGCTCAGCAGATCGCTGCGGAACTGGTCGCTGAGCAGCAGTGCGGCGTTGAGGTTCTTGAGGATGTCGTCGAGGCTGCCCGGCAGGGCGGCCGCCGAATAGCCGCGCGCGCGGTGGAAGAACACGGCGCGTTCGAACGCGGCGAGTTCCCAGCGCAAACCGCGCACGGTGATGTCGTCGGTCGGGCCGAGGCTGTCGAGCAACGCGATCGTCGACGCGAGCAGCGCATCGTCGATCTCGCTCTCTTCGTCGGTGAGCCAGCCCAGCAGCCAGGCCTGGCCCCAGGCGCGCACGCGCGCATCGGCGACGGTCGCGAGGGCGGTCTTCGCCGCGGGATAGTTGGCCGCTTGGAAGGCGGCGAGTGCGGGCGCCAACGCGGCCGCGTAGGCCGGTTGTGCGACGAGCGTGCTGGTGCCGTGGTCGAAGCGGATCGGTTCCGGCACCTCGGCATGCACCTCGATGCCGAGGATCGAGTTCTTGCTCTCGCCTGTGCCATTGCAGTGGAACAGCAGTTCGATGCGGCCGTTGCCGACCTGGGTGCGCGCGCAGATGCGCCGGTAGCCGCCGATCGCGTTGATGAACTGCGCCTTCATGGTCCCCGTGCGCACGTCGAGGTCGCTCGCGACGGGCGTGCCGTTCACGCTGACGTCGAGGCCGGTGCGCGGGGTCGGCGTCAACGTCGTGCCGAGGTTGCCGAGCCAGACGGTGACGTGGTAGCCGCCGTTCTGCACGTCGGCGCGGAAGGTGAGATCGCCGTAGCCGTCGACCCCGTCGCGCAGCAGCGCGAGGTCGCCGACCACCGGCACGCTGATCGGTGCCGCGGGCTGCACGAAGGCCGTGCCGACGCCGGCGGTCCAGCCGTAACCCTGGGCGGCGGAGTAGGCCGTGCTCGGGCCGATGGCCACGTAGCCGGTCGCGAGCGGGCCGCCGATCGGGCCGAGGTCGAAGCGCAGCGGCGATTGGGCGATGGGAGCGCCAGCCAGGAGCAGGCTGGCGACAGCGGTGGCGACGCGGCGGCAGTACATGGTGGAGGCTATAGTGAGGCCCGGTGCTGCGGTCACTGGCGGTGCGGCGCCCGGCGGCCGCCGCCAAGCCTAGTGTAGGAGTGGCGAGGCGGGGGGGGGGGGGGGGGGGGGGGGGGGGGGGGGGGGGGGGGGGGGGGGGGGGGGGGGGGGGGGGGGGGGGGGGGGGGGGGGGGGGGGGGGGGGGGGCGTGTCGTGCTGCGGCGAACGTGCTGAGATCAAGTTCGATGACAAGGCGACGGCGCAGCAGGGCAAGGACCCCGGCAAGTAGCCGGCGGGGCTGCCGCGGTGACGCGCGCGGCGCTACAGCCCGATGTGGATCCGCGCGCCGCGGCTCGCGGCGAGACCCAGGAACCCGGGCAGCGCGGTGCCGGCCGCGTCTTCGATCAGCCACTGGCAGAACAGCTCGGCGCCGACCAGCCCTGGGTTGTTCGGGATCGGCAGCAGTTCAGCGCGAGTGCCGATCGACGAGGTGATCGACAGCCACACCGGCAACCCGGCGCTCGGATCGATCAGCAGATGGCACGGGCCGACGATCGGCAGCGCCGCCTGCGCGCTGCCAAACCACAGCGACGCCAGCGCGGTTGGCACCGCATTCTCGACGCCGACGCGGAAGTTCGCGTTGCCGAGGAACGGCAGCCCGTTGTTGCGCATGTTCGGCACCCCGGCGACGCCGGCGCAGCCGGTGCCGTACACGGTGAAGGTCGCGGCGTTGCCCGGCACCATGTACCACGGCGCCGCCAGGTTGTTGCCGGTGAAGAACTGCTGCAGCAGGTTGGCGACCTTCTGCCGGCCGGCGAGGCTCGGGTGCGTGCCGTCGGGCTGCACGTCGGCAGGGCAGAGCCAGGTGAGCCCATCGCTGCGCGGCGTGGTGCCGTCGGTCCACAGGTACGGCCCGAAGCCGAGCCACGGCGCCACCACCGCCCCCGCCGCCGGGTCGCAGTTGAGGTTCGGGTCGCCACCGATCTGCTGCTGCAGCAGCCACTGCACCGCGAAGCCCGACTCGTACGAGTACGGCTCGGGATTGAGCATCGTGGTGGCGTAGCCGGCGTAGGTGCGGCTGCTGCAGAAACACAGCACGCAGTTTGGATACCGCGTCTTCAGGATGCGCGCGATCTGGCCGAGCAGGTTGCGCAGCTGCGTCGCCGCCGCCGGGAAGCCGCCGTTGACGCCGGAGATCGCTTCCTTGAGCCACACCACCTGGACCTGGGCCGGCGTGACACCGGCATTGGTGAGCCGCTGGCCGACGACGGTCCAGAAGTTCGCGTTCGGGTTGCTGATGATCACCGCGTCCTGGCCACCCTGCGCGCCGTCGACGATAGTGACCGCCGGGTTCCGGTTCGGATCGGTGGCCGCGGTCGCCATCCAGGTCGAGAACTCCTGCGTGGTGTTCGACATGCCGATCGACAGCAGCACGACGCGGCCGCCGGTCGCCGGCGCGCCCGTCGCGTCCCGCGGCACCACGCCCGCCATGCGCGCGAGCCCGCTGGCCTGGTGCGCCGGCGGCGGCGCATTCTGACCGCCGCCGTACAGGCCGCCCACGAAGCCCTGGTAGGAGCCGGTGCCGAGGTCGTTGAGCGGCGTGGCCCCGATCGAGGTGTTGGCGCAGTTCTGCGCCATGGCAACGGCGGCGAACAGCAGGGACGCGGACAGGGTGCGCAAGGTCATGGTCGAAACTATGCTGGGGCCTGGGCACAATAACATCGCCGCACCGTGTCGGCGGACAAGCCGCCCCGCCGCGACCGACCAGCGGCCGCGGCTGCGCCCCACACCGTCACGCCGCAGCGTGGCCCGTGTCGGCAGCGTCCCCTTGTGCAGCCGGTGGTCGGCACCCCGCCTGATCGGACCCGGCCGCGGTCAGCCCCAGCGCACCGAGCACCCGCGCGATCGCCGCCGGATCGTGGATCAAAGCCAGCACACGCCGCGGGCCCGCGCACTGCGGGCAGACCAGGCGGCGACGCCAACCGCGCGCCGGTGGTGCGACGGCACGCCGGCGGTGGTGACGACGAACGACAGCGGCCACGCTGCCCGGGGCAACGTGGCCGTCGCGGGCGCGGCCGCGGGACCGCGCATTCCGGCTGCGACGATCAGAAGTCGCCGATCTTGCCCTGGATGCCGTTGGCCGTGATCGCGCCGAACGCGTTCACCGGGGGGAACTGGAACACGGCCGAGGTCGTGTACAGGTTGAAGTTGAGCAGCGCCGGGCTGGTCGGGATCGGCAGGCTGTACGTGTGCGTCGTCCCCGTGGGGAACCAAGCGTTCATCACATCCAGCGACGCGCGCAGGCCGCAGTCCGGGGCGCCGAGGAAGAACAGGTCGTTGATGCCCGGATCGTTGACGCCGAAGATGTCGACGCCGAGGACGCCGGTCGTCGGGATGTTGCTCGTTGTCAAGTTCCAGCTCGTGCCGGTGACTGGCCGACTCGTCCCCGCGAGGGCGAGCGGGAGCACCTCGGGGTTGGTCGTCCGCAGCTGCGCCGACGAGGCCGTGCCGAGCGTGATCGAGCCCGGGTTGGCCGACGCGCCCGGCGCGGTGACGCCGATCAGGTGGCCCGAGCCGAAGGTGCTCGTCGAGTTGCTGTCAATGCTGACGAACACGATCCTGGCGACGCCGCTGGCGAGGTCGAGCTGGAACTGCAGCGTGCTCGGGTTGGCCATCTCCGGGTTGGCGTAGCTCTCGACGCCGTTGAACGTGATGTACAGCACGCCACCGACTTCCTCAGCGAGGATCGGGCCGCTGCCGGCCTCGGCGACGTTGTAGTCGTGCCAAGCGTAGATGCCGCCGAGCGTGCTGTTCAGGAAGCCGTTGGCCGTCGGCGTGTAGGAGTTGGTGCCGGGATAGTCCATCGCCGCACCGCCCCACGCGATGATGGCATTGCCGCTGACCAGCAACGACGTCTGCGGGCCTTGCGCCGTCGGGAACGAGCCAGACGTGAGCGCGTAGGTCACGACGCCGTCGTCAGCCGTCGCGAGGGGCGTGCCGGCGACCGGCGGGACGAAGAACGCCGCAGCGGTGCCCGGCAGCCAGACACCCTGGTACCCCGTGCCGGTCGGGATCAGCTGCAGGGTGTTGCCCGACAGCGCCGCCGCGGCCGGCGTGGCCGTCAGGAACAACTCGTAGAAGCTGTTGTAAACGGCGACGCAGCCCTGGCCGAGCGTCGTGTTGGTCGCCAGCACCGTGCCGCCAGTGGCCGGGCAGTAGTTGACGCGGCCGTTCCACAAGCGACCGGCGGTCGGCAGGCCGAACGTAGTGCCGAACGGATAGCTCTTGCCGACGCCGGCCGTGACCTGGAGCGACGCGTCAGAACCAATCACCGTGCCGAGTTGGTTGACGCCGGTCGTGTAGGCGACCGTCGTGCCCGTATCGCCCGTGAGGTAGAAGCCCTGGGTCGCGCCGGGCGCGATGGTGACGTTGACCGTGATCGGTAGCGGGTCGAGCGCTGGCGCAACGCCGTGCGCGAGGTTCGTCGTCGAACCGACGAGCGTCCAGGCGGTGGGGTTGGACTCCGAGCCGTTCCACGTGCCGGGCTTCGTGTAGATCTGGAAAGTCACCACGGCGTTGGCGTTGAAGAAGCACTGGTCGAAGCTGCCGATCGTGATCGCCGACGTCGACGTGTTGACGATGTCGAACATCGTGCCGTTCTGGCCGTTGCCGGCGACAGTGGTTGTCGTGACCGATAAGCACTGGGCGGTGGCGGCGGCCACCAGGGTGACAGCCGCGAAGGCCGTGCGAGAGAACATCAGCATGGGAATGGTTCCGTGGGAATGGTTACGGTAGGCGGGACGAGCGACGCCGCAGAATGTAGCGCCACCCCATAGCTTATCCCAAGCCGATGGCGCTGGGGGGGGGCGCTTGTTCGCGCACTTGCGTTAGAACGCAAGTAGTGCGGCCGCGCCCAGGTTCATGGCCGACCTGAACGTGCGCCGGTCCGTCCGGAAAATGAGCTCCACGCTACGAGGTCACCGGCTATGCGGAAGCGAACGCCTAGCGGAGGTGCCGGCGGACTTCTTCGCGCGCGATGGGGTTAACTTCGGCGCGTAGGCAGTTCAAACGCGTGAATCCACCCGGGACCCACCAGCGCGATCCTGCCCCCTGCGCGCGACCCCGTCCACCCGGCCGCAACCGCCCGCGCGCACCGATCCCCGGCCCCATTCCGCCGCGTTCTTGCCGCGCGAGCACACCGACGTCACGGGCAACCTGCATCTGATCGACTGCCCGAGTAAGGCGTTGCGGGTCGGCCCGCTGTCGTGGATCCCGACCAACTACGCGCCTGCTTGTCACGCCGCATCGCCGGTCGCCGCCGGCGTTCGCATGCCGAGCAGGCCGAGCGCATACACGCCAATCGCGGCCCAGAAGACGTTCGAGAAGCCGATCCCCATGCTCAGCACGATGCAGAAGATCGAGCCGAACACCGAGAAGAATGCATTGACGGCCCAACCCCACGGCACGAGGTGAGGACACTGCTCTTCCACGAGCCGCATGCCCGAGGGGAACGGCATGCCGAGCACGAGCCCGGTCGGCACCAGCAGCGCCACCACCACCACGATGCGTGCCCACAACGGGGCGCCGAGCAGCTTCGGCAGCAGCACGTTCACCGCGACGATGTCGAGCGCGACCATCGCGACGATGCCGGCGAGGATGACCAGCAGGTGCCGGCGACGCACCACCGCGATGCGGCCGGCGAGCATCGATCCCATCCCTGCCGCCGCCAGCAAGCTGACCAGCACGACCGACAGCGCGTAGGTCGGGTGACCGAGGAAGATCACGAGCTTCTGCATCAACGCGATCTCGATCAGCATGAACCCGAGCCCGAGCGCGGCGAAGTAGCCGAAGTAGCGGAGGGCCCCAGGCGTGCGCAGACCCTCGTGCGCGAGCTTGCGCAACGGCAGGAAGATCAGCGCGGCAGCTAGCAACAGGATCTGCAGCAGCGACGCCAGCAGCACCATGTGGCCGACCGGGAAGTCCGTGAGGTACGTGAACAGCGTGTCGTCGGCCGCGGTCTGGGAGCCGCCGAACAGGCTCGACCAGCGGTAGTAGTTGAAGAAGAACGGCGCGTCGTCGGTCGACGCCGACACGTCGAAATCGTAGTCGGCGAGGAGCCGCGCGCGCACGACCTCGTCGCCGCGCAACAACCGCGCGAAGTCGCCGATCGTCTGCCGCATGTAGGCGGCCTGCGCCTGCCATGCGGGCCGCAGGCCCGCGAGCAACGCCTGCGCCGCCGCCGCCGTCTCCGGCGCACGCAGCGGTGCGGGCAATGCCGTCGGATCGACCTGGCCGCCGTCCGCGATCGGCGCCGCAAAGGCCAGGAGTTCGTCCGCGAGCGCCTGCACCGCAGCCGGATCGCCCGGCCGGCCCGGCAGCGCCGCGAGGCCCTGCTGCAGCGCCGGCAGCGACGCGGCGAAGTGGCTCGGCTCGAGCAAGACCGCGCCGGCCGCCGGCCACAGCGGGTCGAACACGAGGCCGACGAAGCCCTGATGGCGCGCGAAGGTCCGCAGCGCGTCGACCTCGGCGGCGGTGAACGGCGACTTCTTCACCATCGTCGACGCCCACGCGGCAGCCTGGAACACGCACAAGTGCGCCGCGGGGTCGACGACGCCGAGTTCGCGCAGCGCCGTGCAAGCGATGTTGGCGAGCCGCAGCGTCTCGCGCGACTTGCGCGGCGCGTTCTCGATGAACCGCGACCAGCAAACGATGCCGTCGGCGTTCAGGTGCGCCCAGAAGTCGCGCACCGCCTCGGTCGTGTAGAGGTAGCTCTCGGACAGCGTGTAGGCGCCGGTGCTGAGCGCCGTGTACGAGTCGACGCCGCTCATCTGGATGACGTCATAGGTGCCCCCCTGCGAACGCAGCCAGGCCCGGCCCTCGCTGTTGACCAGTCGGATGCGGTCCGCGAGCAACGTGCCCGGCCGGAACAGCCCCCCCAGGTAGTCGTCGTAGCGCTCGGTCACCATCTCGACCATTGCGGTGTTGAGCTCCACCGCAGTGACGTGGCGCGCGCCGTTCGCGAGCGCCACCATCACGTCGACGCCGCCCCCGACGCCAATCACCATCGCCTGCTGGCCCGTACGACCGGACGCCTTGTGCACAACGTACGCCGACGCCGCCTGGGTGTCGTCGAGGAACGGGAAGTCCTCGAGCCTCGCCGCCCCCTTGTAGAGCATCGTCGGCGCGGTGCCGTCCTGGCCGACCGCACGCGCCTCGATTGCGCGCAGGTCGACGCGGCCGTGGTCGCCGCCGATCATCGGCGCGCCGATCAGGCTCGGCCCGACCTGCACCTCCGCAGTGGCGCTGTACAGCTTGGTCAGCGCCGGCGACTGGCCACCGAGCCGGTCGGTCTTCGCCAGCTGCTCGAACAACGCCTCGGCAATCGCCGCCTCCTTGCCCGGCGCGTAGGGCACCTTCCAGTCGAGCGCCGGCAGACCGAGGCCACCGCCCGCGAAGCCGATCGCGACCGCGGCGGCGAGCAGCAGTCCGGGCACCGTCCACGGCAGGAACCGGCGCCCGGCACCGAGACCGAAGCAGAACGCCGCGAGCAGGCCGAACGCACCCGCGAAGACTACGGCCGCCGTGCTGCCGAAGTGCTTCATCAGGAGGACGCTGGCAGCTGCGCCGAGGGCGCTGCCGACGAGATCGGCACCGTAGAGGCGGTTGACGTGGGCGACGTAGCGAGTCAGCGCCAGGCCGATGCCGAGCCCGCCGAGCAGGAACGGCACGAAGATGATCATGTAGATGCCGAACAGGGCCAGTGCGTTCGACTTGTCCTGCCAGATCGCGAGGCTGTCGATCGGCACGCGCGTCGCGACCATGAACGCGAGCACGACGGCGAAGCCGTAGGCGAGGCAGGTCCACACCAGCCACCGATCGGCCGCGCCCTGCCTGGCGCCGAGCCGGGTCGCCGTCAGCAGGCTGCCCGACGCGCCGAACCCGAGCAGGCCGATCGAGATCACCATATAGGTGAAGTGGTGCCACATCATGATCGCGAACACGCGAGTGAGCGCGATCTCGAACAGGATCACCGACAGGCCGAGGCAGAAGATGCCGGCGAGGATCGACTTGGGGATGGCAGGCATCAGGAGGCGAGAGGGTGGTCGCAGCACGCGCTTAGAAAGTAGAAGCACCGGTCCCGGACCACCCGGACCCCACCACCATCCTGCCCCCTGCGCGCGACCCCGTCCAGCCGACCGCAACCGCCCGCACGCACCGATTCCCGACCCCATTCGGCCGCGGCTGAAGCGGTCGGTCGATATGGACCACCGTTCTTGGTGGCCACCGACCGGCCCCGAGGCGTGGACACGGTCGGGCCAATGCGGCCGAGCCTGTGCCGCCGGACGTTTCGAGACGCGACCCAAGTCCTTGCGGCGATTGACGGCGCCGAGGGCGACTGCGATGCTCGCCCAGCGCGAGGCTTCTAAATGTCCCACGGCCGCCTGATCCACCACCAACTCACCTCCTCCACCAACCTCGCGCATGTCGCCATTGGAGACCTCGGGGCCGAGTTGCTGACGCGACTCACGCAGGCCGCGAGCCACGGGTCGCGCAAGGACCTCGAGCGGCACCTGCAGCTGCTGACGGAGCTGTACGACGCCACCGAGACGCTAATGGACGTGCCGGAAAACCGGCGCTCGGTCGCCAACCTCGCCTCCCTGTTCCGGTTCGCACACCACTGCTGGAAGACCCGCCTGTTCGAGTTCCCGGCCTACTTCAAGCGCCACGGCTTCGAAGTGCTCGATCACTGGCTCCACAACAAGATCGAGATCACGCCGGAGTTCCGGGCCCGGCTCGTGGAGCCGTGGAAGTCGATGCCCGACCAGCATCTCGACACCACCCATGCACAGGTGCTGATCCGCCGCCTGTGACACGAAAAAGCCATCGCTTGTGGCGTCGCGCCAGCCAGTCGACGACCATGCACGGATGCGCACGTGCGCGTTGCGTTACATCTATGTCTGATAAAATGACATTATCGCTTATCGGCAACACACCGTTAGTGAAACTTGATGTTGATGTAAAACCTTCGGTATATGCAAAATTTGAATTCTTGAATCCTGGTGGAAGCATCAAGGACCGTAGTGCATTGTATATGGTTGAAGATGCTGAACGTAAAGGCCTATTGCAGCCAGGTGGGACTATTGTGGAAGCCACTTCCGGCAACCAGGGCATTGCTTTAGCAATGATTGGGAAAATTAAGGGATATCGGGTTATTATTACGGTGCCAAATAGAACATCAATAGAGAAGGTTGCTATTTTAAAAGCATATGGTGCTGAAGTTTATGTATGTCCAAATGCTGCATCGCACCATGATCCTGAAGGATATGTTGCTAAGGCGCAGGCGTTGACTAAGCAGATTCCAGGAGCATTTATGCCTGATCAATATGTCAATCCTGTCAATGCCGATGCTTATTATCGTTCATTAGGTCCAGAAATTTGGCAACAAACCGAAGGCAGGGTTACCCACTTTGTTGCTGGGGCAGGAACTTGTGGAACAATTTCTGGTGTAGGTAAATATCTTAAGGAACAGAATGCATCGATTCATATTACTGGTGTCGATGCCGCAACTTCATTTTTTTCAAGTAAAGACCCTAAGCCTTATAATGTTGAGGGGCTAGGAATTGATATTATCAGTGATGTCTTCAATCAACAGGTTGTCGATTCGATTGCAACCATTTCCGATGATGACGCCTTTTCTGCAACACGTAAGCTTGCTTATAAATATGGCATCATGGCAGGAATCAGTAGTGGTGCAGCGATGCATGTTGGCATGGAGCTAGCACAAGGCCTTACTGAAAAAGATGTGATGGTATTGATTTTTGCTGACTCGGGACGCGCATATTTGAGTAAAGTGTTTAATCAGGAAAAAATTTAGCCATCAATTCTTGGCGCGTAGGAAGTTCAGGCGCCGGTCCCGGACCACGCCGGTACCCACCACCGCGAACCAGCCCCCTGCGCGCGACCCCGTCCAGTTGGCCGCAACCGCTCGCGCGCACCGGAGCTTCCGGAACAGCGACTTGAAGGCCGTCGGCCCTCCGACCAGCGACGGCGACCGGCGACCGTGTCGCGCAGAAAGCGCCCGCGCCAGTAGCGGGGGGCTCGGCCCTCCGGCGGGTCGTAGCCCCTAAATGGGAGCTCTGCCCACGGCGGACGAACCTAAACGGGGCGAAGGTAGCGCACCCCGGAAGGGCGGCAAGCGAGGGGGAAGGCGGCGTCCGTCGCCGCGCCTGATCGGCCCCCACGGTTGCGGCGCGGTGCGTCGGCCTAACGCGGACCGCCGTTGCTCGCCTTCAGAAGGCGAGCAACCGCCTCGCGGAAAGTCACCGCGCGACGGACCTCCGCGCGGCCGTTGCGACGCGTCGGACGCGCCGCAACGGAGCGCGCCAAACACGGCCCCGCAACCAGATCGCAGCCTGAATCCAGCATGGCGCTCGGTCGCAAGCGCGAAGATTCGTATCTGCGGCGTGATGCAATCGAGCATCGCCGCATTCAACGCTGCATGCCAACGCGACGCGGGCTTGCACGAAAACAACCGGCGCAGTCAGGCACACACTAGAGCCCGACTGCGCCGGCGCGTCCAGCCCGCAGGCATGCGGACGCAGATCCGCTCACGATGTCACCGCTTGCGGCAACGCACGATCAGAAGAACGTGCTGATGCCGAGCGCGAGGCGTATGCCGTTCTTGTCGAAGTCGTCGTAGTTCTCGTGCTCGTAGTAGAGCTTGGTCTCGATGGCGACCCACTTCGACGCGAAGAAGCTGATGCCGCCGCCGGCGCTGGCGAAGGCGTAGCCGTTGCTGTCGCCACCGGCGTCCGAGCCGCCGAAGCCGACTGCGGCGGCGAGCCACGGCTGCACGGAGCCGGTCTCGCGGAGGTAGTAACGCATCTGCGGGCCGAGCTTCCCCGAGTTAGTGCGGTCGCCAGGCGTGTCCGCGCTCTCAAGGCCGACGAGGGCGCCGAGTTCGAGGTTGCCGTTGAGGCGGTGGCCGAAGTCGACGCCGCCGTACACCCTCGTGGCGTCCGTGACGTCCGCGCCGTCCGGATCGGTTTCGGTGTAGTCTACGCCAGCGCCGAAGCCGAGGCGCGTGGCGTTGGCGAATTCGACGGCCTCGTTGTTCTTGCACGCACCGAGGGCGAGCGCGGCGGCGAGACAGGCAGGAAGGGAGAAACGGATCGTCATGGGTTCCGGCGAGATGTTGCGGCGGGCGCGCAGCCCGCACGGGCCAAGGGGAGAAGTGGAAACACGCATCGCCGGCGACGACACCGGCCACTGCATGGCACCGAATGAATGCCCGCGCTGGCGCCCCGTGACAGAATCCCTGCCTCGAGCGCGCGTAGGAAGCCCAAGCACCGGTCCCGGACCAACCGGGACCCACCACCGCGATCCTGCCCCCTGCGCGGTCCCTTCAGGAAGCCGCTGACCCCTGCGCGCACCCGGAGGCTGCCGCCCAAAGGCCCCCTGGCAGCACAGGTGCCGTGGTTGTCCTT
>Ga0194132_10004990_pt1 | contig 22061 bp, 19 predicted proteins | sample TA2KigOf80mmetaG_FD_148612 | JGI IMG/M metagenome (GOLD analysis project Ga0194132, IMG submission 148612) | Freshwater microbial communities from Lake Tanganyika, Tanzania - TA2015054 Kigoma Offshore 80m | ecosystem: Environmental > Aquatic > Freshwater > Lake | place: Tanzania: Lake... | reverse complement strand
GGGCATCGTTCGCCCACCGACGACCACGAAACCGACGGCCTTCAACAGGTAGGCAGTCACCGACAACGCGCCGATCAAGAACCACAACTCGGTGTTGGAGAGGTTCATACGTCGGCCCTTCTTCGCGTCACGGTCGCACCCCGAAGAGCACCCCGACGACGGCGACGAGAATCGCGACGCCCACCGGCACGAACGGCGTGAGCGCCAAGCACACCACCGCACCAGTGAGTGCAGCCAGCCGGCCACGTGACGTGCGCAAGTGAGCCGGCAACATCGCCAAGAACGCCGCCGGAAACGCGGCATCGAAACCGAGTGATTGCGTGTCGAGCACCGAGCCAGCGAGTGCGCCGATCAGCGTGCCCACGTTCCACGTGATGAACAGCGACAGTGCCGTCATCCAGAAGGCGGTACGAGCCAGACGCGGGTCGGACTGTGCCGTTGTCATTGCCGTGGTTTCGTCGATCACGAATTGTGCCGCCAGAAGGCGGCGGGGCAACGAAAGTTGGCGGCCTTCTGAATTGCTAGAGACACGGCCGGCCAATGCCAGCCCGTACACGAAGTTGCGCACCGCAAGCAGGGCCGCACCACCGAAGGCGGCACCAACCGAACCACCGGTACCGACCACACTCATCGCTGAGAATTGCGACGCCCCGGTGAACGTGAAGAACGACAGCGCGCAGGCCTGCCAGACACTTGCACCAGCCGAGACCGCGGCGAGCCCGAACGACAATGCAGTGACGCCAACCGCCGCACCAAGCGTGACGCTGGCATTCACCACGCGTTGCCGTGCAACACCGACGGTGACTGGGTTCTCGCCGACTGGGTTCTCGCCGACTGGGTTCTCGCCGACGGTGTCGTCGGCGCCAGTTTCGCTATTCGGCGGAGTCACGCCGAGATTCCGCGCAGCATTTCGTCGGCCGCCGACCACGGGTCGAGCGCACCCTTCATCACACGTTGCTCCAGCGCATCCCACACAGGCCCGCTGCATACCTCGCGGGCGCGCATCTCCAGACGACGCTCCACGATCTCGCGTAATTCCTCGCGACGACGCACCTCACGGCGCTGCGCAGTCTCGCCACTTGCTTCACCTGCCGCACGATGTGCGCCGACTGCATCCACCAACTCGTTCACACCCTCTCCGGTCGTCGCAACGGTGGCGGTCACACTCGGCCGCCACTCCCCGACCGCAAACTCGGTGAGGTCGAGCATCGCATTCAAGTCACGTCGTGTGCCTTCAACACCGTCACGATCGGCCTTGTTGATTGCGAACACATCTGCCACCTCGAGCAATCCGGCTTTGTTGGCCTGCACCGCGTCGCCCCAACCTGGGTTCACGACCACGACCGTCGTGTCGGCCTTGCCCGCGACCTCAACTTCTACTTGACCAACACCGACGGTTTCGACGAGCACCCAATCGTGACCGGTCGCATCAAGCACGCGAATCGCCTCGCTCGTTGCCAATGCGAGACCACCAAGGTGCCCGCGGGTCGCCATCGACCGGATGTACACCCGGTCGTCATGCGTGTGGTCTTGCATGCGCACACGATCACCAAGAATCGCTCCGCCCGTGTACGGCGACGACGGGTCAATCGCCAGAACGCCGACACGCGCACCGCGTGCCCGCAATGCTCCGATGATCGCCGAAGTCAGCGTGCTCTTGCCGGCGCCGGGTGCGCCGGTGATGCCGACGACATACGCGCGGCCAACATGCGGGCTGGCAAGCCGCGCCACCTCGCGCGCTTCTCCGCCACCGCGTTCGACGAACGACAACAGTCGGGCCAGCGACCCACGATCGCCCTTGCTCGCTGCTGCGAAAAGTTGTGCGGGGTCGTCGGAGCGGGTCGCCATGGTGCTACCAGACTTAGACGGCGACGACTTCGGTGACACCATCCACGCGGTCGCGCATGATGCGTTCGATGCCGGCCTTTAGGGTTTGATCGCTCGCCGGGCAGGTGCCGCACGCGCCGACAAGTGTGACCTTCACGATGCCGGTCGACTCATCGACATCCTGCAACACGATGTCGCCACCGTCGGCTTGCAGCGCCGGACGAATCACCTCGATCGTCTCTTCAACTTGACTGCGGATGGACACGTTTCACCTCATGCGGCTCGGCGCAATGGTGCCGCGCGAACCCCTACTACGATAGGTGCGTGCTCGCACACCAAGGTGGTTGGGATGAAATCCTGCTCGTTGCCGGACCGATTGTGGTGATCGTGTTGTTGTTGTGGCGTGCCACCTCGCGCGTCAAGCGCGAATCACGTCAGCACCAAGACCACTGAGTTTGCCGACGAGGTCGTCGTAACCGCGGTCGATGTGGTGGATGTTGTGCACGACGGTTTCGCCACTCGCCGCAAGCCCGGCCACTACGAGCGCCGCACCGGCACGAATGTCGGGTACGTGCACGTCGTTACCGATGAGTTCGTACACCGGTCTGACCAGTGCTTTGTTGCCATAGATCGCAATCGACGCCCCGAGGCGGCGGAACTCCTCGATGTACTTGAAGCGCCCGGGGAACAACGTCTCCGTTACGGTGCCTTCTCCGCGACTCACGCACAACATCGCAACAAGTAGCGGCTTGTAGTCCGTGGCGATGCCAGGGTACGGCTCGGTTATCACGTCGACGGCACGCAGCCGTTCGTGCGAGGTCACTCGCACGCCGTCGCGCTGGGGCGTGATGGCAACACCCATGCGGGCATAGAGATTGAACAGCGCTTCCATGTGTTCGGTGCGCGCCGAGCGCACGGTGATGTCGCCACCCGCCACAGCAACCGCCGCCATGTAGGTTGCTGCCTGCACGCGATCGGCCACGACGCTGTGCCGGGTGCCAGAGAGTGATCCGCGCTCGCAGCCATGGATTACCAACCGCGACGTGCCGATGCCCTCGATGTCGGCACCCATCGCCACCAGCATGTTGCAGAGGTCTTGCACCTCTGGCTCGCGCGCTGCGTTGTCGATGACCGTCACGCCGCGGGCGTAGACCGCGGCCGTCAGGAGATTCTCGGTTGCCCCAACGCTTGGCAATGCCAATTCGATATTGGTGCCCTTCAGTCGATCGGCGAATGCAAAAATGTCGTACAGGCTCTCTTCCACGGTGGCGCCCATCTTTTGCAATCCGGCGATGTGCAAGTCGATCGGGCGACCGCCAAAGTCGTCACCACCCGGCCAGTTGATGCGTGCCGAGCCGTAGTGCGACAGCAGCGGCCCGAGCACGTTGATGCTGGCCCGCATTTTGTCCAACCGTTCGAACGGCACTTCGGGTGTGATGTTGCCGGAGTTCGTGAGTTTCAATTCGTGCGGGCCGAGCCACTCGGATGAAACGCCGAGTGCAGAGAGCGTCTCGGCCATCTTGTGCACATCGGTTATCGACGGCACGTTCGTAAACACGAAGTCACCCTCGGCGAGCAGGGTCGCCGCCATCAACTTGAGCACGGAATTCTTCGCGCCGGGCACCTGCACCGACCCTGAGAGTGGTGCACCGCGCCGCACGATGATGCGGGGGAATTCGTTTTTCACCACTCTCAGTATGCTCGCGCAGTGGCAACAGATGGTGAACGCCGAGTTCTCACGCTGTTGGCACTTGCCTCAATCCCCTTTGCGTATGTGAACACGTTGTTCACCCAAACGGTGTCGTTCGCCGCTGACGATTTCGCCCGCAGCGACTCGGCAATCGGTTTTGGTGCGGCGATCGTGCGCTGGGGCGTGCTCATCGTGCCACCCATCGCACTCGTGGCCGACCGTGTGGGTCGACGCAAGGTGCTTGTCGGCGCAGCCTGGGGTGCACCGGTGTTGGCGGCGCTCGGTGCGCTGGCCCCGAGTTACGGCTGGCTCGTTGTATCGCAAGCAGTGGCACGACCACTCGCGTTGGTGATCAATGTGATGATCCTCGTCATTCTCACGGAAGAGATGTCGAGTGAGTCACGGGCTCGGTCGCTTGGTTTCGTCGCCATAACGAGCAGCGTTGGTGCAGGTGTTGCAGTTGTGGCACTACCGCTTGCCGATGTTGCCGCATCGGGTTGGCGCTTGTTGTATGTGTTCTCCCTGTTGTGGCTGCCCGTTGCGTACGTGTTGCAACGCAACCTGCACGAAACCGCTCGCTTCGCACGGGTGCACGACATCGCCGGCGCTGCACGCGTTGCGCGAATCGCCCCCTCGCGCTTTGTCATCCAGATAGTTGCTGCGTTTCTCACCAGCGTGTTCATCGGCTCGGCGAGCGTGTACCTCGTCAACTACTTGCGCGATGTGCGCAACTATGACGCACTCGGCGTGAGCCTGTTCACGATCGGCACGGCGCTGCCCGCAGGCGTCGGACTCATCATTGGCGGTCGCCTGGCCGACCGACGTGGGCGACGAATCGCCGGTTCGGCATCGCTCGCGCTCGGGTCGTTGCTTGTTGCTGCGTCGTATTCGGCGAGCGGTGCGACGATGTGGCTGGCAGAGATGCTCGGTGGCATCTGCCTAGGGATCGCCTACCCCGCGCTCGGTGTGTACCGCGGCGAGATGTTCCCGACCGCGCATCGTGGTGGCGGTGCAGCCACCGTCACCGCGAGCAACTTGATCGGGGGCAGTGCGGGTCTCATTGTCGCCGGCCAGTTACTCGATTCGGGCTGGAGTTACGGTCGCGTCATGGCGACGCTGGCGATCGCGCCACTCATCGTGTCGGTGATCGTGCTCGTGAGTTTTCCGGAGACTGCGCACCGCGAGCTGGAGGAAATCAGTCCGGACGACGGCGGCGCCTGAGCACACGCGCGGCACGCGACTTCGCCGACGGTCGCGAAGCCTCGCTTGACTTCGGCGTGGCTCGCCCACCAGCCCTGCCACCCTTTGCGGGTTTTGTAGCCGCCGATTTCTCAACGGGCAACAGGCTGACTTCGATGCTGCGGCGACCGGGGTTGAAACCACTGACGGTGAGCGCGAGTTGTTCGCCGATCTTCACGTGCTCGCGCGGTGTGCGTGGTGCCGGTGACTTCATCAGGCGTAGCGGCAGATAGCCGGCCACGTCGCCGATACGCACATAGGCGCCGTGCGACGCAAATGATTCGACCGCACCCTTCACTCGCGCGCCGACTCCGAACTTGGCGACGAATGCGTCATACCGCTCGGGTGAGTTGACGGCCGAAGGTGTGGCGGTGTCGGCTTTGGGCAGCGCCCGCGGCGGTGCGGGCGCGCGCGTTGCCGCCGGCGGTCGCGTCGCCGCCGGCGGGCGTGACGGTCGCGGAATCGGCGCGGTCTTGTTCGGCACGCCGCGACGCGGCGGCGAGTCGGTCTTTGCCCGCACGGGCAGGCGATCGACGAATATCCATCCCACGTGCGGAACGGGTTTGCCACCCATCAGGCGACCAGCGTCAAAGAGCCACTTGTAGTGATCGTGGAATTCCTGGTAGCTGTCGTTCGACAAGACGGTGGCATTCACCTTGTCGGCGATCATCAACACAAAGCCGTCACCACGCCCGACGGCACCCGCGGGTGGCGTGACCAGTTCGCCGTTGGCAATCGCCTCGGAGAACTCCCCTGCTTCTTTTTTGTCGATGCGATGACCAAAACTCGCATCCACCACCACCGTGACCTGCGCCTTCGGGAACTCTTTCATGAACGCAAGCACGGCCTCGTTGAGCTGCTTGAGGCTTGGTGTGCTGCGACCCTCGGTCGCAAGGTTGCTGCCATCCACGATCACGTGTGTTGGCACCGACCGGGCGTCGACCTTCGACTTCGTGGCTACCATGCGGCAAAGGTTGCGTTCATCAAATCGACGAGCTCTTGGTCATGCACCGCCTTCGAGCCAGTAGCCGGGCTGCCCGAACCAATCCGCGTCACGTTGCGCAAGTCGTAACCGCGCTCCTTCACACGCCAGATGCGATGCTCGACGAAATTCCAGGCGCCCATGTTGTCGGGCTCTTCCTGCAACCACAGCACTTCCTTGGCGTTCGGATACTGCGCAAGTATCTCGTTGATCTGCGCACCCGGGAACGGATACAACTGCTCCACCCGCACGATCGCAACGGGCGCGCCGCGCTTGTTGCGCTCACTAATCGCATCCCACGCCACCTTGCCGGTGCACAGCACCACTCGTCGCACGGCACCGCGATCGCCGACGAATGGGTCGTCGAGCACTTCTTCGAATGATCCCGTCGTCAACTCTTCAATCTTGGAGCGGCTCTCCTTCATGCGCAGCGGCTGCTTCGGTGTCATCACCACGAGCGGCTTGCGCACGTTGCGGCGCACCTGGCGACGCAGCATGTGGAAGTACTGGCGCGCCGTCGTGGGGTAAGCCACCTGGATGTTGTCGTCGGCGCACAATTGCAGGAAGCGTTCGAGGCGAGCCGACGAGTGCTCGGGGCCCTGGCCCTCAAGCCCGTGTGGCAGCAACATCACGAGTGAGTTCTGCTGACCCCATTTGTCTTCGGCCGCCACGATGTACTGATCGATGATGATCTGCGCACCATTGACGAAGTCCCCGAATTGGGCCTCCCACATCACGAGCGCAGCCGGATTGGCGTGCGCGTAGCCGTACTCAAAACCGAGTGCCGCATATTCCGAGAGCAGCGAGTCGTACACCCAAAAGCGCCCCGTGCCAGAACCGAGGTTGGCGAGTGGCGCGTACTTCGCCTCATTCACGTTGTCGACGAGCACCGCGTGACGCTGGCTGAATGTGCCGCGTCGGCAGTCTTCGCCGGCGAGTCGCACGGGAATACCTTCCAACACGAGCGACCCGAACGCGAGCGCCTCGGCAGTCGCCCAGTCGACCTCGCCGTCGCGCTCGTACATCGCGGTACGGCCCTCGAACTGACGCAGCAACTTCGGGTGCACGGTGAACCCGTCGGGATAACGGTTCATCGCCGTGAATACGCGGTCGAGTGCCGCGCGTTCGACGGCTGTCGACACATGCGGTCGCACCCCCACGGGTTTGGGTGGCGGCAACACTTTCGGCACCGCAGTGGCGTGTGCGCGGGTGTCGTCGAGCGCGGTCTGCAATTTGGCTTGGTAGTCGCCGAGCACACGCTCGGCATCCTCGGGGCTGACGATGCCGCGTTTGACGAGCATCTCGAGATACAACTTGCGCACGCTCGCCCGCTCGGCGATCGCCTTGTACATGAGGGGCTGCGTGTAACTCGGGTCGTCACCCTCGTTGTGACCGTGACGGCGATAGCACACCATGTCGATGACGACGTCTTTATGGAACGCCTGACGGTAGTCAAACGCCATCTTCGCCACTCGCACACAAGCTTCGGGATCGTCGCCATTCACGTGGAAGATCGGCGCACCGACCGACTTCGCAATGTCGGTGCAATACTGCGATGAACGGGCGTATTCCGGCGAAGTGGTGAAACCGATCTGGTTGTTGATCACGAGATGCACGGTGCCACCGACGCGGTAACCGCTCGTGTCGCTCATTGCGAGACACTCGGCGACCACACCTTGGCCGGCGAATGCCGCATCGCCGTGGATGAGCAGCGGTAGCACGCTGAACGCACCTGGCGGTTCGATCTGGTCTTGCATCGCGCGCACAGTGCCGAGCACGATGGGGTCGACGGTTTCCAAGTGGCTCGGGTTCGAGGCGAGTTCGATCGGCAACAGCGCACCACTGCGCGCCTGGAACTTGCCATTGGCGCCAAGGTGGTACTTCACGTCGCCCGAACCCTGCACGGCGTGCGGGTCGACATGGCCTTCGAATTCGCCGAACAGATGCTCGAGACTCTTGCCCACCACATTGGCAAGCACGTTCAGACGTCCGCGATGCGCCATGCCAATCACCGCACCATCGAGCCCCGTGTCGGCCGCCAGATTGAGGATCATGTCGAGGATTGGAATCGCGGACTCCGCTCCCTCGAGACCGAAACGTTTCGTGCCGACGTACTTGGTGGCGAGGAAGCGCTCGAATGCCTCGGCGGCATTCAAACGTTCGAGGATGACGAGTGGGTCCGGCACGAATTCGTCGACTCCGTGGCCCTCGACGCGTTCTTGCACCCAGCGCTGTTCGTCGGTGTGCTGGATGTGCATGTACTCCACACCAATCGTGCGGCAATACGCATCGCGCAGCACACCGAGCAGCGAGCCGAGCGTTGAGCGCTGTACACCACCGACACCACCGGTGGCAAACTCACGGTCGAGGTCCCAAATCGTGAGACCGTACGTGAGCGGGTCGAGTTCGCGCGGCATGCGCGGAGCCTTCCAACGCAACGGATCGAGATCCGCAATCAAGTGACCGCGCACACGATGCACGCGAATGAGCGTGGCGACCTGCATCTGTTTGTGCGCCTGTAGATCGGCATCATCGAGATCGTTGCTGTCTTGTCGCCACTTCACCGACTCGTACGGCACACCGATGCTGCGGAAGATCCGCCCATAAAACTCGTGCTCGCCGAGCAACAGTTCGTTCAGATATTTGAGGAAGAGGCCGCTCTCGGCACCCTGGATGATGCGGTGGTCGTAGGTGCTCGTGATGGTGACAACCTTCGACACACCGAGTTGCACGAGCGCCCGTTCGTCGCTGCCCTGAAACTCCGCCGGGTAGTCGATCGAACCCACGCCGACAATCACGCCCTGGCCGACCATCAGGCGCGGCACGCTCTGATTCGTGCCGATGGTGCCCGGGTTGGTGAGGCTCACGTTGGCACCCTGGAAGTCGTCGACCGTGAGTTTGTTGGTGCGCACCTTGCGAATGATGTCCTCGTAGGCACGCACGAAACCCATGAAGTCGAGCGTGTCGGCACCCTTCAATACGGGAACGACGAGAGTGCGCTGCCCGTTGCCCTTGTCGACGTCAACAGCGAGACCGATGTTCACGTTGGCGTGACGCTGCAGCTGCGGCTTGCCGTCTGCATCGGCAACGTACACGTTCTTCATGTTCGGCACCGCGTCGACGATTGCCCGCACGACGGCAAAGCCGATGAGGTGCGTGAAACTGACCTTCGATTGTCCGGTGCGCGCGCGATAGCCATTGATGACGCGACGGTTGACCTCGAGCAACTTCGCCGGCATCTGGCGCATACTCGTGGCGGTGGGCACACTGAGGCTGCGATCCATGTTCGCTGCGATCGCCGCACCGACACCACGAATCGGTTCGGGCTCACCCGGTGGTGTCAGCGCGGCCGGTGCCACCGTCTCTGCTTCTTGCGTCGGTGTGATGCTCGCCGGTCGTCGAACGGGGAACGTATCGTCTCGAGTGGCGGCACCATTCGCAGCGACTGCCGCCGACTTCGCCTTCGGCACGGCGCGTGACACGCTCGGCGCACTGCCGGCAACGCCACCGGGCACGTAGTCGGCAAAGAACTCGCGCCACTCCGCGCCGACTGCCGCCGGATTGTCGCGGAACCGCTCGTACATCTCCTCGACGAGCCAAGAATTGGTGCCGAAATCGTCATCCGATGCGCTCGGCGGCGTGCTCGTGGGCGAACTCACGCCTCAAGCGTACTTATCGACATGCCCGCCGAATCGACGACGGGTGAAATGCGGAGTGCCTGGGCTCAGGCGAACATGAACTCCGAGAGCAACCAGAGGAAGAGCCACAGGATGCCGCTCGTGATCATCGCGTTCTTGTGCGACTCGTAAGGCCACAGCAACTTGTTGGTTGCCGCCGTGCCACCGAGTTTTCCGAGAGCGTTCAACTGGAGGATTGCGCCGACGACGACGGCAATGATCGTGTAGTTCACCGCCGATTGAGTCGTCGCGTTGCCGTAAGCCGAGCCATAGAAGTGCGCCGAGCCGACCATGAACCACAGCATCGAGACGGAGAAAATCAGGTTCTGTCGCGAGGCAAGGAGCGCGCGACGACCCGCGGCCGCCGCATTCGGGTCGGCTTGTCCACCACCGAGCACGTTCACTGCGTTGGCCAGCACGACTTTCTGGTTCTTCCAGATGACCATCCACACGTTGGCCGCCATCGTGATTGCATAAATCATGCCGACGGTGATCGCCGCATCATGACCGATGCCGGCGGTGGAAAGTTTGCCGTAGAAGTTGCTCCAGTAATCCGGCTGTCCGGTGATGAGGATGCCGGTGCCGAGCGTGGCGATCGCCGCCCAGCGGAACCACCACAGGGCGCGGCGGGCCAGTTTGTCGAGCGTGAGATTGCGGGCCTTTGCCTCGTCGCCGTACGACGCGAGTGCCGGCACCTGCACGAGGTTGAAGTAGTACAGCAAGCCGATCCATGCGATACCCACCAGCACATGCAGGTAACGCATGAAGAAGTTGAGGAAGTAGTCGCCTGAGAAGAGTTCCATCGAGGGCCTCCGTGTCGTGAAGAGTTGCGAGTAACTAACTTGAATGTCAAGCGACGAACGTCGCTCGCCCATAGAAGGTAGTGGAAACTAGGTTGTACGGCGGTGACTGCCGAATTCATCTACACCTGCTACAAGCTGGGCCGCTTTTATCCGCCCGATCGTCAGGTACTGGCTGATATCTCGCTGTCGTTTTATCCGGGCGCGAAAATCGGCGTGCTCGGCAGCAACGGCAGCGGCAAGTCGAGCCTGCTCAAGATCATGGCGGGCCAGGATGACGGGTACTCCGGTGAAGCGCGCCTCACGCCAGGTTTCAGCGTCGGTCTCCTCGCCCAAGAACCGCAACTCGACGCCGCGAAAGATGTGCTCGGCAACGTGATGGATGGCGTCGCGCCGATTCGCGACCTGCTCGCCGAATACGAGAAGGTCACCGCGATGTGGGGCGAGCCCGATGCAGATTTTGAAAAGGTCGGCGCGCGACAAGCCGAACTCGAGGCCAAGATCGCCGCGGCCGACGCGTGGAGCCTCGAGCGCAACGTGGAGATTGCGATGGACGCGTTGCGCTGTCCGCCGAACGACTCCGACGTCACCAAGTTGTCGGGTGGCGAGCGACGTCGCGTCGCCTTGTGCCGCTTGTTGTTGTCGCGCCCCGACCTGTTGCTGCTCGATGAACCCACCAACCACCTCGACGCCGAGAGTGTCGACTGGCTCGAGCGTTTCTTGCAGGAGTACGGCGGCACCGTGATTGCCATCACCCACGACCGGTACTTCCTCGACAACGTTGCCAAGTGGATTCTCGAACTCGATCGCGGTCGCGGTATCCCGTTCAGCGGCAACTACTCCAGTTGGCTCGAACAAAAACAAGAGCGCCTCGCCCAAGAAGAGAAATCGAACGACGTTCGCCGTCGCACCTTGCAGCGCGAACTGGAGTGGGTGCGCATGGCGCCCAAGGCCCGTCAAGCAAAGGGCAAGGCACGTCTCGCCGCGTACGAGAAGTTGCACGCCGAAGCGCAGGCCGCTGAACGCGGACCCGACAAGTTGGAGATCACGATTCCGGCCGGCAAGCGACTGGGCGACACGGTGATCAAAGTGGAGAACCTCAACAAGGGGTACGGCGATCGTCTGCTGATCGAGAACCTGAGTTTCTCGTTGCCACCGGCCGGGATCGTCGGCATCATTGGTGCCAACGGTGCGGGTAAGACGACGCTGTTTCGCATGCTGACCGGCCAAGAGCAACCCGACTCGGGAACCGTCACGGTCGGCGACACCGTGCAACTCAGTTATGTCGACCAGAGTCGGGACTCGCTCAATGCCGAGAACTCGGTCTACGAAGAAATCACGGGCGGTATCGACACGCTGAAGATCGGTGGGCGCGAGATTCACGGCCGCGCGTACGTCGCGAGTTTCAACTTCAAGGGCAGCGACCAACAAAAGAAGGTTGGTGAACTCTCGGGTGGCGAGCGCAACCGCGTGCACCTCGCCAAACTGTTGAAGAGCGGCGGCAACGTGCTGTTGCTCGACGAACCAACCAACGACCTCGACGTCGACACATTGCGCGCGCTCGAGTCGGCGCTCGAAGCGTTCCCCGGATGCGCGGTGGTGATCAGCCACGACCGCTGGTTCCTCGACCGCATCGCCACGCACGTGCTCGCGTTTGAAGGCAATAGCCAGGTGCGTTGGTTCGAGGGCAACTTCCAGGACTACGAGGCGTGGCGCCGCAAGGAACTCGGCGTCGACGCCGACCAACCAAAGCGCCTGCGCTACAAGCCGCTCGTTCGCAAATGAGCAACGCCCTCGCCATTCGCGTCATCCGTGTGGTGTGCACGCTGTGCTTCGTCGGTGGCATCGCCGGGATGATCGTCGCCTCACTCGCCGACAACAACATCAATGCCGTGCTCACCGCCGGCATCATCAGTGCGATAGCGGCAATCGTGTTGCTCGCGGTCAGCACCGTCTCTGCACAACGTCGCCTCACAGAATTCGACGACGCTGATGCCGAGATTCTCGAGCACGGCATCCGGAGGCTGACCGACGCTGGTGCCGACGAGCACGCAGTTCGCGAGTTGGTGCGTCGCGCGATCGATCTCGGTCGGCGCACCGAATGAGCGACGCCGAACTCGCCACGCGACTCGCCCGCGAAACCGGCGAGCGACTGCTCGACTTGCGCTCGCGCATGCTGCGTGAGGATGCTTCGCCGTGGTACATGATGGACGCCGGTGATGCGCTCGCCCATCGCTTCATCATCGACACGCTGCATCGCGAGCGACCCGATGATGCGATTCTTTCCGAGGAAGGTGCTGACGATCCGCGGCGCTTGTCGGCGGATCGCGTGTGGATCGTCGACCCGCTCGATGGCACGTCGGAGTTCGGCGAGGGTGATCGCGACGACTGGGCGGTGCACATCGCGCTGTGGGAACGACAGCCAGGTCGACCCGACACGGGTCAACTCACCGCGGCAGCAGTTGGTCTGCCTGGCCTCGGGTTGACACTGGCAACGAATCCACCACCTGCCGCACCGCCGAAGGTCGATCGCGCGCCACTGATGGTCGTGTCACGTTCGCGCACTCCCGCCGTTGCGGCGTTCGTTGCGCGTGAGTTGGGGTACGACGGCGTGCGACTCGGATCAGCCGGCGCCAAGACCATGGCGGTGGTGCTCGGCAATGTCGACATCTATCTGCATGCCGGCGGTCAGTACCAGTGGGATTCCGCGGCACCGATTGCAGTTGCGCGGGCGGCTGGGCTGCACACCAGTCGCATCGATGGCTCCCCGCTCGTCTACAACGAGCGCGACACGTGGCTACCCGACCTGCTCGTCTGCCAGCCGCATCTGGCCGACGACATCCTGCAGGCAGTGCGCAACTTCACAGCCCAATAACTCACTCGGCGCGAGCGTCAGGCATGGTTCATCGGCAGACTGCGAGGGTGGAAAACACCGTCTCCCCGTCGCGCGTTGTCGCGCCGTCGGTGCTCGCACCCTCCGACCGCGAGTGGGCGGCGTTCAGCGCAACACCGCCGTGGGTGCTGCAGAAAGACCAGATTCGTTGGCGCGGCCTCGTCGAAGGAATCCGCGCGCAGGCCCGCACCGAACTTCCGTCGCTCATGACCGCACCACGCGTGCCACCGCTGGCCCGATTGGTCGTAGTGGTCTTGCGACTCGGGCTGGCACTCGGCCCGTGGTGGTGGAAGCGTCGTCGCAACAAGTACGCCTCCCCCGAGGCATCGCGTGCCGACTTGTCGTTGCGCGCGCGCCGGGCCATCGAACGACTCGGCTCGACCTACATCAAGCTCGCCCAAATCATCTCGAGTGGTGAAGGGCTCTTCCCCACCGAACTCGTCGAGGAGTTCAAACGTTGTCGCGACCAGGTGCCGGCCGAGCCGTTCACCGATGTTCGTCGCGTGGTGGAGGAAGATCTCGGCGCGCGCATCGAAGACGTATTTACATCGTTTGAAACCTCGCCGATTGCCGCCGCCTCGATTGCGCAGGTGCACGCCGCGGTGTTGCGCACCGGCGAGTCGGTCGTGGTGAAGGTGCAACGACCGCAGGTTGGCACGCTGGTGCGCAAAGACCTGAAGGTGATGGCATGGCTTGCGCCGTTCTTGGTCGGCCGCATCAAGATTGCCGCACTCGCCAACCCGCCGGCCCTCGTCGAGTTGTTCGCCGAGACGATCGTCGAAGAACTCGACTTCCGCCTCGAGGCGGCGAACATGTTGGATATCGCGAGCATCCTCGCCGACTTGAAACAAGACGGCTACGTCATTCCGCGACCGCACCCAGAACTCGTGACGCGTCGCATCATCGTGATGGAGCGCCTCGAAGGGTTCAAGTTCGACGACGTTGCCGGCATGAAGGATGCTGGCATCGACACCGAGGCGGTGATCCGCACGGGCATGGTGGCGTTCATGGAAGGTGCGTTGCTGTACGGCGTATTCCACGGCGACCTGCACGGTGGCAACCTCTTCGTGATGCGCGACGGTCGCACCGCGCTGCTCGACTTCGGCATCGTCGGACGACTGAGCGGCAACCGACGCATGGCGTTCTTGCGACTGATGCTGTCGGCCACGACCAACGACGTGAAGGGTCAGATCACCGCGTTGCGCGACCTCGGTGCGTTGCCGATGGATACCGACATCGACGCCGTGATCAAGGATTTGCGCCTCGACCAACCGACCATCGATCCCACGACGCTCTCAGGCGAGGAACTCGTCAAAGAAGTGCAGCGCATCGTGAAGGCGATGCTCGCCTACGGCGCGCGGATGCCCAAAGAGTTGATGCTCTACGTAAAGAACATGGTGTTTCTCGACGGTGCCATCGCCCGACTCGCACCCGATCTCGACCTGCTCGGTGAAATTGCGCAGATCTCGATGCTGTTCGCCCAGCGCCACGGCGAGCGACTCGGGCGTGAACTCGGCATCGACCATACGCAAGTGGAGATCAACCTCGACAGCGTGAAGGCCGGGCTCGGGGTCGGCAACGACGTGAATCACATGACGTATCGCGACCTGCAGAAACGGCGCGAACTCATCCAGAAGCGCATGCGCGACCACGTCGGCCGCTAACGCCCTCGCCCGTCGCTTTCGCTCACCGACCGCGACTTTGCCAGACTTGGCGAAATGCGTCTCGTCGTGGCCCGTTGCACGGTGCACTACATCGGGCGCCTTGAAGCGTCGCTACCGGAGGCGGTGCGGCTGATCATGGTGAAGGCGGACGGCTGCGTTGCGATTCACGCTGACGGTGGGGCGTACAAGCCGCTCAACTGGATGAACGCCCCGAACGAAGTGAAGGAATTCCCGGATCGGTGGGAGATCACCAACCCGAAGGGCGAGAAGCTCACGGTCATGTTGCACGAAGTGCTGAGCGACTCATCGCACGATCTCGGTGACGACCCTGGACTATCGAAAGATGGTGTCGAGGCACATCTGCAGGAACTACTTGCCGCTGATCCGACCGTGATCGAGGACGGTCTCGTGCTGATCTCGCGCGAGTATCCCACCGCAATCGGGCCGGTCGACTTGCTGTGCCGCGCGAGCGACGGCACCACGGTGGCAATCGAGGTCAAACGCCGCGGCGAAATCGACGGGGTCGAACAACTCGGCCGTTATCTCGAGTACTTGCGCGCCGACTCGTCACTTGGGGTCTTGCGCGGCGTGTTCGTCGCGCAGTCGATCAAGCCACAAGCGCGAACGCTCGCCGAAACGCGCGGGCTCGCCTGGAAAGAAGTCGACTACGACGAGTTGCGTGGCAAGCGCATCGACGAACTGAGGCTGTTCTGAGCGCCGTTCGTGACTTCCGCTCGGCGGACTTTGACGAAGTGCTGCGGATGAACAACGAGAACGACCCGGCAGTGTCGTGGCTTGAGCGCGACGAACTCGAATCCGACCTCGCCGTCGCCAAGCATGCGCTCGTCGTCGGTGACGATGAAGTGAAGGGTTTCTGTGTCACGTTCGAGAGCGGCATCGAGCGCGATCTCGGTGTCAACTACCGGTGGTTTACCGAGCGCTACCCCGACTTCGTGTACCTCGATCGCGTGGTCATTGATTCGCCGTACCGCTCGCAGCGGCTCGGGGAGGCGCTCTACGGCGAGGTCGGGCGGCGCATCATCGCGGAAGGCAAGACGTCGCTCTTTACCTGCGAGGTGAACCTTCGTCCGCGCAACGATGGCTCACTGCGCTTCCACGCGCGACTCGGCTTCGAGCAGGTCGGCGAGCAAGAGTCGAAGCCCGGCCTCGTCGTCGCGATGCTCGCCAAACGACTGCGTTGACGCGGACGACGCTGCAGACGCAGATCACGCCACGGTCGGCGTGCGTTGCGACTACTTCTTCTGTGGTTGCGGCCAGCTGCCGGGGCGGCCGTCCATGCCCGAGTTGGCACGGGCCTTGCCGAGCAACTCTTCGACGATCGGGCCCAGTCGAGTCGGGTCGTCAACCGGTGAGTGCGACGGACCACGCACCCAACCCTCGGCGATGGCGAACGTGCGCCCACTCGCTTCGAACACGCGACCAGTGACAGCCTTACTCTCCGCCGATGCAAGCCACGTGACGATCGGCGCAATCCAACGCGGCGACTGCGCCTCGCGCTCCTCGTCGGTTGGTGGAGTCGGCTGCAGGTTCTCCGTCATGCGCGTGAGCGCGACGGGCGCGACTGCGTTGACGGTGACGCCGTAACGCGCAAGTTCGAGTGCGGTGATCACGGTGAACGCCGCGATTCCGGCCTTCGCCGCGCCGTAGTTTGCCTGACCGACGTTGCCGTACAAGCCCGAGACAGAAGTCGTGTTGATGATGCGACCATCAACCGGTTTGCCGGCCTTCGATTGATCACGCCAGTATGCGGCGGCGAAGTGTGCCGGCGCGAACGTGCCCTTCAGATGCACCTTGATGACGGCGTCCCACTCCGCTTCGCTCATGTTCGCCATCATGCGGTCACGCAGAATGCCGGCGTTGTTCACCACACCGTGCAGATCGCCGAATGTGTCGACGGCGGCCTTGATCAACCGTTCCGCACCCTCGAACGACGAGATGTCATCGCCGTTGGCGATGGCCCTGCCGCCGAGTGCCTCGATCTCCTTCACGACTTGATTCGCGGGCGATGCATCGCCGCCGCTGCCATCGACACCAGCCCCGAGATCGTTCACCACCACATGTGCACCATGACGCGCCAAACTGAGCGCATGCTCGCGACCGATCCCACGTCCCGAACCCGTGACGACCACCACTCGCCCTTCACACAACTTGGCCATGACCGTGACTCCTTCCCGACGCTTTCGTCGGACATTTGACGCGCACGCAATCTAGCCTTTGCGCGCGTGACCAGTCGCAGCGATGTGCTCGTGGTGGGTGCCGGACCAGCCGGAATCGCCGCGGCACTGACGGCGCAGCGAGCGGGTCTCGGTGTGCGCGTGATCGACAAGGCCACGTTCCCGCGCGACAAATGTTGTGGCGACGGGTTGACGACGGGTGCCCTGCGCCTGCTCGACCAACTTGGGTTGCGACCCGAGACCGTCGCCAGTTGGAAGACATGTCGCGATGTCACGCTGCGCTCACCGTCGGGGCGAGTGGTGAATCTGCAGCTACCAGAAGACGGACAATTCGCGGCGATCGCCACGCGACTGGATCTCGATGCGGCACTCGTTGCCCATGCTCGCGCCGAAGGAGTCGAGATTCGCGAAGGTGTCGCATTCACGAAGATCGAGCAGCCGCGTGATGCGCGCCGGCACAACGACGACGCTGACCATCGCGTCTCCACGTCGGAGGGCGACTTCACCGCACGTGTCGTGGTCGCCGCCGACGGGATGTGGTCGCCGATTCGCAAAGCGCTGCAACCCGACCGCTCGCCGTACCTCGGCGAGTGGCACGCATTGCGCCAGTACGCCACGAATGTCACCGGGTCAGCGAGTGAACGACTCTTCGTATGGTTCGAGCCGGAACTGTTACCCGGTTACGCCTGGTCATTCCCACTAACTGACGGGCGAGCCAACTTGGGTTTCGGCATTCTGCGCGGTTCCTCACAGAAAGTCGGTGACATGAAGCAACTGTGGAGCGACGTGCTCGCGCGCGATCATGTGCGCGCCGCACTCGGCGACGGTGCCGTGATCGACGACAAAGTGAGTGCCTGGCCAATCCCCGCACGTGTCACATCGGCAACGCTCAACATCGGCAGCGTGCTCTTCGTCGGCGATGCGGCGTGCGCCACCGACGTGCTGACCGGCGAGGGCATTGGTCAGGCACTGTTGTCGGGCATGCTCGCCGGCGACGCAGCAACACAGGCGAACCCTGGTCGCACGTACGAGAGGGCGATGCGGCGTGAGTTCTTCGCCGACCATCGCCTCTCAAATGTGCTCGGGCGCGTGCTGGGCAACGAAACTCTGGCGCGCGGCGCGTTGCGCATCATCGACAACGGCGAGTGGCGCAAGGATAAGTTCGTGCGCTGGATGTTCGAGGACGAACCACGGGCGAGCGCCTTCACGCCGCGGCGATGGCATCGCGGCTTCCTCTCGTCGCGCGGTGCCTACGCGAAGTAATCTCGCCTGCATGCGCACACGACTGACGGAGATGTTCGGTATCGAGTTTCCGGTGATGCTCGCCGGCATGGGTGGTGTGTCGTACCACGAACTCGTCGCCGCCGTCAGTGAGGCGGGCGGAATCGGCACGCTCGGTGCCTCTACGATGCGCGAACACGAACTCCCCGAAGAAATGCGCCTCGTACGCGAACGCACTCAGAAGCCGTTCGGCGTCGACCTACTGACTGCACTCCCCGACCAAGTCGACAAAGGCATACGAACCGTGATCGATGGCGGTGCGTCGATCTTCGTCGCTGGTCTCGGGGTCCCGCGCGAGGTGATCGACCTGCTGCACAAGAACAATGTTCTCGTCGGCTCGATGTGCGGCAAGGTAAAGCATGCCGTCGCCGCGGTCGCGAGCGGATGCGACTTCGTCGTCGCCCAAGGAACCGAAGCCGGTGGCCACACCGGCACCGTCGCCACGATGGCACTCGTGCCGCAAGTGGTCGATGCCGTCGGCGAGCAGGTTCCGGTCGTCGCCGCCGGGGGTTTGTACGACGGTCGTGGGCTCGCCGCCGCTCTTGCACTCGGTGCCGACGGAGTGTGGATCGGCACCCGCTTCATCGCCACACCCGAGGCACGTGCCGTGAACGGCTACAAGGACATGTTGCTTGCCACCAGCGAAGACGGCACCACCATCTCGCGCGCCTACACCGGCAAGACCTGTCGCGTCGTTGCCAACGAATGGACTCGCCACTACGAAAAGAACCCCGCCGACCTGAAGCCGTTCCCACAACAGGCGATTGCGTCGATGCAAGCAGGCGTAAATCACCTCGGTTATCCGACCGGCACCGAAGTTGACGCCGCGCGTGAGTTCTACCCCGCTGGTCAGGGCGTCGGTGCGATCAACGAACTCGTGCCGGCGGCGGAACTCGTTCGCCGCATCGTGCACGAAGCAGAGACGGTGCTCTCGCGCATCGGCAAACTGCCCGCTCGCTGATCGCGAACGACATCGCTGATGGCCAACGTTCTGCGCACCAACCGCGACTTGCGTCTGCTCTTCATCGCCCAGAACTTGTCGTTCATGGGTGATTGGTTCACCTTCGTCGCCCTCGCCGGATTGGTGCAAGACGTCACCGATTCAGCTCTGCTCGTGTCGTTGCTCCTCGTCGCATTCTCGTTGCCGTCGTTCCTCGCCTCGCCGATTGGTGGTCCTGTCGCCGACCGCTACGACCGCCGCACAGTGCTGATGATCGTCTCGGTGGCGCAAGCGGTGGCGGCCTGCGGATTTCTCTTCATCGGCGACTCGCGCATCTGGTTGGCGTTCATAGCCCAAGGCCTCATCGCGGCATTCGCGGCATTCGTGCGTCCGGCAGTCGAGGCCGCCGTGCCGAATCTGGCGCGGTCACCCGAAGAATTGCGCAGTGCAAACGCGCTGTTCGGTTCGAGTTGGGGAATCATGCTCGCCGTCGGCGCCGGCGTGGGCGGCGTTTTCGCTCAGGTGTTCGGGCGACAGGCTGCATTCATCGCCGATATTGCAACCTTCGTCGTCGCTGCGGCATTGATCGCCATGGTGCGGCGCCCGATGCAAGAAGACCGTGGGTCCCAGCGCGCGCCGGTGCGGCCAATCGCCGACATGCGTGAGGCGATTCAACTCGCGCGCCGCGACACGATGATCATGGCGCTGCTTGCTTCGAAGATGACCTTCGCGATAGGTGCTGGCGTGGTCAGTCAGCTCGCGGTGTATGCGGCCGACGCATTCTCGTCGGGCGACGCCGGGCGCGGGTTCCTGCTTGGTGCGCGTGGAGTCGGCTCGGGCATCGGGCCGTTGATCGGTGCGCGATTCGCCAAAGGCGACCTCCGTCGCGTGTTGCTGGTGTGCGGCGTATCGGGGATGATCTTTTCCGTCGGATATCTCGCGGCATCGGCCGCACCGCTGTTGATCGTTGCCTGTGCATGCGTCATGTTCGCGCACCTCGGCGGTGGCGCCCAGTGGACACTCTCCACCTACGGTCTGCAAGTTCGTGCGCCCGATGAGATGCGTGGTCGCGTGCTCGCGGGCGACTTCGCGCTCATCACGCTTACCCTCGCGGTCAGCAGCGTTGCGGCGGGGCTCGTCTCTGAACAGATTGGTGCGCGCGGCACCGTGGCCGTTTTTGGTGCAATCGCTGCAGCGTGCTCGCTCGTGTACCTCTTGCTCACGTCAAAACTGCGCACGGGTGCATCGGCATTGCCGCCCACGTGACGGTGCTTACGGCTTGACGCTGCCGTCAACGCCGTGAGTGCTCAGCCGTCAATCAACTCGCGCAACGTGCCAAGTTGACCCGTTGCATCCTTGCCGACCGGGCTCACCGACAACATCGTCACACCCGCAGCACGAAACGCGGCGACGCGCTCCCGTACATAACCGGCCGGGCCGACCAGGTTGGTGAGTTCCAGCATCTCGCGCGGCACGGCACGCGCCGCTTCTTCTTTCTTGCCCGAGAGATAGAGGTCTTGAATCTCCGCGGCCTCGGCTTCGTAGCCGTACTCGCGACAGATGTCGTTGTAGAAGTTCTTGCCCCGAGCACCCATACCGCCCACGTACAACGCCACGTTCGGTCGCGCGAAGTCGAGCACCTTGTCTTTGGCGTCGCCAACGAGTTTTTCGTCGATGGCCAGCAAACCGCCGGCCGAAATCTCCAGCGGCTTCATCGACGGCGATCGCTTCGCCGCACCTTTCTTCAACGCCTTCCCCCACACCTTTTCGAACTTGTCGGGCACGAAGAACACCGGTAGCCAACCGTCGGCGAGTTCGGCCGTTGCCTCAACGCTGAGACCCTTCAGCGATGCCCACCAGACGGGGATGTCGGCGCGCACCGGATGATTGATCAACTTGAGCGGCTTGCCGAGCCCCGTGCCCTGCCCCGCCGGCAACGGCACCTGCACTGTCTGGCCTTGGTACGACAGCGCCTTCTCACGCTTCCACACTTCGCGGCACACCTCGATGTATTCCTTGATGCGCTGCATCGGCTTTTCGTACGGCAGACCGTGGAAACCTTCCACCACCTGCGGGCCGGATGCACCGAGACCGAGAATGAACCGTCCGTTCGACACATAGTCACAGCCCGCGGCTGTCATCGCCGTGAGCGCCGCGGTGCGCGAGTACACGTTGATGATGCCGGTGCCGATCTCGACGCGCTCGGTGATCGCGGCAAGATATCCGACCTGCGAGATCGCATCAAAGCTGTACGCCTCGGGTATCCACACCACGTCGAGCCCGGCCTTCTCCAGTTCCGCGACACGACGCGCCCCCTCAACGAATCCACCGGCGTAGCTCATCATCATGCTGATTTTCATGGTGATGAGAACCTAGCGAACGCGGCTCAGTTGACTTGGCGGGTGCGGCCTTCCCAATACGGCGCGCGCAGATCCTTCTTCAAGATCTTGCCGCTCGGGTTGCGTGGCAGCGCATCGGCCCACACCACCTTTTTGGGTGTCTTGAAGCCGGCCAACTGCGTGCGACCGAAGGCAACGATGTCGTCCTCGGTGACCTGCGCGTTCGGCTTGCGCACGACGATTGCCAACGGCACTTCACCCCAACGATCGTCGGGAATACCGATGACGGCGACGTCGGCGACTGATTCGTGCTTCATCAACGCATTCTCCACCTCGGCTGGGTACACGTTCTCACCGCCGGACACGATCATGTCTTTCATGCGGTCGTGAATGTAGACGTAGCCGTCCTTGTCGGTGTACGCCGCGTCGCCGGTGTAGAACCAACCGTTGCGAATCGACTTGGCAGTCTCCTCCGGCATGTTCCAGTAGCCCTTCATCACCTGCTTGGAGCGAATGATGATTTCGCCGACCTCA
>Ga0194132_10004986_pt1 | contig 22073 bp, 24 predicted proteins | sample TA2KigOf80mmetaG_FD_148612 | JGI IMG/M metagenome (GOLD analysis project Ga0194132, IMG submission 148612) | Freshwater microbial communities from Lake Tanganyika, Tanzania - TA2015054 Kigoma Offshore 80m | ecosystem: Environmental > Aquatic > Freshwater > Lake | place: Tanzania: Lake... | reverse complement strand
TCGCTTCTCAAGGACAGCGCTCAACACTACCGTTCGTTTAGCCTCTCTCTCGCTCATTGTCAGTTCTTTCATAGACTGACATTTTCACTGCTCCCTTAACCCCTGACACTATCACTGCACCAATGCATACGCGGCGCACCCTGTTGACCCCGGCAAACCTTATGATATACTAGTCATGAACTCCTAATTTATGTTAAGCATCCGTCGTCCGTTGACCTGGTCTACAGGCCGTGAATCGCATGTGACGCTTGCCATAGTCGGAGAATCTGAATCGTTTTGAGGAGCGTTGCATGAAGATCTACGTAGGAAACCTTTCGTTCAAGGAGACGGACGACTCGCTGAGGCAGACTTTCAGCCAGTTCGGCGAGGTCACGTCGGCCCGCATCGTCACCGACAGGGATTCGAACCGCTCGCGCGGCTTCGGTTTCGTCGAGATGAGCAATGATGCCGAGGCCAAGTCCGCCATCGCGGCCCTGAGCGGCAAGGAAATCAATGGCCGGCAGCTGACGGTCAACGAGGCCAAGCCCCAGGAGCCCCGCACCGGTGGCGGCGGACGCGGCTTCGGCGGCGGCGGCGGTGGTGCTGGTGGGTTCGGCGGCGGCGCTGGCCGCGGCCCCCGCTGGTAATACCGGCCAGTCCTGAGCGGGCCGTCAAGGCCCACGCATAGGCAGATAAACAGAATGGCAGGCACGAGATTCGTGCCTGCCATTCTGTTTATCTGCGCGGCGATGTCGCAAGCGCCCGGCCGGCGCCTATTCTTCCCGCAGCGCCCGCACAACCGGAACCCGGACCGCGAGGCGGCCGGGCGCCCACGATCCCAGCGCCGCCACGGCCAGGGCCACAGGCACGAGCGCAAGCAGCATCCAGGCATGGGGCATGACTCCCAGGTCCGGCCCGGCATTCACAATCTCACCCACGGCGTCGTAAAGCGCGCCTGTCACGTACAGGCCCAGGGGAATCCCCAGCGCCAGACCCATCAGCCCCAGAAAGCACGCCCCGGTGACCACGCTCGCCAGCACCTGCCGGGGCGCCATCCCTACCGCCTTGGCAATGGCAAAGTCCCTCCGCCGCTCCATCACAGTTGAAAACAGCGTGCTGAGCAGGTTAAGAGTCGCCATCCCAAGCAGCAGCGCCGTCAGGAAGAGAAGGACGGGCCGTATGGTCCAGATAACCTCGCCCGGGTCGTTGCTCAGAGGGCGCACCCGCAGCACATCACCTGAGGCCGACCGTATTGCCGCCGCCACTGACGCCGATCGGGAGCGGTCTTTCACCATTAACCCCATACCGGTGACCGGCAGCGCCGGGTCGAACGCCGCCCTGAACGCTCCTATGTCCATCATGATGATCACGCCGTCGCGCTCAAGGTCCCGGTACACCCCGGAAATGGTCACCGCCCGGGTCGCGCCGCCGGCACTAAGAGTAACGCTGTCCCCCGCCCCAAGGCCATAGAGCTCCGCCATACCGTGCCCTATCACCACCTCATCCGGCTTACGCAACATCCTGCCTTCCAGGAACCACCACGGCGTGTTGCCGTAGTCCTCACCCACGGCCCGGACATGCACCGCTTCTGCAACGCCGTTCACCTGGACGGTGCCGCCGCCGACGGTCACTACCGCCTCCACCTCGGCCTGGGACCTGACCGCGGCCACGGCGTCGTCCTCACCGTAGCCGTTCAAATTGACGCGGATATGGTACGGCTCGTCACCCGCGATCGCCGTGCTCTTTTGCATCTCCGCGAATGTCGCCTCGGCCCCAAGCGTGAAGGTGCACATAATAATACCTACTGCGAGCACCATAAGCGTAAGCACTGCCCTCACGGGGTTAGCGCTGGCGTCATTGATCCCCATCACGAACGACGGCGAAAGTCCCGCGCGGGCCGCCAGCCTCGCCGGCAGACTCATCCCCCGCGGCGCGGCCCCATACGGCCGCTTTATCGCCGTTACCGGAGAAAGCCGGCCCGCCCGTAAAGCGGAATGAATCGTCGCGGCAAAGATGACCGCGGTGACCCCGGAAACCGAAAGCAGCATGAGCGGCACGTTAAAGGCCGAAGGCGTGGACGTGCGCAGAGCCGCTGCGGTGTCTGCAAGCAGGAAGGGCGCCACTACCCGGACCGTCTCGTCCGCCACACGCTTCGTCCAGAGCCAGTCGAGCGCCCGGATGCCGGTCCCTTCGGGGTACAGCGCCCTCGCCGCGGCAATCACATGCCTGGTCTTTTCGGGATCGGACAGGCGTACCCCGTACCTGTAGTCCGGCTGCCGATCGCCCATCATGGCGTCGAACGCGGCCGGCAGCACATACGCCGCGCCGGCGAAGTCGAAACCGGGGTCGAGCGCAACGCCGACCATGGTATATCTCAGGGTCTTTCCGTCGCGGACGGGCTGCCCGAGCTGCATGCCCTTCACAGGGCGTTCGACAACTATGACTTCAACAGAGTCCCCGATGCGGTAGCCTGCGCGTTGTGCCGCGAGCGAGTCCATCACAATCTCGCCATCGGCCTGCAGCCAGCGGCCGTCGACTACCAGCGGGCCACCCATCGAAGGCAGCTGCGCCGGCAAGGCCGTGATAGTCATGGGCTCGCCGAACCTGCTCAGAGCGAAGAAAGCCGGCGTCACCGGGTACGGCCCCGCGGTCTCGGCTACTCCGTCAATGCCGCCGATCTTCGTCAGGTCGGGCAGCGGGTCATTCATCCGGTCTGCGGAAACCGTGATCGACTCTCCCCCGCCCTCGTACGTAATCACCGCTCCACGAATGGCTGTGAACCACACGTGCGCGCCGTTTACCTGCTCAAACACCCTGCCCCACGGGTCGTTCACGCCGCGACCGACGAGCACGGCGATGGAGAGGCACATTGTTGACACGGCGAGCATCACGAACAGCATGACCGACTGCCACTTGCGGGAGCGGAGGTCCGTGAGTATTACCTTCAGGACTGCCGGTGACATACTACGCCTCCTGCGCGATCATCGAGCCCAGGATGCCCTTTACGTCGCGCCTGCCGTCCGTGCGGGTCTCGTCCGTGACTCGGCCGTCGCGCATGTGCAGAATACGCCGCCGCGCCACGGCGGCAACGCGCGCGTCGTGCGTGACAAGGACTATGGTCTGGCCTGCGGCATTGCACTGGCGCAAAAGGTCCAGAATGCCCTTCCTGGTCTTGCTGTCCAGGTTTCCAGTCGGCTCGTCCGCCATCAGGATCTCCGGAGCGTTGACCAGGGCTCGGGCAAGCGCGACGCGCTGCTGCTGCCCGCCCGAGAGCTGTGAAGGGACGGCGTGCTCCTTGTCCGCGATGCCTAGCCGCTCCAGCAGCTCACGCCGCTTGTTCGCAGCATCCTTGCCTTTCACGCCCGCAAGCAGCGCGGGCAGCTCCACGTTCGCTGCCACGCTCAGGTTGTTGAGCAGGTTGAATGACTGGAAGACAAAGCCGATCTTCTTTCGCCGCAAGACCGCCCACTGCGCCTCGCTGAGGCCGGATACTCTTGCGCCGTCCAGAATCATCTCTCCCGCCGTGGGCCGCTCCATGCCGGCCATCAGGTGGAGCAGGGTCGACTTCCCGCACCCGCTCGGACCCATGATAGCCACAAATTCGCCACTCTCAATGTCCACATCTACACCCTGCAGAGCGTGGACGCTCGATCCACTGACATCAAATACCTTCGTGAGACCGCGCGCGCTGAGAATCGTGCTCAATTTCTCTCTCCTATCCACTCTTCACACATATCCAGCCATTTGAGGTCCGCCTGGACCCTGAGCGCGGCGGCATCCACGAGCAGCCGCGCAACCCTGTTCCCATTCATCGACTCTCCGTTAAGCAGGTCCTCCAGGGCGTGAAGCGTCTTCAAGAACTCCGTCCGTTGGCGTGACAGCAGGGCCCTGCCGTCCTCCATCCCGGTGCTCTGGGCCATGAGGACCTTCATGTAAAAGTCGTCGCTCAAGCGCGGCAGGAAGGCAGGCTCCCTGAGCCAGGTCTTGAGCTCTTCGATACCCTCGCCGGTGATCCTGTACACGAACTTGTCCGGGCGCTCGTCCTGCTCCACCCTGTGCCGGACGACCAGCCGGTCGCGCTCCAGCCTCTGCAGGGTCACGTATACCTGGCCGATATTGACCGGGTTCCATGCCGCGCCAAAGGTATGCTCAAGCGCGTGCTTGATCTCGTAGCCGTGGCCGGGTTGCCTGGAAAGTAGTGCAAGAATTGGGTATCTCAAGATGTCTCCTCTGCTGATACATAACGGTAATGTATAACCGTTGGTTAGCGGCTGTCAAGGGAATTGGCCCGATGGAGCGATTCGCAACCGGCGCGCGCGGTGAAGAATGGAGGAAGGACAGGCATATGAAGGAGGCTTGTTATATGGGCAGGAACGCTTCCCTATGGAACGCCGCGAGTCGCTCGCGCGTGAGGCTGAAACTGCAATGGTAGAAGACGGGCGCACCGTTTAGACGGGGGCCACGGAGAACGGCCCGCTGCCTATCGTCTCGTGGGTCGTCAAGGCCGCAGATGCCTGCCCGCTCGGCTCCGAATTCGGCCCCGGGGACGCGCGGAAACTGGACCGCGGCTGGGCCGGCTCCAGGAAGATGTGCCCGCAGGTTGAAAAGCTCCTCGCGGACGCGGTGGCCCTCATGGAGGAAGGCGACGCCCCTTCGGGGCTGATGTTCAACTGCATGTACGGCCACTACAAGATCGCCTTCGAGGTCCGCCCCCCCGCTGGCAGTGCCGACGGACTCGGCGGGTCCGCCGCAGGGCCGCCTGCCCTACCCCACGTCCGAGAAGACCACCTTCGGGTTCTCTTCCTGCGTGTAGCGCAGCTCCCAGGCGGACTGGAAGAGCAGGACGGGCCTGTCCCTGCTGTCGGTGCACTGGAGGACGTTGCGCGGCAGGATAAGGCGCGCGGGCGGGTTGCCGGGGTTGGTGATCCAGCGCGCCAGGGTGTATGACAGGCGCTCCAGCCGCGCGTCCACGCCGTACTCGTCCTTGAGGCGCGCCATTACAACGTCGAACTGCAGCGCGCCCACAACGGCAAGTATGGGCTCGCGCCGCGTGCTGTGGGGCGAGTACAGGACCTGCGTGGCCCCCTCTTCCTCAAGCTGCAGCAGACCCTTGTTAAACTGCTTGTAGCGGCTTATTTCAGTATTCATGATCACCGCGAAGTTCTCCGGGGCGAAACGCGGGATCCCCGGGAAGCCGATCGGCCCTCCCGTTGTGATCGTATCTCCGATCGCGAAGTGGCCGGGGCTGACAACGCCTACTACGTCGCCCGGGAACGCCTCATCAATGGACTCCCTGTCCCGGCCGAAGAGGCGGTAGACGCGCGCGAGGCGGATGCTCTTGCCGAGCCGAGTGTGGTTGACCGCCATGCCTGTCTGGAAGTGGCCGGAGCAGATGCGCAGGAACGCCATCCTGTCCCGGTGGCGCGGGTCCATGTTCGCCTGGATCTTGAAGATGAACCCGGTCGTCTCTTTGTCCGATGGCTCTATGAAGCCCCTGTCGGTCTCGCGCGGCCCCGGAGCTGGGGCAAGCTCAAGCAGCGAGTCAAGGAACGGCTCGACGCCGAAGTTGTTGAGCGCGCTGCCGAAGAATACCGGCGTGATTTCACCCTTCAGGAAACGGGCGTGATCGAACGCTCCTCCCACCCCTGCCAGGAGATCCACGTCCTCCTTGAGGGCGCGCTGCGGCCCCTCGCCGATAAGCCCGGCCAGCTCAGGGTCGTCCAGGCCGGCGACCTTCACCGGCGCGCGGCTCTGGTTGCGCAGCGTGCGCTCAAAGCGCAGCACGCGCCCGCCGCGGAGATCGTACACGCCCTGGAACTGGTCGCCGGAGCCGATAGGCCAGTTGAGCGCCGCCGTCCCTATGCCCAGTATGCGCTCGATCTCGTCCAGCAGCTCCAGCGGCGCCCTGCCCTCGTGGTCCATCTTGTTAATGAACGTCAGGATCGGGATGCCGCGCATCCTGCACACGTGGAAAAGCTTCTCCGTCTGCGGCTCTATGCCCTTGGCGCTGTCCAGCACCATGACCGCGCTGTCCACCGCCATCAGCGTTCGGTACGTGTCCTCGCTGAAGTCCTGGTGGCCCGGAGTATCGAGCAGGTTGATGTGGTAGCCGTGGTACTCCATCTCCAGTGCCGTGGCGGTTATCGAAATGCCGCGCTCCTGCTCCATCAACATCCAGTCCGAGGTGGCGTGGCGCTGGTTACCGCGGGAACGCACCGCGCCGGCCAACTCCACAGCGCCCGCGTAGAGGAGCAGCTTTTCGGTCAGCGTCGTCTTGCCGGCGTCCGGGTGGGAGATAATCGCGAATGTGCGCCGCCGCGCTACCTCTTGGGCGAGGGACCGCGCGGGGCCGGACGCCGGTTGCTCAACTATCGATGACAAAGCTTCTCCTTATGGTTGCACACGTGTTTTCAATGAATTGGGCGGTAGGACGGTCAGCTCTTGACGCACAGGCCCCGGTACTCTGCCTCGATCCTGGCGCAGAAGCCGGTGAAGCCCTCGGCAGTATCGAAGAGGTCAATCGCATACTCTATTATCGCAGAGTAGCAGCGGCGCTTTTCCAGGGTATCCGTCAGCATGACGCACATCGAGACAGCCTCGTCCGCCCCTTCGACCTGCCAGAAGCGGTCGGTCACGGCGCTCTCGATGCACGAGATCCGGTCCAGCGGGTTCTCAACGTAGCCGCACAGCTCGATCGCTTTCGCAGGGTTGCCGCGTGTGGCGTTCCCCACGTCCCGGCCGTAGCTAAGTTAACAGTCCCTGCGGGCGGTGTCCGGCGTATTCCCGCACTCCTCCGCCGTGCGGCGGAAGTCCCTGCCGAACAGCTCCAGGAAACGGGTGCTCTGGTAGTAATAGCACGGAGATACGTACTTCTCGTCTACAGCGTTTCAGGGGAAGTGAGGGTCGTCGGAAAGGAACGCCGTCTTGTGCCCCATCGTCCCGGCGAGACCGCCGACCACGTTCTCCATGAACGCGCCGGAATAGCATGAGTACCTGTCCAGAACAGTCTGGAGCGTGTCGCAGACTTCGAGCGCGTCCGGAAGCTCGTACGTCGTCCACGCCAGCAGGCCGTGGCCGACGCCGTGGACGCACTGGTGCCGGAAGAATTTGCCTTGCATCGCGCCGCAGAGCGTGGCGACGTCCGAGGCGAGGGTGCCGATTCCCCTGTCCCGTATCAGCGCCTCCATCGCGCCGTGGAACGCGCCCGCCTGGCACTCGTGGCTCGCCAGCGAGAAAGCCGCCGCGCCGAAGATGTCGTAAGACATCCGCCCGACCACGTGGGCGCGCTGGTGGCAGTCCACCGTCACGTGACTCGTGGTCTCAAAAAGCAGCTCCACCGCGTTGTGTGGGCCGTACTGCCTTATGGCCCTCTCGAGCGCAGCATCGCTCTCGAACAGGCTGTTCAGGTCCTTCAGCGCCATTGCAGGAGGGTCGTCGAAGCTCTCTTTCGGAAGGTCCATCACGAGCGGCTCAACGTCGGCGGCCGAGTCGCCCTGGACGACTACGAGCCCGCCCTTCTCCGGCGCAAGGTGGTTGTGGATACGCCAGTACCCCACCCTGTCGAACGTGAAGGCCCAGGCCTCCCCCGGCCGGATGGGCTTTTTCGCGTCAAGCTCGGGATAGATGGCGTGGGTTGGGTGGATGTTCGATGCGGGCCACAAGTCTCCGGCGGACTCGTTCACAAACCTGATGGTCTCGCCCTCTTTGATATCCAGCCGCGCTGGCCGGAATCCGCCGTCCCTTTAGAAATAGACGGGCGCGTCCTCGCTGACAGCGGCCAGGTCCATAACGGGCGAATCGACGGCTGGCTTGCCGCTAGAGCAAGCAACGGCCGCCATCAGCAAGATGGCGGCCGTGAAAAAGATGGTGCGTGGATGCATTGCGCCCGCCGGCACAGGATTTCGCATGATTATAGTACAGTCGGACGCAACCGGAGAAATGCCCTAACCCCAGGCCTCTTCCAGGCGGACCCAGTAGTCGTCCAGCCTCTTGATATTCAGCTTGGCCACCGTGTCCACGCCGAGCGCGGTGCAGACGGCTGAGCTGTCCTTCTTCCAGCGCTTCAGGGCTGCTGTCAGCATCTCGCCCTTGCTGGCGAAGCGCGGCTTCGCATCGGCGCCGGCCTCGCGGGCAGCATCGACCTCAACGGGCGACTCGGCCCGCGCGGGCTGGACAGGCTCGTGCTGGACGGCCCTGGCGGGCCCCGGCCGGGCGGCCATGGCCGTCGAGGCAGCCTGCGCGGCAACTGGCTCGGGCTGCGGGTTTTCGAACCTTACCGAAAAGGCGCCGAAGTCCTCAATGTCCTGTGTGAAGAGATCGGAGAGGCGGCCGGCGATCAGGGCTGCGTCCACCATGGCCCTCTTCTTGGCCATCTTGAGGAGCGTGTTCACCTGGTCGCAAATATCGTCGTTGTTCACGCGCCCGACGGCCTGGTCCTCTATAGCCGAATTGCCGTCCTTGAAGAGAGCGCCGCAGCCGTCGTTCTTCTTGAAGCAGAGCCAGCCGCCGCCGTATTCCGCCTTGCCCTTGATGATCGCCTCCTTGCCGCACTCCGGACAGACGCGCTTGGCGTTGCGGTAGCGGTAGCGCGACTCGAAGCTGTTGCACTCGCCGATGCCCTGGGAGACCAGCTCGCCGGTCTCCATACTGCGAAGTGTGCAGCGGACCGTATAGGCAAAGAGGGGCCTGTCCCAGTCCTCCGTCTTGTCGACGATCTCGTACGTGTCGGCGAAGCCCAGCAGCTGGATAATCTTTTCCGCCCCCGGCTTGTACAGCGTCGGCCGGGGCGTGCCGGGAATGGTGCCGTAATCGTAGTTCTCGATTAGCGTCGAGCGCACCAGCTGCTGAAACTCCGCGATCGCCGTGAGGCGGGCCTGCACGGTCTGACTGTCCGGCAGCCCGAGCACCGCTGGTCTGACTTCCATAGTAGATGCTGTAGCCATTCACAAATCTCCTTCGTATTAAATGCCTATCCTACAGCGTTGAGGACACAAGAACGAACACGCGTTCTAACACTCATTATGCAGAAGTCGAAAGAGAAATACAAGGATAGAAAAGGACTAGAAGGAAATTGCCGGCCGGATCCGAAAGGCCGTTAGAATCCGGTCATCGTCTCCTGCTCAACGGAGACGACTTCGAGATCTTCGCGGTTGGCCTCGATGAATGAGACGACCTGATTGAGGGTATCGTCGGCGTGGCGCGCGCTGTTGCTGACGGTCGTCACGCCAAGGACTGCAATCTGCCAGACGTCGTTGTCGCCCACCTCGGAGATGGATACGTTGAACTTGTTCCGCACCCGCGCGCAGATAGAACCGATGACGCGCCGCTTCCCCTTGAGGCTGTGACTCTCAGGTATGCGAAGGGTGATCTTGCAGGCGCCAATGTTCATGGAGTATCCCGTCCTCAGGGCGTTCCACCAATAGCATTATAGAGGACGCCACATATCTGGACATGTAGGGGCGCACAGCAGTGCGCCCGTCTTTGTTGACGGCAACGGTAATCGTAGGCCAGACACGGGCGCACTGCTGTGCGCCCCTACAACATCAGGCAACTTCAGAATCGGTTAGAATGGCTTGTGCGGCCGCAGGCGCAAGAGCGCGCCAGGCCGCAAAAGAGGAGCACGGCTACACACATGCTTGAGAACGAGCGAGACTGGCGCAAGGCCATTGAGGCGACATGGATTGCGAGGTTTCCGAAGCAGAGGCTGGCGACGTTTGGGGCTACGAATATTACGTACTACGTAGTGACGGAGCCCCTGATACGTGACCCGGAGACGCAGGAGAGCCGAGAAGGGGTTATCCGGAAGGGGCGCGTGATCGCCGAGAGGCCGGCCATTATCACCCCCACGTTTCTCATGAGCCTGCAGGGGTTCAGCAAGGATGCGTACGAGTATTTTCAGGACACAATGCGTAGTGTTGGACCCAACAGCCCCGGGATCATGTACACATACAAGAACGAGACCGACGGACTGGATATCGTCGGGGGATCGACGGTGGAGATCGCCCACCGGATCAGCGACGACCTGGACGAGCGCAAGGACGACCTCTCGGTGGTGATCGTTGGGGTGGACGAGATGTGGGACGTTGGGCTGCTGAAGTTCATCTACGAGTACACCTCCACCTCGATGGCCGGGAACGTGCAGGAGATGCAGTCGCGCGGCCTGCTGGACCCGCAGCCGGAGTTCGGCGGCGTGCCGCGCGCGGCGATCCAGCACATCATGCAGATGTTCTCGGACGTGGAGCGAGGGGCGGGCGACCCCGAAATGCTGAAGCGCGAGCTTGACCGGTGGGGGATGTTCCAGTACTTCGAGGACAGGTTCCTGGGGCTCTTCAGGGCAAGGTAGGACCAGCCTAGTGGAAGCCGCGGAGCTGGGTCTCGGTCCGGGCGATCGGCGGCTTCTCGAAGCGCTCCCCTGCCCTGAAGAGGTCGCCGTAGCGGTTCCGTCGGTCCTCAAGTGCGTCCAGTATCACTCCGCCGATTGAGCCGCCGAATTTGAAGCCGTGGCCGCTGCCCCCGCCTGCGATAAGAATGCGCTGCGAGCCGGGTACCCAGTCGATGAGGAAATGGTCGTCGGGCGTCGTTTCGTACAGGCACGCGCGACACTCCAGCAGCTTCCCCTTCGCAAGGTCCGGCAGCCGCATGCGCGCGAACTCCATGGCCCTCGCCTCGAAACCGGCCGGCGCGGTACGGTCTACGTCCGGGTCCACCTCCGGATTACGCAGGTCCCCCAGCGCGAACTTCACGAACCCTTCCCGGAGCATGGGGAAGCCGTACCAGCCGCTCTCTTCCACGGCGTAGACCCACACCGGCATCTTGCCGTGCGCGTACAGCGCGCCGTCGCGCGGCTCAATCAGCGCCATCACCTGCTTTGTGGGCGTGACCGGCGCGACCGAAGCCGTGAAGAGCCGCTTCATCCACGGGCCAGCGGCGACGATAACTCGGTCGAACTGGGCGGTCTCACCGGCGTAGCGAACAACGGCCGCCGGGCCGTCATCGACTGCATCCACCTGGGCGTGTTCGTTGATTACAGCACCTTCCTCCCGGGCTACCCGGGCCATGCACTCGACGGCGCGGCCGCTCTCGGCGTAACCGCCCCAGGGGTCGTAGAGGCACGTTGCCTCGTCCGGGACGGCGAACTGCGGGAAGCGGCGGCGGCCCTCCGAAGCGGTTAGCACATCCAGCTTTGCGCCGCGCGAGGTGAGGTATCGCCAGCTCTCGTGCATGGGGGCGCCGGGCCGGAAGTCCTTGACGATGGAAAGAAGTCCGGTCTGGTGGTAGAAGCTCGCCCCGGAACGGGCCTCGAGCTTGCGGAATGCGGCGGCGGAGAGCTCCGTCAGATCGACGTACGCCTCCTTGCTGCCGTACCCCGTTCGTCGGACGGCCTTGGCGACGTCTGTGGAAGAGGCCTTCGGATTCGGGACTTTGCCCTGCTCGAAGATCGTAACTGCGTGGCCTCTCGCTCGCGCTTCAAGAGCGGCGGAAAGGCCGAAGACCCCTGCACCGACTACGGCGATATTCATTCTGCGCCTCCGCCAGGCACTGCGAAGCCTCGGGAAGAGAAGTTGGACCGTTCAATCTCACCGGGGGACTGCAGGCGACCTTTTACCCGGAACAGGTCGCCAAGGGGGTTCTGCCTGTCTTCCACTGCGTCGGCTATCACCGGACCGATAGACGAGCCGAACTTGAAGCCGTGACCACTGCCCCCTGCCGCGACGAAGATGCGCTCCCTGCCGGGCAGCCGGTCGATAATGAAGTGGTCGTCCGGTGAGTTCTCATAAAGGCATCCCCGGGCCTCAACTGCTCTCCCCTTTGCCATCTCCGGTATGCGGTCCCGCAGGAATTCCATTGCTTCGGCGATGAATTCCGGTGTCCCGGCGCGATCGACGTCCGGGTCCACTGCGGGGCCGCGTTCTCCATTGCGACCTTCACCCAGCCTTCGCGCAGGAGTGGGAAGCCATACCACCTGGCATGCTCCTGGTCGTCAGCCCAAACGGGGAAACGCGCGTGGGAGAATAGCTGGGCATCGTGCGGCTCGATCAGGACCATCTGGTGGAGCACGGCCTTGATGTTCGGGCCGGTTTCCGGCAGCAGCTTCCCGGTCCATGCACCTGCCGCAACGACGACCGCGTCGAAACGCTCAACGCGCCCATCGAGGGCTACGTGCGGGCCGCGGCCATCCTCGGCAACTGCGCGTACAGGAGCGCTCTCCCGGATCTCGACTCCTTCTTCTTTTGCCATACGCGCCATGAGGCCCACGGCGCGGCCGCTCTCAACGTAACCCGCCCACCCATCGTAGACGCACACATCCGAAGGCCTGAGCCGGAAATGGGTGAATCGGCGGCGGGCCATCTCGCCGTAGAAGACATCGAGCCCAGCGCCGCGGCTATTCAGGTAGCGCCAGTTCTCGTAGGCGGGGGGTGCCGGGGCCGAAGCTGCGGAAGATATTCAGCATGCCGGTCTGGTGATATACCTTCTCTCTCCACCGCTCCTCCCATCGCCGCCAGCCCTGGCCGGCCTGCTCAACCAGCTCCACGTAGCTATGGTGATCGCCGTACATGGTGCGGCGAATGGCCTTCGAAACGTCAGTCGACGTTGCACGAGGGTTCGGCACAACGCCCTGGTCGAGGGCGGTCACTGCGTGACCTCGCAACCGCAGCTCTATGGCCGCCGCAAGGCCAAAAGAGCCGCAGCCGAGAATGCCGATTCTCATGCGTTAGTCCTTACCGGCTCCTAGATAGCGCCTAGCTCCGTAATAGCCGTTCGATTTACTCGGTCAGGACGTGGAACCATAATCCATCGAGTGCTATATTCAATGAATCAATACCGTTATTGGGAGGAAAACGTTTCATCAAGTATGGGCGCAGCTGCGCCGGCCGGTAAGAGCGCAAAATAGTCGATCTGGACTACTTTAAGCGAAAATATGGCCTAACGCAAGTTGCGGCCCTATTATATGCGAGTCCGGGTCGAGGTAGATTACTCGGGCTATGGGTTGTAGGCGCGGGCCGAGGACGGAAATGAGCATCACCAGGCTATCCAGGGGATTTGGGCGCACACTGAAATATGGCACCCTTGCCATAATGCTCCCTGTCATCCTTCTCGGAATGAACAGCGATGTAATCAACCTCAGCCCGGCCGAGCGCGTGGCGCTGCGCCACAAGTACAACCTGGTGCAGTGGGAAGTCGTCAACATCCCGGACAAGTGGGTGCATCTTGCGGCCTCCATTTTGCCGTGGAACGGCAATGAAGAGAGCGACCGGGAGATACTGGACAATTACTTCGGCCTGGGCCGGGACATAGACCGGGTGAAGGCGGATATGAACGCCCAGGCGGCCCGCACCGGCATCGACAGCCTTGCCGGCGTCGCAGAATACCAGGCCCAGCTCGACGATCTGAAGAGCAAGCGCAACGCGCTTCGCAATGAGGTCGAAGAGATCATCGAGTCTCACATTTCCTCTGCTGCGAGGGAGGCGGGACTGGACAGCCGGTTCGGGCTGGTGTTCCCGCCCACGGACATACGGCTTACGGACCCCCCCAAGGTGCTGATCGTTTCGCCGAGGGACGGCATCAGCCGCAAGTACGAAGTGCTTCTGAAGGCGGACACCAGCCTTGAGCAGAGCGACGCAATGGAAGACAGGCTCAAGGAGGACTATAACCTTTCCGGCCTGGTGGTCGACATCGGCGGGCTGGCGACGTTCCCGGCATGCGTTGTAAATACCATGCCGTTGAGGCAGACCCTCCAGGTGTCTGCCCACGAGTGGCTGCACCACTATATATTCTTCCGGCCGCTTGGACAGAATATGTTCGCCAACGGCGACATGATGACGCTTAACGAGACCTTCGCCGACATGGTTGGGCGGGAGCTGGGCGACGCCGCGTACTTGAGGCTGGGAGGCACCATTCCGCAGCCGGTCATCGAGGCGCCTGCGAGCACGTCCACACCGGCAGTCAGCCCTGTACCGGCCGCATTCAACTATCACAAGGAGATGCGCGCGACCCGCGAGCAGGTGGACACGCTGCTGGCCGAAGGGCGTTACCTGGAGGCGGAGACCTACATGGAGGAGCGCCGCCAGGTATTTGTAGCCAGAGGCTACAACATACGCAAGATCAACCAGGCCTTCTTCGCGTTCTTCGGCACCTACGCGGAGGGCGGTGAGTCGTCCAGCCCCATCGGCTCGCAGTTGGCCCGGCTCCGTATGGCCATTCCGGACCTGCAGACCTTTGTGAAGACGATGGTGGGGGTGAAGTCGTACGAGGAGTTCGAGGCGATCCTTGAAATCGCCGAGAGCGGAACGCTGGCCCAGGCAACCACGCCCTCGGGCAGCCCCACCCCCGGGGCGAAATAAGAGAGGGTTCGCGGCCCGAGTTTCATTAGCAACGCCGCGCCCGTGTCATCGCCCATTACTGTCGGACGCCCATGAGGATGGGGTTGGCTTGGGGAGCCCTGAAAGGGCGGGTTATCTCAGCCCAGGGCGAAGTGCCGAAGGCTCTGCGAAGGCACGCAGCCCTGGGTCACCGGATCGAATAGATTTTGAGCCCTGAAAGGGCGACCTAATCTCTGGTCAGGCAAGAGATTATTCTTCGGTCCGGTACCCTGGGCTAAGTTATCCCGCGCCTTCAGCGCTCCCCAAATCCGGCCCCGCACCATGGGCGTGCAGACGTCCAATGTTCCAGATTCCATACGATCCGCCAAGTCTCACGACACTAAGACACCTCGACTTGGATTATTCTGCTTGGATGCGGTGTAGAGCAGGCCCGGGCCGGCGGCTATTGCCGCTGGTAGCGGCCCATGAGCTCGCCCTGAGCGAGGATGTGGCCGGCCATCGCGCGCTCCACGTCCTGCTTTGTGGCGTTCGCGCCCAGGTTGAGTGTGGTATCGAGCGCGTAGATTTTGAAGAAATACCGGTGGTTGCCGCTCGGCGGGCATGGCCCGCGGTAACCGGCCGCTCCCGCCCCGTTTCTGCCCTCAACTATCGATGCCGGCATCTTGCCAGAGACCCCCTCCGCCAGCTCCGTCATGTTACCCGCGAAGTTGAATGCCACCCAGTGAACGAACGTCCCGCTACCGGCGTCGGGGTCGTCGGCTATCAGGGCCAATGTCACAGCCTGCGCCGGCATCCCTGACCACTTCAGCGGCGGAGAAATGTTCTCTCCGTCACAGGGGTACTTGACCGGTATGGCCTGCTCCTCCGCAAACGCGGAGCTGGTCACGACGACCGCTGCGGCGGCCGTTGCGGCAGGCGTGGCGGTTGCACCCGGCGGCGGTGTCCCGGCTTACCGGTCGCAGGCGGCAGCGAGCGCCGCAATCGTAAGCGCGAGCAAAGCAGCAATGAGCTTTAGCATGGCCCCTCCTGGAACGAGTCCGAGTCGCCTGCGACCGGCCGACCGCTTTTGGCAATAGGGGAACGGCGAGAGGGTATAATAGCTCCGACCCCGTCAACTCTATTCTAACCGCCCGGATCACTCATGGCCCCTTACGACATCGACGTTCAGATAATGGAAGAGTACGAGGGCCTGCTCGACGAGCTCTGGCTCGTCAGGATCGCAGCCCTGACCCTGGACGAAGACTGCGACGACCCGAACGCGGCGGTGAGCATCGTCATAACGGGCGATGAGGATGTGAGGGCCCTGAACAAGGAGCACCGTGGGCTGGACGAAAACACGGACGTCCTCTCCTTTTCATTTGAGCATGAGGGGGAATACTATGGGGAAGACGACCGGTCCGGCCGTGACGCCACGGGATTTGAGTTTGTGCTACCGCCGGAGGAGAAGCTGCCGATCGGCGAGGTGATCATCTCCTACCCGCAAACACAGCGCCAGGCGGAGCAGGCGGGCCACACGGTGGGGAGGGAGCTTTCCCTCCTGATAACCCACGGCATACTTCACCTGCTTGGGCACGACCACGAGGAGCCGGACGAGCAGGTGGTGATGCAGGCGATAGAAAAGGCGGTGATGGGGAAGGTGTGGGGGGTGAGTAGTAAGTAGTTGGTAGTTAGTAGTTAGTCAAGAGTTGAGAGTTGAGAATTGAGAGTTAAGAATTGAGAGTGGTGAGTTGAGGGCATAGGGATACAGATGGGCGAAGTGCTGTACAGGAAATGGCGGCCGAAGCGGCTCGACCAGGTGGTCGGGCAGGACGCCGTTACGCAGACCTTGCGGAATGCGGTGATGCAGGGGCGGATAGCCCACGCCTATTTGTTCTGCGGCCCGCGCGGCACGGGCAAGACGAGCACGGCCCGCGCGCTGGCGAAGGCCGTCAACTGCCGATCGCCGAAGAACGGCGAGCCGGACGACACGTGCGCTATCTGCGTCTCCATCTCCGAGGGCCGCGCGATGGACCTGATCGAGATAGACGCGGCGAGCAACCGAGGAATCGAGGACATCCGCGACCTGCGGGACAAGGTGCGCTTCAGTCCTAACGAGGCCATGTACAAGGTCTACATCATCGACGAAGTGCACATGCTGACTCCTCCCGCGTTCAACGCGCTGCTGAAGACGCTCGAGGAGCCTCCCGCGCACGCCATCTTAATACTGGCCACAACAGAGGCCCACTCGCTACCCGCGACGATAATCTCCCGCTGCCAGCGGTTCGACTTCCGCCGAATCCCGATCGACAGCGCGGTCGCCACACTGAAAAAGCTGTGCGACGCCGAGGGCGTGGTGTTCGAGCCCCCGGCGCTCTGGCTGCTTGCAAGGGCCGGTAACGGCAGCCTGCGCGATACTGAAAACCTCCTTGAGCGGGCTATAGTCTCCTATGGCTCGCCGCTTTCGGAAGAGAAGGTCCGCGACCTCCTCGAAATGGGCAGCGACGAGCGCGCGCTGGAGCTGGCGGGACACATCGTCAGGAAGGCCGTGCCCGAGGGACTGGCGGTCATCAACCGGGTCGCGTCGGACGGGAACGACCTCCGTCACTTTCACAGGGGCGTGCTGGAGCACCTCAGGACGTTGCTGCTCATCAAGTCCGGCGTGGACGCCACGCAGGGATATGCGGACCATTTGAAGGCCGACCTGAAGACGCTCGCGGGCTCCTGCAGCCTGGACCAGCTTGTCAGGGCGTTGAAGATATTCGCCAAGGTGGAGATCAAGCGCGACGCCGTTACATCGCTGCCGCTAGAGCTGGCTCTGGTGGAAGCGTCCCTGGAACAGGCTGCGCCCGCACAGCCTGCGGCCCCGTCCCATGCGCCGCCCACACAGCGCGCGCAGTCGTATGCGCCGCCGTTCAAGCAGCCTGCGCCGACCGCCCAGACGCCGCCGCCTCAGCAGCCGCAGCGGCCGCCCGCCGCCGCGCAGCAACCGGCGCAACAACCGCCGGCGCATAAGCCCGCCCGCGCGGCTACACCGCCTCCGGCCCCGGCCGCGCGGACCCCGTCCCGGACGGCCCATGCCCCGCAGCCCCAGGACATGCCGGGGCCTGAGGAGGCGCCGGCGCCCGTTTCGCCGGTGGCCGCCGGGGATGCGCCGGGACAGCTTGAGGCGCAGTGGAACAACATCCTCAACGCGCTCCGGCGGACCAACGGCAAGAAGAAGAACCTGCGCGCGCTGCTTTCAATGTGCGTTGCCCGGGAAATAACGGACACGACGATCGTCCTCCTCTTCAAGCACCCCTTCTACCGGGAAGGGATGCAGGAGGAGATAGACGACCCGCCGACGCGGCGCGTGTTGCAGGACACCTTCGCGAAGATACTCGGCGCGAAGTACGAGTTCAAGACGCAGATAATGAATGGCCAGGGCAACGGCCCCAGGCAGACCGCCGCCCAGAAGAGCGCCCTTGTGCGCGCCGCACAGTCCATGGGCGCGCGCGTTACCGGCGAAACAGAGGAGGGACCGAATGATGAACAAAAACATGATTAAGCAGGCCCAGCAGCTCCAGAAGCGCATGATGCAGCTCCAGGAAGAGCTGGAGTCGGCCACCGCGGAGGGCTCCGCGGGCGGCGGCGTGGTGAAGGTTGTAGTAACGGGCAAGATGGTTGTGCAATCTATCAAGATCGATCCCGAGGCGGTCTCAAAGGAAGAGGTGGAGATCCTTGAGGACCTGGTCCTTACAGCCGTGAACGACGCCATAGACAAATCGCAGGAGATGGCGAACGCCAAGATGTCCGCTCTTACCGGCGGCATGAAGATTCCCGGGTTGATGTAAGGTCCCAGGTGTATAATTGAACTATAGAATAAACATTCTGAAACGTACCTGAATGACCATTCAGTCCTTCTCGTCCGCGGAGCCGGTTGGGCGGCTTGTGGAGGAGTTCAACAAGCTGCCCGGAATCGGACCGAAGACCGCGCAGCGGCTTACCTACTACCTGGTGCGCATGCCTGCGGACGAAGCGCGGGCGCTGGCAGAGGCGATCCTCGCCGTAAAAGAGCGCATTGTCCTGTGCGGGCGGTGCTTCAACATCACCGAAGCAGAGCTTTGCGATATCTGCGAGGACGGACGGCGGGACCGGACGCGGATATGCGTGGTGGAGGAGCCGCTGGACGTGCACGCGCTGGAGCGCACTGGGGTATACCACGGCACCTACCACGTCCTGCACGGCGTCATCTCGCCGATGAACGGCGTGGGCCCGGAGGACCTCAAGATACGGCCGCTGCTGGAGCGGCTGCGGAGCGGCGAGGTGCAGGAGATCATCCTTGCTACCAACCCGAACCTGGAGGGCGAGGCGACATCGATGTACATACACAGGCTGATGTCGCCGCTGGGGGTGAAGATCACCCGCCCCGCGCGCGGGCTGCCGGTAGGCGGCGACCTGGAGTACACGGACCAGGTGACGCTGGGCAGGGCGATAGAGGGGCGGCAGGAGTTTTAGGACGGCAGTAGGCAGTGGGCAGGAAGAAGGATAGTGCAGGATTTCGTAGGGGCGCACAGACGTGCGCCCCCCCTTGGTAACAGCAATCGTAATCGTAGGCAGGGAACGGGCGCACGTCTGTGCGCCCCTACGAAGATATGGAAGCGGGCCGGCGCCGCGAGGTCCCTCTTGTCACGTCTTCGAAGCTACCAGACCACCGGGATTGTTCTCAAGCAGAAGCCGCTGGGGGAGGCGGACCGCATTGTCACGCTCTACACTGCCGACCGGGGGAAGGTGCGAGCGGTCGCGGGCGGCATCCGAAAAGCCCGAAGCAGGCTTGCGGGGCACCTGGAGCCGCTGACTCTCGTGCAGGTTTCGCTCGCGCATGGGCGGGAGCTTGACCATGTGACCGAGGCGGCGACGCTGGACAGCTTCCGCGCCCTCCGCGAAGACCTGTCGAAGCTCTCGGTTGGGATGTACCTTGCCGAGATTGTCGAGAGCTTTGCCCAGGAGCACGCGGCGAACTCCGCCGAGTTCGACCTGCTTATCGGCGCGCTGAGCTTGTTACAGACGGTTAATGACCCTGCCATTCTCCTGAGGCACTTCGAGGTGCGGGTGCTCGGCGCGGGGGGCTTCGGGCCGGAGCTGCAGCGTTGCGTCGAGTGCCACGCAGTGCTGGAACCGGGCGACCACACCTTCTCGTGCGCGATGGGCGGGCTGCTGTGCGCCGACTGCAAGGGGCAGACCGACGGCGTTTCGATGCGGCTATCCCTAAATGCCATCAAGGTGCTGAGGAACTTCCAGCGGGCGCCGTACGATGCGGTGGCCGGGCTGAAGCTCTCCCCTCCTCTACTCGCCGAGGTGAGCAGGCTGCTCTCCACTTACATCCGCTCGGTGCTCGACCACGAGCTCAAGAGCGCCGAGTTCATGCACATGGTGGGGAAGGGGTAGGAGAATTACGAATTACGAATTTGATCTTCACCGCAGGGTGAAGCGGCTGAGGGCCCACTGGAAGAGTCGCTCAGGGACCACCTTCTTGCCGAAGGTGCCGAAGGTGGACTCGATTCCGACCGGGTAGCGGAAGGCCGGGCGGCGCGAGCGGGCGATGCGATGGACGACCTTCGCGACCTGCGCGGGGTCTTTGCCGAAGACGTTGTAGGTCTTGTGCCGGGCATCGAAGCGGGCGACGTACGGGTGGTACGGCGACGCTTTGTCCTCCGATGCCGTGCCGCGCACCTGCGATGTGAAGAAGTTCGTGCGGTACAGCCCCGGCTCCACGACCGATACGCGCACGCCGAACGGCCATACCTCCGTCCGCAGCGACTCGCTCATCCCCTCCAGCGCCCACTTCGTAGACACGTACGCGCCGTTGAACGGCGTGCCCATGCGGCCGACGATGGAGCTCATGTTTATGATGTGTCCGCTCCGCCGCTCTATCATCCCGGGAAGCACGTGCTTGATGAGCCGGAAGGCCGCGAAGTAGTTTGTCTCGAACACTGCCTTCAGCTCTTCTTCGGTTAAAGTCTGCATCGGCCCCCAGAGACTATAGCCGGCGTTGTTGACGAGCACGTCGACAGGCCCATGCTCTTCCAGCAGGCGCGGCATCTCATCGTCCACCGCCTGCGCGGAGTTGATGTCCAGCTCAACGGCAGTCACCGGCAGCCGATTCGCCGCCGCTTCGCGACCGAGTCCCTCAAGGCGCGCCATGCTGCGAGAGGTCCCGATGACGCGGTAGCCCTTCTGGGCCATGTGGAGGGCTGTGGCATATCCGATGCCGCTGGATGCGCCGGTGATCAGGGCGAGTTTTTGTGGCTTGAAGGACGGCATGCGGGACAGTCCCTATTCCCGATTTTGTAGTCGCGCGATTCATCGCGCCAGTGTTGTTCGCCAGCGTTGTATGTTGGCGACACTGGCCCCGATTAATCGGGGCAGGCTACAGTATACAGGCAGCGTCTCCTTCAGACCGTTTGTGGTAGAATGCCGCCCAGCCAGTTCCACGGTTCGAAATATTCTTGCGTCTTGCATGAAAGGAGCCGCCAGTGATCAAGGTAGGCAGCTTTGCGTTCCTGGTGCAGCCGGACGGCAACGTGATGGACGTGATTGAGTTCACGGACTTTGCGAAGGAGATACGGCTGGACGTGGTGGAGTACCACCTGGGGAAGGGGTTTGCGTCGAAGTCGCCGGAGTACCTGAGCAAACTCAAGTACCGCGCGCGCGACCACGGCCTGCCGATCGGCTACCTTGGCTCCGGCGGCGGGTTCGCCGGGACGCCGCCGGAGATCGCAGACAAGGTGGCCAAGGCGAAGGCGGACGTGGACATCGCCGTCTTCCTGGGCTCGCCGATGATCCGGCTCATGTGCGGCCGGCCGAAGGACGACGACCCCAACCCCCAGAAGACCTGGGCGGACACGATCAAGGCGTTCCAGGACGTCGCCGACTACGCGGCCACGAAGGCGGTAAGCCTGGGCCTCCACAACCATGCTCCCCCTGCACGCCCGCACGGCTCGGACATCCTCCGCGCGTGGAAGGCGATCAACCGCCCCAACGTGACGATTATCATGGACACGGGCCAGTGGTGGCCGGACTACGGCACGGGCCAGGGGACGGCCAACTTCCAGCCCAACATAAAGATATACGACTACATGGAAGAGGTGGTGGCGCACGCCTCGTACGTGCGCGCGAAGATCTACAAGATCGACAGCGGTAAAGAGGAGTATTTCGATTACGAGCGCATCATCCGCATGCTCAAGAGCGTGAACTACAACGGCGCGGTCTCCGTGGTGTACGAGGGCCAGAAGTACAACAATTGCAGCGACCGCGACGCGATCAGGATGGGCGCGGACCACCTGCGCAGGATAATCGATAAGGTGGGGCTGTAGGAGAGCAGGCGTGAAAACTCTGACGTCGCGGACATAGAACCCTGAATAACTTTGCCACCCTGAGCGCAAGCGAAGGGACTACAGACCTTGCCAGGAGCACTGGTCGTTATCCAGGGTCAGGGCCTTAGACCCTTCGCTGCCGCTCAGGGTGGCAAGGGAAGCGATACGTGGTTGCCTACGTGACCGAATGCAACCACTTAGATTTCTCCTCCCGGAGCGTCGTCGAAATGGGCATATTTGCAGAAAATGTGTGATCAGCGTGGTACAAGGTAAAAGTACCAAGTGAAATACTGATAGCGATTGTTCGTGCTCAGTCCCCTGTGCTGACGGTATCGAGCTTTGAGCCTGGAGAAGTAGCCTTCAAGGCCATTGGTGGATGACGGTATGTTCGGGTCCCCCAGGTAGAAGAACATGTCAGGCAGAGCTCTAAACAACATGCTAC
>Ga0194132_10004985_pt1 | contig 22074 bp, 20 predicted proteins | sample TA2KigOf80mmetaG_FD_148612 | JGI IMG/M metagenome (GOLD analysis project Ga0194132, IMG submission 148612) | Freshwater microbial communities from Lake Tanganyika, Tanzania - TA2015054 Kigoma Offshore 80m | ecosystem: Environmental > Aquatic > Freshwater > Lake | place: Tanzania: Lake... | reverse complement strand
GGCAAAACCGTCACGCTCCTGTTGATGGACGGCGAAGTGCATCAGCAGGACGAAAAAACACCCGGACGCTATTACAGAGAGGTGTTCGAGCGCCAAAAACTGGTGTTGCATACCGAACCGCACGGCGTCCAGCGCACCGAAGCCGGGGACCGGACTGACCGCGAAATGAGCATCGAAATGATGTACGATACGATGGGGCAGTGGCAGTCCGAAATCGACGAGCGCCGCAGCCTTCTTGCGCAACTGCAAACGACAAACCCGGACTCTCTGGCCTTCCAAGAACGGGACATGCGCGACGCCCGCCATTTGATCGATGCGCGCCAGGAACAAATCGACGGGTATCTGGTCGAAATTCACAAAAAATACGCCATACCGGTCGCCTGTCTCATTTTCGTACTGATCGGCGCACCGCTCGGCATGAGAATACGTCGAGGCGGTATTGGCATCAGCGTGGGGGTCAGCCTCGGTTTTTTTCTCGTCTATTGGGCCTGTCTTATCGGTGGGGAAGAACTAGCCAATCGCAACCTTCTCGATCCCGGTCTTGCCATGTGGTCCGCCAACTTGTTGATCGGCCTTCCAGGTCTTCTGCTTGCCTTCGCCACCGGCCGTGAACGCTCTTTCCTGTCCTGACGCCCATGTCTCTTGTCACCCGCTATATTCTCGTCCAGTTTCTCAGCGCCGCCGGTGTCGCCATGCTGGCCTTTGTCGGGATTTTTTACATCGTCGATCTTATTTCTCAACTCGACAAGTTTCTCGATCTTCAGGTGGAAGCGCGATATATCGTTTTGTATTACCTCTATTTTCTCCCCTATATCGTCGTGCTTACCCTGCCCGTCGGTCTGTTGTTGGCGTGTCTTTTTACCTTTGGTCAGCTTGGCAAATATGGCGAACTGACCGCCATGAAGGCTTCCGGAATTAGCCTGTTTCGGATTTTTCGCCCCATGCTCATGGTCGGCGTGCTGGTCAGCCTCGGCCTATTTGCCGCCGGTGAGTGGCTCGTGCCCGAAACCAACCGTCGGCGTGCCGAGATCAACCTCGATCATGTGGAAAGGTATGCGGTGGAAAGCCGTGAAATCCGCAATCACGTGTTCTACAGAGGTGAGGAGGGACGGCAGTATTTTCTCCGGCTGTACAACGGCTATTTTCGCCGTGCGTCGGATGTGACCGTGCTGGAGTTCCGAGAGGGGGCGATCGTAAAAGTTTTTACAGCGCGTGAAATGGAATGGGAGGATGGCGGGTGGCGGATGCGCGACGGTTCGGTGCGGACGTTCCACCCCAGAGGAGCGCTGATCGCCGCTGCGGCATTCGATTCGCTCGCATGTCCCGCCTTTGCCGAGCGCCCGGAGGACTTTCGGCAAGGCCAGAAGCTACCCGAAGCCATGACCTATGGCGAACTGAAACGATATATCGCCAACGTACAGCGTAGCGGCGGCGATGTGCAGGGATATTTAGTGGATTTGAATCTTAAACTGGCTTTCCCCTGCGCCAACCTGATCATCGTGTTGTTTGGCGCGGCGCTAGCCTCGCATGTGCGCCGAAGCGGCGCGGCGTTCGGGTTTGCGGCAAGCGTGGGAATATGTTTCGTATACTGGGGATTTCTGCGTTTTGCACAGGCATTAGGACACGCCGGAACGCTGGGACCGCTCGAAGCGGCGTGGGGGCCTAACGCCGTGTTTGGTCTGTTAGGGCTTCTGTTGTTTATCCGTGCGCCCAGGTAGGAGCGAGGCATACCTCGCTCCTACGGCGCACGCCCATCACCGAATGGACGGTGGGGCATAACGGGCGGGTTTGAAACCCACCCCTACCATCCCCACCCGATCTTGATCTGGGCTTCGAGTTGGCCGAGTCCCGCAATCCCCGGACGCCCACCCGTCTCGATCTTGTACTTGGCCACGTCGATCTTGACAATTTTCAGATTGAGACCCGCCCCGATCGAAGGGTATCCCTGATAAAAACCACCCCGCAGGCTGATAAACGGGATACGAAATTCCGCCCCCATAAAGACCCGGTTAAAAATGGACACCCCGTCCTTGTTGAGCAGATCGGTCAGGTCCGCCGCCAACGTAAGCCGTTTGCTGGTCCATGCCAGACCTGCCTTGAGGTTGATCGGGTACTTGTCGTTGCCTACCTTACCATAGATGTTTTGCGCCACCACACCCAACGTGGACCGCTCGCCCAACCGGTAGAGCATACCCACATCGAGCGCGACACCCGCATCGCCTGACTTGAGCGAATCCAAGACCGTGTCAAACGTGTTTCCGACCTGTGTAATACGGAAGCGGAAATCGGTCGCCCGGGAGTTGATGTATTTTCCGGTGACACCGATCGCCATGTTTTTCGACACGCCTTTGGCGATACCCAGCGCCACCACGCAGTCGATACGTCCGTCACCGGCGATGCGGGGTTCGAAGATACCCTTGTCTACACCGCCGCCGCCTTTGATCGCCCCGTACCCGGCGAGACCGAAGTTTTTCATGACGATGTTAAACATGGGAGTGACGCGAAATTTTATTTTTTCACCGTCAAACTTGGTCATGTCACTGAACAGCTTCTCCTGCTGGGCGATCGTCAGATTGGAAAACCCTTCCAGTGAGGCCTGGTTGTCGTTGATAAACTTGAACATATCGACCGCATTGGCGTCGACGCCCAGGCTGATCGGCAGACCGATGTTCACATGCGACTGATTGAGCAATGCGGGGTTGTACAGAAACGCGCTACCGTTCCGTCCGGCCGCTACATACGCCCCGCCCATGCCAAGCGCCCGGATGTCGTGCCGGAAAGGCACGTCCGTCGTCCGCAGGGTTCCTGCCTGGCCAACGCCCGTTCCGGCGATGACAAGAGCGGAAAGCGCGATACAGCCACCTATCCATGTTCCAAATCGCTTCATGTTCGCGCTCCTCAGTTAAAAGCTGGAATCCTCGTCGATTCTGCCGTCGTTGTCATCGTCTTCTCCGTTGATGATTTCTTCATCTACGCGCCCGTCATTATCATTATCTCCGATACCGGGGTTGCCCTGTTTGCCCGTGTTGATAAAATAATGGCGCACGTTGATGCCCAGCCTGTTGATAAGCCGGGTCAGTTCGTTGACATCGATACTGGTGTCGCTGCTCAGTAGCCCGGCCTGACGGATGTTGGCGAGAATCCTCTCGACAAGGCTTGGCTTGGCCTGAAGAGCCTTGAATCCCCCTATGGGTTTGGGGCTGGGCCCCGTTCCGGCCAGCAGTTCGAGCACCTCGTTAAAACTCTCGGCGTTGGCGATGATCTGGGGGAACGACAAAGTATCATTAGCTATGACATGGTGGAGGCTTCCAAATTCAAAATCCTCGTTTCCACTCGATCCTCCGATCGAAAAATCGAGATACAGATCGTCGGGAGATTTGATTTCCCCATCCTGATCGGTGTCGCGCAGGGTGAGAAGCCCATAGACGGCGTTGGCGAGCGCTAAATCGAGTCCGATCGAGGTGGAATCGAACGTTCCATGCGTCAGACCGTCGGCAATCAAGGTGAGATCGTCGGCTACAGAACCGGTAGCCCTGTAGATTTTGGTTTTGTTGGCTTCCTCGGTCGCCACCGGCACGCCTGTGTCGCGGGTATAAAGCGGCACTTTGGACCCTGGATTATTCAGGTTGTCCGTCACGTCGCGGATAAGCGCCACCACGCTGATCCCGGACGCCAATAGCGTTGCCTTGGCGCGGTAGAACCGAGCGTCGCTGTTGAGCGAATCCGCCTTGACGGCCTTGGTCAAAATGGCTTCCGCCTCGTCGAATTTGCCATCGCGCAGCAGTTTCTGGCCTTTGGCGACCAGATCGGCGACATTATCGTCGCCGGGATCGCGGAGACCAAAAATGTTGCCTCCCTTGCATCCCGTTCCGGCCATCACGGCCAACAACAGACCGCAGACGACCCAGTTGGTAAACGAAAATTTCATAGTGCACTCCTGAAAGATGGACGATACATGTTTTATCCCTGTTTCAAATCCTCAACCCGATCACAGGCCTCCCATGAAAATTCTGGTTCGCTTCGTCCGAAATGCCCGTACGCGGCGGTTTTGCGATAGATGGGCCGTCGCAGTCTCAGCGTGTCTATGATCCCTTGGGGCGTAAGATCGAAGTGACGCCGGATAAGATGCACGATCTCCGGTTCGGGGATGACGCCGGTTCCAAAGGTATCCACAAAAATCGAAACCGGATCGGCAACTCCGATGACATAAGCAAGCTGAATCTCGCACCGGGCGGCCAGCCCTGCCGCCACGATATTCTTGGCCACATACCGCGCCGCATACGAGGCGGAGCGGTCTACTTTTGTCGGGTCCTTGCCCGAATAGGCCCCACCGCCGTGACGGCAATATCCGCCATAAGTATCGACGATGATCTTGCGCCCGGTAAGACCGGCGTCACCGTGCGGACCGCCGACGACAAAGCGTCCGGTGGCATTGATATAGTACTTGATCCGACCGGGGTCGAGAAGCTGTGAAGGCATAGCCGGCAGAATCACCTTCGAGATGATGTCTTCCCGGATCTGCTCGTTCGACACGTCCGGATCGTGTTGCGCCGCGATCACCACCGAATCGATACGCGCCGCCTTGCCGTCCACGTATTCCACCGTCACCTGCGACTTGCCATCGGGACGAAGATACGGAATTCGCCCGTCCTTGCGAGCCGTCGACAGTCCTTTGGTCAGCCGGTGTGCCAAGGTGATCGGTAGCGGCATCATTTCGGGGGTTTCGTTGGTCGCGTATCCGAACATCATCCCCTGATCGCCTGCGCCCAGCTTGTCCACCCCCATGGCGATATCCGCCGACTGCCGGTCAAGCGTGACAATCACCCCACAGGTTTCCCAGTCGAGACCGTAGCTGGCGTCCGTGTACCCGATCGACTTGATCATCCCCCGCGCGGTAGACTGAATATCCACGTAACCGGTTGTCGTAATTTCGCCGCCGATCAGCACAAGCCCTGTGGTGACGAATGTTTCGCAGGCAACGCGGGCGGCGGGGTCCTGTTCGAGAATCGCATCGAGAATAGCGTCGGAAATCTGATCGGCGATCTTATCGGGATGGCCTTCGGTAACCGACTCCGACGTAAAAAGATAATTGGGGGTCATGAACCGCTCCTCATAAAAAACCCTACGACTTGAAGCGCGTCTTGCCCGGCGCGCGGACAGAAACAGCTTCCGGAATGAACACATTTTCTTTGGATCTTTACAGTGCTACCTCTCCGTACGGTCCGATATTGAGCGCGCGCGAAGTTCCTTTTACCACGGCATTTGCGCCGACGATGCCGCTATCCAGCCGACAGTCCTGCACCGTCGCCTTTTCACCAACGATCGTGTGGGTCAGTACCGACCTTACGATCCGGGCTCCGGGGCTAACCGACACGAAAGGTCCGATCACGGAAGCCTCGATCTGCGCGTCCGGGGCGACGGCTACGGGTGGAACCACGACCGAGCCGGGCAGGTCGGGTAGCGAAGCATCCAGTTCCAGCAATCTTCGGTTGGCGGTCAGCAACTGCTCCGGTGTTCCACAGTCGTACCACTCCTCCACCGGAAACGTCCCGATTTCGATGCCTTTGTCGATCATCGTCTGAAGCCCGTCCGTCAGTTGAAATTCGCCTCGCGTCCTCCGGTCGTCTCGGATCAACGTTTCGATCCCCTGCATGAGTGTTTCGGTTTCTCGGACGTAGTAGACCCCTGCCAAAACCAGATTGGAAGGGGGGACGTCGGGTTTTTCGATCAGCCGTCTCACACGGCCATTCGCCACTTCGGCGACTCCGTATCTTCTTACGTCGCCATCCAGCGCTTTGACGGCGACCGCGCTGACCGCCGGCTCGGCGCGCAGCCACGAAAAGTCGGCGTGGTACACCGTGTCGCCTAGCACGATAAGCGCCGGTTCGCCTTCTACAAACGAACGGGCCTGATACACCGCATGACCGACACCCAGCGCCTCTTCCTGCACCGCATATCGGGTTCGAAAACCGTAGGCGTCGTCCACGTAGTCTCGGATCGCCCATCCCGATGGGCTTATGATCAGGGCGACTTCACTTATCCCAAGACGCTCGACCGTATCGAGTACGTGTCCTAAAATCGGTTTGCCTGCGACCGGAACCAGCGCTTTGGGTATCGTCAGCGTATGCGGTCGCAAACGACTCCCTGTGCCCGCCACGGGTATCACCGCTTTCATATTTCTCCGTAACTCGCTGTCTCGCAGGCTCTATTCCTATCTATTAAGAAAAGGCGCGGGCACACGAAAAGCAACAGAAAAAAGAGGCTACGCAAGTCCTCGGCTTCGGAGATACTCGCGTATGGCGTTCGAAGTGGGTAGCTTGGCCACCGCGCGTGCGATGTCTTGCATATCGGCGTAGGAGGTGGAACGAACAAACTTCTTGATGCTGGGAATGTCGATCGCGCTCATGCTCAACTCATCCACACCGAGACCGAGAAGGACGCACGCCGAAACCGGATCGCCGGCCATGGCGCCACATACACCGACCCATATTTTTTTTTCGTGCGCCGCCTTTACTACGCCGGAGATCAGATGCAACACCGCCGGGTGAAACGGGTCGTACAGCGACGACACCTGCGCATTCCCTCGATCTACCGCCACCGTATACTGGATCAGGTCGTTGGTTCCGATGCTGAAAAAATCCACTTCCTGCGCCAAATCGGACGCCGTAAGCGCCGCCGACGGCACTTCGATCATGATGCCTATGGGAATCCCTCGATCGTAGGCGGTTTCTTCCCGATCCAAGTCTTCCTGTAACTCACGGATCACGGTCATTGCCTGACGAAGTTCTTCCAGTCCGGAAATCATGGGAAACATGATCCGCAGATTTCCTTCGACGCTTGCCCGCAGAATTGCGCGCAACTGAGTTTTGAACATTTCCGGACGGCCCAGACACAGCCGGATGCCACGAAATCCGAGCGCAGGATTGTCTTCCGGCGTTTCCAAGGCAGGCAGTTTGTCGGCTCCAAGATCCAGCGTCCGGATGATCACAGGGCGGGGCGCCATTTTTTGTGCAATGGTCCGGTAGTGCTTGTACTGCTCCTCCTCGGTCGGCAGGGCATGGTCGAGCAGAAACTGAAACTCCGTCCGATACAGACCGATCCCGTCCACCCCGTGCCGCAACGCGCTTTCCACCTCTTCCGGCAGTTCTATGTTGGCGCCGAGTTCGACATTGTGTCCGTCCGGTGTGACCGCAGGCAGATGGACAAGCGTTCTGAGTTCGGTTTCGTATACGGAAAGACGCGCTTGTGCTTCTTCGAACCGGCGCAGGGTATCGGAATCGGGGTCTGCATAGACTGTTCCCGTGTTTCCGTCTATGATAAGCAGGGTGCCGTCGGGTATCTGGCGAGCGGCGTCGCTGACGCCCACCACCGCCGGAAGCCCCAGACCGCGCGCAACGATGGCCGTATGCGAGGTGGGGCCACCCACATCCGTGACAAAACCGCAGACCCATCGGCGGTCTATGTCCGCCGTATCGGAGGGTGAGAGCGCATGGGCGACAAGAATGACCGATTCGCTAAACGACTCGCGGCCCGGTCCGGTGACGCCGGACAGTTTTTCGAGGACGCGATGTCGTATATCCTCGAAATCGGCGGTGCGCTCCCGGAAGAACGGATTTTGAATCGCGGACAGATGCGTAATCCAGCCGTGCATGACGTCGTTAAAAAGATATTCGGCGTTTTGCCGCTCCTTTCGGATACGGGCTTTTGTGACGTCAACGACCTCTGGATCTTCCAGCACCGCCTGATGCGCACGAAAAATATGCGCGGTATCTTCGCCCATATCCGCCGCAATACGCTGTTGGACCATCGACAGGTCGTGAAGCGCCTCTTGCACCGCCCGGTCGAAACGGGCGAGCTCGGATTCGACTTCATGTTCTTCAAGCTCGCGTCGATCCACCGAGTCGTATTTGCGATGGACGGTCACGGCGCGTCCCATACGGATGCCGGGTGCGGCGGCGATCCCCTGAAACCTGCGTTGCCCGGTGCTCATTCCGATTCTCCAAACCGATTGGCCACCAGCGCGACAATCGCCGAAACGGCCGCGGACGCGTCGTCGCCTTCGGCCTGTATGGTAATCGAACTTCCACACTCGGCGGCCAGCATGAGTACGCCCATAAGACTCTTTCCGTTCACATCCAACCCGTCTCGGCTAAGGACGATCTCGGATTTGAACCGGGTGGCCAGATGGACGATTTTTTCGGCAGGCCGCATGTGTAGACCGGTCTTGTTGAGAATGGTGACGGTATTTTCGCAGATCATTCCAGTTATTCGAAGTCCTCCCGGTCGTATTTGCTGACTGCGGTTCGGCTTTTCATCACGTCTACCAGTCTACGGTTTAGTTCGTTGGCGGGATTCATGCCGACCAATTTGAGCATGTGGTTTAGCGCCACCACTTCTGCAATGACCGTAAGGTTTTTGCCGGGCACGATAGGGACCATGACATAAGGCAGTTCCACACCCAGTATGGTTGTGGTTTTCTCTTCTATGCCGAGTCGCTCATAATCCACTTTTTCGTCCCACTCCTCCAGCCGAACCACCACCTCAACCCGTTTTTTGATCCGGATGCTCCGGATACCGAACATGCTCGGAATGTCAATGATACCGATGCCGCGGATTTCCATGAAATGCTGAAGCAGTTCGTTGCCTGTTCCGATGAGTACACCCCGCCGCATTCGGTAGACGGTCACCACATCGTCGGCGACAAGCCGGTGTCCTCGTTCGATAAGGTCCAGCGCCGTTTCGCTTTTTCCGATGCCGCTACGTCCGGTAAACAGCAGACCGATGCCATAGACGTCCATGAGCGAGCCGTGTACCGTGATCGACGGTGCAAAATACGGTTCCAGATGCTCGATCAGATAGTGGATAAATTCGTCGGTGGTCAGCGAGGTGCCCAAAAGCGCGGTCTGGTGGGTTTGTGCCGCATTCATGAGTTCGGAAGGGGGTTCAAGTCCCTTTGTAAGTATCACGCACGGCACTTCGAGATTGAGTACCTTCTCTACCGCCTTTGTCCGGTCGTCCGAGGCAAGACTCATCATGTACAGAAATTCCGTCTCTCCGACGATCTGTATCCGGTTGTTGGCAAACCGGTCGGTGTACCCTGTCAATGCCAGACCTGGGCGGTTCAACTCGGCGTTACTGATTTCCCGGCCCATACCCGCCTCGCCGGTCCATGTCTTAAGCCGCAGGTCGGTCCACTTCATCAGTTCGGCGATGGTAATGGAACGGTTTTTGACCATGGCGACGGCTACGCTTCCCGTTTGACGCGGTGATCGTGGAGTTTTTCGTTGTACTTTTTGAGCTGTGGTTCGATACGCTGCGTCACCCGGTCGACGGCGATCTGGATGTCCGCCGCTTCCTCCTTGCTGGTAAGCGTCGTGCCGTTCAGGTGGATGTGGAGTTCGGCTATATAGCCGTGTTTTTCGTACGTAACTATCAAATTGACCGTCAGAATATGATCCGAGTAACGGCCCAGACGGGTGATTTCCTTTTCCGCGTACCGTTTATGAAATTCGTTCAATTCGCAATGACGGGCGTTAATCGTAATCTGCATGGGGATTGCCTTTCTTAAAAAGAACGGTGTTTCGCCTTTCGGCGACAGATCGGATAAAACGGTTTAAATGCGCTTTCTCATACGCGCGGTGGGAATACCGAGTTCTCCTCGATATTTGGCGACGGTGCGACGTTGGATATTCAAGCCTTCCGCCTGAAGCATCCCGGTCAGCGTTTCGTCGCTTCGTGGGTCGTCCGGAGACTCTTCGCGAATAAACTTCGCCAGACGGTCCCGGACGGCTTTTGTGGAAAGCGTGTCTCCGCTGTCGGTCGATATACTACCGTCAAAAAAATATTTCAGCGCAAAAACGCCACGCGGCGTCTGCACGTATTTGTTCTGCGTCACCCGGCTTACCGTGGCCGGATGCACCCCTACTTGGTCTGCCACTTCCTGCAGAATCATGGGTTTGAGATGCGGCAACCCCTTGTCCAAAAATTCGCGTTGCGCTTTTACGATAAAACTCATCACCTTGAGCATCGTCGAACGCCGCTGTTCGATGGAACTGACCAACCAGATGGCGTCTTTGAGCTTTTTGCGGACATAGTCGCGCTCGCTGTCCGTAGCATGACTGCCCCGGCTCAATATCCCCTGATATGCACGGCTGACGCGCAACCGGGGCATGTGGCGGTCGTTGAGCGTTACTACGTACTCGCCGTCCACTTTGTCTACCACAAGATCGGGCAGAATCGGGATGGTCATCTCGTCGCTTATGGATCGTCCGGGGTGCGGGTTGAGCGTTCCGATGGTTTGCAACGCCTCCTGAATGTCTTCCTGTTCGACTTTGAGCGCTTTTTTGAGCACGGCTACCCGGCGGTTGCACAGATCGCCCCAATACCTTTCGATCATGACCGCCGCAAGCGAATCCCCCTGTCCGACGGCTCTCAACTGGATAAGCAGACATTCGGGGATGGTGCGAGCCCCCACGCCGGGAGGTTCCAGCGTCTGAATCATACCGAGCACGCGCTCCACGAAGGATGGCTCCACTCCGAGTTCGGAGGCGATTTCCTCCGGAGCGGCGGTCAACAACCCCGTGTCTTCGAGACTTCCGATAAGATACTCCCCGACCGTGCGGTCCGCGTTGCTGATATCGAGCAGATAAAACTGTTCGAGCAGATGCTGTTCAAGCGTCGTACCCGATTTGCCTTCCCGATCCAGCAGGTTCTGCTCTTCCTTTTTTTCGAACTCTTCACGAGAGTTCTGCTCGGTGTTCATGCTCGAATTGACGTATTCGTCCCAGTCTATATCCCGTGTTTCGGGCTTGAGTTCCTGGGCTACGGTCTCCATCTGGACAACGGGTTCCTCCGGCTCTGCGTCGTCCGGTTCCCCTTCTCCGGCTCCCGTTTCCAAGTCGTCACCGACCGTTTCGAGCAGAGGATTTTCCTCCAATTGCAGTTTTACTTCCTGCGCCAGCTCGAGCGTAGTGTACTGCAATAGCTTGAGCGCATACATGAGCTGAGGGTTCAGCTTGATGTCGAGCCGGGTATGTAGTCCAAATTCCATAACGGTCAATCCAGCCTGAAACGTTCGCCAAGATAGATACGACGGGCTTCCGGATCGTTGGCCAGTTGCTCCGACGTGCCGGAGAGAACGATTTGCCCCTCTGCCATGATATAGGCTCTGTCGGTGATCTGCAACGTTTCCCGGACGTTATGGTCGGTGATCAGGACACCGATATTGCGTTCTTTCAACTGACGGATGATCCGCTGTATGTCTTCCACGGCGATCGGGTCGATACCCGCAAAAGGTTCGTCAAGGAGGATAAACTGCGGTTCGGTCGTCAACACCCGGCTGATTTCGGTGCGTCGGCGTTCTCCGCCCGAAAGCGTGTATGCCTTCTGTTTGGCCAGATGCCCGATTCCGAAATCGTCGAGCAGACGTTCCATGCGCGTCCGCCGTTCCGCGCGCGACAGGGGCAGGGTCTCCAAGATCGCCATAAGATTTTGTTCTACCGTCATGCGTCTGAAAATCGAGGGTTCCTGTGCCAGATATCCGATGCCGGCGCGCGCACGCCGATACATGGGCCATCGGGTGATCTCCGCACGGTCGATCAGGATGCGTCCGTTGTCCGGACGGATTATGCCGACGATCATGTAGAACGTCGTAGTCTTGCCCGCGCCGTTGGGGCCAAGGAGACCGACGACCTCGCCCTGTCGGACCCGGACGTGTACGTCGTTTACCACACGCCGACGCTTGTAGGTTTTGCTCAGTCCTTCGGCAATCAAAGATCGTTCTTCCGACGTGTTGTCCGCCTCCATGCCCGGTTATCGCTCCGCCTGAGTCTGCGAAGTAGTACGCGGTGTTCGGTACGATCCGTCCACCTGTTCTTCGGCGCTAACCCGCACCAATTTTCCGCGGTCAAGCAGGATGGTAATCTTCGAAGCGCTTACCAGATTATGCCCCGGTGGACCGGCGTCCCGGTCTTTGGACGGGTGGTATTCGCTGGATGCGTTTTTGATCGCCGTGATGCTCCGCACCGCATCGTCTTCGAAATCCACCATAAGCTGATGCCCTCGAATCGAGCTTTTTACCGCGCCCACCGTATCGCCGGAGGCATACACGCCGGTGGCTCTGCCGCTTATCACCGCGCGAGAGACCGCGTCGTCCTTCAGAATAAGCAACACCTCTTCGCCCCGAATCTCGCTGTGCGCGTCGCGTATCGCCGGTTTTCCGCGCATAAGCACCTGTTGCGGATCGTTGCTGTAAACTACCGTATCGCAAACCCCCTCAAGCGCGCCCTGTAAGATACGCACCGAGTCGTACACATCCGCTCGTTTGTCCGAAAAACCGTATATCATTCGCTTGCCGGAAACGATCACCGGCGCTTCTCCACCCGTAAAGCGTTTCTCCATACGTGGGGTGCCGGTCATAAACGCCTTTTCGGAACCCCGTCGATATTCTACCGAAGCACAGATGACCGTGACGCTTTCCGAGCGATCCATGACCGTCACCGCGCCGTCGACAAGCGCTTTTGCCGCAGAGTCCGGTCCTGCAAAAAAGTAATCCATCCGGTTGCCGGTGATGACGATGTCGTCTTCCTGATGACGTCGCTCCAAACGTGGAAACCCCGTCAGCACGGCGTGGCGGGGACGATGAAAATACTCCGCTTTTGTCCCGGAAAGATGCGTTCCTTCCTTTGGATCCTCGATATGGACGACCCCCATACCTATCGCACGCCGATCGTTTTCACGATAGACAACCGAGTCGGCGGCCAGCGTCGTTTTGTCGCGTGTCATGTGTACTCGGCCCCGGAGAAATATCTCACCGCGAAGCCGGTCGTAACGCACCCGGTCGCTCGTAAGAAACGCGGAGCCGTGTCGGATACGCGCATCGCCGATCAGATCGAACACCTCGTTGACGCCGCTTGCCTCCCAAGCGTCCGCATGTTCCACGACGATAGGCTCCTTTCGGCTCGTCTGGGAAGACTGCGCTCCACAGACCCCGGTCGGATACGCGATCACACAGAAGACAAAAGCCGTCGCTGCGAATCGCATTGTTAATATAACACCGCGTATACACAGCGTCAAGGGCGCGACACGGTTGCCCAGAAGGCTTTTGTACCTACAGGACAAGGAGATCGGGGCGTTTTCCATTAGGGCGGGTCCTTGCTATCCAGCTTTTCGGAGGCTTCATCTTCCCGGTCGAACAGCCCTTTTACATTGTGTAGGATTTTCCATTTCCTGAGCGATGTTTCCGCCTCGAACCCTTCGCCCGTGATCGTATCCTTGACCGTGACGATCCGAATCGGCGCGTCCGTCAGAATTTTCCGTTCCGTTTCGATCCAGCGGAGCGAATCGGTCAAAAGCGTTCCGTGTTCCACACTGACCACGACGACCTCGCCCGACACCCGCAGATCGCGCGTGTTCTCGTCGATCACGCCTTCGCGCGCCGTCAGCGTTGCCGAGCGTTTGCCCGTTTCGTCAAAAAACTCCGCGTAAACGCCTTGGTCGAGCCGTGTCGTCTTCTCTTTTACATAATGTCGGCGTCGTCCGGTTTTGACGACCGCGCGTTGTAAACTGTCTTCCACGAAATATACGGTGGCGTTCCATGCCTCCTGATCGGGGGTGTCCGTGTCCGTTTCAGAGGAGGGAGCGGTTTGCAACGTCCGGCAGCTGATAAGGAAGAACAGAAGAAAGATCGCTCTTTTCACTTTTCAACCTTTGTCTTCCATCTGTCGTGCATCCATACCCACTCGGCGGGGTCTTCGCGGATAAACCGTTCTATGGCCGAAGTATAGCGCCGTACGGTCTCTTCAACGGAAAGCCCGGACGGTAATGGCGGCTCTATCGTGATAAGATGGGTATCATCGGGGAGTCTCCGAATGGCCATGGGTACGATCGGCGCGCCGGTCCGCTCCGCCAGCACGGCCGGTCCGACCGGGGTGTAGGCGGGGCGGTCGAAAAAAGGGACGAAAACGCTCGGAACCCGTGTATCCTGATCCACCAGCAGACCGACGACATGCCCCTTGCGCAGTGCCCGAAGTACCGCCGTCGTGGCACGGTCCCGGTAAACTACGTGTAGACCGCCTGCCGAGCGCCGATCCCGAAGCAGTGTGTCGAGTCGGGAGTCGTAGAGCGCGGCGGCCACGACCGTCACCCCATACCCTTTATACGCTAAATAACGGCCAAGCAGTTCGAAGTTGCCTATATGACCGCTGACAGCCAGCACACCGCGTCCTTGCCGTAAGGCGGTGTCGAGACGATCGAGTCCCGTCGCTCGGACAAGTGTATCGAGACCGTCCTCTCCGGTATCCGGTCGGCGTGCCGCATCCGCCGCATTTCTGCCGAGATGCCAGAAAACCTCTCTGCCAAGCAGACCGATTTGGGTCGAGGTCAGGGTCTTGCCAAACGCGTGACCCAGATTATCCAGCGTACGTCGGCGCACGCTTCTGGCGGACAGATACGCGGCAAGCGCGAGCGCTCCGCACAGGTCGAGCGCCAAGGGTCGAGGCGTAGCGTCGATAAGCCTTACAAAACCGTACACCCCATAGTAGATCAGCGTATTTTTGAGCCGTTTGGCAAAAAGAGAAGCGGACGGATTGGCGGGGATGTCCGTCGTGGCGGAAAAGTCGGCAGGATCGGCCATAACGTTTTATACGACACCGTGTTGCCTGATTACGCGGGCAATGTCCATCAGTTGAAGAAGCAGGGGCTCCAACCCATCCAGCGGCAACATGCTGGCGGCGTCGCACAGCGCTTCGGAAACACGGGGATGCGTTTCTATAAACACGGCGTCGCACCCGGCGGCAACGGCGGCACGTGCCAGCGGCGCGATAAACTGCGGCGCGCCACCCCGCGTATCGCTGCTCGGAAGACCGTACAGCCGCACGACATGGGTGGCGTCGAAAACGACCGGATACCCGGTTTTTCGCATAACCGGAAGCGACCGCATGTCGGCCACCAGATCGCGATAGCCAAAACAACTTCCCCGTTCGGTCAGCAGGATTTGTCGATTGCCCGTACTTTCCACTTTTCGGACCACCGCCTGCATGTCCTCCGGCGAGAGAAACTGTCCCTTTTTGAGATTGACGGGTTTTCCCGTTTTGGCCAGCGCAAGCGTCAGTTCGGTCTGCATGGACAGATGGGCGGGGAGTTGAAGCACGTCCAGTCCCTCCGATGCGGGTTCTACTTCGTGGAGCGCGTGAACGTCGGAAAGAACGGGTACGCCCATACGCCGGACCCGCTGAAGAATACGCAATCCCTTTTCGATACCCGGTCCGGTGAAATACTCGACCGACGAACGATTGGCCTTGGCGTAGGACGATTTGAAGATCAGCGGCATCGCCATGCGTCCGGCGATCTCGACCAGTCGCTCGGCCGTTTCGATCACAAGCGATTCGTTTTCGATCACGCATGGTCCCGCGATAAGCGCAAGCGACTGCCCTGCGCCGATCCGGATATCGCCGACCTGCACGGTGTTCATGGGAGGCTCTCCTGGGCAAGCCGGTTTTCGGCGTCGACCATATCTTCTTCCACATCTACGCCAAGCGGGGCATAGTCCGTTTCCATCACCCGTATACGATAGCCGTGTTCGAGCGCGCGAAGCTGTTCCAGACGCTCCGCTCGTTCCAGTGGGGTGGGCGGCAACGCGGCAAAGGTCAGCAGAAAATCGCGGCGATAACCATACAATCCCACCGTATTGTAATACGCGGTTTCGACAAGCTGTTTCGGGTCCAGCACCGGTTCGGTCGGATACGGCAGGGGTGCGCGGGAAAAGTAAAGCGCCATACCGCGCGTATCGAAAACCACCTTGCCCATGTGTGGGTTGTACAGATGCTCCGGGGTGCGGATGCGGTGGGCAAGCGTACTCATCGGTAGCTCCGGGTCTTCGACAAGCGGACGCACGACCGTCTCGATGGCTTCGGAGGTGATCAGGGGTTCGTCACCCTGGATGTTGACGACGATGTCCGCGTCGAGCAAAAGGGCAGCCTCGGCGATGCGGTCCGTCCCGCTCGGATGATGGCTACCGGTCATGACGACCTGCGCGCCGAAATCTCGGGCCGCCGCCGCGATCCGCTCGTCGTCCGTGGCGATCATCAGCCCGGAAAGACAGACGGCGCGTTTTGCCCGCTCGTACGTGTGGCGGATCATGGGTTTGCCACACAACAGCGCCAGCGGTTTGCCCGGAAAACGAGAGGAAGCGTATCGAGCAGGGATAAGACCGACGATTTTCGGAGACATCTTGCCCGTCCGTCACAACACCTTAGGCACGGTAAAATGCCCTCGATCCTGCGACGGCGCACAGGCAAGGGCCTCTTCCTGCGAAAGCGAAGATTCGACGTTGTCTTCCCGGAACACATTCTTGAGATCGAGCACGTGCGACGTGGCAGGGATATCCGATGTGTCGAGTGTATTTAGTTTTTCCATGTAACCGAGAATGGCGTTTAACTGATCTACCAGTTGTTCGCGTTCCGCGTCGGTAAAACGCAGATACGCCAGTTGCGCCACATAATCGACTTCTTTTAGCGTGACCGGCATATTTGACATTCCATGTGCTATGAGGGTAGCTTTTCCAAGGCGGCGTAGCGGACCATGACTTTTTTCGTGACGTTGCCAAACTGTATCGTAGCGCGGACATCGTCGCCACTGCCAGCCACCTGAAGGATACGGCCTACCCCCCAGATCGGGTGTTTGACCCGCTGTCCTGCGGCGAAACGTCCGTGTGGGGACGGCGGATCGGGGGATTCGTCGGCGTCTTCGTGTCGGCGTGCAAGCCTTGTATCCGCCCCCCAGCCGCTGGTCCGGCGGACCGTGCTTTCCTGATCGAGGTACTCGCCGGGTATCTCGTCAGCAAATCGGGACCGGAGTCCGGCCATGGCACCGCCAAAACGTCGTCTAAGGTTCGCGTGCGAAAGAAAAAGTTTATGTTGGGCACGGGTGATGCCCACGTAAAACAACCGGCGTTCCTCTTCGAGCGCGGTTTGGCTTTCCATGGCACGGGCAATGGGAAACAGCCCGTCTTCCATGCCTGCAATAAACACGACCGGAAATTCGAGTCCCTTGGCGTTGTGTAGGGTCATCAGGGTCACCCGGTCCGCGCGTTCGTCCCACCGGTCTACGTCGGCGATCAGCGCGGCTTCTTCGAGAAACCCGAGCAATCCGGCTTCGGGCGCATGCTCTGCGTGTTCTTCGATGGCGGCGAGCAGTTCCTTTATGTTTTGGGCCCGGCTTTCCGCCTCTTCGGACCGTGCGGCTTCCATTTCGAGATCGTGCAGATACCGGGTTTCCTCGACCAGACGACGGGCGATTTCCGCCGAGGTAGCCATGTCGAGACGTTCATGCAGTCCGGCCAGCAACTGACCTAACCCTATCGCCGTTCGCGCCGCCGCCGGCGTCACACCCGATTCGGAAGCACGGAGCAACGCTTCGATCAGGTCTATTTCTTGGGCCAGCGCAAAATTTTCGATACGATCAACGCTTACATCACCGAGACCGCGCGGCGGCGTGTTGACCATTCGCCTGAAGCTGATGCTGTCACGCGGATTGGCGACGATCTTGAGATAGGCGAGGATATCTTTGACTTCCTTGCGTTCGTAAAACCGCAATCCGCCTACAATGACATAAGGCATGACGGTGCGGCGAAATTCGTCTTCCAGCGCGCGCGACTGTGCATTGGTGCGATAAAGGATGGTAAAATCACGCAACGGTCGTCCACCGGATGCCTGTTCGGCGCGTATCTTCCGGGCGATTGCCCGCGCCTCGTCGCGTTCGTCGATCGTCTCCATCAATACAATCTTGTCTCCATCCGAATTTTCGGTCCACAGCTCCTTGCCCTTACGACCCCGGTTATTTTTGATGATCGCATTACCGACGGCCAAAATGGACCGCGTAGAGCGGTAGTTCTGCTCCAACCGTACGACGTCGGCCTCCGGATAGTCCTTTTCGAAGTCGAGGATATTGCGGATGTCCGCCCCACGCCAGGCATAGATCGACTGGTCGTCGTCGCCGACGACACAGAGGTTGCGATACCGGGAAGCCAGTTGGTTGACCCACCTATACTGTGCGTGGTTGGTATCTTGGTATTCGTCCACAAGGATATACTGAAACCGCTCCTGATAACGCTGAAGTACGGACGGCGTTTCGGAGAACCCCAGCGCCATGCGCATGATCAGATCGTCGAAATCCATGGCGTTATTGCGGATGAGCGCTTCTTGATAGGCCGTGTATATACGCGCTACGTGTTGTTCGAAAAAATTGTTGCCCCGACCTGCATACGCCTCCGGAAGCACGAGTTGATCCTTGGCGCTGCTGATGTGACTGCGGACGGCTTCCGGAGCAAAACGCTGATCCGAGATGTTGAGTTCTTTCATCACTTTTTTGACCAGCGACAACTGATCGTCGCTGTCATAGATGACAAAATCGCGCCGAAATCCGAGATGGTCGGCTTCCCGGCGCAAAAGTCGCGTGGAAAGCGCATGAAAGGTACCCACCCACTCCGGCGTCCGGTTGGGGCCGAGCAGTCGTTCAAGCCGCTCTTTCATCTCCCGCGCGGCTTTGTTGGTAAATGTTACCGCCAGAATTTGATACGGATCCAACCCGATTCGGTGGATAAGGTGATAAATCCGGTAGGTCAGTACGCGGGTTTTTCCGCTTCCTGCACCGGCCAAAATGAGCAAGGGGCCATCCACATGTTCGACGGCTTTTTTCTGGGCCGGGTTGAGGTCTTGCGCAAGGTCCATGAAAACATCCCGATAAGGGGCTTGTAAGGTATCGGACAAACGGCGTGACAGGTCGTTCAGGGGCGTAAGTATAGCTCGGAGCCGCCGTTCTGTCAACATCTTCTTCCGGGCGATACGGGAGGAAATTTTCTTGACACAACGGCTTCTCAAGGGCTAGAATCACGATTCCGGTTTGGACACGAACGATACGAAATCTACGTTACGCCTATCTTGCGGTATGGCCGCATCCGATGGATTTTTATGCCTCTTGAACGTATTTCCGGTTCTTTGCACGGTCTTGCCGATGTGGCGGAATTCGAAAAGGCGATAGGCGCAAGCCCGCGTTGCCGATATGGTTCGCTCAGCCGGTTTTTCGAACCGTCTCGCCCCATCTTCGTGGTGCGCGCACCCGCCCGGCTGGATGCCATGGGGGGTATTGCCGACTATAGCGGCGCTGTGGTCGCCCAGATGCCGCTCGACCGGGCGGTGGTGATGGCCGCGCAGGCGCGTACGGACCGCCGGATCGTGTTGCACAGCCATGGCATAGACCGCGAAGGCCTGATGCCCGACGTCTCGCTTCCTCTTTCCGACTTGATTCCGGAACATGCTCCGGTGGACTACGAGCGTCTCTGGGCCTATTTCGCCGGAACACCCGCTACGTCGTGGGCGGCTTATGTCGCTGGTGCATTTCCCGTTCTCTGCCGCGAAGGATTTGTCGAACAGTTTGCCCACGGGGCTACCTTGGTCATGGTAAGCAATGTTCCGCTCGGAGCGGGTGTCTCGTCATCCGCCGCCATAGAAGTGGCAGCCATGCAGGCAGTGCGTCTGCTCTACGACATTCCCTTGGAACCGCTCGATCTTGCCCGTCTAGCGCAGATCGTGGAAAACCGCATCGCAGGTGCTCCCTGCGGCATCATGGACCAAGTCGCTTCCGCGCTCGGTCGGGAAGGCCGTCTGATCAACCTGCACTGCCAGCCTCATACCGTCCGTGAATACCTCGCCCTTCCCGAAAATTTTCACCTGATCGGGATCAATTCGAACGTCAAACACCATGTCGGCGGAACACAGTATGCCAGCGTGCGGGCCGGAGCCTTCATGGGGCTTTCAATGATTCTTTCGTTTATCCGCGAACGACACGGCTCGGACTACGACCCCTTTCGTGGGTATCTGTGCAACATTTCGAGTGTGGAATACGAAACCGCCTACCGCCCCTTATTGCCCAAAGAAATTTCCGGACACACTTTTCTGGAAAAATACGGGGAAACTACCGATCCAGTGACCCGTATAGATCCGGGAACGACCTACATGGTGCGTAGCCGTGTCGAACACCCCATCTACGAACACGAACGCGTCGAATCGTTTATCTCTTATCTCAAAAGCGCGCATCGCACCGGGCTGTCCCAATTTTCGGAAATGGCAGGCAATCTTATGTACGCCTCGGACTGGAGCTATACGCACCGCTGTGGTCTCGGCGCACCGGAGACCGCATGGATCGTGCGCGAGATCAAACGACTCGGCCCTTCCTCCGGGTTCTACGGAGCCAAGATCACCGGTGGCGGTTCGGGCGGAACCGTGGCGGTCGCTGGCGACCGACGCATGTTCGATCACCTAGAACACCTGCTGGTCCGCTACGCCAATACCCACGGAATCACCGCAGAACTCTTCACCGGTGTCTCGCCGGGCGCACTGGAATTTGGACATCTTGTCTACATCAAGCGATGACCGTCCGTAAAGCCGTCATTTCCGCCGCCGGATTCGGAACCCGGATGCTCCCTGCCACACGCGCCGTCCGAAAAGAGTTTTTTCCGATCGTAGATGCAGACGGTACGGTAAAACCGGTCATACAGATGATCGTGGAGGAAGCCGTCGGTTCGGGCATCGAGGAGATCGCCATCGTGACCGCGCCGGGCGGTGATGCGGCCTTCCGGGATTACTTTTCCGCTCCCTCGGTATCTTTGCGCACAGCGATTGCCGGCAACCCGGCGCTTGAAACGGCGCTTGCCGCTCCGGCGTCGCTTTCCAAACGCATCACCTGTATCACACAGCCGTCACCCGACGGTTATGGCGATGCGGTGCGATGCGCGGGAAAATGGGCAAACGGCGAACCGGTCCTTGTGATGCTCGGCGACCATCTCTATGTCAGCCAAGAACCACGACGATGCGCGCGGCAACTGCTCGATGCGTTCGAACGGCTCGCATCTCCCTTGTCGGGAGTAATACGCAAAGGACCGGACGAACTCCATCGCTTTGGTACGGTCTACGGCGAGCGCGACAAAACCGACGCGCGTATCTACCGCGTACACCGGATGACGGAAAAACCCGATATCGCCCATGCACGTCGATATCTACGCATGGACACACTTCCTCCGGATACGTTTCTTTGTTTTTTTGGACTTCACGTCGTGACACCGGACCTGTTCGACGTGCTGGAACACATAAAAAAGAAACACCAAAAAAAAACGGGCGAAATGCAGTTTACCACCGCTCAGGCGGTACTGGCGCAACAACGCCCTTATTTTGCCTGCGAAATCGCCGGAGACCCCTACGACACCGGCGCGCCCGATGGCTATGCGCGTACCGTGGAGGCGTTTTTTCGCCTTACCTCTTCTGCCACCCGGTCGCAGGACGTGTAAAACTTCAACTCCCTCTAAGCCCGTCAAGCCAAGAATGGCTCTTTTCAAGCAAGTCTGGTGCTTGTACCTCCCATACCCGGAGATATTTCCATGTCCATTCAGTCTTCTGAAATTCTTTCCATAGCCGACCGACGCGAACTGTTTGTCGATCGGCATTTGATCGAGCGGCTCGACGGCACTTGGCTCAAACTTCATGAACCGCATCCTGCCGAAACGGCGATACGGCTCGACCGTTCGTGGGAAGGACCGTTTAATGCCGGATTGGGCGTCATGGCCGTAGACGGCGGTTATCGGATGTACTATCGTGCCCTCAAGGCCGACGCGGCGGTCCGCATCTGTTACGCGGAAAGCGAAGACGGCATACGATGGACCAAACCGGAAGCGGGGCGTGTCGAATGGGAAGGTTCGAGAAGAAACAACCTGCTTTTTGACGGAATCGCTAATTTCGACCTGTTTTACGATACCCGACCCGGTGTCGCGGCGGACGAGCGGTTCAAGATGACACAGTATTTCGTGGGCGGACAAAAGATCACACCGTACTACGCCGGCAAAGGGGGCCAAGAAGGCAAAGAGATCTATCTGCTTGTCTCCGGTGACGGGTTTACGTTCCGGGAGGCCGAACGGACACCCGTGCTGACCTGTGACTGGCCCAATGCGTTCGACTCGCAAAATGCGTTTTTCTGGTCGGAAGCCGAACAAAAGTATGTCGCTTATTTCTGGTTTATGGATCCGCAAAG
>Ga0194132_10004984_pt1 | contig 22080 bp, 45 predicted proteins | sample TA2KigOf80mmetaG_FD_148612 | JGI IMG/M metagenome (GOLD analysis project Ga0194132, IMG submission 148612) | Freshwater microbial communities from Lake Tanganyika, Tanzania - TA2015054 Kigoma Offshore 80m | ecosystem: Environmental > Aquatic > Freshwater > Lake | place: Tanzania: Lake... | reverse complement strand
ATTCCTCTCAATTATATTTATTAGCAACATATCATGAATAATCAATCTATCGTAAAAGGCTCTGTATTTAGACTAACTATCTTTAAAAAACCTAGTCACTGCGACAAATCTCGCCACCTCTCTGCTTTACAGAATTTTTATCCCTCTTTCTTCTTCCTCTCTTTCTTTTTATTAAGCAACACAAAATCCGACCTTCTATGCTTAATTGGCGAACTTTCTGGTCTCTTTCTTTGTTCTGACCATTTAGACATATCGTCATCTAAGGCAATCAGAAACTCACGTAGAGTCATCATATATTATCTCCCACATCTTTAGCCACGAGTTCAGAGAGGATCATTGCTCCCAAGCACTTTTCGTAGTCTCTTATGGCCTCTTCAGAGGTCTTACCATCCTGCCTTTGCTTCATCATTTGTTTACCTAAATCTCTAAGGTAAGGTTTGGAGGAAGTTAATAGTACTCCTGGTTCAACGACACTCAGTAGTTCTTGTATACAGATTCCTTGAACTACCAGTCCTGTATAAATCTTCTCTAGAGCTACTCCATCAGTCTCTCCTGGCTCAGGAATAGCTAGATGTTTCTCTCTAAGATACTCGGAGATTATTCTATATATGGAATGATCATGCCATGCAATCATACTAGCTCTCTTCTTTTTTTATTTGTATCATCGACTTGCCGCGCCCACTCACCAAAACCCCGTGAATTTTATCCCTCACTTTTCATACTCACTTTTCATACTCACTTTTCTCTCTCTCACATCTCGCATTTGGAATCTTCTCGTCTTTTTGCACTAGCACGGCTGATTCCAATCGCTCTAAGCTTAGGATTAGGGGAGGTTAAAAGGATTAGAGGATCTACAATCTCAACCAACTCCTGTATCTGTTTTTCTTGCTCCATGAGTCCCTCCCAGACCTTGAATAGAGTACTGTCTGTGTCTTCGAACTCAGCACAGCTGAGTCCTAGATCTCGAAGGTAGTCTTTAATGAGTACAGTAATTACATTCACAGCATCTGTCCCAACCGTCTAATCGTTTGGTTTGGATCAGTAAGAAATTGCAATCTCTGCCCCTTGAGATAAGGACTAAGTTCCTGCCAGGAGATCCCCTCTCCCTGAAAGCTACTGTAGAGAAATAGGGTAGCATCATTTTGTATCTTTTTGTCTAGAGCAGCTCTAGACTCTGCTGCTAGCCAAGTATAGCTATGATTTCTAACATTAACTATTGCATTTGCATGAACGGGATCGATTCTAAAACAATCGATCCCTCCATAGCTAGCGCATAGGCCTAGTGCAAGATCTGCCATGATAAAGCAGGGAGGATCCGCAACCGTCCCTTCCTGCTTGACAAAGTAGTAGAGCCGCCTATAGCTCTGATCCGTGAGAAACCACCACCATTTGCGCAGCAGGCTGTCGCTAGTCCAAGCAATAGTGGTCGCGTCGGAGTATCTAAATAGCCAACGCTTGCAAGAGTTCTCTAGACGGCGAAATAGAGTGTCACCGCTAGTGACTCCCGGCATGAGCAGGCGGCGCTGCAGGGTATATTTTTGTCTAACTCTAATCATTTTACTGCCTTTATTTTGTTAGAACGTTTTTTATGAGCATGAACCATTCGACCTAGTGCTCTGGCCTCTGCGTGAGGGTGAAAAAGTAGGTCGTGACGCTTGGCTAGAAGATAGGCTAGTGCAACCTCCCAGTTTAGCGTACAGTCTACAAAAGAAATCGTAGGTGAAAACCAGTCATCACCTTCCGGCTTGACTATAAAGAAGTCAAGCCCTCCATTTGCAGCGCATATTCCTAGTTCAAGATTGGATATATAGATAGTTGCAGGAAAATCGTCCTCTTGTGACGTGGTCAGTACATAATGATAGATCTCTCTGTACAGCTTGCAGGTGACATAGAGTCGCCACTTGGTCCAAGCTAGATCCTCGTTTTTTCTCCATCCATGAGTTGGATCGGGAAACGCCCGGTCGTAAAGTACTAGAGCAGATCCTGCTAGTGCACTAAAAAATGCTATTAGTTGTTTGAGCGGCGCGCGCGGTCTAGAAACATGTGAACTCAAGAATACTTTCTCCCTTAGAGGGAATCCTCTAGAACGTTCTTCAAACCAGATTATAATGCTCATTAGAAAAAAACGTATTTTATTAAACATTGGAGTACTTTGTAAAAAGTTTGGCAAGCTCTCTAGTAACTGGTTCAGGACTAGTTAGCAGGAGAGTACGGTGACTATTAATAAGTGGACCTAGGTCTGTCCACTTAAGTGGTCTGCTAGATAAACTACTAGCTGCTTCGTTGATCTCTATCTGATAACAGTCGACACCACAAGGTATCCAGTGAGATGTACTAGTGTCCACCACTAGAATTAAGCCTAGCTCACTAACCCATAGTGTAGTCGCACTCCCCCACTTGTCATTGGACTTAATGAGTTTTCTTAGATCTCTATATAGAGGATAGCGAATAGTGTAGTACCACTTTTTAAGTAAAGAGTCCTCATCCCAGAAGCGATGACTATCTCTAACTAATCCTCTAATGATCCCTCTGTCAGAAAATATCTGATAAAAGATCCCTTTTCTCCATGAGGGTCTTCTGTTTACAAATTTTGCTATATCAGCATAGCTTCTAACAGCTTTTAGCTCTTCAGTAGAGAGTCTTCTTAACATTGCTATAGCGTTGAGTACTAGTGCTTCCACACGGCGATCTAGCATGAGTAAACCCTATTTTTCTTAAATCGTTGGTCTTTGAAATAGCAGAGATAGTTTTGATGTAACCATCTCTTATGGGAAGAATCGTAGCCTAGATACTCTAGTTCAGGATAGAGCTTTTCTAGTTCTCTTAGTGCCCACTGATCTACATATTGCTCAGCACGCCAAGCGGTTAGCACTAGCGCCCTCTTATCCCTGGCAGTTAGTCTCTCTCTATTGGCCTTATGAAAGATAGGATAGCGATTGTTGTCTATGCAATAGAGGTGTCCTACTTCATGTAGAATAATGCTCCAGAATATTTGTCTATTGGCTAGTGATGTTCGAGCAATTGAGATACACCTAGTCTCTAGGTTAACCTCTCCTGCAGCTCCCGAGGTTAGATTGGTCGATAGATAGAGCTTACCTCTATACTCTTTTATGAGTGCTCGAGCTTGTGCTAGTTCTTTTTTTGAAACCCTCTTAGCCATTTTTAGCTTCCTGTTTCTTGTATTGGTAGATTAGCTTCCCTACATCTCTAACCCATTGCCTTTCATCTACTAGCCATCCATTGGCACTCTTGTACATATACTCCTTGACATCTCCCCAAGGCAATGTCATAAATACTACATTACTAACTGTTAGTCCCTCTGCTAGTTGGTCGACTAGTTCCATGCTCCAGTGCTTGTCAAACTCTTCTCTTGTTCCTATAAATACTAGACCACCTTGTGAACTATAGCGCGCCACTATCTGATCTAGAGGAACTGACATGAGATTCTCACGGCGCATCCCTGCTTGCTTGTAATGTTGTTTTACTAGCTGGGTTAGCTTCTTATAGAGGGGGTCGCTAGACACCTCCAGGTTGTGTGCTCCGTAGTAGGGTTCTTTTGGAGAGTCTTTATTCATGTTGGCTAGACTAGAAGGAAACTTAGTGGACAGTTGATTAATTAGTTTGTCCATTTTGGCTTGATCACCTGCAAGGTGAGCAGCCTTAATTTCTCTTGATGTCTTCTCTAGCTTTTGAATTTCGACTTTGGCCTTTTGTAGCTTCTTGATCATTTTAGGCAATGTTGTTAGACTAGGATCTATCTTTTGTCCCCATATAAGGATTGGTACCTCTGCCATCATCTCTAGAGGAGGCCACTTGGCCTTGGGTGTCATTTTCATTGCTGCCTCTAACGTGGACACGTTGGGAGGAGTCACTGGGGCGGTTAGTTTTTGCTTGCGGGGACCTCTAGCCTTGAGCTTGCTAGGCTTGGCTGGCTTGCGCTTTATCTTCTTGGGGCCGGTGCTAGAAGGTTTACTAGAGGTTTTACTAGAGGGACCGCTAGAGGTTTTGCGTCGCCTCGATGCTTTGCGCTTGAGTCTTGTAGTCATATTTCCTCGGTTCTTGATAGCTAGAGTACATATTTTAATCACTAGACCTTAGAACTATATCAACTTTGGTAGAATTGTAATGAAGGCTATATCAAAGCTAGGTAAATTTTGTATGACTCTATAGGCTTTTTAGCTAGGGTTGTTATAGAGTTGATATAAGAGTAAACTAGGATGGGCTAGAATACACAAACCAGGGATACTCCTGAGGTCAAAGGTCGAAAACGCAATGAACGCCATAGGGGGAAGACCTGCATCCGCGAGGAAAAAAACACGGTAATATAATATGTAGGAAGCAAACAATAACGTATAAATACGGTAAAATCACGGGATTTCGGGGGAAAACAAGTAGAAATCACGTAGTTTTAACTAAAAATACAGTAAAATTGCTTCAAAAGTTAAGAAAAAACATAGTAATTTACTAACGAACGATGAATTATTAAGGAGGTCTTATGTGGTCTAAGCAAGATGCGCTCAAAGATGCTCTCATATCTGACAATGTATACTCACTAAATAGTTATCGTAACTGGTTTGAGTATTCACAAGAAAGAAAACACTTTGTTGAAACTGGTGAAAGAATTTCAAATAGATCGCAAGCGGTTAATGAAGTTAAGAAGATGTTGACAGATCGGGAAAGAGTTAAAAAGATTCAAGGCGAAACGAGCTATCGACCATCATAAAAAACAAGTTAAAGTTACAAACACGATACAATAATTAAACAACACCAAGGAGAAAGTTATGAACACCACCAACACTCTAATGAGCGCGTTTCAATCCAAAGCTGGTAGCAAAGCAGGCGATCGTGAGAGCTATAGCTTAAATGAAATCTTGGCAATTGTTCATATGGCTTCGGTAGCTAGTCTGGATAAGAAAACGATTGCAGGTTTAACTGGTCGTTCGGTACACTCACTCAATTATAAGATCTTTGAAGGCAAGACTACGATTAACGGTAAGACACAAGTAAGGTCAATACGCAAGCACTTCTATGCTGATCCAACATCGTTGACCAATAACGAGCAGGTCGATTGGGAAACAGCAGTGAAGGGACTATTCGCTGAGTACAATGCTGAGTACAAAGGCGAGTCGGACATTGAAGCAAGAATTGACGAGTACAAGAAGTCGTTAGAAGTTGTTGGATAACATCTAATCATACATACACTCCTGATGCTAGAAGAGGTAATCCTCTTCTAGCAATTTCCTCGTCTTCATCTGGGCCGTTTCTAGTTAAATCCGCGTCTTCACTCATAAAATAAAAACACGGTAATATATAATATAAATAATTAATATTATTAATAAAATTAAAATTATTAATAATATTAATTATTTATAATAATAATATTAACTAGGAGGTGTGTATGTCTATGTTCGCACAATTTGGCAACAAAGTGTCCGGCAAGTCTGTCTCTGGCAAAGAGGAGTATACACTCAATGAGATACTAGCGATTGTGCACATGGTAAGTGTAGCTGGTCTTGACAAGAAGATGGTGTCTGACATTACTGGAAGAAGTGTTCATTCACTGAACTATAAGATCTTTGAGGGTAAGACAACTATTAATGGCAAGACTCAAGTAAGAAGTATACGCAAACACTTCTACGTGGCTCCAAATGATCCTAGCAATAATGAGCAAGTAGATTGGGAAGTTGCAGTCAAGAGCTTATTCAAAGAATACGGAGCTGAGTATCAAGGTGAAGGGGACATTGAAGCTAGAATTGACGAGTACAAGAAATCATTAGAAAATAAATAAGTGGGGTGACGAGTGGTGGTCGGGGGGCCACTGCTCGATTATATAGGCCGAAACGGGCATAGGAAGTGCTCGTCTGCAGATTGGGTCTGCACTGATGAGGCCAACAAGAGGAGGAAGGTTATGATTAAGTGGATCATGATTGCATATTTATTCTTGGCTGGATGCGCTACTACTGGGAAGTATGAGGCAGCCCTAGATACTTGGAGAGGTCGATCAGTAGAAGAACTTGTAGCTACCTGGGGAGTACCTACTCAAATGATTACAACAAAAAGCGGACTAGCTATCTATGAATACATTCGTGAGGGTCATAGCTTTGTCACCACCTCATATGTAGGAGGAGTAGGTTATGCTAGTCTACAGCGGACGTGGTGCAAAACCGATTTTATAACTAAAGATGACAAAATATTTGATTGGCGATGGGAAGGTAATGCTTGTCGCAGTCATTAAAGACCTATATATCATCCCTTATATAGGATAAGGACTGATATATATTATCTAAAGGAGAAAGACATGAAGAATTTATCAATGGTAGCAGGTAGAGCGCTTGGCTTAATTATGGTTGTACTTGGACTCAATGGTCTACTACACTTTCTACCACAGCCGCCTCCTGCTACGCCTGAAGCACTAGCATTTATTATGGCGCTTGCTACTACCAAAGGTTTCTGGCTACTCCTTAAGGGTACTGAGATTGTTGCTGGATTAACTCTACTCACCAATCGGTGGGCTGCACTTGGTCTAGTAGTGCTTGCGCCAGTAACAGTTAATATTGTTTTGTATCACACCGCTTTGGATCCAAGTGGTCTTGTTGTCGCGCTAGCGGTTGCTGGCCTGCACCTAGCTGCAGCTTGGAACTATCGTGACGCCTATAAAGCCCTCCTTAAGGCATAAGCTGCACACATCATTTAACTAGGAGGGGGTGATCCTCTTCTAGTTAAATCCTCGTCTTCACTCATAAAATAAAAACACGGTAATATATAATATAAATAATTAATATTATTAATAATTTTAATTTTATTAATAATATTAATTATTTATAATAATAATATTAACTAGGAGGTGTGTATGTCTATGTTCGCACAATTTGGTAATAAGGTGTCTAACGGCAACGGTGTTGGTGGTAAAACTGAGTACTCTCTCAATGAGATACTAGCGATTGTACACATGGTAAGTGTAGCTGGTCTTGACAAGAAGATGGTGTCTGAGATTACTGGTCGCTCGGTACATTCACTCAACTATAAGATCTTTGAGGGTAAGACGACTATTAATGGCAAGACTCAAGTAAGGTCAATACGCAAGCACTTCTATGCTGATCCTACCTCTGCAACAAATAACGAGCAAGTGGATTGGGAGACAGCAGTCAAGAGCTTATTCAAAGAATACGGAGCTGAGTATCAAGGTGAAGGAGATATTGAAGCTAGAATTGAAGAGTATAAGAAATCTTTAGAAAATAAATAAGTAGACAAGGAGCCAAGGATGGCTCCTTTTTTATTCAATAGTTAATCCTATTCAACAATAATCTTCGTCTTCAACACATAAGATTATGAGTGTGAGTTATTTTATAATAATAAAAACACTCTAATATTAAATATAAATAATTATAATTACTAATTAGTTAGTGATTATGATTATTATTTTATTTAATGTGTGAATGAATAAGAGGAGTAAGCGTATGATTAAAGTTACTGAGTTACTGGTGACTGAGGATGGAGAGTGTGGTGTTAATGAATTACAGTTTGCGAGTGTAGGTGACTTGACTCAATACGAGTGGTTTCAGCAGTTGATGGATCAAGGTGGTGTTGAGACTGCGCCAACGTACACTGACAATAGCGGTCAAGCGATTGAGCAAGATATAGTTGAAGAGTTCAAGAACAAGATAGATGGTAAGAAGGGTGTTGTGTATAGTTGGAGCGTGGAGTATGACGCTAACTGGTGGTTTATTGAGATTGACGACTCAAAGAGTCTAGTCGACATGTTGACTATCGATCACGCAGTAGTTGGTGACGATGGCGATATTGAGGTTGATTGTACGAATCTAAGAGAGATTGCAGAAGCTTATAGTAAGGCGAGTTAATTAATAATGAGCTCACGGATGAGCTCTTTTTATTATGGAGTGTACAAATGAGAGCTTACAAGTTGTCTAGCGAGTTGAGAGTAGATCTAGGAAGACTCTACGATAAGATTGGATCAATGACTGAGGAAGAGGTTTTATTGCTTCAAGGTATAAGTGAATGGATAACAAAGACTGAGAAAGCCACCTGGAAGCAGTTGTCGGTACTAGGTCGATTATATAAGAGGTACTTGCAAGATGGTGAATACGTTCACCACAACTGGACTATCTGGGACTGATGAGAGGTTGTATAAGAGCTCACGGATGAGCTCTCTTTCTACCAAAACCCTTGACTTCGGTGTGTAAGATGTATAATAAAAAACACTCTATATTAAATATAATAGATATAGTACCAAAGGAGAGAGTATGTCTGATTTCAAGAGTTTAGTCTCGCACGAGATTCCGGATGCCCTAACCTATCAGGACATGCAAGAGGGTGTACAGGCTGTTCAGGATGCCTTTGATATCGAAGAGAAGGATTTTGACAAGGATGAGCGCGAGATGGCAATCTCAACTGCCTTTCAGATTGTTACTATTCGTAGAGTTCAAAAGAAGTTAGGAAGACCTTTGTCGGATGTTGAGATGGTGGAAGCGTTGGATATTGTCTCTAAGGATCTTGCTCAGTACTCTGCCAATCCTGACAATGAAATTGATACTCGGGACAAGTAATCACTAAGGCATTCCTATATAGGAAGTATGACTAAAAAAGAGAAGAGGCTTAGGATGAGCTTCTTCTAGCTAAATCAGTGTCTTCAACGAGCAAGCATATGTCTGTGTGAGTTTAAAAACACTATAATATACTATAACAATGCCACCGCGCTGGTAAGCTTGCTTACTTAGTGGGGAGAGTTAGGGGAAACGCGGAACTCCCCTGACCACTCTACTTCAACCTAATAGGGAGAATACGCGATGCCATTCATTCCCTGCAACCACTGTAAAGAGTACATCTACATACGCGATGATGAAACCACCTTAGATGATCCCTACATCACTGCCTGCTCTGAGTGTGGCAAGAGCACCGAAGAAGTCTAACTCTAACCTACGAGGTACATATGCTACGCGCTATAAAGCCACTTAAGCTTGCCTATTGCGACTTCATTGCCTCCAAGATTCGTCAAGCACTTCTCTCTACATCTCAAAACTCTAACGAGGTTGTGGGTCTAAGTCGAGTGCATCCGGTTAAGTGGGACTTCTCTGAGGATGGCCGACTTCTCTCGACTAAGAAGACTATGCTAGTGTCGGACGCTAATGATAAGTGGTACCGAGTAACAGTTGAGGAAGTATTGTAGTTATAAAAACACTCTAATATTAAATCACAACCAAGGAGGTGTTTAATGATTACCGTAGTATGTCAAGACTGCTCTAAGCAAGAGTTGAGATATCAACCAAGCGTAGTTGGCAAGTTGTGCTACAGCTGCGAATCGGATTTGCTCGAGCGAGAAGGTCTTTGGCTTGATCCAGCTGGAGGACTTCATAGTATAGATGAAGAAGATTCTGCTGGAATGTACGAATAAAAACACTCTAAATTAAAATATAGATAGTGTCCTAACCACCACCACGGAGTAATATTATGTCTAATCTAATGAGCGCTTTTCAAACCAAAACCAAAACCGGTAGCGATCGTGAAAGCTACTCTCTGAACGAAATTCTTGCGATCGTTCATATGGCTTCGGTAGCGGGTCTTGACAAGAAGACAATCTCTGCCCTAACCGGTCGCTCGGTTCATTCATTGAACTACAAGATCTTTGAAGGCAAGACTACAATTAATGGTAAGACTCAAGTAAGGTCAATACGCAAGCACTTCTTTGTCGATCCTACCTCACTAACCAATAACGAGCAAGTCGATTGGGAGACTGCTGTTAAGGCACTCTTCAAGGATCACGGAGCTGAGTATCAGGGTGAAGCAGACGTTGAGGCAAGGATCGATCAGTACAAAGCAACTCTCGGCGAAGTCGTCGGTGTGAACGTGTAAGCATACACTCCTAGAAGGGGAGGAGGATCTCTCTCCTCCCCTTAGTTCTTTCTTAACCCTCTTTTGAGGTTAACATGCAAACTCGAGCCTTTAAAGATGAGTATAAGGGTCACCCTGTTATATCTATCTGGCAGGTTGACGATGCTGGCAATAAGGTAGGAAAGTTGCCAATCATAAGCTTTGGAAAAAGCAAGGCGCAAGCTATTCTTCAGCACATCGAAGATATTGAACAAGCATTTGATCAAGTAGTCTAAATACAAGGAGGTCCTTATGACAAGGAACGAAGCAGTTCATCAGAGTTTAATGGCTACTCCATGTTCAGGCACTGCCGATATATTTAGTCTTGATACTTACAGTTCGCTCAAGAAGAGTTTCAGACTACCCAATGCTCCCATTGTTCATTCTAACACTAAAGCTAAGCAAAACAAAATTCTTAACGATCGTCAACGTCAGCAAGACAAGCGTAGGCGCTAATGAGCGACGTTCTCAAGCAACTACAACAGATACAAGAGCAGTTAACCTTAATGCAGGAAGCTATCCTCTCTTACGATGATGACGTTAAGAAAGGATATAATCTAGCTACAAGTTTTGCTCAGATAGCTTGTAGTGCTACAGAAAAAACATATGCGCTCACTCACAAGATGTCGGAACTAACGGAGTGTCTCCAAGAACTCATTGCTAGTAATCCTAATATTGCTCTTACCTCTAGTAATCCTTTATTAAGAGAACTAGCTTCTACCCTCATTCGAGAGGGCACAATAAGAGGTTAATAATGGAAGCCAGACTAGACCCAGGAACCTATTACATAGGTGATCTATGCTACGTGCTAGGGGACTCAAGTTGGATGGAGTTAGTTGAGCTAACCTGTCCAGATCTCTATAGTCCTCCTGTGGACGGACTATTTTGTTTGTCTAACGGAAAGATGGTAGCTATATTTAGTACTGCTCACGGGGACGGAACCTTTCAAGCATTCTGTGGACCGGAAGCTACCAAGGAACTCATTGTCGACTCTGGCACCATAGGATGCATTCTAGTTCGAGATATAGAGCATGAGTCAGGATCTAAGCTTGGACATCATCACACCTTCCCTACCTCATTTATTGCTTCTGAAGCAGCAGGTATTATTTCTTTTGGCACTGTTACTGTGAATACTTCGCTTGAACTGGAGCGCGAGTAAGGAGTCTCCATGCATATTGTAAGCGTAGCAATAGTAATCTTCCTGATTACAATTGTAGCAATTGTAAGCTTCTCTATTGGAAAGTCCAAGGTAGAGAACACTCTTACTCAAGATTGGAATGCAGGGAGCTGGGGTGCATATAGAGATTGGCGACGCTATAACTCCTCTAGCAAACAATCAGTCGCAGAATACTTTTTAGACAGGGAGAAGACATCTCTAGATGAACTAAAGCAAGTAGCACAGCTTCACAAAGATGTATACGAAGCTCTCAAAGATATAGTATCTCAGAACCGTACACTTGCTCTTACTTCACCCAACAAGCAGACTAGAGATATTGCCAAGCAAATGCTCAATGGTCAACTAGTTCATCCATCACAAGACGCATCTTTGTTTATTCGCAATTATAAGTCCCCACCATTCTCTTTTAGAGACCACTACTACCCACGTACCACTAAAAAATAGGAGTGCACCAAATGCCACTACAAAAGAAACTTCGCAAAGATGTTTACGAAGCTCTCCAAGAAATTATAACTAGCAACCGCGCACTTGCTCTTACTTCGCCTAATCAACTAACTAGAGATATTGCTCAGCAAATTCTTGATGGGCAACTAGATGAATCGGTCTTGTTTGCAGAAGTGTCACCTGACATCGTCCCTAGTGAAGTACTCAAGGCTATGAATGCGGCTAATACTCTCATGGAGTTCTTTGATAAAGCAGAGGTTCAGTCTCCATCAGCTGCCTTCATGAAAGGGTTGCTTTACGCTATGCACCACTATGCGTTCTCTCTTTCAGATATTTCAAATAAGAAGGCTGTGTAATAGAATTTGAAATGAGGACCTATGAAACTGCTAGTACTATTATCATTGTTAACGGTTACTGCCTGTGACGGCGGTACTAAATCTCATAATGTAGAGCGTAATGTTCATTACGGTGATCAAGTAACATTTGTATTTACTGAGGATAACCTATTCTTCTCAAGGCAATGTGAAAATCATGGGAAGGTAGTAGCAACAGTAAACTACGAAGGATTCTTTGTTCAGTATCGCAAGTACATGGTAGAGTCACGTTGCAATAATCAAGAATACCCTCAGTACATTTGGGTGCTAGCAGAAGACATTCTAGATGTTACTGAGGCCACTCTAAAGTGAAAGGAGGGTTGTCAGTGAAACAAACAATACTGCTAGTAGCAGCCTGTACATTACTTATCTCTACTCTCTATACTCTTATTGTAATTATCGATAAAGTAGAGAACCCAGCAAGAGAATGTTATTGCAACAATGTATGTCCACAAACCAGAGAGTCGCCTAGTACTGCAGACACTTGGACACCGGGAGGAATGGACTCCAATAATCCCTCCGACACCTCTATCTCTGATACAATAAGAATTTATTTACATAATTTTCACACCCTGTAGATAACAGGGACAGAAGTTCTAATCCACTTCTATCCAATTCCCCGCCTTCACTAGCGATGTGTGTGTAGTAAGCTACGTGTCTTAGACAGATAAAAAAACATTATAAAACATCCTAGAACACTCTATTGGGGAGACGTGCTGATGAATAAGAAAACTAATACTGCCTTAGTTAAAGAGATGATGAGTTTTAGTGATCACGGAGTTCTTAAAGAAGTCTTTATTCTAGAAGCAATCTACAAGTACTCTCAACTGACCCTGGAGGATACATCTAAGTGGGGAGACGATAGCTTAATATCTCAAGATGCTTGGCGGACATGCGCTCAAGAATGCATCAAAGCTATCAGTGAACGCAACTCTAAGTAAACCTTCAAGGAGCAAGCTATGAGCTGGGCTAGTAGTCTAAAAGACTTGTCTCTTGATCATTCTGCGCGTTATAACTTACTGGTAGTGTCAGGCTACTACGCAGGTCCTGATTACGAGCTAGGCAACATATCGGCAGACACCCTCATTGATCATCTAATAGATCAGGACATACCTGAGGAGTGGGTGGTAATCTCAGACTACAATACAGGCAAACTAACTGGACTCAAGCTAGCTACAGGAGAAGGATTTGGATCCTGAAGACATTCATATTCTAATAACTGAGACTCTCTTACTTAGTAGTAGCGGTCTCCCCTTGGAAGCTCGTCACCTAAGACAGTCTTATAATACCAGCTGGGCTTTTAAAAATCCCATCTTGTTTTTGACTGGGTATGTCTCGTTGAGCCAACTAGATGGTCTGCGAAACAGCAAGATAAACAATATCATTACTAACAATAGAGCACAAGCTCTAACTAGTCCAGTTAAATGGATAAGGGACTGGGCAGTAGAACAATCAAATATGGGCTAGTTTAAATTAACCTCTGGAGGTTCCCAAATAGGGAACTTATAGGGGCCAACTTAAACCCTGCTACGGGTAGCAGTATGGTGTGGCTAGTATGTGGTAGTGAGTGCACCGACGGAGCACTGGGCGCTAGTACCAGTGTGTTAGTGTGTGCTAGTGTGTTAGTGTGTGCTAGTGTGTTAGTGGCTCAGCGTATAAATCCTGAGATTTCAGAATAATATTATTTAGGATTTTATTATTTTTGAAATTTATTATTTTTGGTTTTTTATTATTTAGAATATTATAATAGGCTAGGAATTGCTAGGTGAAGGTGGTCCGGAGACTAATTTTGAGAATTTTTTCTTAGAACTTTTTCATATAGCAAACTCGCCTCTTGGTGCCTTCCGTGCACAAAATATTTTACTAAAGCCATTAACTCATACATACAAATGATATACAGCCTATACAAAAGGCCTACAAATCAAGCTTACAGGAAACAAGCTATGAACGAAGCCTCGTCAGAGATATCTTCTTGTAGAGATAGCGACACGGATTTGCACTGGCAGATAGTGAGCGCTCTATACCAATCCTCTCGATTGTTTAAGAATTGGGCAAATGTTTCATTGGGGTTTTCGAGGTATAATAAAGTAACCGAGCACCTTAGGCTTAGTTCACCTAAAGATTTGGCGATGCTTCTCGATTTTTATATTAAAAGCTACTACCCTAGTTAAGCCTAGTTAAGGTGGAGTTGAGGCGGCTATGTCTCTTGTGACCCCTGCGGCCGATATGAGTCGTGGTGTGAGAGCCTACATTCAAGGTGTGCGTTGGCTAAGGGCTCATCCTCGCTACCTGGCGCTCTTGGCCCTGCCTTGGTTTGGGGGGATGGCGACAGTTGTGGCTGGGCTCACCGCAGTGGTGGCTTATGCGCCTGAACTGACAACCTCCCTGCTATTTAACCAACCATCCAGTTGGCCCATGCTTGGGTTTTATTACTTGGCTAAGGGGGGGCTGATTCTAAGTGGTGTGCTGTTGGTTCTAGTGGCAGCCGCCCTCATCATGAGTGTTTTGGCCGCTCCGGTGTACGAGGGGATTTCAGTCGCAGTCGAACGGGAGCGGACTGGCACCGTGGTCGTAGGGCCAGGCCTCGAGGGGGCTGGGGGTATGCTCCGTGTACTCTGGGCCGAGGTTAAGAAGGTGAGTCTCATCCTTATGGTCTCCATCGTGCTTGTCTTTATTCCCGGCCTCAATGTACTCTCCGGGCTTATAGCGGCAGTTTTGGCTGGATGGGATCTGTTCGACTATCCAATGGCGCGGCGTGGTTGGCCGCTCGGCGTGCGCCTTGCCGTGGCCAGGCGCGAGGCATGGGCATTGTTGGGCCTAGGTCTCTGGCTGGCAATTCCCTTCGCGCAGATGTTAACGCTACCGCTGGCGGTAGCTGGAGCTACTTTGCTGAATCTAGACGCGCTAGCGCGTGATAGGCAACTAACCCGGATGAATTCCTAGGAGGATGCGGATGCTGTCAGGTAATGAAAGCCGCAAGGCGATTGAGCAGGCAGTCGGAGCGATCGAGAAGCAGTTTGGCAAGGGTGCCATCATGCGGCTCGGCGAGAAAAATGCGCTGGCAGAGCGGATCGAGACGATCCCCACCGGAGCGTTGTCTCTGGACATAGCCCTCGGTATTGGCGGTTTGCCTCGCGGTAGGATCGTCGAGATCTTTGGACCCGAGTCCAGCGGTAAGACAACCCTGACTTTGCATCTGGTGGCGGAAACGCAACGCCGTGGTGGCGTGGCAGCCTTTATCGATGCCGAGCATGCTTTGGATACTACCTATGCTAAAAGCATTGGCGTCAAGCTCGAGGACTTACTCGTCTCGCAGCCCGATACTGGTGAGCAGGCGCTGGAGATCGTAGATCTCCTCGTCAAGAGTAACGCCGTGGATGTGATCATCGTCGACTCGGTGGCGGCTTTGACCCCCAAAGCTGAGATTGAGGGCGAGATGGGTGACAGTCACGTTGGCCTGCAGGCACGCCTCATGTCACAGGCTCTGCGTAAGCTCACGGCGTCGATCGCTAGGTCTAAGACCATGGTGGTGTTTATCAACCAGCTGCGGATGAAGATTGGTGTCATGTTTGGCAACCCTGAGACAACAACCGGCGGTAACGCGCTCAAGTTTTACTCGAGCGTACGCCTCGATATCCGCCGTATTGCCTCGGTTAAGCAGGGCGAAGAAGTGATTGGTAGCCGCGTCAAGATCAAGGTGGTCAAGAACAAGGTGGCGGCACCGTTTAGGACGGCTGAGTTTGATGTGATGTTTGGCAGCGGTATTTCGCGTATTGGCGACATGATTGATCTGGCCGTGGCCAAGAATATCATCGCTAAGACCGGTGCTTGGTTTGCGTACAAAGAGGAACGACTTGGCCAAGGGCGCGAGAACGCCAAGGAGTTTTTGGAGCAGAACCCATCGATCGCCGCTAAGATCGAGCAGGAAGTACTGACTGCCTATAACGTTGGCAAGGCTGCCGAAGCTGAGTCGGCAGCGGCAGATACCAAGGCATCAGCTGCCCCTACGGCGGCAGGGGCGACTAAGGACGCCAAGCCTGCTGAGCCGCAGCGAGCTGGTGCAGCAGCCGGTGCGAGTGGCTCAACTCTGGCAGCTGGTGCAGCGGCTAAGCTAGCACCTAAGAAGCCGGGCGCTTTGGCCGCTAGCAAATAGTCGCTGGCTTAGTTGAATACCTGGTACGAAGACGAGGGAGCTGATCTTGGACTGATCGGCTCCCTTGTTTGTTTAGCTTAAAACAGAGGACTAGAAGCCAAGACTTCAGAGCTAGGCGGTCAAAGGTCTAGGACCTCACTTGGGGCGTGTTAATTGCTTTTCCCAGGCTATCCAGTCGCGCACTAAATCGGGTATGGGTAAGCGTGGCCTTTGTCCCTGGCCCAAAGCCTCGACGACCTGGCTGACCAGTAAAGCTTCCGATCAGGCAGGGCAATAATATCGCCTGAAGACATATGGGTGCCAGCTGGGACCAAAGTGCGTAGGGAGCGTGTGACGTTATCGATTAAATAGACGCCATTCCCCGCAAGCACCATAGATCCATTGCTAAGTACCGTTAGCGCGTTTATCGGGTTCACACCGTGGTCCATAATCCAGGTTAGCTGCGCCGTGAGTGGATCTACAGCAAAAAGCGAATTTGAATCGACGGCAAACATCTTGCCTTTACCATCGATGGCGATATCCCAGATTTGTGTACTACCATTGAACTGCCCGATCAAAGTTGCGACGCCGCTTGACGGGTTAACAGAATACAGCGCTCTTGCTGTCGCCGCGTACATCGGCTCTGGAGCCTCGGGAATTGCTGATGTCTGATCGGTGGCAAATCCGTCAACGTCATCTGTATTTTTGTCCGAGCTCGTGCCCGGGTCTTTTTTTACAACGCCTTCGCCTAAATCGTCTCGTTTGCCGGCCCCATCAGCAACGACGGGTTGGCCTGCTCCACCTGAATTTTTCTTGCCGGTTTCACCGCCGAAGGTGCTCTTTTGACACCCGGAGGTGATAGCCGGAATCAAAAAGCCAGATGACAGAATCAGAATACTAAGTACGTTCATACTTTAGCCTCTTGGGGAGCCACTCTGGACCACTGAGGACCTCAACATGCATAATTAGTGCCGTTTATTTTGGTGGTTATTTAGGGTAGTTACCAAAATGACTGATGCTAATATGTTAAGCGCATCGACTGCTTTATAAACACCCTTCGTTCTAAAGTACGGAGACAACACAGATACTTAAGTCGAAAAATTGGGCCATAACAAGCGCTGTTGACCTCGATTTGGCCCCTTATATTGAACACGTCTCCGCCGATCGCGACTTTTTTTAGAAGGCAATACCCATGGCTAACAAAAGGCACCTACCCACTAAGGCTTTTATGATTAATGCGCCATGGACCGCTACCTTGCCCGTCCAGGGCTGGCGGCATTACCGGATCGCGGGAACCAAACCTGCATCCAAAAGTGAAAGTGGCGAAGCTATGGTCGAGATGATGGCCGTATGTGACCGCGCTGTGCGCTTTTGGCTCAGTCGACGGGAGTTGATTGCCGATCTAAACTGGGTCACCGGCTGGCGAGACGATTGAGGGCTTCGTCCCCGTATGTGTTTTTGTTACCTGATCAGCGGTCCATCTCGCGGATCATTTGGCACTAAATGATCACGGGTTCCAGATTCATTAAGTTTTACTGAATTGGGACCGATACCTCTATAAGGTCACGGGTGACAGATTGCAGATTATTTTTGGGTATTTGGATGGGCTGGCGGGTCAGCAAACTAAAAGTTTTGATGTCGGGGTCTCTGGCTGTTGCGTTTTTTTTTAGTTTGGCCTTAATCTTACAGCAAATTGACTACTTCGATGTTTCGCTCCTAATCAAAGATATACTACTCTCCATAGAGCTCAATGCTAATCCTAAGCTTCGCCGCTATAGATATGAAGAGTATAGCTTACTTAGCTCCAGAGGAGAAGCTAGTTGCTACACCGACTTCAGCGGTGCCCTATGAGGAAGAGGTATAGACACTTTTAACTTTATGGATAACACGCATTTACTCACCTCTAGAAAGAGCGACATATTGCACGACATTCAGGCTGCGCTTTCTAGTGAAGGTTTCAATATAGCTAGTATAGGTTACAGACCAGAATCTAACTACCGCTACGATAATGGAATTATGAGTTATAACCTGGTGTTAGAAGTGACCTGGGGATAAAAATCTTCAGGTAGACGAGTGAGTAGGGGTCTTATGGTATGAAAGATATACACTTGTTGATTTGTGAAATTGTTTATTATGGCCCCATAACGAATCTATGGGGGAAGACTCCAGTTCAGTATCTCCAGGAATGGGTTTCTGAAAACAAGAGAATCCTTCTCTTTGAGCGAAGACAGATAGAAGAGATATCAGCAGTTATTGAAAATAACAGAATACAAGCCCTAACTAGTCCTGTATCTTGGATAAGGGAGTGGAATAGAGAAAAAGAGATAGCCATCTATTTTAAATTTAGGCAACCTCATGTGTACCTATGAGGAAGGATGAAATGACTACTGACATACATATAGAGATAGTTGTTCAGTGCTACGGAGGTGTTGATGTCCAACATCCAGTCAGTAAGAGCCTTACTGCTGAAAAGGCTACTTATATTCTTGAACTTTGGGAGAATACAGATCTTCCTAGTATGGAAGAAGTAGATAAGATATCTACCATTATTGAAAATAACAAGTTACAGGCTCTTGTGAGTCCGCTTAAGTGGATAAGAAATTGGGACAGAGAAAAGATGACCGACAAGCTGAAAGCAATACATCAGCAACTTGGTGATCCCATTAGAATGGAAGAAGGTGAAGGGAACTCTCTGAGGCTTCCTCTCCTTGCATTATCTTTTTGGGAATAAATGAAGGTTAGATTGAAATTAAGGAGTAATGTATGATGAGATCTCGCGGTATGTCGGCTCGCAGATATCAAGAGAAGATGGAAGAAAAACTAGCAAAGATGGAAGAACTTATTCAAGAACTCAAGTTTGACAATAAAAGACTCACCCAACAATTGGATCAACAAGTGGTAACCCTAGAGCCTGTAACCATTGACGCTAATACTTTTGATATAGTTGTAGCAAGAGCGCTGGGGCAATTCTGTAGAGATCAAATCCAGGTCAAAGAATTTATTACGGTTTTAAAGAAAGAACTCTTTCGGTGAACGATTCTAGAGACATTCATCTGGAGATAATAAACTCACTGCAAGTGTATAATAATTACATTATTGCAAGATATCTTCATTCAGATCTTGGAATCTCATCCACTCTTCTTCGGCCATCCCTAAAAGACATGCAAGATGTACAACTATCCAGCAAACAAGCAATAGAGGTTCTTGAGCTATGTCGAGTTGCATATAACTTTTCTCTACAGGAATTAGAACATATATCTAAAATCATTTGCAATAACAAAATGCAAGCTCTCACTAGTCCTCTAGATTGGATAAGAAATTGGGATAAGACTCTTATTGAATTATCCTCTCGTCTTAAAATAGACGACCCCATTTTTACTAGAATGTCTCTACGCAAAAAGAAATAAGAGACTTAAAGCAAAGTATGAACTTAGTTTTAAGTAATCATTTCAAACAATCTTTCACTAAGGGTAAATTAATGCAAACTAAAAAAGCAAAGCCAAAGGCCACTGTGTCAGACCTTCTTGCAGAAGCTATTAAAAGTTATAAGAAAGAGTATTCTGACTGGAAGTCTCAAACGAGAGATGAGATGTACGGGATTGAGTCTGATATAGATACTCTTCTTTACGAGAAAAAGTTTAAGCATCTTGCTCCAAACTATGGAAGCAGAATTAACTTTGATAATGTAGATGACGAAGTTTTACTAGAGCGATTAACCTTTAAGGCTATTCAGGAAATGTCTGGAAGAAGACACAGATGTGATCCATACTACGATGACGCGTTCAATGGCTATGACTGTATGAGTGAAGTAGTAGAATATTCTGGGAAAGAACACAAACATAGTAAGAAGAAGAAGAAGAAGAAGAAGTAACATGACAGTAGTAATAATTATAGCAGTAGTACTTTGGACTACCTACCTTGTAGGTAACACTGACTAGTAACGTGGCACTTACGATGAGTGACTAGAACAAGTAACAAAGGTCGAGAAATGAAAATATATTTAGTTCTTGAAAGATGGGAGTGGAGTTTTATAGCAGCATTTTCGACTCGTAAAAAAGCTGAAGCGTTTGTAAAAAACGAGTATGATCTCCTTAATCTTCCTGGTTATGATCCAGACGACAAGCCACCACCAGACTTTGAATACGTTATCGAGGAAGTGCGATTAGATCCTCCATTGCGGATAAAATTGACATGAGTCAAGACATACATTACACAATAGCTGAAATATTCTCGAATAGGATAGCTTTTAATATTTCTCGCTATAAACAACTATTTAGTGTAAACACCACTGAAGTACTTGATGAATTACAAGAGAGTGTTAATTTTTATGAATATTTTTTAAATAAAACAGGTGACGATCGTTTAAGAGTTTTAGAGCTTTGGGAAAGAGTTAGATGGCACGAGTTGTCCCCTGAAGACATAGAGAAAATTAATAATACTATTGCCAATAATAAAGTTCAAGCTTTGGTTAGTCCCGTTAAATGGATAAGAGAGTGGGATGTTGGAGTTGAAACACTCCGGAACAAAAAAGTAAGAGATCAAGCAGATTGCTTAAAATCACTTAGTGATCTACATGCTATTATGATTGACGATCACGATATTACTACTCCAGTACTACCTAGTCAGAGCAAAGACTAGTACCTTTACATTCCCGTTAATAAAAACAAAACATATTAAAAAATAATGATATGGAGTTTTTATGCAATTACTCTTTTCGCAAAGACATCTCATAGAAGCTCTCCGTACAAGAGTTTTTGATAATGCAGATTACTGCAAAAGCGGCACTTATAATTCTGCGGACCCAACACACTTTGAGAGAGCTTCAGCTAGGTTCTGGTTTGAGTATGGTTTTACTTTTGAACCAGCAACCGACCTAAACGATGAGCCTATTAAAGATTTGAATGGGAATGTCGTTCTCAACGATATTCCAAGTCCAGAAGTTATAACTGTTGAGTATAATGACTGTACTTGGGGAGTAGATATTTCGTTCTCTACCTCTGTAGGGACAGTCTCTGCATACTTCGATGATGACTGGCGAAATGTGAAGGCGGATAACTATCAACCTAATTCATCTTCTAACAAAGATCTTACAGATCTGAAGTGGGAATTATTCTCTTCAATTTTCTTATCTATCCTTTCTGCGCCACCAGCTTCTCAAATTATTGATACCTGAGGATGAAAAAATGACAACAAATGTTGATCAAGTTATTATGTTTAATACAAAAGCTGCGGCTCAAACTTTTGCAGATTCCTGCCTTAATTCTAACAAACTGGTTTGTAGTAAACCTCTGTACGATACAGATACAGGCAAATGGCGAGTTGTTACTCAACTATTAAAATCGCCCGCTCTAGATCTAGATGATGTTCCCTTTTAAATTTTTATCTCAGTACACTTATTCAAGTGCCTTATTAAAAGCTCAATACAGTTAGTGTACTAACACATAATTAGCTTCTACTGGAGCTTGAGTGCATTCTCTTGAGGATAGAATTGATGTTGCCATAAAACAATTCTCACCTGCAGTGAGAAGATTGGCGGGATCGGTTATCCATTGGAAGTGGAGCGAAGATCTAGACGATACACATTACATAAAGTTTTATAAAAAGTACTTTCCCAATATTTCAGCCTCTCAAGTTGCCTATCTAATAAGGCAGATAGGCGATCCATACGATATAGCTGATGAGATGATAGATAATGCTTCATTGAGCGAATGCCTAACATCCCCCTCTGAGTATATCAGAAAGCGAAAGCTTTCACTAATACAGAAATGATAACTAAAAACTACTTAAAATAATTACAACATTCTTTCTAATCACCACAAGGAGATAGTTATGTCTAATCTAATGAGTGCCTTCCAAACAAAAAACGAGCAGAAGAAAATTCGCGATAGTTACTCTCTTAACGAGATACTAGCTATAGTACATATGGCCTCCATAGCTGGCCTAGATAAGCAAACTATTGCTACTCTCACAGGTAGAAGCAAGGATAGCTTGAACTACAAAATCTTCGAGGGTAAGGTTACCCTTAAAGGTGTAACACAAGTTCGTTCAATTAGAAAATATTTTTACGC
>Ga0194132_10004983_pt1 | contig 22086 bp, 25 predicted proteins | sample TA2KigOf80mmetaG_FD_148612 | JGI IMG/M metagenome (GOLD analysis project Ga0194132, IMG submission 148612) | Freshwater microbial communities from Lake Tanganyika, Tanzania - TA2015054 Kigoma Offshore 80m | ecosystem: Environmental > Aquatic > Freshwater > Lake | place: Tanzania: Lake... | reverse complement strand
GCGCGATCTCCTGCACCATCTCCGCCTGCTCGGCGACGCTCGCGGTGGTGCCGTGGAACTCGAGGAACAGCGTCGGCGCGACCACGTAATCGAGCTTGGCGAAGCGGTTGGTGCCCTCCATCATGAGCTCGTCGAGCAGCTCGATCCGGGCCACCGGGATGCCCGATTGGATGGTCAGGATGACGGCATCGACGGCGCTGCCGATGTTGGGGAAGGAACAGACGGCGGCCGAGATCGCCTCGGGGATGCCATAGAGCCGCACCGTCACCTCGGTGATCACGCCGAGGGTGCCCTCGGAGCCGACGTAGAGCCGGGTGAGGTCGTAGCCCGCGGCCGACTTGCGCGCCCGCCGCGCGGTTCGAATCACGCGGGCGTCGGGCAGCACCACGGTGAGCCCGAGCACGTTCTCGCGCATGGTGCCGTAGCGCACCGCATTGGTGCCCGAGGCGCGCGTCGCCGCCATGCCGCCGAGCGAGGCGTCGGCGCCCGGGTCGATCGGGAAGAACAGACCGAGGTCGCGGACGTGCTCATTCAGGCGCTTGCGCGTCACGCCGGCCTGCACCGTGGCGTCGAGGTCCTCGGCCGAGACCCGCACCACCTGGTTCATGCGGCTCATGTCGATGGAGATGCCGCCCTCGAGCGCCATCACGTGGCCCTCGAGCGAGGTGCCGGTCCCATAGGGGATGACCGGCACGCGGTGCTCGGCGCAGACGGCGACGATCGCGGCCACCTCCTCGGTGCTCTCGGGGAACACCACGGCATCGGGCGCGTGCACGGCATGGAATGATTCGTCGCGGCCATGCTGATCGCGCACCGCTGGCACGGTCGATACCCGCGCGCCGAGCAGCGCCCGCAGCGCCGGGATGACCGAATCGATGTGTCGTGCCGCTGCCGTCATGCTCTCACCCTCCGCACACCGCCACGTTACGCCCGCCCCCGGCCCGGCAACAAGTCGTGGGTGGCGGTACCCGGAATCGGAATTGCCCGACACGCGGGGCGCCCTTCGAGGCGCGCGCTTCGCGCACTCCCCAGGCCGAGGATTGATAGGCGATAACAATGCCCCGACCCTCACACTGAGGAATCCCGCCAGGGCCGTCTCGAAGCATGTGGCCGCGGCGAAACGGGTACTGCGTGGGCGCGCTCAGCACGATGCGGCGAAGCGGCCAATTGCGGCTTTGGGCGCCGGCGTTGGACATCGTATACATGGGGCGCACCGGCGCGGCGGGCGCCGCGCGCCGAGGGATCGTTGATGACCGCTTTCGAGGCGCCGCTCGACCTTGGCACCGACCGGGTCCGGCCGGAGTGGATCGACTACAACGGCCACATGAACGTCGCCTACTACGTGCTGGCGTTCGACTACGCCACCGACCGGCTCTACGACCGCCTCGGACTCGGCCACGCCTACTTCGCCGTGAGCGGCTGCTCGACGTTCACGCTCGAAAGCCACGTCAGTTACCTCCAGGAGGTGCGGGAGGGCGCGGCGCTGCGCTTCACCGGGCAGCTCCTCGACCACGACCACAAGCGCATCCACTGGTTCTCGAGCATGTACCATGCGGGCGAAGGCTATCTCGCCGCCACCATCGAGTTCCTGACAATGCACGTCGACATGCGGGCGCGGCTTTCGGCGCCGTTTCCCGCGGCCGCCATGACCACGCTCGCCGCGCTCCGCGCCGCCCACGCCGGCCTGCCGCGTCCCGAACAGGCCGGGCGCGCCATTGGCATCCGTCGCGCATCACCACCGATCACATGAATCGCTGCCGGCTGTTGGGGCTCGCGATGCTGAGCATTGCCCTGGGCGGAACCGGCGCGGCGCGGGCCGCGTGCACCGATCCGGCGCAACCCAACGTCGACTGGGCGCGCTGCTACCTGGAGGAGCGCGACCTGCACGGGGCGAAGTTGAGCGCCGCCCATCTGCGCGACGCGCGCTTCAACCGTACCAACCTGGCGGGCGCCGATCTCTCCGGTGTGGATGCGCGGCGCGCCAAGTTCCTCAGCACGAACCTGTCCGGTGCGCGATTCGATGGCGCCAACCTGAGCGAAACCGACTTCACGAACGCGCGGCTCGACGGCGCCTCGCTCAAGGACGCCAACCTCCGGCGGGCGCGGTTGTTTCGCACCAACCTGCGCGATGCCGTGCTGACCGGCGCGAGCATCGGCGGCGCCGATCTCTTGAATGCCGATCTCTCGGGCGCCACGTGGACGGATGGCGCGACGGTGTGCGCGGAGGGCTCGATCGGGCAATGCAACTGAGACCGGGCAACGGATGCGGGCGGGACGGTGAGCGACCCCTTTGACCTCGCCCAGGCCGTCGAGCCCGTATCGGCCGGCGCCGCTCCGGGCGGTACCGTGGCGGTGCCACCCTACTTCGCGGGGCTGAACGAGGCCCAGGCCGAGGCGGTGGCGATCACCGAGGGACCGCTCCTGGTGCTCGCCGGGGCCGGCACCGGCAAGACGCGGGTGCTGACCACGCGGCTTGCCCACATCCTGCGGAGCCGCCTGGCGTGGCCGAGCCAGATGCTGGCGGTGACGTTCACCAACAAGGCCGCGCGCGAGATGCGCGAGCGAGTCGGCGCACTGATCGGCGCCGCAGTCGAGGGGCTGTGGCTCGGGACGTTCCATTCCAACGCCGTCCGCATCCTGCGCCGCCACGCCGACCTCGTCGGCCTCAAGTCGGATTTCAGCATCCTCGACGTCGATGACCAGCTCCGCGTGATGAAGCAGGTGATCGAGGACGCCAACATCGACGAGAAGCGCTGGCCGGCACGCGCGCTAGCGACCCTCATCGATCGCTGGAAGGACAAGGGCCTGCGGCCCGACATGCTCGATCGCGATGAGGCGGCGGGCTTCGCCCAGGGGCGAGGCGGCGCGCTCTACGCGGCCTACCAGGAGCGGCTCCGCACCCTCAACGCCACCGACTTCGGTGACCTCCTCCTCCACACGCTCACCCTGTTCACGAGCCGCACCGATGTCCTCGCCGAGTACCAGGAGCGCTTCCGCTACATCCTGGTGGATGAGTACCAGGACACCAACGTCGCACAGTACCTGTGGCTCCGGCTGCTGGCGCAGCGGCATCGCAACCTGTGCTGCGTCGGCGATGACGATCAGTCAATCTACGGCTGGCGCGGCGCCGAGGTCGGCAACATCTTGCGCTTCGAGCAGGATTTTCCCGGCGCCCGGGTCGTGCGGCTCGAACGCAACTACCGCTCGACGCCGCACATCCTGGGCTCGGCATCGAAGCTGATCGCACACAACCAGGGGCGGCTCGGCAAGACGCTGTGGACGGACGATGCCGACCCCGGCGAGAAGATCGTGATCCGCGGCGTGTGGGACGGCGACGAGGAGGCGCGCCTCGTAGGCGAAGACATCGAGGCGCTGCAGCGCGCCGGGCACCGTCTCAATGCGATCGCGATTCTGGTGCGCGCGAGCTTCCAGACCCGCGAGTTCGAGGATCGGTTCCTCACCATCGGCATCCCCTACCGCATCGTCGGCGGCCTCGGCTTCTACGCCCGGCGCGAGATCCGCGACATCATCGCCTATCTCCGGGTGATCCACCAGCCCGACGACGACTTGGCGTTCGAGCGCATCATCAACGTACCGAAGCGGGGCATCGGTGAGGCGACACTGCAGGCGATGCACCAGCTCGCCCGGCACGAGCGGCGCTCGCTCTATCGCGTCGCCGGCACGCTGCTCGCCACCGATGAGCTGCGGCCACAGGTCCGCCGTGTGCTCGGCGAGCTGCAGGCGAGCTTCGAACGCTGGCGAGCGGCCGCGGCGCAGACGGCGCTACCGGTGCTCATTGCCACCGTGCTCGCGGAGTCGGGCTACGCCGAAATGTGGCAGCTTGCGCGCACGGTGGACGCACCGGGCCGGCTCGAGAACCTGAAGGAACTGCTCAGCGCGACCGAGACCTTCGAGACCCTCACCGCCTTCCTCGATCACGTCAGCCTGGTGATGGACAACGATGCCCAGGCGGGCGGCGATGCCGTCAATCTGCTGACTCTTCACAGCGCCAAGGGGCTCGAGTTCGACACGGTATTCCTGCCCGGCTGGGAGGAGGGGCTGTTTCCCAACCAGCGCACCCTCGATGAGGGCGGGCTCGCGGCGCTCGAAGAGGAGCGGCGACTCGCGTACGTCGGCCTGACGCGGGCGCGCCAACGGGTGCGGATCTCGTACGCCGCAAACCGCCGCGTCTACGCCACCTGGCAAGCGGCCTTGCCCTCGCGCTTCATCGCCGAGCTCCCGCCCGAACACGCCGAGCACGCCGCCGAGCACGGCATGTACGGGCGCACCGTGCGCGGCCTCGAGGATGGCGCGGCGGCCACGCCTAGCCCCGGGCCGAGCTCCTTCGGACGGCGGTTCGGCAACCGCATCGCCTCGGGCGGCGCTGTCGCCGGCGGCGAGCGGCTCTCAGGCGAGATCGACCTCACGCCGGCGGGCGAATTCCGCACCGGCATGCGCGTGTTTCATCAGAAGTTCGGCTACGGCGCGGTGCTGGCCGTCGAGGGCAATCGGCTGGACATCGCGTTCGAGAAGGCCGGCCGGAAGAAGGTGGTCGACTCGTTTGTCGCCCCGGTCTGAGCCCGACTCACGCCTGTGGCGGCTTGCCGCGCGCGCGCCCGCGGCGGTGGTGGGCGCGCTCGAGCAGGCGATCCCGGAAGCGCTCGCCGTCTCGGCGTTCGCCGTCAGTGAGACCGCGGATCTGTGGGAGATCGAGTGGCTGCTCGCGGCGCCGGATGCGACGGCGCTCCGGCGCCATCTGGCCCACGTCGCGGGGCTCGCGGAGCCGGCGCGGCTGGAGCTGGCACTTGCCATCGTGCCATCCGACACCGATTGGGTGCGGCGCGGTCTGTCCGAACAGCCGGCAGTGCGGGTCGGGCGGTTCCGCATCCACGGCGCGCATCTGCCGCGGCTTGTCGGCGGACTCGACCTGACAATCGATGCTGGATTGGGGTTCGGCACTGGCGCGCACGCGAGCACGCGCGGCTGCCTCGTGGCGATCGAGCGGCTGGCGCAGACCAAGCGCATCCGGGCCGCTGTGGACATCGGCACCGGCAGCGGCGTGCTGGCGCTGGCAGCCGCACGTCTCCTCAGGATTCCGGTGCTCGCCACGGACAACGACCGCCACGCGGTGACGACGGCCGCGGCGAACGTCCGGCGCCATCGCCTGACGGCGCAGGTTCGCGTGGTCGCGGCCGAGGGCTTTTGCCACCGCGCTATCCGTCGTGGCGCGCCCTACGACCTGGCGACGATGAACCTCCTCGCTCGACCGCTCGTGGCGCTCGCCCCGGCATGTGCACGTCATCTGCGGCGTGGCGGGTGGGCCGTGCTCTCAGGAATCGTGGAGCGGCAGGCGGGGGGGGTCGTCGCCGCCTACCGCTCCCACGGCTTCACCGTGGACCGCGTCCACAGATCGGGCGAGTGGCGTACGCTCGTGATGGTCAGGCGCCGCAGCCGCACGGGCGCGCCACCCGCTGGGCAAGCGCCCGGCGCGGCAGGTGGCCGTTGAACGCCGCCAGTGCCAGCCGGTGATCCAGCCCGATGTCGGCCAGCACGCGCCGGTCGACGTACGCGAACTGCTGGCGCGCCAGGCTCCGAGACCAGGCCTCTCGCCACAGACGCAGCGGCGCCGACAGCAGGGCCGCGACCAACTCTAGGCCGCGCGGCCGACCATCTTGTCGAGCGCAGGGAGCGGAAGCGACGGCGGGGGAGAACATGGTTCCTCTCAATCGAGTAGACAGTGCGCGTGAGCGCTTGGCTAACCATCTTTGTTCACCGCATCGCCACCGCAAGGCCGCTAACTAACTCGTGAACGCCTGCGAGGCTCGTCGGGACGCGCTTCCTACGCCGCGTGTGACGGTCGTACCTGCGCGCGGTTCTCGTTCGCGGGCTGAGCAGGCCCGCCGTGCGCCACGGCCGTGATGTCCTCACGCGCGATGCCGATGTCGGCAAGCTGACGGTCGGAGAGCCGCATCAGCTCCTCGTAGTTGCGCCGCACCCGGCGCCGCTCGGCAAGCGCACGCGTCAACTGCCGCCACCCGTTCCGGAGGGCCGCCCCAAGGGTGCCGAGGCCGACGTTACCGAATGGCCGACGAAGCGCCATGTCGTAGGGCTCGGGATTGCGCAGCAGGTTTCGCTCTGCAGGCGTAGACATGTCGTGATCTCCTCTATAAGCGGCCTCAAGGGGCCGGCGCCATGTCACCGCGGTGGTGACATCCTGCGTGTGAGATTGGTTGACCGAAATCCCGATTCAATGCCGCAAAGGCTTGATCCCTATGCCGAATCTGGGGACCAGACCCAGCATGGTTGCATGCCTCGCGGTGGCCTTTCCGCGGCTGAGAGCCCATAATGCTGCTCATGTCTGGGATCGCGCGTGCGACCGAGGACCTCGAGGCGCGCATCGCCGCCGTCGCCGCCGCGCCTGCGCCGATCGTCGTGAACGACGCCTACGCGGCCCTGCTGCGCACACTCGACGGCGACCTTGGCCCCGCCGCCACCCTTGAGCGCATCGCGGCGAGGGCACGCTCGTATCGCGACACTCTGGTGGCGCGCCACGAGGTGCCGGCGCGGCTGGCCCGACTGCGCGCGGAGTTGGCACGGCGCGGCCTCGCCGGCTTTGTGATCCCGCGCGGCGACGAGCACCAGGGCGAGTACGTCCCGCCCCGCGCCCAGCGGCTGACGTGGTTAACGGGCTTTACCGGCTCGGCCGGCCTCGCCATCGTGCTTGCCGACCATGCGGCGCTGTTCGTCGATGGCCGCTACACGCTGCAAGTGCGCGACGAGGTGGATGGCACGTTGTTCGCGTTCCTGCACATCACCGAGAGCCCGCCCGCGACCTGGCTCGCCAAGTGCCTACCGGCCGGCGGCGTGCTGGGTTACGACCCGTGGCTGCACGGCGAGGCAGAGGTCAGACGCCTTGCCGAGGCTTGCGCCAGGGCGGGCGGTCGCCTGGCGGCGCAGGCCGATAACCCGATCGATGCGATTTGGCCCGATCAGCCGCCGCCACCCTTGGCCCCGATCGTGCCGCACCCGCTTGCCTTTGCCGGCGAGAGCACCGCGGACAAGCGCCGACGCCTCGGCGAGGCGCTCACGGCCGACGCGCTCGACGCGGCGATTCTGACGGCGCCCGACTCGATCGCCTGGCTTCTCAACGTGCGCGGCGCCGACGTCGAGAACACGCCGCTGCCGCTCTCGTTCGCGGTGCTGCGGAGCGACGGGCAGGTCGACTGGTTCGTCGATGCGCGCAAGCTCGCGGCCGGGGTGCCGGCCCATCTCGGCAACGGTGTGAGCATCCAGGAGCCGGGCGCGCTGTCCGAGGCGCTGGCGGCGCTCGGCCGCGCCAAGCGCCGCGTCCGGGTCGATCCGGGGAGCGCGATCGCGATTCTCGACCGGCTCGGCGCGGCGGGCGCCGAGGCGGTGCGGGGCGAGGATCCCTGTGCCGCGCCCAAGGCGATCAAGAACGCGACCGAGATCGCCGGGCTCAGGGCCGCCCATCGGCGCGATGGCGCGGCGCTGACGCGCTTTCTGGCGTGGCTCGCGGCCGAGGCGCCGCAGGGGACGCTGGATGAGCTGACCGCGGTGGCCAAGCTCGCCGACCTCAGGCGCGGCGGCGAGCACTTCCGCGGGTTCAGTTTCGACACGATCTCGGCGGCTGGCGCGAACGGCGCGATCGTGCACTACCGCGCCGAGCCCGCAACCAACCGCCGCCTCGAGGCGGGTCAGCTCTATCTCGTCGACTCGGGCGCGCAGTACCTCGATGGCACCACCGATGTCACGCGCACCGTCGCGATCGGCACGCCAAGCGCCGAGCAATGCGATCGCTTCACGCGCGTGCTCAAGGGTCATATCGCGCTGGCGACCTGCCGGTTCCCCGTCGGCACCTCTGGCTCCCAGCTCGACGTGCTGGCGCGTACCGCCTTGTGGCAAGCCGGGCTCGACTACGACCACGGCACCGGCCACGGGGTGGGCAGCTACCTCTGCGTCCACGAGGGGCCGCATCGCATCTCGAAGATCCCCAACACCGTCGCGCTGAAACCCGGCATGGTGGTGTCGAACGAGCCTGGCTACTACAAGACGGGCGCCTTCGGCATTCGCATCGAGAACCTGGTTCTGGTCACCGCCGCCGAGGTGGTCGGTGGCAGCGAACGCGAATTCCTCGCCTTTGAGACACTGACCCTGGCGCCGATCGACCGCCACTTGGTCGATGCGGCACTGCTGACGGGGGCGGAGACGGCGTGGCTCGATGCCTACCACGCCCGCGTTCGGGCGGCGCTCACCCCGCTGCTCGATGCGGGCGCGGCGAGATGGCTGGCGGCGGCGACGGCGCGCCTCGGCGGCTGATCGGGGTGCCCGGAGAGATGGTTTCGGCGCACGGAGGGCGACATGGCGCGACGGCCGATTGATGCGGACAAGATGCTCGATCGGGCGCTCGCGCTGGTTGCCGAGCGCGGCTGGACTGCGACGAGCCTGAGCGCCATGGCCACCGCGGCCAAGGTGCCGCTGGCGGCGTTTTGCGAGCACTACCCGGCCAAGGGAAGCGTCCTTCAGGCGCTGTCGCGCCGGGCGGATCGGGCGATGCTGGCAGGGGCCCAGGAGCGCGCGCCCGATGAGCCGGCGCGCGATCGCCTGTTCGATACGCTGATGCGCCGCTTCGAAGCACTCAACCCGCACAAGGCCGCCGTGCGCGCGATAGTGCGCGACCTGGCGCGCGAGCCGGTGCGGCTCGCCTGCCGCGGCCCGCGCCTCTGTCGCGCCATGGCGCTGGCGCTCGAAGCTGCCGACATCGGCACCTCGGGCCCGCGCGGCGTGGCGCGCATCAAGGGCCTCGCCCTGGTCTACCTCGACACGCTGCGGGTATGGCTCGGCGATGACACCGGCGGCATGGAAAAGACGATGGCGGCGCTCGACCGGCGCCTGCGCCAGGCGGAAAGCCTGGAGCGCTCGCTCGCGCGCTGGCCGGCGCGCTGGCGCGCCGCGGCCGAGGCGGAGCCGCCGCCCGAGGTCGGCTGAGGGTGGCGCCGATCACGATCGCCGATTTCCAGCGGGTCGACATCAGGCTGGGTACGATCGTGGCGGCCGAGCCCTTCCCCGAGGCGCGCCGCCCGGCCTATCGCCTGCGCATCGACCTCGGTCCCGAGCTCGGCATCAAGCAGTCTTCCGCCCGGGTTACCGAGCTTTACGCGATCGAGGCGCTGATCGGCCGGCAGGTGGCGGCGGTGGTTAATCTGCCGCCGTTACGCGTCGGTTCGTTCGTGTCCGAGGTGCTTGTACTGGGCTTTCCGAGCGCGACCGGCGCGGTCAGCCTGGTCACCGTTGAACCACCCGCGCCAAACGGCGGCCGCCTCTACTGAGCCGCCCCGAGGCGCTAGAGGGGCAGGCGCAGCTCGGCGCGCAAGCCGCCAAGCGGCGAGGTGCCGAGCACGATGTCGCCGCCGTGGCCGCGCACGATGTCGCGCGCAATGGTGAGGCCGAGGCCCACCCCGCCGTGCTCCGGGGTGCGCGCCTTGTCGAGTCGGTGGAAGGGTCGGAACACCGACTCGCGCTCTGCCTCCGGTATTCCCGGACCGTCGTCATCGATGGCAATGGCGACGGCATCGCCGCGCCGCTCGGCCGTGATCCGGATCTCGTGTGCGGCGCGGTAGGCGTTCTCGAGCAGATTGGTCAGGCAACGCCGGAACGCGGTCGGCTTCAGCGGCAGGCGGAGGCCGCGCTCGGCAGCCAGAGTAACGCGCGTCCCCTGCCGCCGGGCATCGCTCACGATCCCCTCCAGAAGCTCGGGTAGATCGGTCGGCACCGGCTCCTCGCCGCCGTCGCCGCGCACGAAGCTGAGATAGGCGTTGATCATCGACTCCATCTCGGCCACGTCGGTGCCCAGGCTCGCCGTGCCCTCGTCCTGTGCCGACATCGCCAGCTGGAGCTTCATGCGCGTCAACGGCGCCCGCAGGTCGTGCGACACGCCGGCGAGCATCTCCGTGCGCTGCGCGATCTGGCGTTGGATGCGCTCGCGCATGGCGAGGAAGGCCTCGCTCGCGCGCCGCACCTCCGAGGCGCCGGCCGGCTTCAGTGGTCCGGGATCGCGCCCCTTGCCGATAGCGTCAGCCGCCACCGCGAGCGCACGGATCGGCCGCATCTGATTGCGCAGGAACAGGAGCGCGATGCCCGCGGCAACGAGGGCAGAACCGATCAGCCAGCCGACGAACAGGAGCGTCGTGCTCGAGGCGATGCGCTTGCGCGGCGTCAACACCCGCAGGACGCCATCGGCGCGTAGCACGAGAACCTCGACATTCTCGCCATGGCTCGAGGCGTCGACGCGAAACGGCAGGGCAAGGCGTTCGGCCAGGGCCGCGCGCAGCGTGCGCTCGAGCGAGCGGTCGGCGGGCCCCGCCATTTCCGGCGGCAATGCTCGGCCGGGGACCAGGGTGACGTCGAGGTTTAGATTGCGCCGCGCCTCGTCGAGCAGCGTGGCGCGACGGCTCGGTTCGGGATAATCCGACAGGGTGGCGTTGACGAACGCGATATCGCCGGCGAGGCCCAGCGCCAGGCGGCGGCCCACCCGCTCCCAATGGCTCTCGAAGAAGAAGAGTGTCGCCACCAGCTCGACGATGGCGAGGGGCAGCACCACGATCAGGATCGTGCGGCCGAACAGGCTGCGCGGCAGCAGGCGCTTCAGCACCGCACTCATCCGGCGCGCAGGACGTAGCCCGCGCCCCACACCGTCTGGAGGTAGCGCGGCGTGCGCGGGTCGGGCTCGATCTTGCGTCGCAGGCGGTTGATCTGAACATCGATGCTGCGCGTGCTCACACCGCCAGTCTGCTCGCTCAGCGCCTCGCGCGACAGGACGACGCCCGGCTGCCGCGCGAACACGCCGAGGAGCTGGCTCTCGGCCGAGGTCAGGTGAAGGACTGCGTTCCCCGAACGCAGGATGCCATGCCGCAGATCGAACTCGAGCGCGCCCAGGCGGACCGGCGTGACGTCGGCGGCTGAGGTCGAGCGCCGCAGGATGTTGCCGATGCGCAGGAGCAGCTCGCGCGGCTCGAACGGCTTGACCAGGTAGTCGTCCGCGCCCCGCTCGAGCCCGGCGATGCGTTGCTCGGGCTCATCCAGGGCGGTGAGCATGAGGATTGGGACGCCGCTCGTGCGGCGGAGCGCCTCCGTCAGGGCCATCCCGTCCTCGCCCGGCAGCATGATATCGACGATGAGGAGATCGAAGGCGATTCCGGTGATCTGTCCCCGCGCCTCGGCGGCGTCGCGCGCGGTCGAGATGCGATAGCCGTGCTCGCTCAGGAACTTTCGCAGGAGCTCGCGCAATCGCGCGTCGTCATCGATGACCAGAATATGCGCCGCCACGGGGGCCCGTCAGGGGCGACCGATCAGCCGCAGGATCGCCGCCCGGTTCTCGTCATCGATCAGGCCGGTGAGAACGCGGCGATAGCCCTCGACCGCTTCGGCGCCTGCCTCGCGGAAGGCGCGCGCTACACGCGCCTGCTGCGGCGCCGACAGGCGACGCTCGAGCTCCCGTCCCTTCTCGGTCAGCGCAAGCATGCGCCGCCGCCGATCGTTCGCGTCGGGGCGCTGGCTGATGTAGCCGCCGGCGATCAGCTGATTCAAGACCCGCGACAGACTCTGCTTGGTGATGCGCAGAATGCCGAGCAGGTCGGCCACGCTGATACCGGGGTGGCGGCCGACGAAGTGGATGACGCGATGGTGGGCGCGCCCGAAACGGCAGGAGCGCAAGATGGCGTCCAGATCGCTGGTGAAGTCGCGGTAGGCGAAGAACAAGAGCTCGATCACTTGGCGCAGCTCCTCCTCGCGCAGATAAAGCCGGCCCACCGCGGACTTTGTGTCAGCCATGTTGACTTATCTTGCTCACAATGTAAGGTGATGCAACGGAATAATTCACTGCCGCGACGGGACCATACATGGCGCTCATACCCTTCCACGACCGCGACGGTGTCATCTGGTTCAACGGCGCGATGGTGCCGTGGCGCGAGGCCAAGGTCCATGTCCTGACCCACGGTCTGCATTACGCGAGTTGCGTGTTCGAGGGCGAGCGCGCCTATGGCGGTCGTATCTTCAAGATGACCGAGCATAGCGAGAGGCTGGAGCGTTCGGCCTCGATCCTCGGCTTCAAGCTGCCTTACTCGGTGGCCGAGATCGATGCTGCGAAGTCCGAGACGATTGCGGCGATGGGCATCAAGGACGGCTACGTCCGCGCACTGGCGTGGCGCGGCAGCGAGATGATGGGCGTCTCCGCGCAGTCCTCGCGCATCAACGTGGCCGTCGCGGCATGGCAGTGGCCCTCCTATTTCGGCCCGGAGGCGCGGATCAAGGGCATCCGGCTCAAGACAGCCCCCTGGCGGCGCCCCGCGCCCGACACGGCGCCGGTCAAGGCCAAGGCGGCCGGGCTCTACATGATCTGCACGCTCAGCAAGCATGCGGTCGAGAACGAGGGCTATCAAGACGCGCTGATGCTGGATTGGCAGGGCCGCATCGCCGAGGCAACCGGCGCCAACGTGTTCCTGGCGATGGATGGCGCGCTGCACACGCCGATCGCCGACTGCTTTCTCGACGGCATCACCCGGCGCACCGTGATCGGGCTGGCGCGCCAGCGCGGCGTCGAGGTGATCGAGCGGCGCGTCATGCCCGAGGAGCTGGCGCGGGCCGATGAAGTCTTCCTCACCGGGACGGCGGCCGAGGTGACGCCGGTGGGCGAGATCGATCGATTCAACTACCAGGTCGGTCCAGTGACCCGCAATCTCCTCGCCGACTACGAGGCGTTGGTCCGCACCTAGTCGCACGGGCGCTACGCGATGCTGCCGCTGGCCGGCGTACGGGTACTCGCCTTCGAGCATTTCGGCGCCGGGCCCTTCGCTACGCTCTACTTGGCCGACCTCGGCGCCGAGGTCATCAAGGTCGAGGCACCGGGGCAGGGCGATCAGTCCCGCCGGGTCGGGCCCTATCTCCTCGGCGAGGACTCGAGCCTGTTCTTCGAGACCTTTAGCCGCAACAAGCGGAGCCTAACGCTCGACATCAAGGCCGCCGACGGACGCGCCGTGCTGCACAAGCTCGTTGCGACGGCCGACGGCATCCTCGACAACCTCCGCGGCGATCAGCCGGCCAGGCTCGGCCTCACCTACGCCGATCTCAGGGCGCACAACCCGCGGCTGGTGTGCGCGCACATCTCGGCCTATGGCCGGACGGGCGCACGGGCTGGCTGGCCCGGATACGACTACCTGATGCAGGCCGAGGCCGGGTTCATGACCCTGACCGGCGAGCCGGGTCAGCCGCCGGCCAAGTTCGGCCTCTCGATGGTGGATTATGTCACCGGCATGACCGCGGCGGTGGCGCTCCTGAGCGGCATCGTCGCGGCTCGCGCCCGGGGCGAGGGCTGCGATGTCGATGCCAGCCTGTTCGATACCGCGCTCCACCAGCTCAGCTATCCTGCGACGTGGTATCTCAACGAGGGCCTGGTGACCGGACAGATCGCCCGCTCGTCCCATCCGTCGCTGGTACCGAGCCAGCTCTTCACGACGGCGGACGGCTGGATCATGGCCATGGCGATGACTCAGCGCTTCTGGGAGCTGCTGGTCGGGACGCTCGGGCGCCGCGATCTCGTCGACGACCCGAGCTTCGCGGACTTCGCCGGGCGCCTGCGCAACCGCGAGCGCCTGACCGAGATCCTCGATGCGGCGTTCCGCATGCGGACTACGGCGGACTGGGTGGCGGCGCTGGCCGGGCAGGTTCCGGTCGCGCCCGTCTACGACCTCGCCGCGGCGCTCGACAGCGGCTTCGTCAGCGAACGGCGCATGATCGAGGAGCACGCGCACCGCCTGCGTGAGCGTCTGCGCCTTGTCGCCAACCCGATTCTGATCGATGGCGAGCGCCTGCCCGGCAAGCCGGCCCCGGCACTCGGCGCCGATACCGACGCCATCCTCGGCGACCTCGGATTGTCGCCCGAGGCCATCGCGACGCTGCGCCGCCGCGGAGCCATCTGAGCGCGAGCCGGCCGTGAAGCTCGCCGGCTTCTGCGTCCTCGACTTGACGCAATTCCTTCCCGGCCCGCACCTCACGATGATGATGGCCGATCACGGGGCCGAGGTGATCAAGGTCGAGCATCCCGTCGGCGGCGAGCCGACCCGCCGCATCGGCCCCGAGCAGGAAGGTTTTGGCGCCTACTTCCGCAACACTGCGCGGGGCAAGCGCAGCGTCGCGCTCGACCTCAAGGCGGCGGCGGGACGCACCGCGCTCCTCCGGCTCGCCGCCCGCTCCGATGTCCTGGTCGAGTCGTTCCGGCCCGGGGTGATGGCGCGGCTCGGTCTCGACTACGCCGCAGTGGCCGCACACAACCGGCGCCTCGTCTACTGCTCGATCAGCGCGTTCGGCCAGACCGGACCGCTCCGCGAGCACGCCGCGCACGATCTGGTGATTGCCGCGCTGGCGGGCGTCGCCGCGCTCAACCGCGCGACAGGCGAGACGCCAGCCATTGCGCCGATCCCCGCCGCCGACATGGCGGCCTCACTGATGGCGTTGGCGGCGATCGTCATGGCGCTCCTGCGGCGCGAGCGAACCGGCGCAGGCGAGCACATCGACATCGGCATGTACGACGCGCTGATGGCATGGCAGCCGCACCTCGTCGGCCCGCTGTTCGCTGAGGGGCGTGTGCCAGAAGTCGGGCGCGAGCGGATGCTGGGCGGGGCAGCGCTGTTCCGCATCTATGGGACAGCGGACGGGCGCCATCTCGCGCTCGGCGGTAGTGAGCCGAAGTTCGCGCGCGCCCTGCTCGCAGCGCTCGACCGGGCCGATCTGATTGCGGTGGCGGAGCAGCCGGCGGGACCCGAGCAGGCCCCGCTGGTCGCGTTCCTGAGCGCGACCTTTGCCGCCCGGCCGCTAGCCCATTGGATCGCCTGGTTCGCCGACAAGGACGTCCCATTCGCGCCCCTCCTCGACCTCCGCGAGGCCTGGGACCACCCGCAGGTGCTGGCGCGCCGGCTGCGGCTGACCGACGCCCGGGGCGTCCAGCACATCGGCCTGCCCCTCAAGTTCGCCGCCGAGCCGGGCGCGCCGAACTTCCACCTGCCGCACCACGGCGCGGATACGGTGGCGGTGCTGCGCGAGGCTGGCTACCGCGATGACGAGATCGCGGCGCTGGGCGAGGCGGGCGTGATCGGCGGCCCGGGCAGTGCGTGATTGCGGTATCGTGGCCGAGGACGCCGGCTGACGGAGGACGCGATGGGCGAGCGGGTGTACATCACCGAGGTGGGCTTGCGCGATGGCTTGCAGATGCTGCCCCAGTTTGTCGCTACCGCCGACAAACTCGAGCTTTGTCGGGCGCTGATCGCCACCGGTGTCCAATCGATCGAGGCGACGAGCTTCGTGTCGCCGAAGGCGGTGCCGCAGATGGCGGATGCGGCCGAGCTGTTCGCGGCGCTGCCCGCCGCGCCGGAGGTGACCTACTCCGTGCTGGTGCCGAACGAGAAGGGCTATGAGCGAGCGCTCGCCGCGGGAGCGCGCGACATCGCGCTCGTGCTCGCCGCGACCGATACCTTCAACCGCAAGAACATCAACATGTCGCTCGAGGCCGCAACGGCGGTTTGCGAGACCGTGATCGCCCGTGGCCGCGGCGCCGGTATCCGTTCGCGCGCATATATCTCGGCCGCGTTCGCCTGCCCGTTCGAGGGCGCAACGCCGATGGAGCGGGTCGTGGCGCTGGTCGGCCGGATGTTCGATGCCGGCGCCGAGGAGGTCGCCATCGCGGACACGATCGGCGCCGGCGATCCGGCACACTGCCAGCGGCTGTTTCGCGTCCTCGTGTCCAGCTGGGGGGCCGAACGGCTCGCGGCCCATTTCCACGACACCCGGGCCATGGGCCTGGTTCTCGCTTGGGCTGCCCTGTCCGAGGGGGTGCGGCGATTCGACAGCGTGATCGGCGGTCTCGGGGGCTGTCCGTTCGCGCCTGGCGCGGCGGGGAACCTGGCCACAGAGGACCTGGTACAGATGCTCGAGCAGTCGGGCTTCGATACCGGCATTGACGTGTGGGGCTTGCGGCGCACAGTGCGGGTCGCCGAGCGCATCCTCGGCCAGGAGATCGGCGGGCGGGTCACCAAATGGCTCGCGGCCGAGGAACGCAGGCGCGCCACCGCCGCGGCCTAGCTCGGCTGCCGGATTGCCGCTGGTCTACCGGAGGCGCCGGGCGTCGTTCAGCGCGATGGGCGCTCGATCAGCTCGATCTTGTAGCCGTCGGGATCCTCGATGAACGCGATGACCGTGGTGCCGTGCTTCATGGGGCCGGGCGGGCGCGGTATCGACACCCCCTCGGCCTTGAGCCGATCGCACGTCCCATGGATGTCCGGGACCCCGATCGCCAGGTGCCCGAAGCCGGTGCCGAGGTCATAGGGCTCGGCGCGGTCCCAGTTGTGGGTCAGCTCGACGACCGCTCCCGCGGCCTCATCGCCGTAGCCGACGAAGGCGTTGGTGAAGCGGCCAGCGGGATAGTCCTGCCTGCGCAGGAGCGTCATGCCGAGGAGCCGCTGATAGAAGTCGAGCGAGCGATCGAGGTCACGCACCCGGATCATCGTGTGCAACAGACGATGGCCGCCCTTCGCCGCGCTCATGGATCTCCTCCGGCGCCGGGACGGCACGCGCCGAACCCGCACTCACGGTAGGGTGGCCAGGGGCGGACGCACTGTCAACCACGACGCCGTCCATGGTCGCCGCGACCGGGCCGCCGAGTATCTCGTCGATCAGCTTGCGACGGATGGCGCGTGCGAAGTCGCCGTAGTCGCGTGCGGTGAGCAGGAACGACGCCGGCCCACCGATGACGTTCTCGCGATAGTAGGCGGCCAGGTCGGGGTCGTCGCTGAGGATCGCCAGACCATTGATCGTCACGCCACGCGCAATCACAGCATCGCGCACCAGCGGCGGCGTGCCGCCGTGATTGTCGGCCCCATCGCCCGATACATCGATGATTCGGCGCGCCGCGTCGAGACCGGCCCGGTCGAACTGCTCGGCGCAGAAGTCGAGCATCGCCCCGACCGCCGTGTAGCCGCCGAACAGGCGCTGCACGCGGCCGATTCGTTCCGCCTGGCTCTGGGCGCCCGACCATTGCACCACCAGGACGGCCACGCCCTCGCCCACCGCTTCGATTGCCGCGACGACCTCGGGGTCGCGGAAGGCCGCCGCGAGACCCTGAATCTGAAGCGCATACTCGCGGCCATCGACGCTGCCCGAGGCATCGACGGCAAGCACGAGGGCAAGACCCACCGGCGCCTCCGCGCGCGCGGTAACGGCGGGCGCGGCGCTCAACAGTACCGCCGTTGCGGCGGCGGCCACCAGCGGGCACCGCCGTCTGGGGCGCGGGCAGGGCATGGCATGAGCTTACGCCGGCGCTCAGCGGCGGTCACGGTATGGGCCCACCCGCGCCACGCCGGGCGAGGGCGAAAGCGCCTCACACGGCCTCAAAACCTTGTGATCTCACATCGCCGTGAGGTACGCCCGGGTCAATGCGCGATAGCCGCCAGCTATCGCTGGCGCCTACGAGGTCCAGTCATGGCGTTTGGTCAGCCGGACGAAGTGCTGCACCGGCGGCGAAAAGCGTCTGCCCGCCATGGTCACCAGCCCGACCTCCCTCACCACCTCGGGTTCGACCACGACCCGGGTTGGGAGCCCGGGGTAGAGCACCATTTACTCGGGCATGAAGGCGCAGCCCATCCCGGCCATGACCATGCTCTGAATCCAATCCTCACGCTCGCTTCGGTAGCAGATGCGCAGATGAGATCCGTTCGTTTCCAGAAGATCCGCAAGATAATCAGAATACTCACAGTTCATGCGTTTGAGGTAGAGCTCGTCGTTGACGTCGCGGATCTTCACGACTGGCATCGACTCGAAGCGATGCCTGGGCGGGAAGGCGATGACATAGCGCTCCCTGTAGACGAGCGTGAAATCGAGGCGATCGGGCAGCGGCTCGGGCGTCGCCAGCACGGCGACCTCAAGGTCGCCCGCGATCATGCGTTCGAGCAGGTTCTCGAGTGTGTCCTCGCTCAGCGACAGCGTCAGGGTGGGCACCTCGCGCCGCAGCTCCTTGACCAGCCCGATCAACCGGGCCGGACCGACCGTGCACATGAGACCGAGCGCCAGCGGCGCCAGTTCGAGGTTTTGCAGGCCCTGGGCCTCGGCCCGGGCCAGCTTGCTCGCCTCGAGAAAGCGCTGCAGATGGGGCTGCATCATCCGGCCGAGGTCGGTGGCGTGGGTCTGGTTGCGCTCGCGGCGGAACAAGAGCCCGCCGAGCTCGTCCTCGAGCTTCTTGATCGCACGCGTCAGCGCGGGTTGAGAAACGTGGCACTCCTCGGCGACGCGGGTGAAGTTGAGGTGCCGCGACACCGCGAGAAAGTAGCGGACCTGGTGCATTTCCATCGCGTCGCCTCGATGCCGTCCCCTGCCGGTGCGCGGTCCCGGCCGCCGACTCCTATCATAGCTCGCGGCTATCGAATCCAGAGACCACAAGCATTTTACGCTGGTGCCGCCAGCGCGTACGTTCCCATCGTCAACACGGTGATCGACCACGGGCTTCACGCATACGTGACATCTGCCAGAGGGCACCGCCACCTAACGTACCGCGCGAAGCTCGGCGAACGCCGAGTGATCTGAACCAACCGACAGGAGACATGTCAATGTCGAGCAAGACGCTTTCCTACCTGGGTATTGCCGCCGCGTTCACCAGCGCCCTGGCGACGGCCTCGATCCTCACCGTGGCCAGCGCCAACGCCGCCGACGGCGTGAAGTGTTATGGCATCTCGAAGGCCGGCGAGAACGACTGCGCCAACGCGGCCGGCACGCACTCGTGCGCCGGCCAGAGCAAGGACACTTTCTCGGGCGCCGATTGGAAGGCCGTGGAGAGTGCGGACGCGTGCACGGCGATGGACGGCGCGACCGAGCCGTTCGAGGGCGCCAACCCGAAGAAGTCGTAGCCCAAGGCGGAATGCAGGAGTGCGGCGCCCCAGAAGGGCTGCGGCCCATGGTCCCTGCCCCCAGCCCAACCCCGATGGGGCGCCCAAGTCCCCCGGTCCCCGCGCGAGCGGGAATCGGGCTCCGACATCCGCACGTCCAGCGGCTCTTGGACGAGCGTCCTAAGGTCGCCTGGCTCGAAGCGCACTCCGAGAACTACCTCGCGGCCGGTGGCCCGCGCATCGTGGCCCTCGACGCGATCCGACGCGACTACCCCATCAGCTTTCATAGCGTCGGGCTGTCGCTCGGCTCGGCCGAGGGCGTCGACCCCGCGCACCTCGCGCGCCTCGCGATGCTCTACCGCCGCATCGAGCCGACGCAGATCTCCGACCACCTGTCGTGGAGTGTCAGCGGCGGCGTCTACCTCAACGATCTGCTGCCATTGCCCTACACCAGCGAAGCGCTGGACATCGTCTGCCGCAACGTCGCGCGCACACAGGACGTGCTGGGGCGCACCATCCTGGTCGAGAACCCCTCGGCCTACCTGAGTTACGCGGCCTCGCACATCCCGGAGGCCGAGTTCCTGGCCGCGGTGGCGCAGCGCACCGGCTGCGGCATTCTCCTCGACATCAACAACGTCTACGTCTCGACGCACAATCTCGACGGCGATGCGCTGCGCTATATGCGCTCGCTCAACCCTGAGAGCGTCGGCGAGATGCACCTCGCGGGGCACGCGGTCCAGCACATCGCGAACCACCAGGTGCTGATCGACGATCACGGCTCGGCCGTGGCCGCCGAGGTGTGGCACCTCTATGAGCAGGCGCTCGAGATCATCGGGCCCCGTCCCACCTTGATCGAGTGGGACACCCGAGTCCCGCCACTGCCGACACTGCTGGCCGAGGCGAGCCGGGCCGAGGCCAGGTTGAGCGAGTTTCGCCAGACACGGATCCACTGCTATGCTGAGTGACCTCCAGGCGGCGCTGCGCACCGGCCTCTTGGGCCGCGACGACGCCGAGGCACGTGCCGCGGTCGCGAACGGCGATGGTCTGGCGCCCGACGCCCGCATCGAGATCTACCGCAACAACGTCTTTCAATCGCTCGTCGGCGTACTCGCGGCGGCTTACCCGACGGTCGCCAACGTCCTCGGCGAGGCGGCGTTTCGCACGGTCGCGGCGGCGTTCATCAAGAGCCGGCCGCCGCGCCAGCCCCAGCTCTCCGCGTACGGTGGCGAGTTGCCCGAGTTTCTGGCTGCGCTGGGCGCGACGAGGCATCCGTACCTACCCGATCTGGCGCGCCTCGAGTGGGCGCGGAACGAGTGCTATTTCGCCGCCGACGCGGCGCCGCTCGATCTCGGCCTGCTCGGCGCCGTGCCGCCAGAGCGCACCCCGCTCTTGCGCCTCAGCCTGCACCCCGCGGTGCGCCTCCTCGGCTCGCGCCACGACCTCGTGGCGATCTGGCGCGAGCGGCTCGGAGGCGGCGGGCGCGCTCAGGATGCGGGCGGCGAAGGCGACCACTACATCCTCATCTCGCGGACCGGCCTCGAGGTCCAGATGACCGAGCTGAGCGCCGGGGCCTTTACTCTGGCGCTCGGTTTGAAGCTCGGCCTGACGCTCGGGCGGGCCGCACACGCCGCGACGTTGAGCGAGCCAGCCTTCGCCCTCGAAGCCTCGCTCGCGCGCCTCTTGTCCCATAGCACCTTCACCAGCTTCGTCCTCAGCGATCCGGCAGAGGAGGTACGCTCATGATCGACATGGCAGGACGAGCCCGCGTGGCCACACGTGATCCCATCAACCTCGTCCGCGGCGCGATCGCGGCGCTGGAAACCTGGGTCGCACCGCTCGTCGACCTAGCGGTCCGGTTGTGGATCGCGCGTGTCTTCTTCAACTCGGGCCTGGCCAAGATCGACGACTGGAACTCCACGATCTTCCTGTTCGAGCTCGAGTACCAGGTGCCGATCCTGCCGCCGGCCGCGGCCGCGACGCTGGCAACGATCATCGAACTCGGCATGCCCGTGCTCTTGATCCTCGGCCTGTTCGCGCGCCTGGCCGCGCTGCCGCTCCTCGGCATGGCGCTCGTCATCCAGTTCGTGCTCGGCGCCAGCAATCCGGCCTACGACCATGTCGAGCACTTCTACTGGATGCTGCTGCTGCTCATCATCATCGTCCGGGGCGCCGGAGCCTTGTCGCTCGATCGCCTGCTCGCGCGCCGGTTCCTGAAAACCGACTAGACCGCCTTAAGGAAGACCACCATGCGCCGCACCGCCAGCGCTTTCCAATCCACCGGCACTGGTACAACCAGAACGGGAATACCCACTCCGACACCGCCGCGATCGCTGCGTTCTCACCCCATCAGCGGCACGGTCCGGCTGATGGACTTCGTGTACGACCTGTTCGGTCTCGGCGACAGGACCGCCGGACCGATCCTCGACCTGTTCATCCACCTCTGGCTGGCCCAGACATTCTGGGTCTCGGGCATCATCAAGCTCTCGGACTGGGACAAGGCGCTCTACCTGGCTACCAACGAATACCCGGTCTCGTGGATGAACCCGGTGCTCGCCGCCGTACTCGGCGTCGCGATCGAGGTACTAGGACCGATCTTCCTCGTTCTCGGGCTCGGCACGCGGCTGGCAGCGCTGGCAATGCTGATCCTGACGCTGGTCATCCAGTACGCCTACATGGCGGTGCCGGAGCAGGAGTTCTGGGCCATCCTGTTCGGCTGGTACGTTGTGATGGGCGCCGGCACGTTTTCGCTCGACCGGCTGCTCGCCGTCTCCGGCACGGCGTTCCCCTTCGCCGATCGGATCGAGGCGCTCGGACGCGCGATCACCCGCTACGCCGGCCCGATCTACATGCTCTTCATCCGATTCTGGATCGCCCGGATCTTCTTCCTCTCCGGCCTGACCAAGATCGAGGATATCGACAAGACGATCATCCTGTTCGACTTCGAGTATTAGGTGCCCCTCCTGCCCGCCGACGTCGCCGCCTACCTCGCGACCGCGGTCGAACTCGGCACCCCGGTACTCCTGCTCGTGGGTCTAGCAGGCTGCTGAAAAACCCGCTCGCGGCGGGAGGTGGGTTGTGATTCTCTGCGCTGGCGAAGCGGGGAGGCGGGGATGCGTGGAAACGACGAACGGTCCGGAGCGCTGTTCTC
>Ga0194132_10004980_pt1 | contig 22092 bp, 18 predicted proteins | sample TA2KigOf80mmetaG_FD_148612 | JGI IMG/M metagenome (GOLD analysis project Ga0194132, IMG submission 148612) | Freshwater microbial communities from Lake Tanganyika, Tanzania - TA2015054 Kigoma Offshore 80m | ecosystem: Environmental > Aquatic > Freshwater > Lake | place: Tanzania: Lake... | reverse complement strand
CCAACGTTACCCGGAATCATCAGTGCCGCAGCATGAAGGAACTGATGCAGGAAGTCTACCACTGGCTCAGGAAGCGAGATCGCGTCCTGCAATATCGGTACTGCCAAAAAAAGGCTGCCTGAGACGGTACCTCCTGAAATCACGGAACGTCATTTAGCACGCAGCAGCAAGCCCTTGGCCCCTTGCAAGCGAGAAACGCGGTTATTTTACGCGTTGGCAGATTGAAACGGTACTGCTTATAATTCCCGCCACTTTCTTGTGGCCAGATGGGACTGAACGGGCCAAAATGGATGCTAGCATTGTCGCAACCTGGGTCGGCGTAGCTGTCTCGGGGATGGTCGCCTTGTTTCTTGTTCCGCTGGGCGTCTACTACGCGCGTTATCAATGGGACCGATGGCACTTGGCTGCTGGCCGCGGCGCTGGTGGCCGTAATCGGTTACGTCCTGTATTGGCTGACATCGCAGCGGGCCGATTTTGATCTGGCCGAAGCGGTGCAGATGATCGACGCCGGGACCAGTACCGCTATCGTTGTCGGCGGCTTGCTGTTTTTTGTGATCTCGATCGAGCGCCGCATGAAGCGCCGCCGGGCGCTGAACGCCATCGACGAACTCCGCTCGCTGGCCCACATCATCGATATGCACCAGTTGACCAAGGATCCGGAGCGGCTGCAGGCCCGGCACATTGTCACGTCTCATTCTCCGCAGCAGAAAATGACGGCGTTTGAACTGGAACGGTATCTGGATTATTGCAGCGAGATGCTGGCGCTGACCGGCAAAGTGGCCGCTATCTATGCCCAGGCGTTCGACGATGCCGTGGCCCTGGAGGCGGTCAACGACGTGGAAAACCTGACCACCAGCCTGGCCCGCAAGATCTGGCAGAAGATCATGGTGCTGCACACGTTTGCGACGCCGCGTGCGTAGTGCCGGGGGCCGTGGTCCGCGTTCATCCGTCGGCTGGCGGGGCGCTGCGTGAACTTCGTTTCAAGCCCGACTTCGAGCAACGACATCTTCACGCGCTGATCCCCTGTGTCAGCAGCATAAACGCCGTTTCCAGGTTGATTTCCTTTTCCTTCAGCAGCGTCAGCTTCTGGCCACCCTGGACGAGAATGCTGGCCAGTTCGCTATAGTCTTGCGTGTCGGTCACCAGCGTTACTTCGAGATGTTCCGGTTTCTCTTCGATCTTCTCCACGATCGGCGCCTGCTCCAGCAGTTTGGCGGCGGCACTGAGGGGGCCGGCTACGGAGATAAACAACACCGGCTGGCGGCGGAGCCGGCGCATCATTTCGGCCACGTCCTCGTTGACGATCAATTCGCCCTTTTCAATAATGCCGATCTTATTGCACATGTCCGCCAGCTCGGGGAGGATGTGGCTGGAGATCATGATCGTCTTGCCCATCTCGCGCAGCCGCTTGATCAATTCCCGCATCTTGATCCGCTGCCGCGGGTCCAGTCCGCTGGCCGGCTCGTCCAGGAGCAGCACCTGGGGGTCGTGGAGCATGACCCGGGCCAGACCCAGGCGCTGGGTCTGGCCGCGCGACAGCGTGTTGGCCATTTCATGGCGCTTGAACTCCAGATCGACCAGGTCGAGTACGCGGTCGCACACTTCCTGCCGCGCCCGGCCGTTGATGCGATAGCAGGCAGCGAAGAATTCCAGGTACTCAATCACCTGCATGTCGTCGTACACGCCGAAGAAGTCCGGCATGTAGCCGACCATGCGGCGGATTTCCCGAGGGTGCGTGTAGATCGAATGGCCGCAGACGTAGGCTTCTCCCCAGGTGGGATCCAAGAGCGTGGAGAGCATCCGCATCGTGGTCGTCTTGCCGGCCCCGTTGGGGCCGATAAACCCAAACACGTCGCCGGCGCTGAGCTTCAGACCAAGCTGCTTGACGGCAAAGAAATCGCCGTACTTCTTCGTCAGGTCGCGGGTTTCAATCATTTTCAGGGGTCAGGGATCAGGGGTCGGGGGTCAGAAGTATGAGCTTCACAGGGTCGCTGACCGCTGGCCACGGAACGTTACTGACTTCTAATAGGCACGATGACTCGATAAATGGTCAGCCCTTCGGCTGTGGTGGGGGCCAGGGGCTGATCTCCGTTATGTACTTCAGCAACGGGCTTGCGCCGCACGCCCAGAAGCACCGCGCGGTCGCTACCCAGGTGGAGCGACATGTCCAGCGGCGCTTCAAATCGGTGCTTCAGGCCCACATACGATTCTCCTTGTACGGCCTGGTAGAAGGACATGACCTCCACGATCCGCTTCACGTTGTTCCCTTCGCGATCATAGGCTTCATCCGTCTCTCGCCGCCGGGCCAGGTAGCTTTCCGTGGTGCCCGGCCCCAGTCCGTCATGTATTGCCCGGCGCTCCCCCGCGCCCAGCGTTCCCAAAGGATACGCCCAACGCCGCGTGAGCAACAGACACTCGTCCAGCGGCTGGCCTGAACCGTTGGTCACCGTTCCCTTGAGCAGCCCCTCCAGTGTTCCTTCGGCCGGCGCCAGATCGGCCGTTAGCGGAGCCTCGTCCGCGGGGCTCCAGCGGGCCACAAAACTCTTGGTGGACCAGACGGGTATGGGAACTTCATCCAGCGCACTTAAGTTTCGAGCAAAGTCGTACGGCCGGCCGGCCAGTGGCGGTGCGGCCCGCGACTGCATCCCTCCCAACGCCGTGCCTGGGAGTCCAAACCAGGAAAGGAGGACGCCGTCGTCCGTGGGAGTCTCCCGGCGCGCCGGGACTGCTGGAGCCGACCCGCCTGAAGGCTGTACTCCAACGAGCGTCAGGTCGTATGCCTGTCCGCGGGGACTGAATACCGTGAAATAGGTGGTCGCGCGGCGGGCCTGCTGCACGGCGTCGAAATCAACCACATCCACCTGGTTCATCCGCACTTCGCGCCCCTTCAAGCCGACCGCCAAGGCGTAGGCGCCGGCGCAGCTGAGCACGATTAACAGCGGCATTGTAATCCACGTCAGTTCCATCCGCTTCAGCAACCGCTTCAAGAGCAAATAATCTCCTGGCCCCAGCAGCACAACATAGGCCAGCATCAAGCCCAGCAGGGCGCCAAACGGCAGCAGCCGCACCCCCTGGGTTTGAAACTGGTCGAGCGCCGAGCGCAGCTGGCCGGCCAGATCGTCATAGCCGGCATGGGCGACTTCGCCGAGTTGAGTGGAGGCCTCCTCATCGCGCGAGCGCTGCGTCGGCAGAAACCAACTGGTCACCAGCGGAGCCGTGCCGGGCCAGCGCTTCAGCAGCGGCTCGTCCAGGTCGATGGCCGCGAACAAGACGCGGCCGAAACCGTAGCGGTGGTCGATCAAAATGGGAGGGTCCTCCCGCCTCGGCCCGGTCGCCAGCTTGACCTCCCCGGCGGAATTCGCCAAGCGAATCAGCGGCAGCGAAAATCGCTCTCCGCCGGTCAGCGGTTCCAGCAAAGCCTCGACGCCGCTGGCCCGCTCCAGGGGGCCGGCGCTCGTCAACTCTCCATATCCCTCGAACCGGCCGGGGGACCATTTGGCAACCGGTCCGTCAGCCGCGAGCATCTCCTTCGCTCCCTGGCCCGGCGACATCAGCAGCGTGCCGCCGCGGCGGAGCCAGGCGTCCATCGCCTGCATGCCAACCTTGTCCGCCAGCAGCGTGCGCAACTCCGCCGCTCTCCCGGGCAGCACGACCAGATCGACCCCCTCGTAACCGTACCACTGGTCCGGGAGTTGCGCCGGATGAGTGAGCGCGACCACGCGGCCGCCGCTCCGTTTCAGGTGTCGATGACCGGCCAGGGTTTCCGTCAAGTGTTTCGTCGTGCCTAACGTTAACAGCAGCCAGGATTCGCTCGTCATGGCGGGGGGCAATTCACCGCCGTCCAGGTTGAACCCGCGGCGCGTCAGTTCTTGCTCGCCGTTACGGAGAATCACGATCATTTGGCCCGTGTTGCGGCCGATTTTGACATACAGGCGCTCAGCGCTAGACCGATCGGACGAAATGGGATGCCGCACTTTGGTGGGGACGCCGTCACTGTCCGGGACAATGACGTGCAGTGAAAGATCCGCGGCAGCGGGAGGTGCGGTACATTTTACGGTCAGCGGGGTCCAGTGCCCCAGCTTGTAATTTCCATTAAAGCCAATCTCGACGCGGTCGATCGACGGGGTGCCAGGCGCCGCAAGCACTGCACCTGGAAGAGCAAGCAGCAGAAAAAGTGCTACGCCGCAGGCATCATGCGAGGACCACTTCATGGCTTCTCCGCATCGTCGCAGGTGCAAGCCAGTTTGCCGCAGCCGGGGCAGCCGCGGCCGTATTTTTCGGCGATCGCCGCCGTCAGATCGACCCCGGCCACGTTGGCGATCGTCGTGAGCCAGGCCAGCACATCCGCAAACTCGGCGGCCTTTTCAGCCTGCGTGCCGCTGCGCAGGGCCGCGGCCAGTTCCCCCACTTCCTCCATCAGCCACATAAACGTGCCGTCCACGCCGCGGGCCTCGTCCTTGGAGCCATACATGTCGTGGATCAATTGCTGGAAATCGCGCAGTGTGATGGCGGGGGAAGCGCTGGCCTGCTCCGGGTCTTTCGAGGAAGTCATGTTCCGAGGCGCTTCTCCATCTCACTTACGGCCGGGTCGGCCGGCCAGAGCTTCTTGAAATCGTCGAGCGCCGCCCGGGCTTTTTTCTTGTCTCCCGCTTCGATCAGGGCTCGGATCAAGCCGACCTGCAGATCGGGCTGTTTTGGAGACATTTCGATGGCGAGCTGGTATTCCACGACGGCTGCGGGAAACTGTTTAATGGCAACCAACGAATCCGCCCGGGTTTTTCGGGCCGCCAGATCGCGCGGTTTGATGTGCAGCACCTCTTGAGACCAGCGGGCCGCCTCCTTATCGTCCTGGGCGGCCACGGCCAGTTCCATGAGCTTCTTGCGCACGGTCGGGTCGTCGGCATCGAGTTCGGCAAGCGTGACCAACAGGGGGCGCAGCTTGGCGTTGTCTGCCGATTTGAGATAAACGCGGGTCAGCAGCTTGGCCCAACTGGAGTCCCCGCCGAAATTGAGCCGTCCCAGTTCATAGAGGTCGGCCGCGGCGGCATAGTCCCCGCGGCGATATTTGAGTCCGGCCAGCAGCTTCAATAGTCCAGCGTGTGGCTGCTTGCGATCCAGCACCGCGCTCAGCCGGTCTTCCACGCCGTCCGTGTTGCCGACCAGCAGGTCGAGCCGCGCCAATATATACGTCGCGCTGGGATGTTGTGGAGACACCGCCAGGGCATCGCGGGCCAGTTGGCCTGCCTTGGGGAATGCTTCGCGATCGAGATAGGCCTGGGCTAGCGCGACCAATTTGTCAGGGTTCTTGGGATCGTCGGCTACCGCTTTGACCAGCGCCGGAAAAGCGGCCGCGGTGGCTGCCGGCGATCCGCTCGAATGGAGCGTTGCGAAAACATCCTGAAGATACTCCGTGTAGCCTCGTTCAAAGTCCGCCAATTCAACGCCGAAGGCCCGCTTGATGGTGGCGGGAGTATCGAGATTATCGGAATAGCCGGCCAGCATTTTGGCCAGCGCATCGTCGCCAAACCGGGCCAGCATATACTCGGCATAGAGTTCCGCCTGGCAATACGCCATCTGCCAGTTCTCGCTCGTTTCCGGGCGGATGAAGCCCTGGTTGATCGTGGAGAGATTGAAGACCTTTCCGGCCGGCACGCGCGTCAGCAGCATCTGGTTCCACTCGTCGGAACGGGGATAGCCTTCGTTGTAAACGGCCAGCGCTTCGGTGAACCAATGGGGAATGCGATAGTTCGTCTGCTGCAAGTTCATCACGTGGATGAACTCGTGCTGCACGACGCGAGCCCAGTTGAACGGCTGTTTCATTCCGGAGGGGGAAACCATCGCCACCATCCGTCCCACGCAGGCGCCGATGGTGTGGATGTGCGGCAGCCCCACCGTGCGGGCACTGAACCAGCCGTGGGCCGTGGTGTTCTTGGCCTTGTTGAAGACCTCGAACAGCGTTTTTCCCTCTGGCTCGAATCCGAACTGCTTGACCAGTTTCGGATAGACCTCTTCCAGGTGCAGGGCGATTGCCCGAGCCTCAATGGCATCCAGCTTGGGGTCATGACGGATGAGAAAGTGTTCCGTCTCGAGCGTGGCATAACCGTCCAGCACGTCGAGCACTTCCAGGCTGTTCTTGACCCTGACATTGCCAAAGTCCACCTCAAACGCCTTTTCCAGCGTCTGGCGCGCCTCTTTTTCCTCACCGAGGCGCAGTTCGACGATTCCCAGCCGGCCATAGGTACCGGTCAATTGAGGAACCGTGGCGATTGCTTCGCGAAGGTAGCTGGCTGATTCAGGCCACCGCCGCAATGTATCGAGACTATCCCCGAGCGCTTCGTAGTAGTCGCTGGGATGGGAATTTGTTTTCTTGACTTCCGCCGTCAGCTTGCCGAGCCGCGACTCCGGCCCCCGCTTGTCCAGGCCGTCCAGTGCGCCTCGGGCTGCAGCCAGCCGGCCCAGCGTGGCCTCGTCGCCCGGGCGAAGTTTCAGCGCGTCCTCCAGCATTTTTTCCGCCAGGGCCGGCTCGAAATTGGCCAGCTCGATGTCGGCCAGCACTAGTTGGGCCTCCCGGAGTTGCGGATTGATCTTCAGCGCCGCCTCCGCCGCGTTCTTGGCTTCCTCCAATTGGTAGTTCTGCAGCGCGAGCCGCGCAATGGCCGCATGAACTTCCGCCGCGTTGGGGTTGATTTTCAGCGCGGCCTTGAACGATTTGGTCGCCTCCAGCTGGTTGTACTTTTCCAGAAACAGCAGGCCCGATTCCAAATGGGCGGGCCAGTAATCCGGATCGATCTTCAAAGCCAGCGGGTAGACGTCGTTGACCAGGTCGCTGAACTGGCCGTGCAGCCGCCGCCAGCGGGCGTTTTGGGCAATGCCCAGGGCCGTGAAGCGCACGTCGTCCGGATCGGAGAACTCCGCCTCGTTGTAATGTTGGACAGCAGCCTCGTAGGCCTTGTCTGCTTCGTCCAGCTTGCCGCGCGCGCGGAGCAGTTCCGCGGCAAGCCAGCGTGCCAGGGGATTTTTGGGGGCGGCCTTCAAAGCCTGGGCGACGTATCGGTCCGCAGCGGCCCGATCGCCGCGGTCCCAGGCCATGCCGGCCCGCTGAGCCAGCAGCCGCGCCTCCCCGGGTTGCGCGGCGAGCGCATCAGCCAGTGCCTTGTCCGCCTTATCCAACTCGCCGGCTGCCAGGTGGCAACGAGCCCGTCCGAGCGCCGCCTCGACCGGATGGTCTTTCGCGAGCAATTCGTACGATTCCGCCGCCTCGGCATAGTTACCCTTGAGGTAGAGTTTGCGGGCCGCGGCCAAGTCGTTGGCTTGCGCAATGCCGGCCGTGGTTGCCAGGAGAACACTGATCGCGAGATTTCGGACGTAGGAATGCACAGCAGATGCGGCCTGGTCAGTCGTGTCTGAGACAAGATTTACGGTATCTCAATCGAAAGAGCGAGGCAAGCCGCGGTATCTCCCCTTTTCGCCGTCTTAGCCCCCGGCCAGCGGCCGGGGGTCAAGATTGAACGACCCAAGCGTGCAAGGTGTGATTCCGTGGCCGATCGTCTGCAATGGAGCGTCGTCTTCGAGAAGGAAGTATAACGCGGCGCCCCGCCAACCCCCGGCGGCTCGCCGGGGGCTAAGACGGCTAACCCTGTTTTTCAATCTTCGCCCAGGTGTCGCGCAGTGAAACGCTGCGGTTGAAGACCAGGCTGCCGGGTTGGGAGTCCGAGTCCACGGTGAAATAACCCTGGCGTTCAAATTGAAAGAAGCTGCCCGGGGCTGCGGATGCAAGACTCGGCTCAACCAGAGCCGGGATGACGACGAGCGAATCAGGATTGAGATTGTCGATCCAGCGGCCCCCTTCCGGGACGTCGTCGGCGTCCGGCTGCTTAAGCAGGTGATCGTAGAGCCGGACCTCGGCCGGCAGGGCCTGCGGCGCGGAGACCCAGTGGATGGTTCCCTTCACCTTGCGGCCGTCGGGCGTGTTACCGCCGCGCGTGGCCTGATCGTACGTGCAATGAATCACGGTTGGTTCCCCCGTGGCCGGATCCTTTTCCACCCTGGTGCAGGTGACAAGATAGGCGTAGCGCAGCCGCACTTCCACGCCGGGAGCGAGCCGATGATATTTCTTCGGCGGCACTTCCTTGAAATCGTCTTGCTCGATGTACAGTTCGCGGCAGAAGGGCACCTGCCGCTTTCCGGCCGAGGCATCTTCCGGATTGTTTACGGCTTCAAGTTGTTCGGTTCTGTCCTCAGGATAGTTGTCGATCACGACTTTGAGCGGCTTGAGCACGGCCATCACGCGGGGGGCGCGGCGGTTGAGGTCGTCCCGCAGCGCGTTTTCAAGCTGGGCCATGTCGATGGTGCTGTTGAACTTGGCCACGCCGATCCGTTCGCAGAACAGGCGGATCGCCTCCGGCGTATAGCCGCGGCGGCGGAGTCCGGCCAGCGTCGGCATCCGCGGATCGTCCCAGCCGTGGACGTGTTTGCCCGTGACCAATTCCAGCAGCCGCCGCTTGCTCATCACGGTGTACGTCAGGTTCAGCCGAGCGAATTCGATCTGCTGGGGATGGTAGATCCCCAATTGCTCGATGAACCAGTCGTAGAGCGGGCGGTGGTTCTCAAACTCCAGCGTGCAGATGGAGTGGGTGATCCGCTCGATGGAATCACACTGCCCGTGCGTAAAATCGTACATGGGGTAGATGCACCACTGGTCGCCCGTGCGATGGTGCGTGGCCTTGAGAATGCGATACAGGACCGGGTCGCGCATGTTGAGATTCGGCGATGCCATGTCGATCCTGGCCCGCAGTGTGCGGGAACCGTCGGGAAACTCGCCGGCCCGCATCCGCGTCAGCAAATCCAGATTCTCTGGCACGCTCCGGCCGCGGTACGGGCTTTCCCGGCCCGGCTGCGTCAGCGTGCCGCGATATTCGCGCACCTGGTCCGGCGTCAGATCGCAAACGTAAGCCTTGCCGTCGCCGATCAACTGCACGGCCCACTCGTAGAGCTGCTCGAAATAGTCGGAGGCGTAGTAGAGCCGGTCCTGCCAGTCGAAACCGAGCCAGCGGATGTCCGCCAGGATGGACTGGACGTACTCTTCCTCTTCCTTGGTCGGGTTCGTGTCGTCGAACCGCATGTTGCACAGGCCGCCGTATTTTTCCGCCAGCCCGAAGTTGAGGCAGATGCTTTTGGCGTGGCCGATGTGCAGATAGCCGTTCGGTTCCGGCGGAAACCGCGTGTGGACGCGGCCCCCCCATTTGCCGGTACGGAGATCGTCTTCGACGATTTCCTGGATGAAGTTCAAACGAGCCGCCCGCCCGCCGCTGGATGATTCCTCGCTGCTGTTGTTTGTCTTTTCGGGCCGATCAGGCGTGGTCATTACTTGCCTCTGGGTCGATGAATTGGGTATCCGGCACACTTCAAGGGTGGGCCGGTAGACAACACAATCCTGCGGCCTTTTGGTAATTTAGTAAAGGGGAGTTTGGCGAGACCTATGCCAGCCGCGCTAATGCCCGCTCAATCCGCCGGTTACACGAACTCCGGCCGAGAATGGCCAGCGTGTCAAACAAGCCAAACCCGACCGACTTGCCGGTCAGCGCCACGCGCAGAGGATGGACGATCTGGCCGATCTTGATTCCTTCGGCGGCGACAAACTCGTTGAGCGCGGCTTCCAATGCGGCGGGCTCAAACGGCTCGACCGCTGCCAATCGGTCGCGAAACTTTGTCAGCAAGGAGGGCGCGTCGGGAACATTGCGGATGCGCTTGTCCCATGCAGCCTCGTCGTACTTAAACGCGTCGTCCCCCTGGAAAAACTCCTGGTAATCCAGAATGTCGCCGGCCACGGTCAGGCGATCACCCGCGGCGGTCACCACGGCAGCCAGCCGAGGACCCACATCGCACGGCGGAGGTGAAGATACAATGCCGGCCTTCTGCAGGAATGGCAAGACCAACGCAGCCCGCTGTTTCACCGGCAGAGCGTTCATATAGCGCTGCTGAAACGAAACCAGTTTTTGCGTGTCCAGACTGGCCGGGGCCTTGTTCACGCGCTCCAGCGAGAAGTGCTGAATCATTTCTAGTCGCGAAAAAATCTCGGTCTTATCGTCGAGCGACCAGCCCAGCAGCAGCAAATAGTTGACGATCGCCTCCGGCAGGTAACCTACTTCGCGATAAAAATCGACAATGACCGGATTGAATGTCTCGGAATAGTCCGGAATGGTCAGGGATTCTCCAATCGACAGGTTCATGTCCGATCTCGTCGATCCAATGGTCCCTCCCGCTGCTTCGAAGACGCGCCGCCCGTGGTCATAGACTTTCTTGAAATCGGGGTTCTTCAGATAGGCTCCGATTTTGCGCTTGCTCAACTTCTCGCGGCTCCCGGGCGCGGCGACGTACGGCAGGTGCGCATACTGCGGCCGCGGGTAGCCCAGGGCGTCGATGATGAATACCTGCCGCGGCGTGTTGGAAAGATGCTCCTCCGCCCGGATCACGTGCGTAATCTTGAAATCGTAGTCGTCCACCACCGAGGCCAGGTGGTAGAGACACGAACTGTCCGGCCGCTGGATCACGTGATCCTGCTCGTTTGCCCAGGCAAACTCGACCCGGCCGCGCACCAGATCGTCCAGCGCCAGCGTCCCTTCGTGCGGCGTCTTAATCCGGACAACGCGCTGGCGGCCTTCTGATTCGAACCGGGCGCAATCTGCCTCGGAATGCGCCATGAATCGCCGGCTGTAGACGAAGGCTCGGCCGGCCTTCTGAGCCGCGTCGCGCTCTGCCTGCAATTCCTCCGTTCGAGCGTAGTCATAGTATGCCGCGCCCGACGCCAGGAGCTTCTCCACGGCCGCCCGGTAGCGCTCCCCACGCTGCGATTGATAGTACGGCCCATACGGTCCGCCCGCGTCCGGGCCTTCGTCCCAGTCGATCCCCAGCCACTTCAGTCCGCCGAGAATGGGAGCCAGCGCCGCTTGGACGTTCCGTCCAGCGTCGGTATCGTCAATTCTCAATAGAAACTGGCCGCCATGCTGGCGGGCAAAGAGCCAGTTGAAGAGCGCCGTCCGGACGCCGCCGATGTGCAGATATCCGGTGGGGCTTGGTGCAAATCGAGTGCGAACCGTCATGGGAGTGGTCCGTCAAGCGGGGCAGGGGAGGGGGGCAGGCGCTGCGCCGCAATGGTACCGCTGCCGGTCGAGAGAGAAAAGGGCGCAAGAACGTCCCTTCGCGTCAGGCAATAGCCTGACCTACCGGACGGCGCAGCTGAGAAAAGGCCAAAGAGTGCCGGGGGCGATATGCGTCAGGCAATAGCCTGACCTACCGGACGCGGCATTTGAAGCGGAGGATGCCGCCTTGGCCGGGTAGGAGCGGGTCGGTGATTTCCCACCGCAGGACCAGCGACTGAGCGTCGTTCTCCTCAACGCTGAAGTTGGCCTTGGCTGAAGAAGACGCGCTGTCCGGAACATACTCCAGACGCGTGGTCAGGCTATCGACAATCGTCACATTGCCGATCAACTCCTCACCCGTGTTGTCGAACCGGAGCGTGAACTCCACGATGTCACCCGGCCGGGCAATATCGGTGGACGCCACCTTGATCAGCCGCAGCCGCGGCGCTTTGTCCGAATCGACCGTGTAGGTGATCTGGGGCATTTTGTCGGAAATGGCCGCAATCGCCTTCTGGCCATTGAGCGTCACCTGGGCTCCCTGGTCGCGCGTCCAGACGATGGCGGCGTCTACGCACCGCGCCAGCATCGCCTTCTCCGCTTCGACGAACTGGCCGATCCGGATGATGCTGAAGTCTTCATACGCTTTGAACCGGTTGATCGCCTCGGCCGCCAGTCTTTCGTTCTCCGTCAACAGCGGCGGGAGGTCCTGCTGCTGGACGATGAGGTTTTTGCGGCCAATCTCGCCGACGGGGGCGCGCGGTTGAAGGACCGTGCTGGCGGGAAATTGCTGCTGTTGAGCCGTGGCCTCGCGGCGGCGCCGCGCGGCGACCGGGTTCTGCTCCTGCTCAAAGCTGTTGGCCACGGTCACGCGCCGCACTGCGGCAAACCGCGGCGCATAGAGCTTCACGTGATTGCTCGGCGTAATCAGCGTCCGTCCATCCAGCGTTTCATAATGGGCCAGCGTATCTTCCGGTTCCAGGCCGTCGATCCGAAAATCCTCTCCCACGATGGCCATGTTCCGCGCGTCGCCGCCGTCGCCAAGGTACTCATTCGGCGGCCAGGGTCGGGCCATACCCGGCGGGGCCCATTGCCGCGGACCGGCCAGCAATCGGCCATCGGGCGCAAGGCCATCTTCGGGAGAGCCGGTAAAAGCCTGCGGGGGGAGCGTTCTTACTGTTGCGGCTTCAGACCCGTCCGTTGTGCCGCCATCCGGGCACGGTTCGCTGTGGGCAACCTGTTGTACGGCGTACGTTGGCTGGGTTGGGTGCGAACCAGGGTGAACGGGTGGAACCGACCGCGGCGTCTTGGCGGCCAGCGCCGCAGCCCTGGCCCTGGCTTCAATGGGCGGCGCCTGCAAATCGCTCTCCGCCGTGCGTGGCGAGGAAACTCCTCGGCACGAGCAAAGGGACAACACGGCCAGCGCCATCACCGCCATCCGCCACCAGGTTGGACCCAGCAGCCGATCCGTGTCTCCAGCTTCCAACAGGGTGATCGCGCAGTTCGCCATCCGCCTTTTCTCACTTGGGTGGTGCTGTCGCCGGGGCAGGGGGGGCAGTCGGTTCCGCGGGCGGTCCTTCCATCGGCTTGCCGCGCTGGGGTGGCGGAAAAATCATCACCGGTGGCGAACCATAGAGAAACGCCTCGCCCGGCTCTCCCGCCTGCGGCAGCAGGCCGCCGATGCGCAGAATGGCCATCGGCCGCCCCAGCGTATCCGCCACTTGCAGCGGATCCTGTCCGGCCGCTGCCTCAAACCAGTGCTGGCGGCCGTTGTTCTGCCGCGCGGGTATCGCCTGCTCCGGATCTTCCAGGTAGATCACCCTGGTGATCAGGTTGCCGCGGGCCGCCAGCAGCAGGTCATCCTGCGTCAATTCAATCTGGATGGGAAACTTCAACTCCGTTCCCAGCGGTGGATAAAGGCGATTGATGACTTCCACGGTCGGGTACACTTCCAGTCCTGGATTGAGCGGAATGGAGGTCACCCGAAACCGGTAGACCGGGCCGATCAACATGCCCGCCAGTCGGGGCGCGGGTAGCGGATCTTCAAACTGCCCGTCGATGGCCAGTGAGATCTCCGCGCCTTCGGGTGCGGTGATTTCCACGGGCTGTACGTAGCCTGGCAAGGGCCCCCCCCGCTGAAGCTGCCAGTTGCCAATCGCTCCCGGAGGCATGTCGCCGCGCTGGCTGTAGTGGACGCCCGGCCGCTGGGCGGCCGCATGGCCGACCCAGCTCCACAAGATAAGCACCATGAGGGTCCCGATTTTCCCGAACGCCAAGCGATAATAGGCCCGGCATTTATGCCGGGATATACGGTCCACCACGAGATTATTTTCCCATGGCCCGTTTACGGGCCTTGCTCCGATGATTTCGTAGTAGCGGTTGCTCGACATGGCATGGCAACCCGTGAGGTTGCTTTTCCGACAAAACCTAATACCCGCACGTTGTGCGCACCTTGTCCACCACCGGCTGGAGGAACGAGCCCCGTCCGCCTCCCTCAGCACGCTCTTCAATGTTGATGTGGCTGACCGGCTTCGGGTAGCTGTAGCCGGGATGCTGCTGCACGTCGATCCGCATGTGCTTGGTCGGGTGCGGCATGTGGACGGAAGTGTGGTTGACGATCTTGTGGCGCCGCAGGCCGGCCGGCACGCCCAGCGGAATGTGGGGCGGTCCGGGTAGCCCGATCGGCGTGCCGGACATCGGCATGCCATACTGCGGCGTGGAGACGCCGGCCAGGTAGGGAGGCACTGCGCCGCCGCCCCCGTACATCATGGGCATGCTGCCGCCGTGCATCCCGGTGGCCGGGTTGTCGCCACACTCCTCGCCATCTTCTCCATAGTATCCCGCGGGGCGAATGCCCGCCTTCTGCAAGCGTGCCTCCTCTCCCACCTCGGCGCTCTCGACGCGCTTATTGCCGATGCGGACGATGGCCAGGATGGAACCGCGGCGGTCGGCCTCCACGATCGGATCGACACCCGGGTCGAGCCGCGTGCTGACGAGTTCCTCAATGCCGGCCTGCGCCATTTCCTGATACTCATCGTCAGGCAGGTAGATGACTTTGGTCACAAAGTTTCCGCTGATGACCTGGTCGAGATCGGCGTCGGTGAACTGCACCGGAATGTAGCTGTGGGCCAGGTAGGCTTCCGTCCGCGGTGTGGCCGGCGCGATTTCAATCGTCGGAAAGAGTTCCACCTGCGGGCGGCCGGGTATGTTCGAAAGTTGCAGCCGATAGATCGCCCCCTGCATGAAGTCCTGACGGACCGGGGCCTTGCGCGGCTCGGAATCGAACTGGCCGCTGCCGGTGGCATCCCAGACAATCTGCATCTCGACGGGACTGAGGAAGTTCACCTGCGAGACGCCCATCATGGGCGGCAACGGCAAGGCGTTGAGCATCACGCCAGGGCCAGGCCCGCCGACGCCCGGGCCAGGTTCCATCAACATTTTGGGTGGCGGAAGATGCTGGGTACGGCCGTGGCCGTGACGGAAGCATCCGGCGGCGGGAAGCGTGGTCACCGCCACGATTGCGCATAAGAGAAAAGTGCGCTGACTCATAATTCTGGTTTCCTGCACGGGGTCACTTTGGCACTGACAAAATTGCACTGACAAATTGCTGACAAGATTGACGTGGACCGGGTGACCCGGCCCCCCTTAAGATGGCGTTGGAGTCCAGGCTTTAGCCTGCGCTTGCAGGACAGCCTAAAGGCTGGACTCCAACAGCAAAGGCAGCCCGAAGGCTGTACTCCAACTCCCTCTGCTGGTCTTTGGTCGGCTCAATACAACCGGATTCTTTGATAAATGCTGCGAGACCGACAAATGGGCGTCAGATTCGCCATTCTGCCCAGCCTGCTGCTGGCGCTGCTGACCGTGCGGGTTGCGGGGCAAGAACCGGCGCCTGCGGCCAACGGAGACGTGGTGCTGGCCTCTGCTATCAGCGCGCTGGCCCGGCATGGCACCATCACTGCCAGCTTGCGGCAGCGGATCTCCCTGTTCGACCAGCAGCTTTTCGGAGCGGGACAATATATACAGTCGGGAACCGGGCTGAAGCGGCGGTTCCGGATGGAAATGACGGTCCAGGGTAAGCGGCAGAAAATTGCCATCACCCGCATTTGTGACGGCCGGATGTTGTGGTTGCTGGATGGCGCCGCAGGGGAGCCGACTTTGCGCCTGGTGGACCTGCGGCGCGTGGAAGACGCCCTGACGATGGCAGGGCAGGGGGGAGCGGCGGTCGATTGGCGGTCGTTCGACCTGGGTTTTGGCGGACTGCCGCGGCTGCTGGTGATGTGCGACGAGACTTTTCAGTTCAACGCGGCGACGAAATCGAGTTTTGATAACACGCCCGTGTGGCTGCTGCGCGGCTACTGGCAGCCGGAGCGATTGCAGAGGATGCTCAGTTCCCAGGAAGAAACAAAATCGGGCAAGGAGTCGCTGCCGGCGCGCCTTCCGCCCCATCTGCCCAACGAAGTGGTTCTGTATCTGCGCCAGTCCGATCTGTTCCCTTTAAGCGTGGAGTTCCGCTCGGTTACCCAGGCTGCCGGCAACCAGGGCATGCAGAGCCAGATCCTGGCCGCGATGGATTTTTTTGACGTGCGTTTTGATCAGCCGGTGGATGAGAAGCAGTTCACCGGCCCGGCCGACTTGCCGCAAACGGACGACACGGAGGCATTTCTCACGCGCCTGGGCATCGCTCGGACGCCAAGCCAGTTGCGGAATGAGTCGCGGCCAAGATAGGATTGAGAACATGAGCGAGGATATATCCGCGTTAAGCGATTGGACACCCGAACAGATTGCCCTGGGCAAACGCTGGGTGGCGGCGTGGAAATCGGCGGGCGTGGAAATCGATCGCATCCGGCGCGAGGAGCTTCGCGCGCTCGATACCTATCGCGCCATCGAAAAGCTCTGCTACTGGCGCGACCCAAGCCAACCTCCGCGACCGCCTCGGCCGACGTCAGGACTTGTCGAGATGCAACGCTGGTTTATGAAAGCCCGCCAAACGTGAATGATGTCTTTCAGGCAGCGGCGCAGCTCCAGGCAGTATGCCAGCAGCAAGGCTGGCAATTCTGTTTCATCGGCGGCCTGGCGGTATTGCGCTGGGGCGAGCCTCGGGAAACGGCTGATGCCGATCTGACGCTGCTGACTGGCTTTGGCGGTGAAGAGCGGTACATCCAGACGCTGCTTCAGCACTTTACGCCCCGCCGACCCGACGTGGAAGCATTTGCGCTTCAGAACCGCGTGCTGCTGCTGCGGACAAGCGGGGGGATTGACTTGGACGTTTCACTGGCTGCCCTTCCCTACGAAGAACTCGTCGTCGCGCGATCTTCAACGTTCGTGTATCCTCCCGGCATTTCACTGCAGACTTGTTCGGCCGAAGATTTGGTGGTGCTCAAAACCTTCGCCGCACGGGGGCAGGATTGGGTTGACGTGGAACGTGTGATGGTCCGGCAGAGTGGAAACCTTGATTGGCCGTACATTCGTTCACAATTACGGCCGCTCGCGGAGCTCAAAGAAGAGCCGGAACTCGTGGAACAACTCGAAAGGCTTAGGTCGGAGTGCGAGAAATAGCGAATCGAATGGCACCCACGAGTCGGATCAGGGCGAGTTAGGTCAGGGGACAATTCACCGGCCCGGCCGAGCGTGCTGCAGTCGGCCGACACGGAGGCGTTTCTCACGCGGCTGGGAATTGCGCGGACGCCGGGCGAACTGCGGGCGGAGCAAAAGGGGCCATGAAGGTATGGGTAAGCGCACAAGGAACGGAACGGTGGAAAAGGTAAAACTCTATTACGACCGCGAGGGAAACACGCTCAACGTCTGGTTCGATGATCCCAAGAAGGAGCATATATGCGAAGAGGTGGCAGACGACGTGATTCTCGCCCCGCTTGCACAGGGCACAATGAAGCGTTGCGACAATCTAGCGAACTTTCCAGATAACAACGGTCAAGTCATCCCCAGCCGATGCTAGGCCCTCGCTATTGGCAGAGAACCTCAGGGCACGAACCGCTCGATCATGTCCGCGAAATGACCTCTTTTCGGTCCCTGTCGTCGCTTCCCACAGATGAATTTTTCCATCCTGTCCAGCACACGCAAAGTATTTGCCGTCCGGAGATACATCGACGACATTAACGTCGCTCGTACCAATTGTTGTCGCCAAGAAGGCGTTCTTCCCGGTCACAGCATCCCATTTTCCGAACAAGCCTTGCTGGCCACCACAAACGACATTTTCCCCATCCGGAAAATATCTCACCGAGAACAGCATTGGCCGCGGAATCCTCGTTTGAAAAACTTGCCCGCCGTTTGCCAATCTCGTCACCGTAATTGAACTGCCCCAATTTGCGGACGCTATTCGTTGGCCGTTCGGGGAAAATGAAACTGCGCCAACTGCGCTCCCAAATCCATGCAAGCTGTGCGTACGTTTGCCAGTGCCAAGATCAAAAAAATGAATCGTTCCATCATCTCGTGAGGATTTCTCCTCCGTGCCGCCAACAGCAAGAGTTCGGCCGTCCGGCGAAATATCCATGCTGCGTAATACACCAATCTGTTCACTGGTCACTAGTGGCAGTGGTTGAACTTCGGCTCCGATCTTCCACTGGCGTACCTCGCCGTTCGACTGCCCTGAAAACACATTGCTATTCTGGGTAGAAACGGCGATGGCCGCAATTCTGGCACCATCACATTTCCATTTGCACATCTCTTCACCACTCTTGGCGTTCCACACCCGCACTGTGTTGTCGTCGCTTCCCGAAACCAAGTGAGCCCCGTCCGGAGTAAACTGTAGGCACCCGATGGGGCCTTCATGTCCACGCGGGCCCAACCTCGCTTTGCCCGTAATTGCGTCCCACGATCGAACCGTTCCATCGTAACTGCCAGAAAATAACGATTGTGTGCGTGGGTTGATCGCAATGGCACGAATCGTATGAGCATGCCCAACTAGCCGGTGTAGTTCATTTCCATTCTTGCTGTCCCAGATCGCTATGCAGCTTCCTGAGGTAGCGAAATCGAGAGTGCCATACAATCTATTGCCATCGAGTGAATAGATCAAAGAGTCGATTCGAGCACGGTACTGCGACTTTTGCTGAAGTTGAAAAAGATGGCTCCCATTCTTCAGATCCCAAACGAATGTCTGAAAGCGATGCGCGGCAGCTGTAGCTAGGTGCTGATCATCTGGTGAGAATGCCGCCGACTTACCACCCTTTAGTGTGCGTACCAATTTGCGTGTTGCCAATTCATAAACGGCGGTCATGTCCCCGAAATGGCCAGCCGCTAGCTGCTTTCCATCATTCGAAAATGACACACACCATCCGCTCTCATCTGGAAGAAATTGATCAGTTAGCTTGCCTGTTGCCGTGTCCCAAATTCGGATGCCGTGCGTTCCTGAACCGCTTGTAGCCAGCGTGCTCCCATCGGGCGAAAACTGAAGGTCCGAGACACCGAACCTGATCCCATCGATGTGCGCATCGATATGGGCGGACACTTTGTTCTTGATCGCATCCCAGATGACGACTTTTCCTTCGCTACTGCCAACACCAAGATGCTTTCCGTCTGGGGAGTATGAGATTGCTGTCGCATAAGGCAAGTGTGTACCTGTAATCCCGTGACTCTGTATGTCTTTTGGTTGCGATCCTAAATTTAGAATCTCTCGTCGCCTGCTACCGTCGAGAGCGTTCCAGAGTCTGATCACACCCAATGAATCGCCAGAGACCAATGTCATTCCGTCTGGCGAAAGAGTAATACACTCTATGGAGGAGCCGTTTGAAAATGGAACTGCCCCAAACCGCTGAACCACATCCAGCGGCGCCGTTAGGGGCGCTGAGGTGTCAGCCCATACAATGCAGCTCCAATCCAATAATGCCAAACACCACAATGCACCGATTTCGACGAGACATTTTATTAAGCGGCGTATCATAGGCTGCAGTCTGGAACGCACGGCGGCGTTTCGAGAGTTGACGTCAAATTTGTACTGTGCCCTGTCAATAAGTCTTGCCGCTAGCTTTCGTGGGCTACGCAGACGCTTGCCTCTCCGCTTCTTGGTTCAAGTATACCCGCGCTGCGCATCACTGTCTCGTTTCTCGTGGCAAACGGAAGCGGGGTGGCGCACCGCCACTTGTACGGATTCCGTGCTGACGCTTCGGGCTGGTATCGGTGCGCTTGGGTCAGTGGCGGCCAGTGCCGTGCCGCTCTCGATGGGGGTAGGAACACGGGCTGAAAGCACATGTTACGGTCAGCGGCCAAATGTTCTATCCCAGGTGAAACACCGAATTAAGCGCGACCAGACTCGTCTTCCCTTCGCGGCGGCGGATCAGGCTGACGCCGCAATTCTCCTGCGGTATCGTGCGGGCCTTCGCCAGCGGCAGGCCTATCACCTCAGCCAGGATGCAGCGGTTCACGACGTTGTGGGAAACCACCACAAAGGATTGACCCTCGCGCTGCTCCAGCAGTTGGCTTATTACTGGCATCACGCGCTGCTGCACCTGGCCAAAACTTTCGCCGCCGGCGTAGGGCCAGGTGGCCGGATCGTTCACAAATCGGTGAAAGGCTTCCGGCTCCGTCCGCTCGATCTCGCCCCAGTCGCGCCCTTCCCATTGTCCGACGTCCACTTCGGTCAGCGCCTCAAGCGATTCAACGGGCAAGGTGAGGGCCTCGCCAATGCGCTCGGCGGTTTGCCAGGCGCGGAGCAGGGGACTGGAGTAGATCGCCGCGATCGGCCGCTCGCGGAGCAAGTGGGCCACCCGGCCGGCTTGCTCGATGCCCGCTGCAGACAAGGGCAAGTTGGAACCGCTGCCTTGCAAGCGGGGTGGATGAGCCACGTTGTTGACCGTGGCGCCATGGCGCACCAGATATAAATAGGTGTCTCCGGCGGGGGAGGGGAGGGGAGGAGGGGTCATCGTGGGGCGGCCTCCGCACGCCGGGCCAGGCGCGCTGCCACGCGGACCGCCTCGATCATCCCTGCGAACTCGGCCGTACCCTGCCAGGCGCGGTCAAACGCCGTGCCGTGGGCCACGCTGGTGCGCACGATCGGCAGGCCGAGCGTGATGTTCACCGCGCGATGCATCCCCAGCAGCTTCAGCGCCACGTGCCCCTGGTCGTGAAACATGGCTACGGCCGCATCGAACTCGCCATCGCGGGCTCGTATCAGCAGTGTATCCGCCGGCAGCGGTCCGGCAACGTGGATTCCTGCGGCCGCACCTTGCTCGACCGCAGGCGTGATGAAGCGCTGTTCTTCGTCGCCAAACAAGCCATGTTCACCGGCATGGGGATTGAGCGAGCAGACGCCGATTCGCGGCGGCCCCGGCAGCCGGCCATCGGTATCGAGCCGCCGCATCGCATCGTCGGCCCAGCGTAGGCAGTTGACGATCCGCGCAGTGTTCAGTTTGTGCGGCACGTCGCGTAGCGCCATGTGAAGCGTGGCATGGACCACACCCAGGCCGGCGGGGCCGCCCACGCCGGGCCGGGATGGCAAATAGAGCATCATCGCCGAATCGTCCACTCCGCACAGTTCGGCCAGCAATTCCGTGTGGCCGGGGTAATCGTGCCCGGCCGCGGCGAGCGCCGCTTTGCTCAGCGGCGCCGTGACGATGCCGTCCACCTGGCCCGACAGCGCCAGGCGTGTCGCTGCACACAAGGCATCGTAAGCCGCCTGGCCGCCGCGCGCGTCATGAACTCCTGCCGGCACCTTAAGCGCGTCCGCGCTTCCAGCGGCAAGGCAGGGCATGTGCTGAGTCGACGACCGTGCCAGGTCCGGTTCGCGGCATTCCACCACGACGGCGGAGCCGCCAACAAGAGCGACCGCCCGCTTCATGATCTCCGGCTGTCCGACGACAAGCAACTCCGCTTCCGCGTGGACCTCCGCTTGCCCCCAGGCGCGCGCAATCACCTCCGGTCCAATGCCGGCCGGGTCGCCCAGTGTGATCGCCAATCGCGGTTGGTTCATGGTGTGGCATTCTACCGGCACACCAGGGGCGTAGACAAACGGCGCAGGCGAAGTCAAAGTACACTACTATGTCGCGTATATTCTTCTCGCTGGGCATCCTCGCATTGCTCCTGATGGCGGCCACGCTGTCTATCGGGCTGTATCTGGGCGACTTCAAAGCGCAACTGCTGGAGCGGCGGCAATTGGATCGCGAAATTCAGACGCTCCAAACGCAGATTCCCAAACCTGCGGACTGGGAGGTCCAACTGGCTGCTGCCCGGGCGCGGATGGCGGCGTTGGACGCCGTGCGGGGATGGTTCCGCGTCCATTTACTGCTGGGAGTGGGGACGTCGCTGACAGTCATCCTGGTCAACTGCATTGCCGTGACGTATTTCATTGGCACGGGTCGCTGGTGCCGGGAGGTGGTGGAAACCTATCGACTGGATCCTGCGCTGGCGGCCAAAAGCCAGAAACTCAAACGGCGGTCCTTTCCTTGGGCCGCCCTGGGCATCGCCTCAGCCCTGGTCATCAGTGCCCTGGGGGCGGCGGCCGACCCGGGAACGCTGCGATCCACCACCGACGTCTGGGCCACGCCCCACCTGGTGGCTGCGTTTGCCGGCTTTCTGGTCATCGCCTGGGCGTTTTTTATCCAGTGGGCGAACATCGGGGAGAACCACGCTGTCATAGAGGAAATCGTGGCCAGGGTAGGGGAGGTCCGCCGGGAGCAGGGCCTGGAGACGTGACTTCACGGTTTCGAAGCGTGAGCGAGGAATGATCGGCGCGTTCTGTCGGCCTCGCTGACGCTTCGGGCTGGTGTGGAACGCACGGGGCATCGAACGTATACTATTCCATTCGCCGCCGCGGGTGGCCAGCCAGTCCTTGGGAGTCCCAACCGTGTTTCAGTCGATTGCCGTTGTGGGTGCCACCGGAGCGGTCGGTACCATCATCTTGCGCTTGTTGGAGCAGCGCAAGTTTCCGATTCAGCAGATCAAGTTCCTCGCTTCCGCGCGTTCGGCGGGCAAGACCATTCGGTTCGCCGGCCAGGACCACAAGGTCGAG
>Ga0194132_10004979_pt1 | contig 22095 bp, 22 predicted proteins | sample TA2KigOf80mmetaG_FD_148612 | JGI IMG/M metagenome (GOLD analysis project Ga0194132, IMG submission 148612) | Freshwater microbial communities from Lake Tanganyika, Tanzania - TA2015054 Kigoma Offshore 80m | ecosystem: Environmental > Aquatic > Freshwater > Lake | place: Tanzania: Lake... | reverse complement strand
GCCCAGGATCTTGAGCAGGTTGAAGGCGATGTTGGCGGCGTCGATGGTCGGCATGATCAGCAGGTTGGCCGTCCCTTTGAGACGTGAGTTCGGGAAGATGCGCTCGCGGATGACCTCGGAGACCGCGGCGTCGCCCTGCATCTCGCCCTCGACCTCGAGGTCCGGCGCCGCCTTCAGGATCTGGGACAGCGCCTCCCGCATCTTCAACGCCGACGGCGTGTCGCGGCTCCCGAAGCTCGAATGCGAAATCAGCGCGACCTTGGGCTGGATGCCGAAGCGCCGGACCTCCGCCGCGGCCATCAGCGTCATCTCGGCGATGGCGTCGACGGTCGGGTCGGTATTCACATGCGTATCGGCGATGAAGAAGGAGCCGCGCGGCAGGATCAGCAGGTTGAGCGCGGCGAAATGGCGCCCGCCCGGCTTGTGGCCGATCACGTCGCGGACATGGCGGAGATGGTCGGGGTACTTGCCGACCGAGCCGCAGACCATCGCATCGGCCTCGCCGCGCTTGACCATCAGCGTGCCGATCACGGTGGTGCGCGTGCGCACCACCGTGCGCGCATGGTCGGGCGAGACGCCGCGGCGCTCAAGCAGCGCGTGGTAGAGCTTCCAGTATTCCGGATAGCGCGGATCGTCCTCGGGATTGACCAGGTCGAAATGATCGCCGCGCCGCATCCGGAGCCCGAAGCGCTGGATGCGCATGTCGACGACCGAGGGCCGGCCGATCAGGATCGGCCGCGCCAGCTTCTCGTCGATCACGGTCTGCACGGCGCGGAGCACGCGCTCTTCCTCGCCGTCGGTATAGACGACGCGCTTGGGATCGAGCTTGGCCCGCTGATAGACCGGGCGCATCACCTGGCCCGAGCGGAAGACGAAGCCCGAGAGAGACTGGCGATAGGCCTCCATATCTGTGATCGGCCGGGTGGCGACGCCGCTCGCCATCGCCGCCTCCGCGACGGCGGGCGCTATGCGCGTGATCAGCCGCGGATCGAAGGGCTTCGGGATCAGATTGTCGGGGCCGAAGGCCGGCGGCGCCTCGCCATAGGCGGCGGCGACGATGTCGGAAGACTCTTCCAGCGCGAGATCGGCGATCGCCTTGACGCAGGCGACCTTCATCGCCTCGTTGATCGCGGTGGCGCCAACATCGAGCGCGCCACGGAAGATGAAGGGGAAGCAGAGGACGTTGTTGACCTGGTTCGGGTAGTCGGAGCGGCCGGTGGCGATCACCGCGTCAGGGCGGACCGCCCGCACCTCCTCCGGCAGGATTTCCGGCGTCGGGTTGGCGAGCGCCAGCACGATCGGACGATCGGCCATCTTCGCCACCATCTCGGGCTTGAGCACGCGCGGTGCCGAGAGTCCGAGAAAGATATCGGCGCCGCCGATAGCGTCGCCGAGCGACCGCGCATTGGTCTGGCGCGCGTAGCGCTCCTTCCGCGGATCCATCAGCTCCTTGCGGCCCGCATAGACGACGCCTGCGATGTCCGAGACCAGCGTGTTCTCGATCTTGAGGCCGAGATGGACGAGAAGATCGAGGCAGGCGAGCGCCGCAGCGCCGGCGCCCGAGGCCACCAGCTTCACCTGGTCGAGCGACTTCCCGACGACGCGGAGCGCGTTCAGGATCGCCGCGGCGACGATGATCGCGGTGCCGTGCTGGTCGTCGTGGAAGACCGGGATCTTCATCCGGCGGCGCAGCTTCTCCTCGATCTCGAAGCATTCCGGCGCCTTGATGTCCTCGAGGTTGATGCCGCCGAAGGTCGGCTCGAGCGCGGCGACGATGTCGACCAGCTTGTCGGGATCGCGCTCGTCGACCTCGATGTCGAAGACGTCGATGCCGGCGAATTTCTTGAAGAGGACGCCCTTGCCTTCCATCACCGGCTTGGCGGCCAGCGCGCCTATGGCACCGAGGCCGAGAACGGCCGTACCGTTTGTGATCACCGCGACCAGATTGCCGCGCGCGGTGAGCTCGGCCGCCTGGGCGGCGTCACCCGCGATGGCCTCGGAGGCGGCGGCGACGCCCGGCGTATAGGCGAGCGCCAGATCGCGCTGGTTCGCCAGCGGCTTGGTCGGGATGACGCCAATCTTTCCGGCGGGCGCGCGGCGGTGATAGTCGAGTGCGGCTGCCCTTACGTCCTCGTCGGCCATGCCCCTCCCCATTCCCCGCTTGTCCAGGGCCCGTTGTCCCGAGCCGTTATCGTACCGATCTTAAGCGAAAGGCCCGCTCGATTTCTCGGGCGGGCCTTTCGGAAAATGGTGCGGTCGAGAAGACTCGAACTTCCACAGGATTTCTCCCACAGCGACCTCAACGCTGCGCGTCTACCAGTTCCGCCACGACCGCATTGCGTGGGATGCAAGGCCGGGATTGGGCATCCGGTCCTTGCCAAGAACGCCCGCCGGGAATAGCAAATCGCGACCCATGGATCAAGCGGCGCCGACCATCGAAACGGGGCTGGAATGGCAGGAAGAGGACCGGCCGGTCCCCTACCCCGAAGCCCTGGCGCGGATGGAGACCAGGGTCGAGGCGATCCGGGCCGGGACGGCGCCCGAGCTGGTCTGGCTGCTCGAGCACCCTCCCCTCTATACCGCGGGCACCTCCGCCGACCCGGCCGAGCTCCTGGAGCGCCGTTTTCCGGTCTTCGATGCCGGCCGCGGCGGCCGCTACACCTATCACGGGCCGGGCCAGCGCGTGGTCTACGCGATGCTGGACCTGAAGCGCCGAAGGCCGGATGTCCGCGCCTATGTCCACGCGCTGGAGACCTGGGCCATCGCCGCGCTCGGGCGGCTCGGGGTCGAGGCCGAGACCCGGCCGGACCGCATCGGCCTCTGGGTCCGGCGTATGGACCGCAACACGCCCTGGGTCGAGGACAAGATCGGCGCCATCGGCGTCCGCGTCCGCCGCTGGGTCACCTTCCACGGGCTATCGCTCAACGTCGAGCCCGACCTCTCGCATTTCGGCGGCATCGTCCCCTGCGGCATCTCGGCGCATGGGGTGACGTCGCTGGTCGATCTCGGCGTGCCGGCGACCATGGCCGACCTCGACGCGGCGCTCAAGGCCGCGTTCGAGGAGGTGCTCGGCCCGGAGGGGAGCTTCAGTCGCGAAGCTTCGTGAAGGCGATCACGGCGAACAGCACCATGCCGAGAAGGACCGCGAGCGAACCGATGATCGCGAGCAGCGGCTGCTCCTTGTAGATCGAGAGCGCAATGCCGATCGGGAAGACAATCGCGCCGGCTTCGGCGATCCAGAACTGAGCCCAGGCGAGCCCGCTTTCCGCCATCGCCGGATAGGCGCGGTGGACGAGGCCGTAGAGCCCGAGTGTCACCCAGCCTACCAGGATGATGTGGGCATGAACCGGCACGGCGGTGAAGTCATGCGCGATACCCATATGGATGCCGAGCGACATGCCGACGATGGCGAAGAGCACGGCGCTCAGCAGAAAAGCGCGTGGGAGCGACATGGAAAATCCCCCTAGAGAGTCGGTAGCTGAACGAAGCCCGGCGCAGGCGTCTCGGCTGAAGGCTCCGACGTCACACGGGTGACACGCGCCGCCGATGGACCTTGATGGCAGGCAAAGATCATGACGTCGACCTGATCCTTCGGACCCGCAAAAACGGCTTCGACGGAACCGTCCCGACGATTCCGAACCCAGCCATCGAGGCCGTGTTTCGTCGCTTCCTCCACCGTCCAGCCGCGATACCAGACGCCTTGCACGCGGCCTTCGATGCGGACACGGACGAGGACGCGCTCGCTCACGCGAATTCCAGGATCTTCTGATCGACGGCGAGCGAGTCGCCGGCATTGGCGTGGACCACGGCGACCTTGCCGTCCTGCGGCGCCTTCAGCACGTTCTCCATCTTCATCGCCTCGACCACGGCGAGCGTCTCGCCGGCCTTCACTTCCTGGCCGGGCTTGACCGCAACCGAGACGAGCAGGCCCGGCATCGGCGAGAGCAGGAAGCGCGAAAGGTCGGGCGCCGCCTTTTTCGGCATCAGCGCGAGGTATCGGGCGGCCTCCGGCAGCACCACTTGAGCCTCGGCGACACGACCGTCGCGGGCAATGCGCCACGCGATGCCGTGCCGATGAATGCGTGCCGCGCAGGCCTCGCCATTGGCGGTGCCGTCGAAAAGCAGGGTGCCCGGCGCGAAGTCGCCGCGCAGCGCCACGACATGGCCCGCAACGACGACGTCATAGCCGTGCTCGGCCGGCTGAACCGTGACCGGGAAGTCGATCGGATCGTCGCCCTCGATGGCGAGCCGAGCCACCCAGTCGGTCGCGACCGTGAGGCGGCGGCCAGGCAGCTGTCCGTCGATCATCGCGTCGCGCTCGGCAAGGCGCCGCTGGAACGCCGCGGCGAGGGCCGCGAGAAGATGCTGGTCGGCGTCGGTCGCCGGCGCGCCCTTGAAGCCCTTCGGGTACTCCTCGGCGATCAGATTGGTGGTCAGACGCCCCTCGCGGAAGCGCGGCAGCGCCAGCAATGCGGCAAGGAAATCGAGGTTGTGACCGACACCCTCGATCTCGTAGCGGTCGAGCGCAGCCAGCGCACGGTCGATCGCTTCCTCGCGCGTCGCCCCAGTGGTCACAAGCTTGGCGATCATCGGATCGTAGTGCATCGAGATCTCGGCACCTTCGTAGACGCCGGTATCGACGCGGACCCCCTCGCCTTGCGGTGGACGATATCGGGTGAGCCGCCCGATCGCCGGCAGGAAGCCGCGGCGCGGATCCTCGGCATAGAGACGTGCCTCCATCGCCCAGCCTTCCAGCTTCACATCCTTCTGCGCGAAGGGCAGCTTCTCGCCGGCAGCGACCCGTACCATCAGCTCGACGAGATCGAGCCCGGTCACCAGCTCGGTCACCGGATGCTCGACCTGCAGCCGAGTGTTCATCTCGAGGAAGTAGAAGTTGCGATCCTTGTCGACGATGAACTCGACTGTGCCGGCCGAGCGGTACTTGACCGCCTTGGCCAGGGCCACCGCCTGCTCGCCCATGGCCTTCCGCGTCTTCGCATCGAGGAACGGGCTCGGCGCCTCCTCCAGCACCTTCTGGTGCCGGCGCTGCACCGAGCATTCGCGCTCGCCGAGATAGACGACGTTGCCATGCGCATCGCCGATCACCTGGATCTCGATGTGCCGCGGCTCCTCGATGTAGCGCTCGATGAAGACGCGATCGTCGCCGAAGGAGGATTTCGCCTCGTTGGTTGCCGACTGGAAGCCCTCGCGCACCTCGGCATCGGTGCGGGCGATGCGCATGCCCTTGCCGCCGCCGCCGGCCGAAGCCTTGATCATCACCGGGAAGCCGACCTTTTTCGCGATCCTGATCGCCTCGTCGGCGCTCGGGATCGCCTCGAGATGGCCCGGCACGGTCGAGACGCCGGCGGCCTGCGCCAGCTTCTTCGACTCGATCTTGTCGCCCATGGCCTGGATCGCATGCGGCTCCGGGCCGATGAAGACGATGCCGGCCCTCTTCAGCGCCTCGCAGAAGGGTGCGCGCTCGGAAAGAAAGCCGTAGCCCGGATGCACCGCCTCGGCGCCCGTCTGCTTGCAGGCGGCGACAATGGCCTCGATGCTGAGATAGCTCTGCGCCGAGGGCGGCGGGCCGATGCGCACCGCCTCGTCCGCTTCGCGCACATGCAGCGCATCGGCATCGGCGTCGGAATAGACCGCGACCGTCTTGATGCCCAGCCGCTTCGCCGTCCGGATCACCCGGCAGGCGATCTCGCCGCGATTGGCGATGAGGATCTTCGAGAACAGCTTACCCATTCCGCCTCCCGAACAGCCCCATCACGAAGGCGCAATGCACCGCGAGCGGCGCGCCCCAGGCGACGAGCAGGAACACGAACCAAGGCTGCTCCGGCTGCGCGATCACGTGCACGACGATCAGCACGATCATCGCCGCGGCATAAGCCAGCAGATGATACTTGAAGCCCCGCAGGCGGCGCTGGGCTAGAGCGGAATATTCCGGTGTTTCCGCCATGGATCTTCGATCTTCTTGTCGCGCAGCATGGCGAGCGCCCGGCAGATCCTCCGGCGCGTCGAATGCGGCATGATCACGTCGTCGATGAAGCCGCGATGCCCAGCGACAAAGGGGTTGGCGAATTTCTCGCGATACTCCTCGGTGCGCGCCTCGATCTTAGCCGGGTCGCCGATGTCTCCGCGGAAGATGATCTCGACCGCTCCCTTCGGCCCCATCACCGCGATCTCGGCGGTCGGCCAGGCGTAGTTGACGTCGCCCCGGAGATGCTTGGACGACATGACGTCATAGGCGCCGCCATAGGCCTTGCGCGTGATCACCGTGACCTTCGGCACGGTGGCCTCGGCATAGGCGAAGAGCAGCTTGGCGCCGTGCTTGATGATGCCGCCATATTCCTGCGCCGTGCCCGGCAGGAAGCCCGGCACGTCGACGATGGTCACGATCGGGATGTTGAAGGCATCGCAGAAGCGGACGAAGCGCGCGCCCTTGCGGGCCGAGTTGATGTCGAGGCAGCCCGCCAGCACCATCGGCTGGTTGGCGACGATGCCGACCGTCTGCCCCGCCATGCGGCCGAAGCCGATGACGATGTTGCCGGCATAGCCCGACTGCAGCTCGAAGAAATCGCCCTCGTCGACGATCTTGAGGATCAGTTCCCTGATGTCGTAGGGCTTGTTCGGATTGGCCGGCACCAGCGTGTCGAGCGAGTCCTCGGTGCGGTCGGCGGGATCGGCGGTCGGCTTGATCGGCGGCTTCGCCCGGTTCGAGGATGGAATGAAATCGAGGAAGCGACGCAGCTGCAGCAACGCCTCGACATCGTTCTCGAAGGCGAGATCAGAGACGCCCGACCTGGTCGAATGCGTGACCGCGCCGCCGAGCTCCTCATGCGTGACCGTCTCGTGCGTGACCGTCTTCACCACGTCGGGTCCAGTCACGAACATGTACGAGGAGTCCTTCACCATGAAGATGAAGTCCGTCATCGCCGGCGAATAGACCGCGCCGCCGGCGCATGGTCCCATGATCAGCGAGACCTGCGGCACGACGCCTGACGCGATCACGTTGCGCTGGAATACCTCGGCATACCCCGCAAGCGAGGCGACGCCTTCCTGGATGCGCGCACCGCCGGAATCGTTGAGGCCGACCACCGGTGCGCCGACCTGCATCGCCTTGTCCATGATCTTGCAGATCTTCTCGGCATGCGCTTCCGAGAGCGAGCCGCCGAAGACGGTGAAGTCCTGGCTGAAGGCGAAGACGAGTCGCCCGTTCACCGTGCCGAAGCCGGTGACGACGCCGTCGCCGGGAACCCGCTGCTTGTCCATGCCGAAATCCGTCGAGCGATGCTCGACGAACATGTCCCATTCCTCGAAGGAGCCGGCATCGAACAGGAGGTCGAGCCGCTCGCGCGCCGTCAGCTTGCCCTTGGCATGCTGCGCCTCGATGCGACGGGTGCCGCCCCCTTCGCGTGCCTGCGCACGCTTTTCTTCGAGCCGGCGGAGGATGTCCTGCATCGCCCCCTCTTGGACCGTCCTTCAGGACTTCCCGGATAGCATCAATGGCGGACGCGTACCAGCGAGAGCAGCCTTGCCGCTTCGCCGAGATCGGCATGAACGCTCTTCCGCCGCTCGGCCGCCTCGGGGTCCTCGCCCCAGCGCTCGATCTGATGGTCCTCGTCCAGACGCGAGAGCCGGTGCGCCCCCTCCCAGCCGATCCGGCCGAGAAAGACCGCAAGGGCGAGGATGATCGATCCGGTCCCGCCTGCCAGCGTCTGGATGCCGGCGAGCTCCAGATCGTCGAGGCCTTGGACGCGGGCACGGACCGCTGCCAGCGTCGCGGCGGGCTGGGTCAGGGGCATGACGCCGGTTGCTATCTCGAACCTCGCGCCCAGTTCCTCCACTGCCCAGTCGAGCAGAGGTTGCCATTCCTGGCTCTGTCGCTCGATCAACTCCGCCGGCCGGTCGGCGCGGTGGCAAAGGAGGTCGGTCTCGGCGAAGGCTGCGAGCTCACCGACAATACGGTCGCGCTCGGCGGCGATCCGGTCGAGCGCTGTCGCGACGAAGCGTGTCATCGGCATGGTGCGCGGATCGACCTTGTCGCCCTGCGCCCGCCACTCTTCCGCGACCGCTTCGGCGAGAGCGCGCTGGCGCACTTCGAAACGGTTAGCGGCCGGTGTGCGCATCGGCTTCCCGTCGAGCGAGATGCCATAGGAGCCGCCACTCTCGACGATCTCGACCATCCTGTATCGCCGCTTCACGCCGGCTCCGCGAGCAGCAGCTCGGAAAGATGAGCATAGGTGTCGGCAACGATGTGCGCGCCGGACGCCATCAGCTCCTCGCGCGGATGATAGCCCCAGGCGACGCCGAAGCCGCGCACGCCCGCATTCGCCGCCATGCGCATGTCGAAGCTGGTATCGCCGATCATCACCGTGTCTTCCGGCGTCGCGCCGGCAAATTCCATGGCGTTGCGCAGGATGGTCGGATCGGGCTTGCCCGGCCCGTCATCGGCGGTATGAAGCGAAAGAAAACGTTCGAGCAGATCGTGGCGCGTCAAGGTCCCGATTAGCCCACGCCGGCTCTTGCCGGTGGCAACAGCGAGCATCCAGCCGGCGCGGGCGAGACGGTCGAGAGTCTCACGCGTGCCGTCAAACAGCGGCTCGTGGCGATCCTGGATGGAGCGCGAGATGTCGCGATAGGCGGTGGTGAGCCGGTTGATCCCGATCGCGTCGACACCAGGCGCCAGCATCGCCATCGCCTGAGCGAGCGGCAAGCCGATGGTGCGGCGGACCGCGAGGTCCGCCGGAGCCGGATGGCCTTCGGCGGCGAAGGCCCGATTGATGATGTCGACGATCATCGCCTGGCTGTCGACCAGCGTGCCGTCGCAGTCGAACACGGCGAGGCGCATGCGTCTCATGGCGCGTCGCGGAAGGGATCGTCGTCCGGCCGCGCGGCGAAGCCGAAGGCCGTCCAGGTCGCCTTCATATGCGCCGGCAGCGGCGCCTCGACCTTCAACATCTTGCCGTTCGGTCGACGCAGCGCGATCGAGCGTGCATGGAGCTGGAGCTGTTTCGGCGCGTCAGCGAGATCCAGGTGTGCTGCCTTGCCGCCATACTTGCCGTCGCCGAGGATCGGGTGGCCGATCGCCTCCAGATGTGCGCGCAACTGATGCGTGCGGCCGGTGATCGGCTTGAGCGCGACCCAGGCGATGAGGTTCCGCACCTCCTCGACCACGGCGAAATCGGTGACGGCACGCTTGCCTTCCTTCGGATCGACGACGACACGATCGCCGACCTTGCCCGGCAGCTTGGCCAGCTTGAGGTCGATGCGGCCCTGGCGCGGCTTCGGCACGCCGGCGACCACGGCCCAGTAGATCTTGTCGGCATCGCGCGCCTGGAACGCCTCGCCGAGCCAGCGCGCCGCCTCGGCCGAGCGCGCCAGCACGAGCACGCCCGAGGTGTCGCGGTCGAGGCGGTGGACGAGGCGCGGCCGCTCCTTCGCATCGAACATGAGAGCGTCGAGCAAGCCGTCGAGATGCTTGTCGGTGCCGGTGCCGCCCTGGACCGCGAGGCCGGCCGGCTTGTCGATGACCAGCACCTCCGCGTCCTTGTGCAACACGCGGGCGCGGAGATCCTTGGCCTCGCGCTCGTCGACGGGCTTGGCGTCCCGCTTCGGCGCCGGGGTCAGGTCCATCGGCGGGATGCGGATGACCTGGCCGGCCTCGAGCCGGTCGCTCGCCTTGACCCGCTTGCCGTCGACCCGCACCTGGCCGGTGCGCAGCAGCTTCTCCAGCCGCCCATGGCCTAAGGTCGGGAAGTAGCGTTTGAACCAGCGGTCGAGCCGCTGGTCGGCGTCCTCGCCCGTCACGGTGCGCTGCTCAACCGGCATGAAAGGCCATCATGGCCGTGGCACCCCGAAGATCCATCCTTCCCGCCTCAGCGCGTCCTTGTCGTGGCGCGGGGCATCCCATACCCGCTCCTCCGCCGCAAGGCCTCTCAGACCCGCCGCGGAGACCAGGGCGTCGGTGTCATGGTCGGTCGGGGGTCGATCCCCGGCACGCGGCGAGCGCGACCCCAGGGCCGCCAGGGCGTCCTTCAGGTCGCCCCAATCCCTGATCTTGGCGTTACCGGCGCCGGCCTTGCGCAGGAACAGGCGCGGATAGATCTCGACCAGAGCCGAGCGGCCTCCCGGTTCGCCGAAGGGCCAGACCGCGGCGGCGTCCTGGAGACGGTGGAGGACCCGCATGCCGGCCAACGCCCCAAGCCCCACCTGCTTGGCCCCGATCAGCTTGTAGGGGCTCTGGGGCGAGCCTAGACCGGCCGTCCGGCAGGCCAGGTCGGTCGCCCGGTGCGGATCGAGGTAGGCCCTGGGCTGCGGACCCGAGCGCCAGAAATCCGGCGCATAGCGAAGGTCATCGGCGAAGCCGCCGCCCCAAAGATCCGGAGCCTCGCCGCCGACGCCGTCGACCAAGGCCCAGAGGTCGCGGACGGAAGGCTCGGGCTGGGGGAAGTAGCGCCGCGCCAGGACGAAGGGCAGCGAGAAAGCGAAGTCGAAGCCGACCAGCGCACGCTCACGGGCCACGAGGCCCGAGACCCATTCGAGTGCCTGGAGACGCGACCAGCGGCGCCTGTCCGGCGGCGGCACAAGTCTCGGCGCGCCCTTACCGGGAGCGCAGACAGCGATGGCAATACCATTGGCCCGACGCGCACCCGACCAGTCGAGAGCGGCGAAGCAGGTGAAACTCACCTACAGCAGCGCCTTCATGACGCGCTCGCGCGTGAAGGGCATGTCGTGGATGCGCGCGCCGAGCGCATGCGCGACGGCATTGCCGACCGCGGCGGCGGTCGGGCCGCAGGTGCATTCGCCGATGCCGAGCGGCGGATTGCCGGCGCCATCGACCAGCTCGACCTGCATCTCCGGCACCTCGCTGAAGCGGAGGATCGGATAGCTCTCCCAGTCGCGCGACGAGATGCCCTGCCCGTCGAAGCGCACCTGCTCCTTCAGGGTCCAGCTGATCGCCTGAACGATGCCACCCTCGAGCTGGTTGCGCGCGCCGTCGGGGTTCACGACGACGCCGGCATCGGCAACGCACCAGATGCGCTCGACGCGCACCTCCTCGTCGATCGTCACGGCAGCGACGACGGCGGCATATGCCGACTTGTTCTTGTACTTGGCCAGCCCCAGACCGAGGCCCTTGCCGGTTCCCGCCGTGCCGCGCGAGGCCCAGCCGCAACGCTCGGCCACCTGCTCCAGCAGGCGCCTCGCCCGCGGGTCGGAGAGAATGGCAAGCCGATAGGCGAGCGGGTCCTGGCCGATGCGCGCGGCGAGGTCGTCGAGCATCGACTCGATCGCGAAGACATTAGGCAGCGCGCCGAGGCCTCGCAGTGCCGATGTCCGGATCGGCGGGTTCTGCGTCAGGTGATGCAGGATGCGATGCGCCGGCACATCGTAGAGCGGGATGGCGTTGCGCGTCGCCCCGCCGCCGCGCTCGACCGGCGGATCGGTCGGCTTCGCCGGCGCCGGCGGATTCGCCAGGGCTTCCGCCGCGAGGAGAGCGCCGCCACTTCCCGGCCGCTGCACATGCGTCGGGCTCCAGATCTCGGTGGTCCAGTCGGCCGGATACCCGAGCTCGTCGAGACCGACATGCAGCGTGATCAGCATCGCCGGCCCGACCGGCTCGAAGGCAAACTCCTCCTCGCGCCGCCAGCGGACGCGGACGCGCTCCCCCGGCAGGCGCATCGCGATCAGCGCCGTATCCATCGCCGCGTCGTCGGCGCCGTTATGGCCGTAGCACCCGGCGCCGTGCAGATGCTTCGCGGTGATCGACTCGATCGGAATGCCCAGCGCGGCAGCGACATTCCGGCGAAGCGGATGCATGCCCTGGCCATGCGATTGGATGGTCAGGTGACCGTCCAGATACTCCGCCAGCGCGCAGGAAGGTGCCAGCGAGGCATGCGCGACATAGGGGCGCGAATAGGTCGCCTGGACGAGATTCCGCGGCGCCATGGCCGGAGCCGGTACGCCGTAGGGACGATCCTCGCTCGGCTGCCCCTTGAGCCAGGCCGCTTCCTGCTGCTCGGGCGTCAGGCGTCGGACCTTGTCCCACTCCGCGTGGTGCTCGGCCGCGATGGCGGCGGCGTTCACGACGCCTTCCTCCTTGCCGACGAAAGCAACAAAGTTGGCCTCGCGGAGAATCCGGAATTCGCCTTTGGCAACACGCCGGATCGCGGCCTCGTCGAGCGAGACGAGCCGCGCCCCGCGGTTCGGCTGGCGCAGCACGCGCGCATGCAGCGTGCCGGGTTCCAGGACGTCGTGGATGAAGGCGGCACCGCTGACCTTGGCCGGCAGATCGAGGCGCGGTATGTCCTGGCCGACGATGGCATAGGCGATCGTCGCCTTCGGCGCCGTCGTGCCCTTCACGTTCTGGGAAAGGTCGATCTCGCCGGCGACGGTCCAGTAATCCTGGCCCGTCTCTACGCCGTTCTGAATGAATCGCCCCTCTGCAACGGTAATGTCCGTCGGACTGCAATTGAGCCGCAGCGCCACGCGTTCGAGCGCCTTGGCCCGCACCTCGGCACAGACCAGCCGGACCGCGCTGCCGCCGATCTCGATCGAGTGCGAGGAGCTCGTATAGAGCTCGTCCGGCCCTTCATCCGTATTGCCGGACAGCACGACGACGCGGGCATAGGGAAGGTCGAGCTCGTCGGCCGCGATCTGGCCCAGCGCCGTGACGATGCCCTGGCCGATCTCGACCTTTCCGGTGGCGATCCGCACCGTCCGGTCGGGAAGAAACCGGATCCAGCGGTCGAGCCGTGGATTGTCGACGAGGCTCGTCGGCAGGGGCGCGGTCATCGGCTCCGCCCTCTCATCGCCGACGCAGCGCGCTCGACCGCCTTGAGGATGCGCTGGTGCGCGCCGCAACGGCAGAGATGCCTGTCGAGGGCGGCAACAATCTCAGTCCGGCTCGGATTCGGGTTGCGGTCGAGCAATGCCTTGGCCGAGATCAGGATGCCGGAGAGGCAGTAGCCGCACTGCCCCGCCTGCTCGTCGAGGAAGGCCTGCTGCAGCGGGTGCAGAGAATCTTTCGTGCTCAACCCTTCGATCGTCGTGACGCTGCGGCCGGCGACCGTTGCCATATCACGGCTGCAGGCCTGCATCGGCTCTCCGTCGACCAGCACCATGCAGCTGCCGCACTGCTCGAGCCCACAGCCGAAGCGCGTGCCTGTGAGGCCCAGGTGATTGCGGAGCACTTCGAGCAGCGAGGTGCTTCCCTCAAGCTCGACCGAGCGCGTCTCGCCGTTCACCGTGAAGGAGATACTCACCCGCCCTCGCTCTGCTTCTTGTCACGGAGCTTCGACCAGTAGTCGAGGCGCTTCTTGATCTCGCGCTCGAAGCCGCGCTCGACCGGCGTGTAGAACTCTCGCCTCGCCATGCCGTCGGGGAAGTAGTTCCGGCCGGAGAAGCCTTCCTCGGTGTCGTGGTCGTAGGCGTAGTCCTTGCCGTAGCCCAGGCCCTTCATGAGCTTGGTCGGCGCGTTGAGAATGTGCATCGGCGGCATCAGCGAGCCGGTCTCCTTGGCCGAACGCATCGCGGCGCCGTAGGCCCTGTAGGCGGCGTTCGACTTCGGTGCCGTCGCCAGGTAGATCACCGCCTGCGCGATCGCGAGCTCGCCTTCCGGTGACCCCAGTCGCTCATAGACGTCCCAGCCGGCCATCGCCTGATGCACCGCCTCGGGGTCGGCCAAGCCGACGTCCTCGACGGCGAAACGGACGACGCGGCGCGCGATGTAGCGCGGGTCCTCGCCGCCGGCGAGCATGCGCGCGAGCCAATAGAGGGCCGCATCGGCGTCGGAGCCGCGCATCGACTTGTGCAGTGCGCTGATCAGGTTGTAGTGGCCCTCGCGGTCCTTGTCGTAGACCGGCGCGCGCCGCTGCACCGTCGACATCAGCTTCGGCACGTCCAGGACTTTGTCCGCCGGCAGCTGCTCGACCTCGTCGACGAGGTTGAGGAGGAAGCGCCCGTCGCCATCGGCCATCGCTTTCAGCGTGTCGCGCGCCTCGGGCGTCAGCGGCAGCTTGCGGCCGAGATCCGCCTCGGCCTTGGTCAGCAACATCTCGAGCGCTGGATCGTCGAGCCGCTTAAGGACGAAGACCTGGCAGCGCGACAGAAGCGCGGCGTTCAGCTCGAAGGACGGATTCTCGGTGGTGGCACCGATCAGCGTGACCGTGCCGTCCTCGACGAAGGGAAGGAAGCCGTCCTGCTGCGAGCGATTGAAGCGATGGATCTCGTCGACGAACAGAAGCGTGCCACGGCCCGAGGCCCGGCGCCCCTTCGCCGCCTCGAATACTTTCCTCAGATCGGCGACACCCGAGAAAACCGCCGACAATGGCTCGAAATGGAGATCGGTCGCGTCGGCGAGAAGCCGCGCGATCGTCGTCTTGCCACAACCGGGCGGACCCCACAGCACCATCGAGGCAAGACGCCCCGCGGCGACCATGCGGCCGATCGGTCCCTGCGGGCCGATCAGATGATCCTGCCCCGCGACCTCCTCCAGGCGCTTCGGCCGGAGCCGGTCGGCGAGCGGCCTCGGTGCCGCGGCCTCGAAAAGGCCGCCCTGAGGTCTCACCCTCGCACCCGGACGTTCATCACCCGCTCGCCTCGCTTGATCGAGAGCTGCCAAGTCTCGCGCTCGCCGCTGGTAGCGCGACGAAGCACGTCAACTGAAGCGATCTCGGCGTCGTTGACCTTGAGGATGATGTCGCCGGTGGTGACGCCGAGGCGCTGCGCGATCGTACCCTGGCGGACCTGCATGACGATGACGCCGCGGTTCGTGGTCTCGAGGCCGAGTTCCTCGGCCAGTGCCGGCGACAGGTTGGCGACGGTGGCGCCGGAGAAGGGATGCCGGCCGGTCAGCGGCGTCAGCTGGCGGGGCGGCGTCTCCGGCGCGGCTTCGAGCGGGACGAAGAGCTGCTGCTCGAGCCCCTGGCGGATGACGCCCATTCGGGCGCGTCCGCCGATGGGGAGCGTGCCGATGCGGAAGCGGAGCGCCTGCGCATCCTCGACCTCGCGACCGTCGATCGAGGTGATGACGTCGCCGATCTTGAGGCCGGCGCGGGCCGCGGGGCTGTTGGGGGCAACGTGCTCGATGATCACGCCGCTCGGGCGGGTAAGCCCCAGCGAAGCGGCCACATCCTGTCCGACCGGTTGGCCGCTCGCGCCGAACCAGGGCCGTATGACCTTGCCGCCATCGACCAGCCCGGTGACGACGGCGCGTACCATGTTGGCGGGGACGGCGAAGCCGATGCCGACCGACCCGCCGGTCTGCGAGTAGATCGCCGTGTTGATGCCGATGACCTTGCCGTCCATCGACAGGAGCGCGCCGCCGGAATTGCCGGGATTGATCGCCGCATCGGTCTGGATGAAGAAGCGATAGTCGGAGACGCCGACCATGGTCCGGGCGGTCGCCGAGACGATGCCACTGGTGACCGTCTGGCCGACGCCGAAGGGATTGCCGATGGCGAGCACGAGGTCACCGACCTCGATGCCGTCGGAATCGCCGAGCTCCAGCGTAGGGAGACCGTCGGGCGGCGCGTCGATGCGAAGGACGGCGAGATCGGTCCGCTCATCGGAGCCGATCAGCTTCGCCTCGAGCTCGCGCCGGTCGGAGAGCACGACGCGGATCTCGTCCGCGCCCTTGATCACGTGATGGTTGGTGACGATGACGCCGTCCTTGCGAAGGATGACGCCGGAACCCAGAGCGTTCTGCTCGCGCGGTTGGTCCCCGAGTTGATCGCCGAAGAAGCGCCGGAAGAACGGGTCGTTCATCAAGGGCGAGTTCGGGCGCTCGCGCACGACCTTGCGGGTGAAGATGTTGACCACCGCCGGCGCCGTGCGGCGGACCAGCGGCGAGAAGGACTGCAGGATCGCCTGGCGGCTTTCCGGCACCGCGCGTGTCTGCGGCACGACCGGGGCCTGGGCCTGGCTTGCAGGCGCCCATCCGGCCGCGGAGAGGACGAGAAGCAGGAAGGAGAGCGACCTCATGGGCGGAAATGTAATGCGCCGCCGCGCGCCTTCCCAGAGGCCCTGGGAAAGACCCAAAGCAAACGGCCGCCCGAAGGCGGCCGTTTCGACTGGCTCTCTTACGGAAGGTCAGGCCGCGGCCGGCGCCTCGGCCTCTTCCTTGACCTGGACCGGCCCTGAATCGAGCCCCTTGGCATCGACGTCGCGATCGACGAACTCGATCACCGCCATCGCCGCGGCATCGCCGTAGCGGAAGCCGGCCTTGAGCACGCGCGTGTAGCCGCCCTTGCGGGAGGCGTAGCGCGGGGCCAGAACGTCGAACAGCTTCTTGGTCGCGGCATCGTCGCGAAGCTCGGCATGAGCCAGGCGGCGGGCATGCAGCGAGCCCTTCTTGCCGAGCGTGATCAACTTCTCGACCACCGGGCGAAGATCCTTCGCCTTCGGCAGGGTCGTGGTGATCTGCTCGTGCTTGATCAGCGCCTGGGCCAGGTTCTTGAACATGGCCTTGCGATGACCGGACTGCCGGCTGAAGCTCCGGCCAGACATCTTGTGACGCATTTCTAGTCTCCTATCCGTTCCGGGCCGTCAGCTCAGAACGGCTCCTCCAGACGCTTCGCCAGCTCTTCGATGTTCTCTGGCGGCCAGTTCGGAATCTCCATGCCGAGATGGAGACCCATCTGCGCCAGGACTTCCTTGATCTCGTTCAGCGACTTGCGCCCGAAATTCGGCGTGCGCAGCATCTCCTGCTCGGTCTTCTGAACGAGGTCGCCGATATAGACGATGTTGTCGTTCTTCAGGCAGTTCGCCGAACGCACCGACAGCTCGAGCTCGTCGACCTTGCGCAGCAGGTTCTTGTTGAACGGCAGGTCGGCGGCTCGGTCCTCGACCACGGCAGCCTGCGGCTCCTCGAAGTTGATGAAGAGCTGCAGCTGGTCCTGGAGGATGCGCGCGGCGAGCGCCACCGAATCCTCCGGCGTCACCGCGCCGTTCGTCTCGACCGTGAGCGAGAGCTTGTCGTAGTCGGTCATCTGGCCGACGCGGGCGTTCTCGACCTTGTAGGAGACCTTGCGCACCGGGCTGTAGAGCGCATCGACCGGGATCAGCCCTATCGGCGCATCCTCGGCGCGGCTGGCCGAAGCCGGGATGTAGCCCTTGCCGTTCTCGACCACGAACTCCATCGACAGCTTGGCGCCGCGGTCGAGCGTGCAGAGCACGCGCGCAGGATCCATGATCTCGATGTCATGGCCGGTCTCGATCATGCCGGCAGTGATCTCGCCCGGACCGGTTGCCTTCAGGCGCATCCGCTTCGGGCCTTCGCCATGCATCTTGAGGCCCATGGCTTTCACGTTGAGGACGATGTCGGTCACGTCCTCGCGCACGCCCGGGATCGAGGAGAACTCGTGCAGCACGCCGTCGATCTGGATCGACGTCACGGCCGCTCCCTGCAGCGAGGAGAGGAGCACACGACGGAGCGCATTGCCCAGCGTCAGACCGAAGCCGCGCTCGAGCGGCTCGGCGACGATGGTAGCGATGCGCTTGGACTCGCCGACAGCTTCGACGTTGAGCTTGTTCGGCTTGATCAGGGCTTGCCAGTTCTTCTGGATCACGGACGGACCTCTTCGACGACGAGGGGCGGGGACAACGGTTCCCGCCGGATATGGGAACTAGAAACGCCTCCGGGACTTGCGTCCCTTAGACGCGCCGACGCTTCGGCGGCCGGCAGCCATTGTGCGGGATCGGCGTCACGTCGCGGATCGAGGTGATCTGGAATCCCACAGCCTGCAGCGCGCGCAGCGCCGACTCGCGGCCCGAGCCCGGACCCTTGACCTCGACCTCGATCGTGCGGACGCCATGCTCCATCGCCTTCTTGCCGGCATCCTCGGCCGCGACCTGGGCGGCGTAGGGGGTCGACTTCCGGCTGCCCTTGAAGCCGAGCGAGCCCGAAGACGACCAGGCGATCGTATTGCCCTGGGCGTCAGTGATGGTGATCATCGTATTGTTGAACGACGCGTTCACATGCGCGACGCCGGAGGTGATGTTCTTCCGTTCGCGGCGACGCGGGCGCCCAGCGGCGGCGGTCTGCGGCTTAGCCATGGTCTCTTCCTCAAATCCTTCCAGCCGCGTCGCGGCAAACGAACCCGATCAGGGGCCCTACTTCTTCTTGCCGGCGATCGGCCGCGCCTTGCCCTTGCGGGTGCGCGCATTGGTGTGAGTGCGCTGACCGCGGACGGGAAGACCCTTGCGGTGACGCAGGCCCCGATAGCAGCCGAGATCCATCAGGCGCTTGATGTTCATCGCCTGCTCGCGACGAAGGTCGCCCTCGACGACGAAATCGCGGTCGATCAGCTCTCGGATCTTCAGCACTTCGTCATCAGTCAGCTGATGTACCCGACGCGCGTCGGGGATGCTCAGCTTCGCGCAGATTTCCTTCGCCCGGGTCTGGCCGATCCCGAAGATGTAGGTCAGCGCGACTTCCACGCGCTTCTGCGTGGGAATGTTAACGCCAGCGATACGCGCCACGCTCGGATCTCCTTGATCGCAACGGTCTAATTAAGCTCGGGATGGGGCGCAAAACTTGGCACGCACGAAGCCGCTCGGCCGCCGAAAGCGCCAAGGCGCGCGATTATAGTCATGCGCCCGGGCCTGTCAACGGCCTCATTAGCTCCAAAAATCAATGCGTTGTCCTTGTCCTGCACGCTCTCCCTGGAACGATTTTAACTTAATACGGCGCCGATCTGGCGCGCGACTTCATCGATTTCCGCCATGCCGTCGACCGACTTGAGGACCCCTTTGGCCCGGTAGTAGGGCAGGATCGGCTGGGTCTGCTTGCGGTACGCCTCGAGCCGGGTCCGCACCGTCTCGGCGTTGTCATCGGCGCGGCGGGTGAACTCCTTGCCGCCGCAGACGTCGCAAATTCCGGCGACCTTCGGCTTCTGGAAGCTGTCGTGGTAGCCCGCGCCGCATTTGGCGCAGGTGTAGCGGCCGACAATGCGCTCGGTCAGAGCCTTCTCGTCCACCGCCATCTCGATCACGTGGTCCAGCTTCAGGCCCTTGCGCCCGAGCATGGCGTCGAGCGCCTGTGCCTGCGCCTCGGTCCGCGGGAAGCCATCGAGGATGAACCCTTTATCGCAGTCGGGCTGGCTGATCCGCTCCTCGATCATCGCGATCATGATGTCGTCGGAGACGAGCTTGCCAGCGTCCATGACCGCCTTGGCCTTCCTCCCGATCTCGCTTCCCGACTTGACCGCTGCGCGCAGCATGTCGCCGGTCGAGAGCTGGATAAGGCCGCGCTCGTCCTGGAGCTTCCGCGCCTGCGTGCCCTTGCCTGCCCCGGGCGGCCCCAGGAGGATCAGGTTCACCCTCTCCTCCCTCGCAGCTTCGCCTTCTTGATCAGGCCCTCGTATTGATGGGCGACCAGGTGGGCGTGGATCTGGGCGACGGTGTCCATCGTCACGGTGACCACGATCATCAGGCTGGTGCCGCCGAAGTAGAAGGGCACAGCGAACCTCGAGATCAAAATCTCGGGCAGGATGCAGACGATCGAGAGGTAGGCAGCGCCGATCACGGTCAGGCGCGACAGGATGAAGTCGAGGTACTCGGCCGTGTTCTTGCCCGGGCGGATGCCGGGGATGAAACCGCCATAGCGCTTCAGATTGTCCGCGGTGTCTTCCGGATTGAAGACGATCGCCGTGTAGAAGAACGCGAAAAACGTGATCAGCGCGACGTAGAGGATCATGTAGAGCGCCGAGCCATGCGACAGGTATGTCGCGATCAGGCTCATGAACTCGCTGGGAGCCTCGCCCGCCTGCGAGCCTTGCGCCGCCGAAAATCCCGCGATCGTCGTCGGCATCAGCAGGAGCGAGGACGCGAATATCGGCGGAATGACGCCCGAGGTGTTGAGGCGCAGCGGCAGGTGCGAGCTCTCGCCGCCGAACATGCGCTGGCCGACCTGTCGCTTCGGGTACTGGACGATCAGCCGGCGCTGGGCGCGCTCCATGAAGACGACGAAGAAGACGACGCCGGCCGCCATAACCAGGAGCAGGATGATGAAGATGGTCGAGAGCGCTCCGGTGCGGCCGAGCTCGAGGGTCGCGGCGATCGCATGCGGCAGTCCTGCGACGATGCCGGCCATGATGATGACCGAGAGGCCGTTGCCGATGCCGCGCTGGGTCATCTGCTCGCCGAGCCACAGCAGGAACATGGTGCCGCCGGTCAGCGTCACCACGGTCGAGATGCGGAAGAGGAGACCGGGATCGATCACCGCGCCACCGGTCGAGCCGCGGGTGCCTTCGAGCCCGATCGCGATGCCGTATGCCTGAAGGGCCGCCAGGACCACCGTGCCGTAGCGGGTGTACTGGTTGATGACCTTCTGGCCGGCAGGGCCTTCCTTCTTCAGCTGCTCGAGCTTCGGCGACACCGCCGTCATCAGCTGAACGATGATCGAGGCCGAGACCCAGGGCATGACGCTGAGGGCGAAGATCGTCATGCGCCCGAGCGCGCCGCCCGAGAACATGTCGAACATGCCGAGAATGCCACCCTGCTGCTGGCGGAAGATCTCGGCCAGCACGACGGGATCGATGCCGGGGATCGGGATGTAAGTGCCGAGGCGATAGACGATCAGCGCGCCTAGCGTGAACCAGATGCGCTTCTTCAGCTCCGTCGCCTTGGCGAGGACGCCGAAGTTCAGTGTCGCAGCAAGCTGTTCGGCGGCCGATGCCATATGCAGCGTCCTTTAGGAGTCCAGACCTTACGCCTTGGCCTTTGCCGGCTTCTTCACCATCTTCTTCACCTTCTCGACCGGCTTCGGCAGCTCGATCGAGCCGCCCGCCGCTTCGACCGCGGCCTTCGCCTTGGTTGAGGCGCCGGCGAGCTTGAGCGCGAGCTTCGCCTTGAGTTCGCCCTCGCCGAGCAGGCGCACGCCGTCGCGGGCGCGGCGGATAACGCGCGCGGCGACCAGCGCCGCGCCGTCCACCGGCTGCTTCGGATCGAGCCGGCCGGCGTCCACCGCTTCCTGGAGCTGCCAGAGGTTCACCTCGACAAGCTTCACAGGGTTGATCGGCTTGAAGCCGCGCTTCGGCAGACGGCGGAAGAGCGGCATCTGGCCGCCTTCGAAGGCGTGCAGCGAGACGCCGGTGCGCGCCTTCTGGCCCTTGACGCCACGGCCGGAGGTCTTGCCCTTACCCGAGCCGATGCCGCGGCCGACACGCATGCGCCGCTTGTGGGCGCCTTCGTTGTCGCGGATCTCGTGGAGCTTCATTGTCTTCTAAGTCCCCTTACTCGCCTTCGACCCGCACCAGGTGATGCACCTTGCGGATCATGCCGCGGACCGAGGGTGTGTCCTCGAGCTCGCGGGTACGGTGGCGCTTGTTCAGGCCGAGACCGATCAGGGTCTGGCGCTGGTCGTCCTCGCGTCCGATCGGGCTGCCGATCTGGGTGACGCGAAGCGTCTTCTTCTTGCTGTCAGCCTTGGCCATGGCCGTCATTCCTTACGAGGCTTCCGCCTCGCGCTTGGCACCGACGAGATCGCTCACCTTCTTGCCGCGGCGCTGGGCCACGGAGCGAGGGCTCGTCACGTTGCGAAGCGCGGCGAAGGTCGCCTTGATCATGTTGTGCGGATTCGAGGTGCCGACCGACTTGGCGACGATATCGTGGACGCCGAGCGCCTCGAACACCGCGCGGGTCGGACCGCCGGCGATGATGCCGGTACCCGGCGCGGCAGCGCGCAGCACGACGCGACCGGCGCCGTAGTGGCCGAGCATGTCGTGATGAAGCGTGCGGCCCTCGCGCAGCGGCACCTTGATCAGGTTGCGCTTGGCCTGCTCGGTCGCCTTGCGGATCGCCTCCGGCACCTCGCGCGCCTTGCCGGCGCCGTGGCCGACACGGCCGCGGCCGTCACCGACGACGACGAGCGCGGCGAAACCGAAGCGCCGACCGCCCTTCACCACCTTGGCGACGCGATTGATGCTGACCAGCTTCTCGGTCAGCTCCGATTCCTCGCGCGCGCCTTCCTGGCCGCCGCGACCGCGACGATCGCCGTCACGGCCACGGCCGCGCGACTGACGTTCACCGCCGGGACCGCCGCCAGGGCCATCGGATTTGGGGCCGCGCGGACCGCCGCGTCCGCCC
>Ga0194132_10004978_pt1 | contig 22095 bp, 23 predicted proteins | sample TA2KigOf80mmetaG_FD_148612 | JGI IMG/M metagenome (GOLD analysis project Ga0194132, IMG submission 148612) | Freshwater microbial communities from Lake Tanganyika, Tanzania - TA2015054 Kigoma Offshore 80m | ecosystem: Environmental > Aquatic > Freshwater > Lake | place: Tanzania: Lake... | reverse complement strand
TGGTGTCCATGACGTAATCCCTGTATCGGTGGCTAGAAATTCTGGGTTTCGTAACGTGGCCATTATAATCGCCGGATGAGCACCCGCCCACCCAAACCACACATCCTGATCGCCGGCGCCGGCATAGGCGGCTTAACCGCCGCATTAGCCTTGTTGAAGCGCGGCTATGATGTGGACGTTTACGAACAAGCGCCCGAACTGCGCGAAGTCGGCGCAGGCCTGCAGATTTCGCCCAACGGCAATCGCGTACTGCACGAACTCGGCGTGCTGCAAGCGTTTTTAGCGCTCGCGTGTGAGGCGGAGGGTAAGGAAATTCGTCTGTGGAACACGGGCCAGACCTGGCGCATCCACGATTTAGGCCAAGAGTCGGTGGCGCGTTACGGCTTTCCGTACTGCACCGCGTATCGGCCGGATTTGTTAGCGGTGCTGGTCGAAGGCATGCAACGTGAGAAGCCCAACGCGATTCATCTGAATTGCAAGTGCGACGGCTTCACCCAAGACGCGCATGGCGTCACTTTAAAGTTTGAAACCGGGGAAGCGCGGGCCGATGCGTTGATCGGCGCCGACGGCGTGCACTCCAAAATTCGCCAGGCGCTATTCGGCAACGACAAGCCCGAATACACCGGCATGCTCTCCTGGCGCGGCGTGATCCCGATGGAAAAACTGCCGCAGCATATGCGCCGAAAAATCGGCAGCAACTGGGTCGGCCCCGGCGGCCACGTGGTGCACTACCCGGTGCATCGCGGCGAATACATGAATATGAACGGCATCATCGAAATCGACCACTGGGAAGACGAATCGTGGAGTGCGCGCGGCACGCACGAAGAATGCCACGCCTGCTTCAAAGGCTGGGGCCCCGACGTGCACGCCATGATCGACAACTTCGCCACGCCGTTCAAATGGGCGCTGTTTAACCGCGAGCCGTTGACGCAATGGAGTGTGGGGCGCGTGAGCCTCACGGGCGACGCCTGCCACTCGATGCTGCCGATGCTGGCGCAAGGTGGGGTGATGGCGCTGGAAGATGGCTACGTGCTGGCGCGCGCGTTGGAGGCCGCGGGCGGTGATATCGAACAAGGGCTAAAGCGCTACGAGCGAGCGCGCATCGTGCGCACCACCAAAGTGGTGTTGGGCTCCGCCGAAAACGGGCGACGTTTTCAAAGCCGCACGTTAGCGAATGCGGAAGAAGCCGAGGCCTACGTCAATCGCGAGTGGCAGCCGGAGAAAGTGCGGGCGCGATATGACTGGTTGTTTACCTATGATGTGACGGCGGTGGGGGTGTAGGTCTTTATCTGAGGGTTGAGACTAGAGGTTACGTGCGATGTCTGTAGCCGACCCGAAGTTGACGTTCGAATTCTCCCGAAGCAGTCGTTGAAACTCATGGCGGCGGGTCAGGTGACGATATCAGCAAACTCCTTCTCCGCTAGCGGAAACTCAAGTGCCAAGAACTCGGTTGGTGTTATCGACTTCTTCGCAACTGGTGCATGTGTTTGATCACCTTCCCAGCAAAGAAACATTTCCAGATGTGCACCCTGGGAAAGAGCCGAACACAAGTATTCTGCAAGGGAATGGACCGTTTCTGCTCTTTTGCGGCATTCATCGGGATCATCGTAATCTACATTCTTGAATCCACAACCACAGCCCTCGTGCGATCCAATGTAAATTACATAAGGAAGCGAGAACTGTGTCCTAACAGGTTCTTCAACATCAGATAGTGCCTGCGTATTGAATGAGGGATGATCCTCATCCCAAGGAACTGTCGGTAGCTCCTTATCTGATGCTAGGTAAAGTGCCCAGCACATATCACACCTAACAGTTTACGTAGAGAAAGATGCGTATTCGGTGGGAAATTGAAGTGTAACAGCGACAGGCTGGTTGTGGCCGTCACCCGAACTTTGTGCCGGAACGGGCCCAACTCCTACAGTTCTTTTGATCAGAGCGCGTCGCGCGCCGTTTCCAGATCACGATTTGCGGCGGGATCCGTGTCTGCTCCCTTGACGCGCGGCATCTTGGCAAGCCGCAGCGCGAGTTCATTGAGATCTTGCATCGCCTGCAGACGTTCGCGTACCGTCATGCCCAACGCGGCACGCAACTGAGCGCGGCGTGCGCCTTCCCAGGTTGCGGTTGCCCAGTCACCGTCACGTGTTTTGTGCGTCATTGCCTTCGTCCTGCGCGAGCATGCGTAACTGCTCGATATCTTCCAAGTCTTTGGGGCGGTTGGCAAGCCGCTTCATGGCGATCAGCGTCGGCAGCGATACAAATCGCACCCACAGGCCCTGCAGTAGCTCTCCGCGCATCGCGGACTCGTATTCCGTGTCAAATTCAAATGGTTCGGTAACAAATACATCAACCGGGGCGGGTTTGAAGCGTGGGCTGTGAAAGTTAAGCACTTGCATGCCTTTGTCCCTGATCCAGCTTTCGCGCTGGGTTCGGTCGGCAAACTGGTCTCCTGTGACGGGCACCGTTGGCCGGTAGTCGAGTGTGGCGAGCGCGGCAAACGCCCTTGCGATGTTCACGGGGTCAAGCTGAATGACCAGATCGACATCGTAAGTGGTGCGCACGAAGCCATGCGCGTTTACCGCCAGACCGCCCGCAACCAGAAACCGCACTTGCGCATCATTGAGTGCGGCAGCGATGGCGTCGAAGGCGGTGAGCGTCACTTCTGCCAGGAATCCCGCAACGTCACCGCGCGATTGAACTTAGGCGCCCCCGGCTTCGAGTCGCGCATATCGGCGACGAAATAGCCGTGGCGCTCGAACTGGAAGCGGTCTTCGGGCTTGACGTCGCGCAGCGCGGTTTCGAGTTGCGCGGTGATGGTTTTTTTCGAATCGGGGTTGATGTCGAGTAGAAAATCCCTGTCGCCCGCGCCGGGGTGCGGCACTTTGAACAAGCGGTCATACAAACGCACTTCGGCGGCATAGGCGTGCGGCACGCTTACCCAGTGGATGTTGCCTTTAACCTTGACTTTGTCCGCGGCCGGCGTGCCGGATTTGGTGTCGGGCAAATACTCGCAATGCACCGCGGTGAGCTTGCCTTGCGCGTCTTTATCGCAACCCGTGCACTTCACCACGTAACCGTAACGCAGCCGCACGTTGTTGCCGGGGAACAAGCGAAAATACCCCTTGGGCGGTGTTTCGGTGAAATCCTCTCGCTCGATCCACAGCTCGCGTGTAATCGGCACCACGCGTTTGCCGAGCTCGGGCTTTTGCGGATGATTGGGCGCGTGGCAATCTTCTTGTTGGTCGGCCGGGTAGTTGTCGATGATGAGCTTGACCGGGTCGAGCACGGCGATGCGGCGCGGTGCGACTTCGTTCAAATGCTCGCGCATGCAGTCTTCGAGGATGGCAAAATCGATCCACGAATCGGCTTTGGAGACACCGATGCGCTCGGCGAATAAGCGAAACCCCTCCGGCGTGTAGCCGCGCCGCCGCCCGCCGGCGAGCGTGGGCAGGCGCGGGTCGTCCCAGCCCTCGACGTGTTTTTCGTTGACGAGTTGAACCAGTTTGCGCTTGGACAGCACCACGTAGGTGAGGTTCAAGCGCGCGAATTCGATCTGCTGCGGCAGCGGTTGATCGAGCAAACCGCCTTCGGCCAGCCGCTCTAGCAGCCAATCGTAAAACGGCCGCTGATCTTGGAACTCCAGCGTGCAGATCGAATGCGTGATGCGCTCCAGCGCATCCTCGATCGGGTGCGCGTAGGCGTACATCGGATACACGCACCACTTGTCGCCGGTGCGGTGGTGTGTGGCGCGGCGGATGCGGTAAATCGCCGGGTCGCGCAGGTTGATGTTGGGCGAGGCCATGTCGATTTTCGCGCGCAACACCATCGAGCCATCGCCGTGCTGGCCCGCGCGCATTTCGTCGAATAGCCGCAGCGATTCTTCCGCCGGGCGCTCGCGCCACGGGCTATCCTTGCCCGGCTCGGTCAGCGTGCCGCGGCTCAAGCGCATTTGCTCCGCCGATTGTTGATCGACATAAGCGTGGCCCGCTTTGATCAAATACTGCGCCGCTTCGTACATAAAATCGAAGTAGTCGCTGGCGAAATATAAATTCGAGCCCCAGTCGCAGCCCAGCCACTGCACCGCGTGAATAATCGCGTCGACGTATTCCTGTTCTTCTTTTTCCGGGTTGGTGTCGTCAAAGCGCAAATGGCACGCGCCGCCGTAATCGCGCGCGAGGCCAAAGTTCAAGCAAATCGATTTGGCGTGGCCGAAGTGCAAATAACCGTTGGGCTCCGGCGGGAAGCGTGTGCGGATTTTCGCCGGGTCGGCCGGCGTGTTGGCGTGTGCTTTTGCCGCGCCGGGTTTGCCGCCCCAGCCGCGGTGGGTGTATTTGCCGCTGGCGAGGTCCGCGTCGATGATCGTGCGGATGAAATTGCTGACGGGCGCGCTGGGCGTGAGTTGCTTCTTTTCGCTCATGATGCGCGTATTTTAACGCGCCCGCATTGGTTAACGCTTGCCCAGATAACGCGTGGGTAAAACACGTTCAATCGCACGCTTACCCGAGCGCGTCAAGCGATAGGCTTTGGCGCGCGGCCGCGCAGCCACCGCGCCCTTCAATTTGCCATCGACGTAATGCAGCGCCGCGCCGTCATCCGCGGCGTAACCTTCCAAAATTTTCCCGCCCGCCACCAGCTTGCGATACGTCGGCCGGCGCAGCGGCTCGCTGTCGTAGTGCGGGCAGTTGCTGCCGGGTAAAAACCCCAGGCAATCGAGTTGGGTTAACGGCCCGGCGATGGAATCGGTAACGCCCTGTTCGAACCAGCAAATTGAACCGGCACTCGCACCACCCAGCACCACGCCGTGCTGCCACGCTTTGCGCAAATAAATATCGAGGCCCCAGTCGCGCCACACCGCGAGCATGCTGCGCGTGTTACCGCCGCCGACGTAAATCGCGTCGTGCTCCAGCAGAAACGATTCCAGATCGCGCGGCGTGCGCGCGAACAACGGCAGATGGTTCGGTTTGCAGGTAAAGCGGCTAAAGCCCGCGTAAAAGCGCAGGCGCCCGGCATCGGCATCGCCGTGCGCGGCGCCGATAAAACACACACGCGGATTTTTCTTGCGGGTGAGTTTGAGAAAGTAGTCGATGAGCAGTAGGTTATCGAGGTTTTCAGGTAGCGCGGCGCCGCCGATCGCCAATATGTGGCTGGTCATTTGCAGATTATGCTCCGGTTCCAGGGGGGCGAGCGTGGTGACGCCGCGCCTAGGCTCAAGGGGTTTTATCGCCGTCGGTTCTTATGTCCATCATGATACCGACGCTGACGGCAACCCCGCTGCGGTCGAAGTTCACGAAGTAATGGCCCGGCGTGGGATTCATGTCGATGCGCCAATCCCACACCGGCCCCATCGCGAGCTGGGTGATGCCGCTTGGCTTGCCGAGCAGATCGCGCACTTCGGCTTGCGTGGTTGTGCCGGGCACGATGCGATAAAAGCGCTCATCGGTCAGCAAGGGCTCTTTCGCGCGCACCATGCGGCCCGCGTCGATGGTAAAGCGCCAGGTCTGCATGCCGGCCGGGCCGTAGACGTAATCCCACGATTCGCCGCCCGCGGGGTTGGCGCGCGTTTCGGTGGGCTTGCCCAGTTGCCGCACCAACTCATCGGCGCTGATGTTGGTGGCGACCGAGCCGGGCAGCGCGCAGCCCGCCAGCACGGCGAGGGCTGTGAGTATGGATAGTGTGCGCAGTCGGGTTGTCATGATGGCGGCTCCTGATGGCGGTTCCTGAGGGTTGCTGTTTCGGCCTTTCCGCTTATGCAAGAGGTAAACAGCCAACCCTGCGCTTTTATTCTACGCCACCAAAACGCGCTGGCAAGCGCCGCCAATGGGGCCCCTTGCGCGCGTTATTGCGCCTCGATTTTCGCCGTGCGTATCGCCTTTTCGAAGAACGCGAAGTCGCGCTCGATAAACGCGGTGAACTCGTCCACCGAGCTGCCAATGGGCCTTAAGCCCGCCTCCTCGATGCGTGTGCGCATGTCGGTGGATTTGATGATGCGCATGATCTCGGCGTTTAATTTCGCGATGCGCTCGCGCGGCGTGCCGGCGGGCGCCCACATCGCTTGCCAGCCCGGCGTATCCACTTGCGGGTAGCCGAATTCGGCGAACGTCGGCACGTTGGGGAACAACGGTGCGCGCACCGGGCCGCCCAGCGCGATCGCGCGCACGCGGCCGTTGTTGATCAGCGGGCCGATTTGCGACAAGCTGGGGAACATCACCTCGATGTGGCCGCCGAGCAAATCGTTCTGCGCAAGCGACGCACCCTTGTACGGCACATGGGTCATTTTCAGAGCGGCCGCCGCCATCAACATTTCGCCGTGCAGGTGCGTGATGTTGCCCACGCCCGCTGAGCCGAAATGCAGCTTGCCCGGGGCGCTGCGCGCCAGCGCGATGAACGTTTTGAGATCCTTCGCCGGCAGCGACGGATGCACCACCATCAATTGTCCGTACGACAGGGTGATTTGCGAAATCGGCTGGAAATCGCGCTTGGCGTCGTACGGCAGCTTGCGAATCAACAACGTGTTGGTGTTGTGCGAGCCGGTGGTGTAGAGCAGCGTGTAGCCGTCCTTCGCGCTTTTGGCGACGAAGTCACTGCCCAGCGTCCCGCTCGCGCCGGGGCGGTTGTCGAACAGGAAGGGTTGATTGAATCCCTCCGACAGCTTTTGCAGCAGCGGCCGGCCGATCACATCGGGCGGGCCGCCGGGCGCGAACGGAATAATCACGCGCACCGCGCGGGTGGGGTAATCATCCGCGCGCTGTGCGTGGGCGGTGGCGCCGGCGCCGAGGGTGGCGATGAGTGCGCAGGCGAGTAAGCGGGCGCAGCGGGCGCGCCCTGGCGGCTGGGTCATGGTTGGCTCCTCGTTTTGGGGTGGCTTGGGTGATTTACGTAAGTATTTGATTTAATTGAATATTTTTTGAGGTGCGAGCGTGCCGTGTGCGGCAACGGATAGCTGCGCCAGGCACCACGTCATGCGCCGCGCAAGTATGATACGACCTCTTTTCGCGGTCGCGGAAATCCGGCGCTTCGCGAGCCGCGCTTTACGCCCCACGCGTTACCAGCGATCAACCGACCAACCGATCCACCCACCAACAAATTCAACTCGCAACCTGACCTTATGAAAATTGCGCACATAGAACCCATTCTCATACGCACGCCGATGATCCTCGACGATGCCGTGCCGCAGGCCGCCGGCGCGCCCAAGTCCGATGTGCACACGGTGTTGGTTAAAGTGCAAACCGATGCAGGCATCACCGGCTGGGGCGAGGCGTTTTCCAACGCGGGTTGGCAAAGCACGATTACCGCGCTCAAAGACATCATCGCGCCGCGCGTGCTGGGCAAGGACGCGAGCAACATCGTGCAGATTCAAGCGGATTTGCACCGCGGGCTATACAACACCGGGCGCAGCGGGCCGACGGTGTTTGCGATTTCGGGCCTCGATATCGCGCTGTGGGACATCGCCGCCAAGCGCGCCAATCTTCCGTTGTATAGGCTGCTTGGCGGCAGCACGCGTACCACGCTGCCCGCATATGCGAGCTTGTTGCGGTATGGCATTGCCGATGTGGTCGAGCGTAAAACGCGTGAAGCGATCGAGCGCGGTTACCGTTTCATCAAACTGCACGAAAACAAGTTCGACTGCATCCGCGCCGCCAAGCGCGCGTGTGGAGACAAAGTGCCACTGATGGTCGACTGCTCGTGCCCGTGGACGGTGGATGAATTGATCGGCGCCGCGCGCGAACTGGCCGATCAAAAACTTTATTGGCTGGAAGAGCCGATTTATCCGCCCGACGATCACGCGGGCCTCGCAAGGCTGCGCGCGTTGGCGCCGATGCCGATTGCCGCGGGGGAAAATTGCTCCAATCTGATGGAGTTCAAACGCGCGATGGAATGCGGCGCCATCGGCATTGCGCAGCCGAGCATCACCAAAGTCGGCGGCGTCACCGAAATGCGCAAAGTGTTTGCGCTGGGCGAGGCGCATGGCGTTACGGTGGTGCCGCATTCGCCGTATTTCGGGCCGGGCTTGCTGGCCTCGATCCACGTGTGTGCCGCGGCGGCGCGCGAAATTCCCATCGAGCGCTACTACTGCGATTTCGGTGAAACCCCGTTCGGCGATCAAATCATCCCCAAGAACGGCGAGTTTGCGATTCCGCAAGGGCCGGGGTTGGGCCAGGACCCGGATGCCGCGCTCATCGAACGCATGCGCGTGGCGTGAGGATGGCCACCATGCACCAAGGCACGTTCACCTTCACCCAAATCGAGCGCATCACCTTCGGCCAACCCGCCGCAAAAGCGTTGCTGGCCGAAGCCGAGCGCTTGAACGCGCAACGCGTATTCATGATTGTCAGCGGCACCATGAACCGCACCACCGACGAAGTGGCCAAGGTGCGCGCGGCGCTGGGCGGCCGTTTCGCCGGGCTCTACGACCGCATGCCCTCGCACACGCCGCGCGACGCGGTGCTGGAAGCGGCGCGGGATGCGCGTGCGTTGAACGCCGATTTGATCGTCACCTTCGGCGGCGGCTCCGTTACCGACGCGGGCAAACTCTTGCAACTGTGCTTGCGGCACGATATTAGCGAGTACGATCAGCTCGATGCCTATCACGTCCGCGTGGCGAGCGACGGCAAGACGGTGATCCCCGCGTTCGACGGCCCCAAGGTGCGGCAGATCGCGATCCCCACCACGCTTTCCGGCGGCGAGTTTCAAGCGGGTGGCGGCGGCACCGACACGCGGCGCAAGGTGAAGCAAAGTTTCAAGCACCCGCTGCTGGTGCCGCGTGTGACCATACTCGATCCCGCGCCGACGGTGCACACGCCCATGTGGGTGTGGCTATCGACGGGTTTACGCGCGGTGGATCACGCCACCGAGGCGATTTGTTCGCCGGTCACTAACCCGGCGAGTGATGCGAGTTTTGTGCAGGCGTTGAAGTTATTGAGCCGTGGATTGCCGCGCGTGAAAGCCGCGCCTGGTGACCTCGAAGCGCGGCTCGATTGCCAGCTCGGCGTGTGGCTCGCCATGGCGGGCCGCACGGGCGGCGCGCAAATGGGCGCGAGCCACGCCATCGGCCACGTGCTGGGCGGTAGTTGCGACGTGCCGCATGGTTACACCTCGTGCGTGATGCTGCCGCCGGTGCTGCGTTACAACCGTTCGGTCAACGCCGAGCGGCAAAAGCTGGTGGCGGAGGCGATGGGGCACGCGGGCGAAGACGCGGCGGAAGTGATCGCGGCGTTTATCAAAGGGCTGGGTTTGCCGGAGCGTTTGTCGGAAGTGGGTGTCACGCGCGATCAATTCGCGATGATCGCCGATCATGCGATGCACGACAGTTGGCTGCACACCAACCCACGCAAGATCACCAGTGTCGAGCAGGTGTATGAGATTTTGGAGATGGCGGCTTGAAGAAACGTGAAGCGTGAGGCGTGAGGCGTGAGGCGAAAAACCAAAACAATCTGCGCAGTGATGTTACTGACCGGGCTAAGTGCTGCACCGTTGAGCTCAACGTTTGCACAAAACTATCCGACTAAACCGATCCGCTTCATCGTCGGCTTCGCCGCCGGCGGCGGCAACGACATGATCGCGCGCACGCTGGGGCGCAAGCTGAGCGAGAGCATGGGGCAGCAGGTGATCGTCGATAACCGCCCCGGTGCTGCGGGCATCGTCGCGGCGGTGATCGTGGCCAAGGCGCCGCCCGATGGCTACACGCTGTTCTCCGGCAGCATCAGCACGCTCGCCACGCATGTCAGCATGCAAGCGAAGCTGCCGTACAACCCGCTGCGCGATTTTGTACCGATCACCACCACCACGTTGAGCCCGTATTTGATGGCGGTGCATCCCGGCGTGCCCGTCACCACGGTCAAAGACTTTATCGCGCACGCTAAAAACACGCCTAAAAAAATCGCCTATGCCTCGGCCGGCGCGGGCAGCGGCAATCACTTGTCGCACGAGTTGTTTCGCCACTTGGCGGGCATCGACATGATTCATGTGCCGTACAAAGGCGCGGCGGAACAGCTGACCTCGCTGATCGGCGGCGAAGTGCAAATGAGTTTCATCCAGGTGCAAGTGGCGTTGACCCAAGTGCGCGCAAACCGCATGCGCGCGCTGGGGATGACCAGCGCGCAACGCTTGCCGGTGGCAGCCGACATTCCGACCATCGCCGAAACCGTGCCGGGGTTTGAAGCGACCTCGTGGCAAGGCGTGGTGGTGCCGGCGGGCACGCCGCGCACGATAGTCGAGCGGCTGCATCGCGAAATCGCCAAGGCGCTGCAAGCGCCGGATATCACCGAGCGGCTCGCGGCCGATGGCACGGCCGCCGGCGGCATTACGCCGGAAGCGTTTGCGGCGTTTATCAAAAGCGAAATCGAAAAGTGGGCGAAGGTGGTGAAGACTTCCGGCGCGAAGGCGGATTGAGCCGTGAAGCGTGAGGGGTGAGGCGTTTAGCTCGGTGGTTGGTTCAATGTTGCGTGCTAGGCGTTGTGGCGATTGGCGTGCCGCACGCGCAACCTTATCCCACCAAGCCGATTCGGCTGGTGGTGTCCGTGCAACCCGGCGGCAATCTCGATCTGGTCGGCCGCGCGCTTGCTGATCGCTTGAGCGAAAGTCTGGGCCAACGCATGTTCGTGGAAAACCGGCCCGGCGCGAACAGCACCATCGGTTTATCGAGTGTCGCGCGCAGCGCGCCCGATGGTTACACGCTGGTGATGGTGGCGCAGAGTGCGCTGGTGGCGCCGCGCATGATGAAAAATCCGCCGTATGACCCCACGCGCGATCTCGCCGGCGTGAGCTTGATCGCCACGCTGCCGCTACTGCTGGTGGTGCATCCGTCGCTGCCGGTTCAAAGCGTCAAGGAATTTATCGCGCTCGCCAAGGCGCGGCCGGGTGAGTTGAATGCCGGTACTTCGGGAAACGGCTCCGGTTCGCACCTGGCGCTGGAGCTTTTTACGCGCTTGGCGGGCGTGAATATCATGCGCATTCCGTATAACGGCGACGCGACGGCGATCGTCGATTTACTGGGCGGGCAAGTGCCGGTGAAATTCGACAATGTGTCGACCTCGCTCGCGCATGTGCGCGGCAACCGCTTGCGCGCGCTTGGCGTCACCAGTGTAAAGCGCAGCGAGCTGATGCCCGGGTTGCCGGCGATCGCGGAAACCTTGCCGGGTTTTCAGGCAAGCATCTTCAACGGCATGATGGCGCCGGCCGCCACGCCGCCCGACATTTTGTCGCGGTTGCACGGCGACATCGTCAAATTCACCCAAGCGCCCGAGATTCGTAAGCGTTTTGCGGCGCAGGGCACCGAGTTGCAGGCGAGCGCCTCGCACGGCGAATTCACCGCGTTTATCAATACCGAATACCTGCGTTGGGCCAGGGTGCTTGAAGCGGCAGGGATAAAGCCGGAGTAATCGCCGTCGTGTATTGCGGCGCGCGCGCTTTTGGGGTTAATGTGATGGCTGCCGCGAAGGTTTGCCGCGCGGCCGCAAATTGACCCCAACCATGTTCGCTGCGCGCATCCGTCGCCGCTGCAGGGCCGGGAGAGACGCCGCAATGCGCGCATCGCGGCTCGTTCTCATCAGCCTCGTTCGGCGTTTCTTCGCCTACCCGCGGTGCCTTGCCCGGCGGGGAACAGCGGGCGCACGCCGCCCGCTCGCGCGGGCGGGATTTGCGATGGGGCGCTTCGTCTTGTATGGATTGGCGCTCGGCGTTGTTGCGGGCGCGGGCAACGCCAGCATACCGCGCTCCCACAGCGAGTTTCCGGCCAAACCCATTCGCATCATTGTCCCCAACTCGGCAGGCGCGGCGGAAGATTTTTTCGCGCGCATGCTCGCCGAAGAAATGGCGGCGTTTTATCTGCGCCGCGTGTTCGTGGACAATCGCGCCGGCGCCGGCGGGCTGATCGGTAACGCGCGCATGTCGCGCGCGAACGCCGACGGCTACACGCTGGGCACGGTCAGCGTGACGCGATTGATTTCCGAGTTGGTGCGCGATAACCCGCCGTATCGCGCGCTGGATGATATTGTCGGCGTCGCGCATGTGGCCTCGATCACCAATGTGCTGGTGATATCGCGCGCGCTGCCGGCCGCCAACGCGCGCGAGTTCGTGCACTACGCGCGCGTGCGCCCCGGCGAACTGAATTTTGCTTCGCTCGGCATGGGCTCGGCCTCGCATCTGGCGGGGCAGGTATTTTCGCGCGCGCTCAACATCGATGCGGTGCACGTGCCGTTCAGAATGATCTCCGATTCGTTCGTGGAAATGTTGCTGGGCCGCGTGCATTACGCGATTCACACCCTGCCCGCGGCGCTTGGCCCGCTGCGCGAGCGCCGCTTGCGCGCGCTGGCGGTGATGACGCCGCAACGCAGCCCAACGCTGCCGCAAGTGCCGTCGATTGTCGAAGTGGGTTTGCCCGAAGCGCAGTTCGACAGTTGGTCGGGCCTGGTCGCGCCGGTGGGCACGCCGCGGCGTATCGTGGAGCAATTGCACGGCGACATCTCGCGCCTGCTGCGCAACAATCTGCTGCGCGAACGCTTTGTGCACCAGGGCGCGGAATCCACGCCCGACAAGACCCCCGAAGGGTTTATGCGGCACATGCAAGACGAATACACGCGCTTTCAAGTGATCATTCGTGCAAGCAATATCAAGATCGATTAAAAAATCAATAAAATCAAATACTTATGTTTTACCACTAACCCACGCCAGGAGCCCGCGATGACCATCAAGCTCAACCACTTGCACATTAAAACCAAAAGCCCCGACAAGACAGCGAAGTTTTATGTCGACACCTTTGGCGCAAAAATTACCAGCCAGTCGCCCACCGGCGGCTATCGTGTCGACCTGCACGGCTTGTCGCTGAACATCACCGACTTGCACCCGACGCAAAAGCGCCAGCAAGCGTACGGCATGGAACATATCGCGATGGACACCGATGAACTGGATAACGTGGTTGCCAAATTAAAGGCCGGCGGCGCGAAAATTCTGGAAGAAACGGTGGTCAGCGGTAACCGCCGCGTGTGTTTTTTCGAGGGGCCGGATGGGGTGCAGTTAGAGTTCATCGAAATGAAATAAGCCAAGGAGAACACCATGGCAGCAAATCCATTACGCGTAGGCATGATCGGCGCCGGCGGGCGCTGGGGTCCGCGCGCGCATGTGCCGGCGCTGTTAAACGGCGTGCCGCAAGCGCAGCTGTTCGCGCTGTGCACGGCGCACGCCGATACCGCGCAGGCCGCGGCGGATAAATTCGGCATCAAACGTGCCTATGGCAGCGATGCCGCGTTGCATGCCGATAAAGAAGTCGAGGCGGCGCTGGTGGCGGTGCGCGTGCCGGCGCATTACGCGCTGACCAAAACCGCGCTGGAAGCGGGCAAGCACGTGTATTGCGAATGGCCGCTGGGGGCGACCACCCAGGAAGCCGAGGAACTCGCCGCGCTCGCCAGGCGCAACAACTTGCGCACCATGGTCGGATTGCAGCGTCGTGCGTCGCCCGCCTACCTCTACCTGCGCGAGTTGATCGAGCAAGGTTACGTCGGGCAGGTGCTGTCGGTGCATCTGTCGCAGATGGGCAGCGGCGTATTGCAACGCCCGCCGGATCGCATCTGGCAGCGCGATGTGACGCTGGGCGCGAACACGCTCACCATTACTTTTGGCCATTCGATCGACGCGTTGTGCATGGTGGTGGGTGAACTCACCGAAGTCTCGGCGCTGGTTAGCACGCAAGTGCCGCAGTGGTTCGAGACCGGCACCAATCGCTATGTCGATGTGACTTCGCCCGATAACATCATGATTCAGGGGCGCACCGCCGGCGGCGCGCTCGTCAACGCTTACGTCGGCGTGCATCCGTTTCACGGCAGCGGCTACCGCTTTGAGATTTACGGCAAGCAAGGCACGCTGATGATGGTGGGCGGCGGCGAAGCGGGCGAGGAAACCAAACGCAAAATCATGGGCGGCAAAAAGGACGACAAAACCTTGCAAGAACTGCCGGTGCCGGAAAAATTCAAGTGGGTGCCCGAGGCGGTGCGCGGCAGCGGCGCGGGTTACGATGTCGGCCAGATGTGGGTGAATTTTGCCAACGGCATACGCACCGGACAGGCCAATGTCGCGGACTTCGATCATGCGGTGCGGCGGCATCGCCTGCTCGATGCGATACGTCGCGCCTCGCAAACGGGGCAACGGCAGACGGTCGCCGCTAATTGAACAGCGTCGGCATTGCCGGGGCTGGTGCAGCGTTGTCGCGCCGCGTCCTGGCGGCGTGCGACGTATTAATGCGGCACTATCGACGGTCGCGGGGGTGTTTTGATATAAAATAAAAATATCAATAAAATCAAATAGTTACAATAATCACATAAAACCCTAAGTGGCGTCACGTAGCGACAATGGCGCCACATCATGCCGCTTGCGCGTGCCCCTGACAGCGTCGCAAGCCGCTGTGCCCGCGCTATGAGCCGCGGGTGAGCCCTTGCGCGGCGTGCTTCGGTTACCATTGCCGCCCACTATAAAATTTCGAGGAGAAAAAAATGTTTGGAGCCCGTGTACGTCTGGTGTTGGGCGCAGCCGCATTGGTCGCCGCCAACTTTGCCTGGGCGGCGCAGTCCTATCCCAACCGCCCGATACGCATCATCGTGCCGGCGCAGCCCGGCGGCACCACCGACTATCTCGCGCGCTTGCTTGCGACGCGGTTCGCCGAGGCGTGGAAACAGCAGGGCATCGTCGATAACCGAGGCAGTGCTTCGGGTGTGAACGCGGCGGAGATCACCAAGAACGCCGCGGCGGATGGTTACACCTTATATCTGGTTTACCACCAGCACACGATCAACGGGGCGCTCTTGCCCAAGCTGCCGTATCACCCGGTCAACGATTTCACGCCGATTTCGCAAATGACGCAGGCGGGCACGATTTTGGTGGTCAACCCGTCGCACGCCGCCAAGTCGCTGAAGGATTTCCTCGATTGGACCAAAAGCACCAAGGAGTCGATCAACTTCGGCAGCGCGGGCATCGGCAGCGGCGGGCATCTGGCGGGTGAACTCTTGAAACTGATGACCGGCATCAAGGCGCAGCACATCCCCTACAAGGGCACCGGGCCGGCGTTGCTCGATCTGATCGCCGGGCAATACCACTTTAACTTCACCGGCATGGCGCCGGGCTTGGCGCAGGTGCGCGGCGGAAAGCTGCGCGGTATCGCGGTCACCACCTCCAAACGGTTGCAAGCGGTGCCCGATATACCGGCCATGGCGGAAGCGTTGCCGGGTTTTGAGGTGGTGGGCTGGTATGGCTTGGCCGCGCCGGCGAATCTGCCCAAGCCGTTGTTGGACAAGGTGCACGCCGAAGTCGCCGCGTTTGTGAAGACGCCCGATTTTGTGAAGCGCGCGCAGGCCGATGGCGCCGAAGCGGTGGGCAGCGATCCGGAATCGTTTCGCCAGTTCATGCTGGCCGACATGAAGAAATGGGCCGATGTGGTGAAGCGCAGCGGGGCGACGTTTAACTAAGGAAACACTGAATAAGTTAATTCCGTTCATGCTTCGATGCTTTGACAGGCCCAGCATCACCGCGAACGGAATCAACAACTTGGCGTTCGCCCTGAGCTCGGCGAAGGACTTGTGCAGCGTTTAGCCGATGGCGTACTCGGGCGGACAGAGGCTGCCTGGAGAATCGTGGGCAAGCGCGCAATGGCGCATGGCCGGGTGGCGCCACGCGAGCGCGACGTGGTCGGCAAGTATGTCAGAGGTTTGCATTCGGCACTGGATTAGGTAAATTCGAAGATGTGGTTTCACAACAGGCCGGCGCCATCCGGCCATCACGAGGAGCATCATGAGCAAACTTGCGTTCAAACTATTGGTAATTTCCGCCGCCGGCTTTTGCGCGGCGAGTGCATGGGCGCAAAGCGCCGCTAATTTTCCGCAGCGTCCGATACGCGTGGTGGTGGGCTTCCCGCCGGGCGGCGCCACCGACATTTTCGCGCGTATCTTGAGCCAGCATCTGGCGGCTTCGTGGGGTCAACCGGTGGTGGTGGATAATCGCAGCGGCGCCACCGGCACGCTGGCGGCCGATTTGGTGTCCAAGGCCGCGCCCGATGGCTACACCACGATGATGGTCGCCAGCGGCCCGTTCACCATCAGCGCCAGCACTTATGAGAAGCTGTCCTACGACACCGTTAGCAGCTTTGCCGCGCTGTCGCTGTTGACTTGGGTGACCAATGCCATCGTGGTGCCGCAGAATTCGCCGATCAAGTCGCTGCCCGATTTGATCCGCATGGCCAAGGAAAAACCGGGGCAATTGACCCATTCCTCCTCGGGTAGCGGCTCGTTGCACCATCTGGCGGGCGAGGTGTTTAAGCGCTTGACCGGCACGCAGATGGTGCATGTGCCGTTCAAGGGCGGCGGCCCCGCGCTGGTGGCGATCAGTTCGGGTGAGGTGACTTTCGGCATGTCTTCCGTGCCCTCGATCATGCCGCTATATCAGGCCAAGCGGCTGCGGCCGATCGTGGTCACCAGCGCCAATCGCTCCGCCGCGCTGCCTGATGTGCCAACGATCGCGCAAGCCGGCGTGCCGCTGCCCGCGGGGGTGGAAATGCGCGAATGGTACGGCATGCTCGCACCGCGCAATACACCGCCGGATATCGTCAATAAGCTAAACGCCGAGATGGTGAAAATTTTTAATCGCCCCGACGTGCAACAGCGCTTGACTGAAATGGGCGCCGAGCTTGCCGGTACCACGCCCCAAGCGATGGCGGCGCAGATCGCCAATGACGTCAAAACCTGGGCCAAATGGGTGAAAGACGTGGGGATCACGGCGAACTAGCGCGGAGCCGTCAGAGAATTTTATAAGTATATGATTTTATTGATAATTTTATGGAACAACGTCATCTGGGCCGATCTGGACTCAAAGTCTCCCTGGTGGGCTTGGGCTGCAACAATTTCGGCGGCGCGCGCTGTAATTTTGAAATGTCGCGCCGAGTGATTCATCAGGCGCTTGATTTGGGCGTGACCCACATCGATACCGCCGATACCTACGGCGCGCGCGGCGAATGCGAAGAAATTCTCGGCAAGTGCCTGGGCGATCGGCGCAAGGATGTAGTGCTCGTCACCAAGTGCGGGCAGCCGATGGATGACGCAGGTGTCAAGCGCGGCGCTTCGCGGCGCTACATCCTTTCGGCGATCGAGGCGAGCTTGAAGCGGTTGAATACCGATTACATCGACCTGTAATTCATCCATCGCCCCGATCCGCAAACGCCGATCGAGGAAACCCTGCGCACGCTGGATGATTTGGTGCGCGCGGGCAAAGTGCGCTACACCGGCTGCTCGACTTTCGCGTCGTGGCAATTGGTCGAAGCGCAGTGGACGTCGCGGCATCACAACTTGAATCACTTCGTCACTTGCCAAGATCAATACAACCTGCTGCAGCGCGGCATCGAGCGCGAGTTGTTGCCGGCGATGCAAGCGTACGGCTTAGGTTTGGTCCCGCACACGCCGCTGGCGGCGGGGCTGTTGAGCGGCAAATACCAACGCAACGCGCCGATGCCGGAGACCGGGCGTTTGACGCGCGAGCAAAACCAGGCGTCACGCTGGATTACCGATGCCAATTGGCCAATCGTGGAACGCCTTGCCGCATTCGCCGCGGCGCGCGGCCATAACTTGCTGGAACTGGCGATGAGCTGGCTCGCGGCGCAGCCGTTGGTCGATAGCATCATCGCGGGGGCGACCACGCCGCAGCAAGTCGAGGCCAATGTGAAGGCGGTGAACTGGCGGCTGACGGCCGAGGAGCTGACGGAGATTGATAAGCTGACGCGGCGCGGCGGGTAAGCGCGCTACGCAGCGAATTGCGCCTTCCCACCATTGTCATTCTGGCTTTCGCCAGAATGACGGAGTGGAGTATGACTCGCTTATTCGCTACCCTACGTATATGAATTCCCCATCGGAGACCCCCATGCCACTAGCCTTGACCGGCATCCGCGTAATCGACATGACCCACAACCAAGCCGGCCCGGCTTGCGCGCAACTGATGGGCTTTCTCGGCGCGGACGTCATCAAACTCGAAGAACCCAAAGGCGGCGACATCGCGCGTGCGCAAAACAACGACGAGTTATTCTTTTTATGCTTCAACGCCAACAAACGCAGCCTCACGCTGAACCTCAAAACCGAGGAAGCCAAGGCGCATTTCAAAAAAATCATCGCGCAATCCGACGTGCTGATCGAAAACTTCGGCCCCGGCGCGCTCGAGCGCATGGGCTTGGGCTGGAAGGAGTTGCAAAAAATCAACCCGCGTTTGATTTACGCCACCATCAAGGGCTTCGGCACTTACGGCCCGCACGCGCATATGAAAAGCTTCGAGCCGATCGCGCAGGCGATGGGCGGCGGCATGTGCGTCACCGGTTTCGAGGACGGGCCGCCGACCTACAACTGGCCTTCCATTGGCGACAGCGGCACCGGCATGCACATGGCGATTGCCATCCTCGCGGCACTGAACCAACGCCATGCCACCGGTCGCGGCCAGCATGTCGAAGTGTCGATGCAAGAAGCGGTGTTGAACCTGATTCGCATCAGCCTGCGCGAACATCAACGCAACGGCGTGCCGGTGCGCACCGGCAACCAGCTCGGCAAAACCGTGCCCGGCACCACCTATCCCTGTGCGCCCGGCGGCCCCAACGACTGGGTGTACATCTACGCGCCGCCGCAAATGTGGGGTGCGGTGTGCAAGGTGCTGGGGCGGCCGGAGCTCGAAAACAACCCGCTGTTTAAAACCGCGAACGACCGCTGGACCAATCGCGCCGCGCTCGATGCCATCATCACCGAGTGGACGATGGCGCGCGGCAAATACGAGGCGATGAAGCTGATGGGCGATGCCGGCGTGCCCGCGGGCGCGTGCCAGGACACGGCGGAAGTGCTCGCCGATCCGCACTTAAAAGCGCGCGAGATGATCCGCGAACTTGATTACCCGCCGCGCGGCAAATTCACAACCGTGGGTTGCCCGTTGAAACTTTCCGATTCGCCGGTGAGTATTACGCGCCCGCCGATGTTAGGCGAACATACCGAGTACCTGCTGGGTGAGTTGTGTGGCGTGGCGCCGGCGGAGGTTAAGCGGATGAAGCAGGAGGGCGTGGTTTAGTGAACATAAAAAATTAAATTAAATAAAATCAAATGCTTATGTTAAATTGATGTGGCGCATTGAGCACACGTCACCGAACCATTTGTTTGCGCGCCTGATACCGTGTAAGCGATAATCTTCTAGCAACCAGCGCACTGAGTTGCGCTGGAACGAGCTTTCCTATGAGCGCAGTCATTATCGAACACGTAGACGTTGCCGATTTGCCGGAGACTTGGCGCGCCAAACTGACCGCGCCGGCCACGGCGCGCGTGACAGTGCGCATCGAAACCGAAGAGCCGGCTAGCGCGCCGGATACCAGCGGTTTTGTCACCAGCGATCCGGCCTTCGGCATTTGGCGCGACCGCGAAGACATGGCGGATGTCGCCGACTACGTGCGAAAGCTTCGCGCGCCGCGCTATCAACGCGACGGTTCGCGCAGCAAAGACTGATTCGGGTGCTGGTCGATACCGACGTATTGATCTGGCACCTGCGCGGATTACCGCGCGCAACTCAGCGCCTAGACGAGTTGCCTCGACTGACGATTTCCGCAATTACTTGGCTCGAACTTCTGCATGGCATGCGTAATCGCGCCGAACTGGAGGCGACGAAAAAGAGTTTTGCCATGCGCAACGCCGAGACGCTGCCGCTGACGCCCGAAATCACCCAGCGTGCGATGTCGATTATGGAAAATCTCGCGTTGTCACACGGCTTGGGCATCGGCGATGCCTTGATCGCGGGAACAGCGTTGATTCATGGCGTACCGCTGTTAACTGGCAACGTCAAGCACTTTACCGCGATCGACGGTTTGCAAATCGAAAGGTTCGATGCAACAGCGGGTGTCGCGCCGCCATGAAAAAAATGGTGTCACCCCGCTAGGCCTAAAAATATTTTTTCGTTCCTACAATCATTTCACGGAGCCCCCCATGCCCGACCTACTAGAAACCATCGAAGACGGCATCGCCGTTCTAACCCTGAATCGTCCCGAAGCGTTAAACGCGCTGTCGATGGACATCCGCCATGGCTTGTTGAACGCCTTGGAGCGTTACGCCGACGATAGCAACGTGCGTTGCATCGTCATAACCGGCGCCGGGCGTGCGTTTAGCTCGGGTGGTGACGTGAAAGGCATGGGCGATCGCGCGGCGCGCGGGTATGAAGCGCGCGCGCGCGGCATCCAGTTTTCCGCGACCATACCGATGGCGATGAGGAAGCACCCCAAGGTGATTATCGCCATGGTGAACGGCGTCGCCGCGGGCGCGGGCATGAGCATGTCGCTCGCCTGCGATTTGCGCATCGCCGGCAAGTCGGCGCGGTTTACCACGGCGTTCCTCAAGATCGGGCTTTCCGGCGATTGGGGCGGCACGTGGACGCTGACCCAACTCGTCGGCACCGCCAAGGCGCGCGAGTTGTTTTTGATGCCGGACATGGTGAGCGCCGATGATGCGTTAAAACTGGGCATCGTCAACCGCGTGGTGGAAGACGCCGAACTGCGCGGCGCGACGATGGAGGTTGCGCGGCGCATCGCGGAAATGCCACCGGTGGCGGTGGCGGCAATCAAGCGCAATTTATTCGCCGCCGAAAGCGAAAGTTTCGCCGCGTGCATCGACTACGAAGCCTACAACCAGGCTCGCTGCTCGCAGACCGATGATCACCTCGAAGCGGTGGCGGCGTTCAAAGAGAAACGCAAGCCGATGTTTAAGGGGCGGTAGGCGCGCTCCTGGTGCGGTTGTTACCCTCACCCTCGTGTCTTCGCCTCTCCCGGCGGGAGAGGGTGTTGAAGCCCTTCTCCCCTCGCGAGAAGGGTGGGGATGAGGGAGATTTTTTCGAAGTACTGCAGCTTCAAATCACTGCGTCTGTATCCCCGCCTTTTTCACCATCGCGATCCATTCCTTGATTTCGCGCCTGATGAGCGCGTCGAAAGCCTGCGGCGTGCCGCCCGCTGGCTCTGCGCCTTGCGCGAGAAATTGGTCGCGCACGTCCGCCGCAGCGAGCGCGGCGTTGGCGTCTTTGTTGATTTTGGCCAGCACCGCCGGCGGCAGATGCGCCGGGCCGATCAAACCCAGCCAGTAGTTCACATTAAAGCCCGCGTAACCCTGCTCCGCGATGGTGGGCACGTCGGGCATAAAGCTCGAGCGTTTTAAGCTGGTGACGGCGATGGCGCGCAGGCGGCCGGCTTTAATGAACGGCGCCAGCGCCGGCACCGAGGTTGAAGCCATCATCAGTTGTCCGCTGATGGCATCGTTCACCGCGGGCACGCCGCCCTTGTAGGGCACGTGGGTCAGGTTGATGCCCGCCACCGAGCGGAATAATTCGATCGCCATGTGTTGATGCGTGGCGTGGCCACCGGTGCCGTAATTCATTTTGCCGGGAAATTTTTTCGCGAAATCCACAAACTCGGTCAGGTTGCGCATCGGCGCGGCGAGATTCACCGCAATCAAGTTGGGGGAATTGGAGACCACCACGATGGGCGAGAAATCGCGATCCTCGTCGTACGGGCGCTTGGCGAACATGCTGGGGTTGATGGCGTGCGTGGCGGTGCCCATCAGCAGGGTGTGGCCGTCGGCGGCCGCGCGTGCGACGATTTCGGTGGCGATAATATTGCTCGCGCCGGGCCGGTTGTCGACCACGATTTGCGCGTTCCAGCGTTCGCTCAGAGCGCGTGCGATCAGCCGCCCGGAGATATCGGCGCCGCCGCCGGGCGGAAACGGGATCAGCAGGCGCACTGGGCGCGCCGGATAGGTTTGCGCAGCCGCTTGCACGGCAACGCCGCTTAATGTCAGGGCCAAAATGCAAATCGCGTACTTGGCGCAGGCGCCGCTCATGCCCATACTCCGACGGTGAGTAGGAGCTCATGCTATCAGAACGCATCGGGCAAGTCGCTGAAATGACGCCACAGCATAAAAATTATTAAGGAAGCGCTGAATAAGTCCTCGATTGCTCTGTAAACGCGAATCCCAGTGGTACGTTCTGATTGGGAGGACGTATTCGCGAGCCACGAGGCAAGACATGAAACAAATGACGCTGGCAGCAGTGAGCGGATTTGAAAAACACAGCCGC
>Ga0194132_10004977_pt1 | contig 22096 bp, 25 predicted proteins | sample TA2KigOf80mmetaG_FD_148612 | JGI IMG/M metagenome (GOLD analysis project Ga0194132, IMG submission 148612) | Freshwater microbial communities from Lake Tanganyika, Tanzania - TA2015054 Kigoma Offshore 80m | ecosystem: Environmental > Aquatic > Freshwater > Lake | place: Tanzania: Lake... | reverse complement strand
CTGCTCGATCTTCAGCCCGCCGTACTCCTGGCGCCACCGATAATAAGTGACCTCGCTCACCCCGATCTGGCGGATGACATCAGCGATATCCTGGCCCTGTGAGATCAAGACATCGGCTTGTCGGAGTTTCGAAACGATCTCTTCAGGCTTGTGCCTCTTCTTCGGCATTGCAGTCCTCCTTCTTGTCAAAAGACATAGTTCAGGGCGGACCACTTTTCAGGGGGAGGACCAGGTTGGGCGCGAGCGGCGGCGCCGTCACCTTGTACTCATCGGTGATCCGCGGCGCGCGCGCCAGCTTCCTCAGGTCCGGCAGCGGCCGGCTGAGCTCTGGATCGTCGGCGACGGCCTGCTCGATCGAATGTGCGGCGCGCAGCGTGAACAGATCGGCGGCGGCGGGGCCGGTGATCATCATGCCGAAGGGCGTGCCGGTTGGTTCCAACCCCATCGGCAGCGACAGGCTGGGGTTGCCGGTCAGCGAGATCATGTAGGTGAGCGAGAACCAGCGATAATAGGTCGGCAGGCGCTTGCCGTTGATCTCATTCATGTAGAGCTGGCTCCACTTGAACGGCGGGATCGCCAGCGTCGGCGAGAGGATCAGATCGCACTCCTCGAACACGGCCTGGACCGAGCGGTAGATGCGCGTCTGCTCCGCCTGGGCCCAGGAGACGTCGTCGGCGGAGTAGCGCAGTCCCTCCTCGTAGTTGGCGATCATGTTGGGGCCGAGCAGCTTCCGGTGCCTGGCATAGTTGTCGCGCTGGGCATTCAGCATGCCGGTCGCGCGCAGCACGCCAAAGGCCTCATGCGCGCGGCTCATGTCCGGCGAGATTCGTTCGCAGGAGCGGAAGAACGACTTCAGCTTGCCGACCCGCCGATGGAAGGTCTTGGCGATGCGCGTGTCGACCGGGCAGGTGCCCCAGTCGAGGGTATAGCCGACACGAAGCTGCGACAGGTCGATGGCGGCAGGATCGAGGAACATCTGGCCCTCGATCGGCCGCGACAGCGGATCGCGCGGATCGAAGGCCGCCTGGGCGGAGAGCAGCAGGCAGGTATCGGCGACGGTGCGGCCCATCGGCCCGTGGGTCGGGATCATATTCCAACCCTGGCCGCGCTTGTCGGTCGGTACCAGGCCGGGCGAGGGACGGAATCCTACGACGCCGCAGAAGGCCGCGGGGATACGCAAGCTCCCGCCGCCATCGGAGCCGGTGCAGATCGGCAGCATATTGGTGGCAAGAGCGACCGCCGAGCCGCCCGCGGAGCCGCCCGGTGTGCGTTTCGGGTCGAAGGGATTGCCGGAGGGGCCGTAGACCGGGTTGTTGGAATTCGCGCCGGCGCCGAACTCCGGCACGTTGGTCTTGCCGACGACGATGGCGCCGGCCGCGCGGCAGCGCGCCACCATTGCGTCATCATGTTTCGAGCGATTGTTGCGGAAGATCGGCGAGCCGAAGCTGTTGATCAGCCCCGCTGCTTCGTCGAGATCCTTCACGCCGAGCGGCAGCCCATGCAGCAGAGGCAGGTCGTCGCCCCTCATGACCGCCTTCTCGGCCGCCTTCGCCTCCTTGACGGCGCGCGGCCAGATCGTGTCGGTCACCGCCTTGACCGCGTGGTTCACCTCGTCGATGCGGCGCTTGCAGCTCTTCAGCAGCTCGACCGGCGAAAGCTTCCTGGCGCCGATCAGGCGACGGGCTTCGACGGCGGAAAGATCGCAGGGTTCGGTCATCGGGGGCTCGCGGAAAACAGAAGGAGGCGAAGCAGGATAGACCAAATCTAGGGTCGAACACCCGGCGCCTCGAAGGGCATGCCGGCAGCGCGCTTCATCAGGTAGAGCTCGAGCGCGACGTAATCAGGGGCGCCATAGGCGTAGGGCTCGGCACGCATGCCGATCAGGCAATTCCGCAGTCGCCGCTGCAGCGAGCCGAGGCTCTGCCACTCCAGACGGTAGATCGGATAGCCGGTCGGATGCGCCTGCGGGATGGTGGCGCCGGCGAGCCTCTTGCCGCGATTGTCCTCGTGGCACTGGGCGCAGGAGAGGTTGAGCTGACCCTGGCGCCGGTTGAAGGTCGCGGCGCCGGCCTCCAGGAAGGTCCGAAGGCGCGGATCGTCCGGCGGCGCGATCTTATGCTCGCGCGACTGCATCGCGACGAGCGCGCTCAGCGACAACAGCTCGCGGCTTTCGTAGTCGAAGGCCGGCGCCTTCTGCTGCTCGGTGCGGCACTGGTTGATACGCTGATCGAGACTGATCGGCCGGCTCGCGCTTTCGGAGAAGGCGGGATAGCGGACGGCGACGCCGGTCATGCGCGACGGCTCGCCATGGCAGTCGGCACACGACCTTCCGGCGGCGCCCTGGCGCTGGGCCCAGAGCTTCTCGCCGTCGAGGACCCAGAGCATAGCCGGGTTGGCCATGTCGTCGTCCTGCATCGCCTGCACCGAAGCGCCCATGTCGTGATAGCCGGAGCGGCGCTCGGCCTCCGGGATCTCGGCGCTCGCCTGGGTTGCCATCAGGAGGAGAAGAGCGCCGAGCCGCCGATTCATGCGACGGCGATGCGCGCGGTCTCTTCGACCTTGAAGCCGTTGTCGCCGGTCCAGCGGAAGAACAGCGTGCCGCTCTCGGTCGCGACCGTGTGGAACGAGATGTACGGGTTGGCCGCGATCGCCGAGGAGAGCTTCATCCGGAAGATCTCGACCCCGTTATAGGTGCAGAGGAATTCCTCGATGATGTCGCGCGGGATCGTCGTGCCGTTGGTGCCGGCGCGGAAGCCGGTCTCCATCGGGTGCTGGATCAGCGTCTTGATCTCGAATGCCTCGCCGCGCTTGACCGATCGCGGCAGCCGGATAAGGGCGTTGGTCATTGCATGAGATCCTCGACACAGGCAGCGATGGTGACGATCACCTCCGTGCCCGCGCTCCAGAAGCTGCCGTCGGAGAGCTCGGCGATCGCCACAATCTTCTGCGACTCGCGCAGCTTGATGTGCGTGGCGATACTGGCGCGGCCGGCGCGGGGTCCGAGTACGGCGTTCAGCACGTAAGGCTGCGGGTTCTTCTCGTTGAAGACGTGGATCGCCTTGACGTGATCCTTGGCCGTCATCGGGCTCTCGACCGAGACCTTCATCGGTACGGTGTTGCCGTTCTCGACCAACGGTGCGATGTCGAGCGTAACCTTGCCGGTATTGAGCTTGGCCGAGCCCAAGACCTCCTTGATCGCCTTGGCGAGGTCGTCCGGCGCCGCCTCGACCGGCAGCGGCAGCAACGTGACGATGGCCGCACCGGCAAGGAAGCGACGTCTGGTCAGCGATGGATCCATGGGCCTAGTCCCTCAACGTCCTCAGATAGGCGATCACGTCCTCGATCTGCTCGGCCGAGAAGATGGGCTTCTCCGCGAAGGATCGGGCGACGCGGTCGAGCCCCTCGGTGCGATAGTAGGGCGGCATGATCGTCGCCGGATTGAGGCTCGCCGCATCGACGATCCTGAGGCGAAGCTGCCCTTCCGACCAACGGCTGCCGGCCCCGGAAAGATCCGGCGCCAGGTTTCCCTGGAACCGCTCCTCGGGGAACGGCCCCGCATGGCAGAGCAGGCAGAGACCGACCTGCCGGTTGCCGACGATAGCCCGGCCGCGTTCCGCATCGCCAGGTTTTCCGGTCAGCGATTCGCGGATCGCATCGTCCTCGACGACATAGGCGCGGCGCGCGTCCTGGGCAAGAGCGGGTGCGACGAGCGCCGCGACGAGCAACGCAATGATGGTTTCAGCGAGTGGCGTCGCCCTCGTACCCCCTCTCCCGCGTCGTACGCGGGGGAGGGTTGGGGTGGGGGTTGCTCCGCGCAGCGGAGCGGTGACTGATACAGGCGTGGCACGTCTCCGCCAACCCTCGCTACGCTCGGGCCCCCACCCTGACCCTCCCCCGCGTACGACGCGGGAGAGTGGACACGCAAGGCGTCGACGCGGGAGAGGGGAGAAGAGGCTGCTTGCGATCAGCTACGCCTTCCTCAGATCGTGGTTCATCACCGGCAGCGTGCGGATGCGCTTGCCCGTCGCCCGGTAGATGGCGTTGAGCACCGCAGGCGCCGCGACCGCGATCGTCGGCTCGCCGACGCCACCCCAGAAATCGCCCGAGGGCACGATCACCGATTCGACCTTCGGCATCTCGTCCATGCGCATGACGTTGTAGGTGTCGAAGTTGGTCTGCTCGATCGCGCCGTCCTTGACCGTGCACTCGCCGTAGAGCGCCGCCGATAGCCCGTAGACGAAGGAGCCCGCGATCTGGCGCTCGATCTGCGCCGGGTTGACTGCATGGCCGCAATCGGTAGCGGCGACGATGCGGTGGATCTTGAGCTGACCTGCATCGCTGACCGAAACCTCGGCGACGGCGGCGACGTAGCTGCCATAGCCCATGATCTGCGCCAGGCCCTGGTGCACGCCGGCCGGCGCCTTGCCCCAGCCCGCCTTCTCCACCGCCGCGTTGAGCACGCGGAGATGGCGCGGCTTCAGCATCTTGCGGCGGAACTCGAGCGGGTCCTGGCCCGCCGCTTCCGCCAGCTCGTCCATGAAGCACTCCATGAAGATGGCGTTCTGGTTGGTGTTCACGCCGCGCCAGAAACCCGGCAGCACATGCGGGTTGCGCATCGCGTGATCGACCAGGAGGTTGTCGATGTTGTAGCCGTAGGCGCTCTCGGTGCCGCCGTTATTGAAGCCCTGGAACACCACGGGGTCCATGCCGTTCTGCAGGTTCTGCGGCAGCAGCCCGGCCAGGATCGATTGGCCGGAGAGCCGTACATGCAGCCCGGCGATGTTGCCGGCGGCATCGATACCGCCCGTCAGCTTGCACGCCATGATCGGATGGAAGGTGCAGTGCGTCATGTCTTCTTCACGCGACCAGATCAGCTTGATCGGCGTACCCGGCATTTCCTTGGCGATCAGCACCGCCTGGCGGACATAGTCCGAGCGGCCGCGACGGCCGAAGCCGCCGCCGAGCAGCGTCTTGCGGAAGTCGCACTTGTTGACCGGTAGCCCCGCCGCCTCGGCGGTCGCAGCCAGCGCCGCCTCGCCATTCTGTGTCGGGCCCCAAGCCTCGCATTTGTCGGGCGTCCACAGTGCCGTGCAGTTCATCGGCTCCATGGTGGCGTGGTTCTGGTAGGGGTAGCTGTAGACGGCCTCGATCTTTTTCGCCGCCTTATCGATCGCCCCCTTGGCGTCGCCGGCTTGGTTGCCGACGAAGGCCTGGGTTGCGTTGAGGCCTTCGGCCAGCATGGCCGCGATGTCGCTGCTGGAGACCGAGCCGCCGGGGCCGGGGTCCCATTCGACCGGAAGCGCGGCAAGCGCGGTGCGCGCCTGCCAATAGGAATTGGCGACCACGGCGACGGCACGGCCGTCGATCGCGACCACCTTCTTCACGCCCGGCATCTTCTCGACCTTGGCGGCATCGAAGCTCTTGAGCTTGCCGCCGTTGACCGGCGTGTCGCGGATGGTCGCCGTCAGCATGTTCGGCAGCTTGAGGTCGATACCGTAGAGCTGCGCTCCGGTCAGCTTGTCGCGGGTATCGAGCCGCTTCAGGCCCTTGCCGGCGATCTTCCAATCCTTGGCGTCCTTGAGCTTCACATCCTTCGGCGGCTCCATCTTCGCCGCCGCGGCTGCGACCTTGCCGTAGGTCGTGGTCTTGCCGGTGCCTTTATGCGTAATCACGCTGTTCGCGGCCGAACATTCGGAAGCCGGCACGTTCCATTCCTTGGCCGCAGCCTGGATCAGCATCTCGCGCGCGGTGGCCCCGCCCTGGCGGACATATTGGTTGGACTGACGGATGCCCTGGCTGCCGCCGGTCGAGAAGTTCCCCCAGACGCGATTGCGCGCCAGGTTCTGGCCGGGCGTTGGATACTCGGTGGTGACCTTGGCCCAGTCGCACTCCAGCTCCTCGGCGACGAGTTGGGCGAGGCCGGTCAGCGTGCCCTGGCCCATCTCGGAGCGGGCGATGCGGATGACGACCTTGTCGTCGGGATGAATGACAACCCAGGCGTTGATCTCCTGGACGCCGGTCTGCGCCTCGGCGCGAGAGAAGGGAACCCCGAAGCCGAGCGAGAAGCCGCCGGCGATGGCGGCCGAGCTGGCGAGGAAGTTGCGGCGGTTGAGAGTGGTGGTGGTCATGTCCATGCCCTCCCTTAGCCCTTCGCCGCGTCGTGGATGGCGGCGCGGATCTGCTGGTAGGTGCCGCAGCGGCAGATATTGGTCATCGCCGCGTCGATCTCTTCGTCGGTCGGCTTCGGCGTCGTCTTCAGCAGCGCCGCCGCCGCCATGATCATGCCGCTCTGGCAATAGCCGCATTGCGGCACGTCGTTGTCGAGCCAGGCCTGCTGCACCTTGGTTAGCGTGCCGCCCTGGGCGAGGCCTTCGATCGTCGTCACCTTGCGGCGGCCGACGGCGTTGAGCGGCACTCGGCAGGAGCGGTTGACGACGCCGTCGATATGCACGGTGCAGGAGCCGCATTGCGCGACGCCGCAGCCGTACTTCGTGCCGGTCAGGCCAAGATCGTCACGCAAGACCCAGAGCAGCGGCGTCCTGGGATCGGCGTTCGTATTGTAGATCTTGCCGTTGACGGTGACCGCAACCATGCGTGGAACTCCCCATCGTTTTCAGCCGGCCCCCGCCGGCTGGAATTCGTCGCCCAAGAGTAGTCCTTCGACCTGAGAAACGTGCGCTCACAAACAGGAGAGGGCAAGAGGTTCGCGTGTCTGAAAGTTGCACGCAACGCGCGCGAGATCAGCATTCTGGCTTGAGTAACGCTGAAGGCGGTTGAGCGCTTGGCCACCCCGCGGTTGTCCAGGCCGGGTTCCTCTGGCCACCCCGGGCGAGCGTTCGAGAGCGAGAGCGGCGGCTCGGACGGGCCTAGTGCGACAGCTTGCCCATTTCGATCGTGGCTGCCGCCCGGCCAAGGTCGGGCGCGATCCGATCTTCGGCGAGCGCGATCAGCCGCGCCATCGCGAAGTTGATCGCGAGGTAGATCGCGCCGGCGACGAAGAATACCTCGAAGGCCCGGAAGGTTTCCGAAATGATCTTGTGCGCAAGCCCTGTCACCTCCATCAGCGTGATGGTCGAGACCAGCGAGGTCGCCTTGATCATCAGGATGATCTCGTTGCCATAGGCGGGCAGCGCCTGGCGTAGCGCGATCGGCGCGACGATGCGCCGATAGAGCGTGAAGCCCGACATGCCGAAGGCGCGGGCCGCCTCGATCTGGCCGTGCGGCACGGACTGCAGCCCGCCGCGCACGATCTCGGCGCCATAGGCGGCGGTATTGAGCGTCAGTGCCAGCAGCGCGCAGTAATAGGGCGAGCGGAAAAACCACCAGATCCCCATCTCGTCGAGATAGGGGCGGAACTGGCCGAGCCCGTAATAGATCAGGAAGATCTGCACCAGCAGCGGCGTGCCGCGGAAGACGAAGACGAAGCCCTCGGCGATCCAGGCGAGCGGCAGGAGGCGGCTTCGCATCATCGCCGCGAGCAGAACGGCGAGGCAGAAGCCGAGCCCGATCGAGGAGAAAGCGAGCTGGAGCGTCAGCGGGATGCCGGCGATGAGCCGGAGGAAGCTCGAATAGAGGAAGGCGAAGTCCATTTGCGCTCAGGCCTGCCGAAGCCCGCGCGTCGCCCAGGTCTCGGCCCGTCGGAAGGCCCAGGTCGAGGCCGTGGTGAGGATGAGATAGAAGGCAACGGCAGTGATGTAGAAGACGAAAGGCTGGCGGGTCGAGCCGGCGGCGACATGGGCCTGGCGCAGCAGATCCGAGAAGCGCGTCTCGTAGATCAGCACGAGGTCGCCGAGCTTGATCTCATAGAGGTAGACGGAAAGCCCGACCACGGCGACGAGCGCGCTCTCCTTGAGCACGAGCTGCCAGACATTGCCCATGCCGGGGAGCCCGTAGCGCAGCACCTGCGGGCCGATGATCCGGCGAAGCAGGCGCCAGCCGGACATGCCGAAGGCGCGCGCCGCATCGACCTCGCCCGGAGGCACGGCGAGATAGGCGCCGCGGATCACCTCGGCCTGGTAGGCGCCGGAGACGATGCCGATCGCCAGCGTGCCGACAAGGAATCCCGGAAGGCCGATGAATCCTTGCGCGCCGAATTTCTGCGCGATCGCCGTGACCACGGCGCTGCCGCCGAAATAGAAGAGATAGATGACCAGCAGGTCCGGCACGCCGCGGAACACCGTGGTGTAAGCGTCCGCCGCGCGCTGGAAGACGGCGTGCCGCGAGAGCTTGCCGATCGCAGCGATGGTTCCGAAGGCAAGCCCGAAGAGGAAGCCCGAGACCGCGACGGCGAGCGTCAGGCCGGTCGCGAAGGTCATCTCGTCGAGCCAGCCCTGGGGACCCCATTGCATGAGCTCAAGGAACGACTTCGGCGGCATGCGTGCTGGCTGCGCTGTTTCTGAACCCTCTCCCGCGTCCTACGCGGGGGAGGGCAGGGAGAGGGCGAGCGAAGCGAGGGGCTTCATCATCGGCGTCATCGGTCGACCTCGCTTCGCTCGCCCCCACCCTAGCCCTCCCCCGGCAGAGCCGGGGGAGGGAACAGATCTTACGACTTCGGCGTCATGTCGACCTTGAACCACTTCTCCGACAGACGCTTGATCGTGCCGTCGGCGATGGCGGACTTGACCGCCTCGTCGAAGGCCGCCTTCAGGTCGTTGTCTTCCTTGCGGATGCCGACCGCGACGCCTAGGCCCAGCATGCCGCCGGAGAAGGCGGGACCGGCGATCGCCATGTCCTTGCCGGTGGCGGTCTCCATCGTTGCCTTGGCGGCCGAGTGGGCGACTACGGCGGCATCGATGCGGCCGGCGGCGAGGTCGAGGTCGTGCTGCTCGGTCGTTTTGTACTCACGGATCTCGGCGACGTCCTTGAAGTACTTCTCGGCCCAGGCGAGGTTGGTGGTCGAGCCCTGCACACCGAGGATCTTACCCTTGAGCATGGGCTTGAGATCGGCGATCGCCTTCTCGGCCGATGCGAGGTCCTTGGTCAGGTTGAACTCGCCGCCCGGCAGCTTCGCCAGCGAGGAACTCTTCTGGATCAGAAAGCCGTGCGCGCCGGCGGCATAGGCGGTGGTGAAGTTGATGGTCTCCAGCCGCTTCGGTGTGATGTTCATACCGGCCATGATCGCGTCGTACTTCTTCGCCTGCAGAGAGGGGATGATGCCGTCCCAGTCCTGAGCGACGAACTCGCAGTCGAACTTGGCGCGCTTGCACAGCTCGGCGCCGAGATCGAGCTCGAAGCCTTCAAGCTTGCCGGCGCTGTTGACGAAGTTCCACGGCGCATAGGCGCCTTCGGTCGCAACCTTGACCTTACGCATCTGCGCCGACGCGTCGGTCGCGGCGAAGCCGAGCGCGAGGACGGCTGCGGCCGCGACGGCAAATCGGGTGAGTTTCATACGAAGCCTCCTTACGGTTGTGATGAAACGATAGCTTGCCTTTCCGCCGCCGCGCCAGCCCTTTAGGCGTGGCGCAGCTGGCTCGAGATGAACTGCCGGCAGCGCTCGGAGCGCGGATTGCCGAAGACCTCGGCGGGCGACCCCTCCTCCTCGACCTTGCCCTGGTGCAGGAAGATCACCCGGTTCGCAACCTCGCGGGCGAAGGCCATCTCGTGCGTGACCAGCATCATCGTGCGGCCTTCCTCGGCGAGCGTGCGGATCACGCGGAGCACGTCGCCGACGAGCTCCGGATCGAGCGAGGAGGTTGGCTCGTCGAACAGCATAAGCTGTGGGCGCATGGCGAGCGCGCGTGCGATCGCGGCGCGCTGCGCCTGGCCGCCGGAGATCTGCGAGGGGTAGTGGTTGCGCTTGTCGGCGAGGCCCACCTTCTCAAGCAGCACCAGCGCCTCCGCCGTCGCTTCCGCCTTCGGGCGCCCCTGCACATGCACCGGCGCCTCGGTGACGTTCTCGAGCACGGTCAGGTGGGACCAGAGATTGAAGCTCTGGAAGACCATGCCGAGCTTCTGGCGGAGCCGGTCGATCTGCGCCTGATCGGCCGGCTCGTGGCCGCCGCCGCGCCGTTCCTTGAGCAGGATCGGCTCGCCCGCGATCGCGACTGTGCCGCCGTCGGGCACCTCCAGCATGTTGATGCAGCGGAGCAGCGTCGACTTGCCGGAGCCGGATGATCCCAAGATGGCGATCACCTCTCCGTCATATGCCGACAGCGTGACGCCGCGGAGCACTTCGAGCGGCCCGAAACGCTTGGTCAGCCCCTTGACCTCGACGGCGGGATCAGCCCCGTTCTTCATCGTTGAATGATGGCATGGTGGCGAAAGGAGAGGCAAATAGGCTGAACGCAGTATGATGCGCATAGTCAGCCGGAGATTTCGCGATGAGCGACGAAGTGACCAAGACCGACGCCGAGTGGAAGGCGAGCCTGACGCCCGAGCAGTATCATGTGCTGCGCAATCACGGGACCGAGCGCGCCGGGACGAGCCCGCTCGACCGCGAGAAGCGCCAGGGCATCTTCCATTGCGCCGGCTGTGGCCTGCCGCTCTTCGCCTCAGAAGCGAAGTTCGACAGCGGCACTGGCTGGCCGAGCTTCTTCCAGCCCCTCGACAACGCGGTCGAGACGCAGGAGGACCGGAGCTGGTTCATGCGGCGGACCGAGGTCCATTGCCGACGCTGCGGCGGGCATCTCGGCCATGTGTTCCCGGATGGCCCGGCGCCGACCGGCCTCCGCTACTGCATGAACGGCGTCGCCATGGCCTTTGAGCCGAAGGCGGGCTGATCCTGTTTCCCCCGCGTTGACGCGCGGAAGGGGCACCGCCCTGCCGGTGTTCCCTCTGCCACTTCCGGCTCGCCGCCGCCTCGGATTGCACGCGAGGCGGGTCCCCTGTGGATATCTTCGGCTGGGCGAGGGTGGTTTCCGGAATCGGCCACGCCGGCTACAATTTACGCATGTCTGTGAGCGGCAGGAGCGGTCGAGGGGGGCCTCGGCGATGAATTCGGTCGACGCTGACTTTCGGCCGGCGCCAGCTCGACCGGAGGCGCGAGGACGTCACTCGACCTTCGCCGCGCTCGATCTCGGCACCAACAACTGCCGGCTTCTGGTCGCCACCCCGGCCCCGGGCGGATTCCGCGTCGTCGATGCCTTCTCGCGCATCGTCCGCCTCGGCGAAGGGATGGGGGCCAGCGGCGTTCTCTCCGAAGCGGCGATGGAACGGACCATCGATGCGCTCAAGGTCTGCGCCGCCAAGATCCGCCGCCAGGGCGTCATTCGAGCGCGGACGGTAGCGACCGAAGCCTGCCGACGCGCCGGCAACTGCCAGGATTTCGTCGAGCGTGCGCGGGCGGCGACCGGGCTTACTCTCGAGATCATCTCGTCCGGCGAGGAGGCGCGGCTGTCGCTCGCCGGCTGCGCGCCTCTGCTGGATGCCTCGCATCCCTGGGCGCTCGTCTTCGATATCGGCGGCGGCTCGACCGAGCTCTCCTGGGCGCGTCACGTCGACGGCAGGACGGATGTGATTGACTGCGTTTCGCTGCCACTGGGCGTGGTCACTCTCGGCGAGCGCTTCTCGCATGGGGCCAACGGCGTCGATGCCTATACCGACATGGTCGCGGAGGTCGATGCGCGGCTGGCGCCATTCGATTCGCGCCACGGCATTGCAAGCGTCGTGGAGCAGGGCAGCGTGCAGATGCTGGGATCTTCCGGCACCGTCACGACGCTCGCCGGTGTGCATCTCGACCTGCCGCGTTACGACCGCAGCCGTGTCGACGGCTATCGGCTCGCTTTCGCCGCGGTCGAGGAGGTAACGCGGCGTCTCGCCGGGATGCCGGTCGTCGAGCGCGAGCGCCATCCCTGCATCGGGCGCGAGCGCGCCGACCTCGTGCTCGCGGGCTGTGCCATCCTGGAGGCGATCTGCCGGCGCTGGCCCGTCGGGACCGTACGTGTCGCCGACCGCGGCGTGCGCGAAGGCATCCTGCTCGCGTTGATGGCGGAAGCGGGACGGGCGTGAAGTCCTTCGGCGGTCGCCGCCAGAAGGCGGCGAAGGTCAAGACGGCAAAGGGCCGCTCGACCTCTTCCCAGAAATGGCTGGCCCGCCAGCTCAACGATCCCTATGTCGCCGAGGCCAAGCGCCAGGGATGGCGCTCGCGCGCCGCCTTCAAGCTCGCTGACCTGGATGAGCGCTTCAAGATCCTGAAGAAGGGCGGGCGTGTGCTCGACCTCGGCGCGGCGCCGGGCGGCTGGACCCAGGTAGCGGTCGAGCGAGGCGCCAGGGTGGTGGCCGTCGACATCCTGGAGATGGCCCCGGTCGCCGGGGCCGAGGTGCTTCGGCTCGACTTCCTCGATTCGGCCGCGCCGGAAAAGATCCGGGCGGCGCTCGGCGGGCCGGTCGACGTCGTCCTGTCGGACATGGCGGCGCCGACGACGGGCCATGCGGCGACAGACCACATAAGGACCGTGGGATTGGCAGAGGCGGCGCTGGCCTTCGCGCTCGAGGTGCTGGCGCCCGGCGGTGCCTTCCTCTGCAAGGTGTTCCAGGGCGGTGCGGAGAAGGAGATGCTGGCGACGCTCAAGCAGCGTTTCGCCCAGGTCCGCCACGCCAAGCCGCCTTCCTCGCGCAAGGAGAGCCCCGAAACCTATCTGGTGGCGCAGGGCTTCCGCGACGCCCCTTGAGCGGGTCTACTTCCCGTGGTATCTGGCGCCGCCTCAGCGGAAAGGAGCCCGTGCATGCACATCCGCGAGGCACTCACCTTCGATGACGTTCTTCTTGTGCCTGCGGCGAGCTCGGTTCTTCCGGGCACGGCCGACACGCGCACGCGCCTGACCCGCGGCATCGAGCTCGGCATACCGCTGATCTCCGCCGCCATGGACACGGTAACAGAAAGCCGACTCGCCATCGCCATGGCTCAGCTCGGCGGGCTCGGCGTCATCCACAAGAACCTCGACCCGCAGCGCCAGGCGCAGGAAGTACGCGCGGTGAAGAAGTTCGAGTCCGGCATGGTGGTGAACCCGGTCACCATCCATCCCGACCAGACCCTGGCCGACGCGCTCCAGGTGATGCTGCAGCACAAGATCTCCGGCATTCCGGTGGTCGAGCGCAAGACCAAGAAGCTGGTCGGCATCCTCACCAACCGCGACGTCCGCTTCGCCACCGACACCAGCCAGCCGGTACAGGAGCTAATGACCAAGGACGGGCTGGTCACGGTCAAGGAGGGCGTGGAACGCAAGCAGGCACAGCATCTGCTTCACAAGCACCGGATCGAGAAGCTGCTGGTCGTCGATGAGGAGTTCCGCTGCGTCGGCCTGATCACCGTCAAGGACATGGAGAAGGCGGCCCTCCACCCGAACGCGACCAAGGACGAGCAGGGGCGCTTGCGCGTCGGCGCAGCGACCGGTGTCGGCCGCGACGGCATGGCACGCGCCGAGGCGCTGCTCGCGGCCGAGTGCGACGTAATCGTTGTCGACACCGCGCATGGCCATTCGGACGGCGTCATCGGCTCGGTGAGGAACCTGAGGAAGCTTGCTAACTCGGCTCAGATCGTCGCCGGCAACATTGCGACAGCCGATGCGGCGAAGGCGCTGATCGACGCTGGCGCGGATGCGATCAAGATCGGCATCGGGCCGGGCTCGATCTGCACAACGCGCGTTGTCGCCGGCGTCGGGGTGCCGCAGCTGACCGCGCTGCTCGATGCGGCCGCGGTATGCAAGCAGAGCAACGTTCCCTGTATCTCCGACGGTGGCATCAAGCAGTCGGGCGACCTTGCCAAGGCGATCGCCGCCGGGGCGGACTGCGCCATGGTCGGCGGCATGCTCGCCGGCACCGACGAGGCGCCGGGCGAGGTCTATCTCTACCGGGGCCGTTCCTATAAGTCGTATCGCGGCATGGGCTCGGTCGGCGCCATGGCGCGCGGTTCGGCCGATCGCTACTTCCAGCAGGAGGTGCAGGACTCGCTCAAGCTGGTGCCGGAAGGCGTCGAGGGCCAGGTGCCCTACAAGGGGCCGGTCGGTGCCGTCGTCCACCAGGTGATAGGCGGCCTCAAGGCCGCGATGGGCTACACCGGCAAGCGTACCATCGCCGAGATGCAGAACGGCTGCGAGTTCGTGAAGATCACCGGCTCGGGCTTGCGCGAGAGCCATGTGCACGACATCTCCATCGTCAGAGAGGCGCCGAACTACCGGCGCGATCTGTAAGGGGGATGTCGATGCCGCGCTCGCGCCAAACCCTCTCCTTGGGGGAGAGGGTGCGAGGCGAAGCCGAGCGAGTGAGGGGAGGCCCCCCTGCTTCTCTGCGCACCCTATATAAGGAAGATGCTCAGAGTCTCTTCGTGCTACTGCCCCTCACCCTAACCTTCTCCCCCAAGGAGAGGGGATACGCCACATGACCCCCTCCGCCCGCCTCGCCGCTGCCATCGAGGCGCTCGGAGCCATCGCTGCCGAGGCTGCGCCGCCGGCCGATCGCGTCCTCGACCGCTACTTCCGCGACCGTCGCTACATCGGCTCCAAGGACCGTCAGGCCATCGCGGAGCGTGTCTTCGGCGTGCTGCGCCGGCGTGCGCGGCTCGATTGGCATCTGCGCGAGTCGGGATATCGCGACGTGCTCGATGCCCGGCGGCGGGTGCTGGCTGACGTGATCGTCGCCGATGGCCGCTCGATGGACGCCATCGATCAGCTCTTCTCCGCAGGCCCCCATGCGACCGGCGCGCTCTCGGATCGCGAGCGGACCTTGGCCGAGAAGCTCGCCGGTCGGCCGCTGGACGCACCTGACGCTCCGCCGGAAGCGCCCTACTGGCTCGCCGAGAGGCTGCGCGCGCTCTACGGCGAGCGCTTCAAGGAGGAGATGTCGGCGCTCAACCGGCCGGCTCCCTTCGATCTCCGCGTCAACAGGCTGAAGGGCACGCGCGAGGAGGCGCTTGCGGCGCTCAAGGCGGACGGCGTCGAGGTCGAGCCGACGGCGATCTCGCCGCTGGGTCTGAGGCTGCCGGCACGAAGGCCGATCGAGCATTGGACCGCCTTCCGTTCGGGTCTCGTCGAGGTGCAGGACGAGGGCTCGCAGATCGTGGCGCTGCTGGTCGACGCCAAGCCCGGCATGAAGGTTGCGGACTACTGTGCCGGCGCCGGCGGCAAGACGCTGGCGCTGGCGGCCGAGATGAACAACGAGGGCCGGCTCGTCGCCTGCGATACCTCGGAGGGCCGGCTCGAGCGCTCGCGCGTCAGGCTGCGCCGCGCCGGTGTGCACAATGTCGAGGCGCATCTGCTGGCGCCCGGCGACAAATGGGTGAAGCGCCAGGCCGGAAGATTCGATCGCGTGCTGGTTGATGCCCCCTGCAGCGGCTCCGGCACCTGGCGACGCAATCCCGATGCGCGCTGGCGCTACGGGCCCGACGATCTGGCCGCGCTGATCGAGGAGCAGAAGCAGATCCTCGACCGCGCGGCGAAGCTGGTGAAGCCGGGTGGGCGGCTGGTCTATGCGACATGCGCGCTGCTGAGAGAAGAGAACGAGGACCAGGTCTTGGCCTTCCTCGAACGCAATCCGGGCTTCGCGCAGCTTTCGATCGCTGATTTATGGCCGCAGACGGTCGGCACCGAGCTGCCCTTTCTTACCCCGTCCGTCCTAGCGGGGGAGGGTAGGGGAGGAGATGCGATGTCGCTCAGACTCTCATCGGCGGCGCATGGCACGGATGGCTTCTTCGTCGCCGTGCTGGAGCGGCGTCATGCCTGACGCGTCATGCAGCGCTCCTCGTACCCCCTCTCCCGCGCGCAGCGCGGGGGAGGGTAGGGGTGGGGGCGAGCGCAGCGAGGGAAGGATAGTCACTCCTCGACTCCTCCGATGGGGACTGACCGAGTGCTTGGTGTGCACGACGAGTCCTCGCTGCGCTCGCCCCCACCCCTACCCTCCCCCGCGCTACGCGCGGGAGAGGGGGCACGAGCTGATGCGCGCCGAGAAGCCGGGGCCGGAGAAGCCGGTGCCGGAGATCGCGCTCGGCTGGAGCAAGCCGGCAATCGAGCGCGTGATCGCGCTGAGGCGCGCATGACCGAAGGCGCCGGCATCGATTTCAAGGTGCGGGCCGGCACGCCGGGGGACGCGCGTGGCGCGGCCAAGGTGCAGCTCGAAGGCTGGCGCTCGGCCTATCGCGAGATCTTTCCGGTCGAGGTGCTGGCCCAGGCCGACGAGACCGCCGCCACGATCAAGTGGCAGAAGCGTCTGGCCGCCGGCGACGGCCGCTTCGCCCATGTCGCGGTGGTGGGTTCGGAGGTGATCGGCGTCATCGCCGGCGGGCCGCCGCGCGACGTCTCGACGCCGGGCGATGCCGAGGTCTATTCGCTCTACGTGTTTTCCTGGTGGCGCGGCCGTGGTGTCGGCGAGTCGCTGATGAGCGCCGCGTTTTCCGCGCTGGCGGCACAGGGGCGCAAACGCGTGTCGCTCTGGGCGCTGACCGAGGCCGAGGGCGCGCAGCGCTTCTATCGCCGCCTCGACGGCATCGAGCAGGGAAAGGCCGACCGCCCGGCGCTCGCCGGCCTCATGCGTTCCTCGACGCTCTTCCGATGGGACGATGCTGCAGCATCGGTCGAGGCTTGGCGGGTGCGCCGCCTTGCGGTCGAGATCCGCCACGCCGAGCTCGAAGATGCCGCGGGCATCGCCCGCGTGCAGATCGACACCTGGCGAGACGCCTATCGCCGCATCATGCCGCCGCGTCTGCTCGAGGAGATGAACGACATCCGCATCGCCGCCTTCTGGGCGCAGGTGATTGCGGACGCTCACGGGCGGAGCTTCTGCTTCGTCGCCTCGGTCGCCGAGCGCGTTGTAGGCTTCGCTTCCGGCGGCCCGCGCCAGCAGGCGAGCGAGCAGGGTCGCGGCGAGGTCTACGCGCTCTATGTGCTGCCCGGCTTCCAGGGCCGCGGCATCGGCCGGCGGCTGGTCGTCACCTCCTTCGAGCGCATGCTTGAGCTCGGTATGACCGAAGGCCGCATCTGGACCTTGCGGGAGAACGCGCCGGCGCGCGGCTTCTACCAGCGTATAGGCGGCACCCAGACCGAGAACGGCTACAACGATATCGGCGGGATCAGGTATCCGGAAGTCGCCTTCGACTGGCCGGATCTGCGCCAATGGAAGGAGACTCGATGACCGATCGCGTGCTGATCCTCGATTTCGGCTCCCAGTTCACCCAGCTCATCGCCCGACGGGTGCGGGAGAGCGGCGTCTACTGCGAGATCATGCCGTTCAATGCCGACGAGAAGCGTCAGCAGGCCTTCGGCGCCAAGGGCATCATCCTCTCCGGGGGACCGGCGTCGGTAACGGAACAGGCGACGCCGCGCGCGCCGCAATGGGTGTTCGAGGCGAAGAAGCCAGTCCTCGGCATCTGCTATGGCGAGCAGGCGATGGCGGCTCAGCTCGGCGGCGGCGTTGAGGGCGGGCACAACCGCGAATTCGGCCGCGCCGAGATCGAAGTGAAAGAGGCCTCGCCTTTCTTCGATGGCATCTGGGAGAAGGGGAAGCGCTACCCGATCTGGATGAACCACGGCGATAAGGTGACCGCGATCCCGCCCGGGTTCAAAGTGATCGCGACGTCCGACGGCTCGCCTTTCGCCGCGATCGCGGATGAGAAGCGGAAGTTTTACGGCGTGCAGTTCCACCCCGAGGTCGTGCACACGCCCGATGGATCCCGGCTGCTCCGCAACTTCGTGCGCAACATCGCAGGCTGCTCCGGCGACTGGTCGATGGCGGCCTTCCGCCAGGAGTCGATCCGGCGCATCCGCGAGCAGGTCGGCAAGGGCCGCGTGATCTGCGGTCTCTCTGGTGGCGTTGACTCGTCCGTAGTCGCCGTGCTGCTGCACGAGGCGATCGGCGACCAGCTCACCTGCGTCTTCGTCGATCACGGCCTCTTGCGCCTGAACGAGGGCGAGGAGGTGGTGAAGCTGTTCCGCGGGCACTACAACATCCCACTGATCCACAAGGACGCCTCGGACCTTTTCCTCAGGGCGCTGGGCGGCGTCACCGATCCCGAGCAGAAGCGCAAGACCATCGGTCGACTCTTCATCGATGTGTTCGACGAGGAGGCGCACAAGATCAAGGATGCGCAGTTCCTGGCGCAGGGCACGCTCTACCCCGACGTGATCGAGAGCGTGAGCTTCACCGGCGGACCCAGCGTCACGATCAAGAGCCACCACAATGTCGGCGGCCTGCCCGAGCGCATGAAGCTGAAGCTGGTCGAACCCTTGCGCGAGCTGTTCAAGGACGAGGTGCGCGCGCTCGGCCGCGAGCTGGGATTGCCCGAGAGCCTGGTCGGCCGCCACCCCTTCCCGGGACCGGGGCTCGCCATCCGCATGCCCGGCGCGGTGGAGCGCGGAAAGCTCGACCTGTTGCGCAAGGCCGACGCGATCTATCTCGACGAGATCCGCAAGGCTGGCCTCTACGACAAGATCTGGCAGGCCTTTGCCGTGCTGCTGCCGGTCAGGACCGTCGGCGTCATGGGCGATGCGCGCTCCTACGACCATGTGCTCGCGCTAAGGGCGGTGACCTCGACCGACGGCATGACCGCCGACTCCTACGCCTTCGACCATTCTTTCCTGGCCAAGACCGCGACCCGCATCATCAACGAGGTCCGCGGCATCAACCGCGTCGTCTACGACGTGACGAGCAAGCCGCCGGGCACGATCGAGTGGGAGTAGGCGAGTCCCTTCTTGCTCGACATGCGAGGGTGGCAATGCCACCATATCAGCTTATGCGGACAGTCGTTGAGACGACGGACTATCTTTGCGACGCAAAGGCGGCTGGTGTCGGTGAGGAAGAACGACTGTCCGTCGTGGGCACCATTTCCGCCGATCCAGGGGCAGGCGAACTGATCGTCGGATCGGGCGGCGCGCGCAAGGTCAGGTTCGCAGCGCCCGGACGAGGCAAGAGAGGCGGCTACCGGGTCGTCACCTACTATGGGGGAGGCGGCTAGCCGGTCTTCCTTCTCAACGTTTTCAAGAAGGGCGATCGCATCAACCTGAGCAGGGCCGAGATCAACGAGCGGCGTGATGAGCTTTCCCATCTCACGCGGGAGTACCGAGAAGGGACGAAGAGCCGTGTCAAAGGCAGGTAGTCGGGTTCTCAGGAGCGTGCGCAAAGCGCGCGCCTTCGCGCGGGGTGAGGAGAGCGAAGGATTCATCGTGCATATGCCGGACGAGGTCGACGTGCGCGCCATTCGCAAACGGCTTGCGCTGACCCGGATCGAGTTTGCCAACCGCTTCGGCTTCTCGCCGGATGCCGTGAAAGAGTGGGAGATCGGTCGGCGCACGCCCGACCGTTCGGCGCGCGTTCTGCTGAGGATTGTCGAACTGGAACCGGAGGCAGTGATCCGCGCCCTGGCGTCCTAGAATGCATCGGAGCGAGCCGATGTCATCAACCGGCGAGCTTCTGCTTCCGCCGCCGAAATCCTGGGATGAGTTCGAGGCCATCGTGCTCTCGGCGGCCAAGATCCGCTGGTCGCCCGCCGAGTTCTACCGGCACGGGCGGCAGGGGCAGAGGGTCGACGGGGTGGATGTTTACGGGCTCGATGCCAAGGGCCGGCACATCGGCATCCAGGGCAAGCACACGCAGGCCGGCATCCCCGAGGAGATGGTCAAGGAGGAAGTCCGTCGGGCGGAGTCCTTCGCGCCGGCGCTCTCCGCGCTTTTTCTGGCGACGACGCACAAGCGCGACCAGTCGATGGCGCACGCGATGCGGCTGCTCTCGCGCCACCGCACGGCCGATCGCAAGTTCGGTGTCGAGATCCTGTTCTGGGAGGATCTGATCGCCGAGCTGGTCAAGGACGAGGCGGTCCTCCTCAGCCACTATCCGCAGCTCAAGCCGGGTGTGAGCCCGGCGGCGGCGAAGCCGGACGACCGGCAGCTCTTCAACCAGCTCATCGCGCTCCTGCCCGCCGACGGCGTCATCGACTTCCTCGATCGCACCAACATGGCGGGCGCTTCGTTTCCCAAGAGCATGCTGGATCCGCTCGTCGCGTTCCTGCGGGACTGGAACAAGCGCGAGCGCACCTTTGCCGATGCCGCGGTCGAGACCGCGAAGAGGCAGCTCTGGGAGAAGGTGCAGGAATATCTGCGCGCCCTCGCCGATGAGACAGGCCAGGACACGGAGCGCATCGTGGTTCCCGAGACGTGGGAAAAGGAACAGCCAGAGCGCTTCTGGCGTGTCGCGCGACATCTCAACCTGCTCGCCGAGGAGCTCGTCGAGCTGCATGGCACGCTGATGGAGATTGCACGGCGGACGCTCGGCTAGAGGCGTGCGGATCTCACCGCTTCAGGTGCCTGAACCCCTTTCGCGCCGTCTCCGCCTTGGCGCGCATCACGCAATCCTCGACATGGTCGTTGACCAGGCCCATGGCCTGCATGAAGGCGTAGACGGTGGTGGAGCCGACGAATTTCCAGCCGTCCTTCTTGAGCGCCTTGGAGAGGGCGGTCGACTCCGCCGTTGTGGCCGCGGTCGAAGGCGCTGACCCCGCCGGCAACGCATAGCGCCAGAGAAAGACGGCGAGGCTGCCTTCGCGCTCTACCATCTCTCGCGCGCGCTGCGCATTGTTGATGACCGCCTCGATCTTGCCGCGGTGGCGGATGATGCCCACGTCCTTCAGCAGTCTTGCCACGTCGCGTTCTCCGAAGCGGGCAATCTTCTCGAAATCGAAATCATGGAAGGCGGCGCGGAAATTCTCGCGCTTGGCGAGGATGGTCCGCCAGCTCAAGCCCGACTGGAAGCCCTCGAGCGAGAGCTTCTCGAACAGTCGGCGGTCGTCGGCCGTGGGGAAGCCCCATTCTGTGTCGTGATAGTGGAAGAACTCGGGCGCTGCCGCGCACCAGCCGCAGCGCGGCTTGCCGTCGGGGCCGGGGACAATGGTCATGCGGAGCCCCCTCCGCGGAGGCCGTGGAGCGTGAAGGTCGTGTCCATCGGCAGCATGAGGGTGAGTGTCGGCATGGCAGGATTGTTCCGCATATGTTCCTGGATGCAGACTATGCGCTCCGCCACCCGGTATCAAGCGCAAGAGGCGCAGGCTTGATGCCATCCGATCACAGGGGGCCGCCACGACGGCTGGGCCCCTTCGCGCTCATCGGGACTTTCCTTTGAGCTGCGGGCGTGAGGAGACATAGGCCTCGATCACGCGGCCGAGACGGCGCACGCTTTCGCGGATCACCTCGGGCGAGGAGCGCGTGAAGTCGACCCATCGCGGTGCGGTCCCGGCTATCGAGGTCGAAGACGCTGAACGGCACGAAGGCGACCTTCTCCTCGACCGCGAATTTGTAGAGCTGGTCGGTGTCGATGGCGCCGTCGCGCGATCGCATCCAGACGAACATGCCGCCGAGCCGTGACGGGCGAGCGCCCGGCGGGTCGCCTCCTCGACGGCCGCGATCGGATAGAGCTCCGCGGCCGGCAGGCCGCCGGCGAGGCTCACCGCATCGGGGCGGCCACCGAAAGCAAGGAACTGCGGGGTGATGTCGTTTCTCGACCGAAGCCACGCGGCGAAGCCGGGTCGCGCCGGAGGAATCGAAACTGTCATTGCGCTTAGACTACCGTGAAGCGTCGTGGGTCCCGATGGAGTTTCGCATGCCCGATCTGTCCGCCTTCCCGATCGCCAGGCGCTGGACGCCCAAGCATCCGGAGCGGCTGCAGCTCTACTCGCTGCCCACGCCGAACGGCGTCAAGGTCTCGATCATGCTGGAGGAGATCGGGCTCCCTTACGAGCCGCATCGTATCGACATCGGCGCCAACGAGACCTGGACGCCGGAATTCCTGTCCTTGAATCCGAACGGCAAGATCCCGGCGATCATCGATCCCGACGGGCCGGGCGGAAAGCCGCTCGGCCTGTTCGAGTCGGGCGCGATCCTGGTCTATCTCGCGGAGAAGACCGGGAAGCTCATGTCTTCTGACGCGGCCAGACGCTACGAGACAATGCAGTGGGTGTTCTTCCAGATGGCGGCGATCGGGCCGATGTTCGGGCAGGTCGGCTTCTTCCACAAATTCGCCGGCCGCGAGTATGAGGACAAGCGGCCGCTCAAGGGGGATGTCCCTGTTGATGTTGAAATAGGAGGACAGGCGTTGCCCGCCTTGAGCCTTTAGGCTCGGGGTGCTGAATCCACGAAGGAGAGCAACGCCATGATGAACACTACCACACGCTCACCGATCTCGCTGG
>Ga0194132_10004971_pt1 | contig 22109 bp, 24 predicted proteins | sample TA2KigOf80mmetaG_FD_148612 | JGI IMG/M metagenome (GOLD analysis project Ga0194132, IMG submission 148612) | Freshwater microbial communities from Lake Tanganyika, Tanzania - TA2015054 Kigoma Offshore 80m | ecosystem: Environmental > Aquatic > Freshwater > Lake | place: Tanzania: Lake... | reverse complement strand
CCCGCGCCCCTTCCACGCTTTCCCTTGCGCCGGCCGCCGAAGTAGCTCTCATCCACTTCGATCTCGCCGCCGAACATCGCCTCGCTCTCGGCTTCCAGCTCGCGGGCGATCAGTTCACGAAGGCGATGAAAGAAAAACGCCCCTGTCTTGCGGTTCACTCCGCAGAGACTCGATGCGGTACGCGCCGTCGTTCCTGCTACGAAATGTTCGATCAGGCGATCCTGCTTCGAGACCCCCAATCGGCTCCGTCGTATCCGTCCCATGATAACTCCATAACCGAGTTATCTGGGACAGCCCCTTAGTTAAAATGTACTTTACTACGCCAAGTGGAGGCTGTGGATAAGTTGCGGCCGGATCGGCATTGCCGGCGTTATGGTCTCGTCCTCATGCTCCGTGCCGCGATTCTCCTTTTCGCCCTGCTCGTCACGCCCGCAGCCCGCGCCGCGGAGCCGCTCATCCGCGGCCTCGACCATATCCCGATCGCCGTATCCGACCTGCCGCGCGCCGTCTCGCATTTCCTGGATCTCGGCTTCGCCTTCAAGCCAGGCCAGCGAAACGCGAACGGCATCCAAAATGCGCATATGAAGTTTCCCGACGGCACCGAACTCGAGCTGATCACGGCCGCCGCCGCGACGGATGAGCTGACCAGCGAGTACGTCGACTGGCTCAGGGGCGGCGACGGCGCGCCCTTCGTCGGCTTCTACGTGCCCGAAACGACCGAGCTCGCCGCGCGCATCTCGGCCCTGGGATCGCCGCTGACGCTCGACGGCAGTCGCGCGACCTTTCCCCGATCGAGCCTGCTGCATCATCTCTTCTTCGGCAAAAGACAGCGCTCGCCGACCGACCGACCCGAGCACTTCGCCCATCCCAACTCCGCCTTCGGCCTAATCGCGGTCTGGCTCGCCGAGGACGCGCTGACGCAAAGCCTGCTGCAGCTTATGGACGCGCCGCCCCTTCGGGCTCAGCGCTGCTCTCCGTTCGGATCGAGCACCGCGCAGGCGGACCTGCTCGACGGCGAGGCGCTGTTCGTCGCCGGCGCCGCGCCGCGGCCGATCCTCGCTGCCACGGTAGCGGTCGAGAACCTGGAGAAGGCAAAGAGAGCGATCAAGACGACCGCGATCGCGCTTCCTTGCGCGCCCGGTAGCCTATGGGTCGGACCGGACTCGGCGCATGGGATCTGGCTCGAGTTCCGCGAAGTGAAGCGCTAGGCGACCTTCACCACCGCGTGGCGCTTCTTGCCGGCGGAGAGCTTGACGATTCCCTCGGCGTTGAGATCGGAAGGCGAGAGCTTCCTGTTCTCGTCCGCGCAGGCATTGTCGTTGATGCGCACGCCGCCGCCGCGCACCAGGCGCCGTGCCTCGCCGTTGGAGGCGGCGAAGCCCGCGAGCTTGAGTGCTTCCCAGATCGGCACGCCGGCCTCGAGCTGGGCACGATCGACGCTGACCGTCGGCAGCACGCCACCGGCCTCGCCTTCCTCGAAGGCTTTGCGCGCGGTCTCGGCCGCCTCGGCGGCGGCCGCTTCGCCGCGGCACATCTTCGTCGCCTCGAAGGCGAGGACCTTCTTCGCCTCGTTGATCTCGGACCCTTTGAGCGCTTCGAGCTTCCGGATCTCGTCCATCGGGAGGTCGGTGAAGATCTTGAGGAAGCGCCCGACATCGGCGTCCTCGGTGTTCCGCCAGTACTGGTAATAGTCGTAGTGCGAGAGGCGATCCTCGTTGAGCCAGACGGCGCCGGCGGCGGTCTTGCCCATCTTGGCGCCGGAGGCGGTGGTCACCAGCGGCGTGGTCACGGCGAAGAGATCCGGCGTGCCGACGCGGCGGCCGAGATCGACGCCCTGCACGATGTTGCCCCACTGGTCCGAGCCGCCCATCTGCAACCGGCAGTCGTAGCGACGCGCCAGCTCGGCGAAGTCGTAGGACTGGAGCACCATGTAGTTGAACTCGAGGAAGGTGAGCGGCTGGTCGCGGTCGAGCCGGAGCTTGACCGAATCCATGGTCAGCATGCGGTTGACCGAGAAATGCCGGCCGTAGTCGCGCAGGAACTCGATGTAGTTGAGCTTCGAGAGCCAATCGTCGTTGTTGGCCATCAGCCCGTCATTCGGGCCGTCGCCGAACCTGATGAACTTGCCGAAGGTCGACTTGATCGACGCCATGTTCCTTTCGATGTCGGCATCGGTCAGGAGCTTGCGCATATCGTCCTTGCCGGACGGGTCGCCGACCTTGGTCGTGCCGCCGCCGATCAGCACGATCGGGCGATGCCCGGTCTGCTGCAGGCGGCGCAGCATCATGATCTGCACGAGATTCCCGATATGGAGGGAATCCGCGGTCATGTCGAAACCGATATAGCCGGTGACGATCTTCTCGTGGGTCAGCTTCTTGAAGCCGGCCTCGTCGGAGCATTGATGCAGGCAGCCGCGCTCGCGGATGACCTCGAGGAAATCGAGCGTCATCGACATTAGGAGCCTATCTCGGCAATGGCCACGGCCTGGATTGCGATGCGCTGAGGCGAGGGCGCGAAGCGGGCGCGACGGCGATGCTGGACGCATCGCCTAGCGCCCGCGACAAAGCCATCGTCCAGCGCATCGCAACCCAGAGGGCCGTCGCTGCAAGAGCTTGGGCGTCGTCGAGCGTTCGCTCGTGGTGCGCCAGCACCACGCCGCTCCGCTCTCCTAGCCCAAGTTCTTGCACCGACGGTCCAGGCCATGGCGATTGCCGAGATAGGCTCCTATCAGCTCGCTGCCTTGGCCTTGGCCGGGGCCTTCAAGACCTCGTCGAGATAGGCGGCGACCGAATTGCCCATCTGCTCGATCTTGTTGGTGAAGAAGTGGTTGGCGCCGGGGATCGACTTGTACTTGATGGTGATGTCTCGCTGGTTCGAGAGCTTGTCGACCAGCTTCTGCACCGACTCGGACGGCACCACCTCGTCTGCCGTTCCGTGCACGATCAATCCTGAGGAGGGGCAGGGCGCCAGGAAGGAGAAGTCGAACAGGTTCGACGGCGGCGCGATCGAGATGAAGCCCGAGATCTCCGGGCGGCGCATCAGGAGCTGCATGCCGATCCAGGCGCCGAAGGAGAATCCCGCGATCCAGCAGGCCGGCGCGTCCGGATTGTAGGTTTGCAGCCAGTCGAGCGCCGCCGCCGCGTCCGAGAGTTCGCCCTCGCCGCGGTCGAACACGCCCTGGCTCCGCCCGACGCCGCGGAAATTGAAGCGCAGCGTGGCGAAGCCGCGCTGGGCGAACAGGTTGTAGAGTGTGTAGACGATCTTGTTGTTCATCGTCCCGCCATGCTGCGGATGCGGGTGCAGCATCAGCGCGATGGGCGCATTCGGGACCTTGGACGGAAGATACCGCCCCTCGATCCGACCGGCGGGACCGTTGATGATGATCTCAGGCATGCGGACTGGCGAAATCCTGACCGGATAGATGGGATAAGGCGAAACTAGGCTCCAGGCCAGCCTGGGCCATTCTTGACCAGGCTAGTAGGGTATACTATATGCAGGATCGAGGCTGGATCCGGCCTCCCCAGCCTCCGGTCACAATAGCATAGCCGCTGCCATGATTTTCAAGACCTTGCGCGAGGATATCGATTCGATCATCGCCCGCGACCCCGCGGCGCGGAGTCGTGCCGAGGTCATCGTCTGCTACCCCGGTTTCCAGGCTATCCTGTTGCACCGACTAGCACATTCGGCCTGGCGAAAGGGCTGGGGGCTGACTGGCCGGTTCCTTTCCCAGCTCGCGCGCTGGATGACCGGCATCGAGATCCATCCGGGCGCGACCATCGGCCGCCGGGTCTTCATCGACCATGGCATGGGGGTGGTGATCGGCGAGACGGCGGTTGTCGGGGACGACGTCACCCTCTACCAGGGTGTGACTTTGGGCGGCACCAAGCTGCACAAGGGCAAGCGCCACCCGACGCTGGAGCGCGGCGTGATCGTGGGATCCGGCGCGCAGATCCTCGGCCCGTTCACCGTCGGCGCCGAGGCGCGCATCGGCGCCAATGCGGTGGTAGTGGCCGAGGTGCCGTCGGGCGTCACCATGACGGGCATCCCGGCCAAGCCGGCGCTGACCCGCGACAAGTCCAAGGTCGCCGAGTTCCAGGCCTATGGCACGCCGTCGGACGGGCTTCCCGATCCGGTCGCGCGCGCCATCGAGGTTCTGCAGGGCGAGGTCGACCAGCTTCGCAAGCGCGTCGTCGAGCTCGAGGGCAGCCAGGCCCCGCCCGACGCCCGCTCGACTCTTCGTATCACCGGGACCTGACCCGACGGGGGATGAGGGAACCATGAAGCTCAGCACCAAAGGCCGCTACGCCGTGATGGCGATGGTGGACCTCGCCCGCCACGGCGCCGGCCATCCGGTCTCGCTCGCCGACATCGCCGAGCGCCAGGAGATCTCCCTCTCCTATCTCGAGCAGCTCTTCGCCAAGCTCCGCAAGAACGGCCTCGTGCGCAGCGTGCGCGGCCCGGGCGGCGGCTACCTGCTCGGCCGCGGCGTCGAGGAGGTGAAGATCTCCGACATCATCCTCGCCGTCGACGAGCCGATCCGCGCCACGCGCTGCGCCGCGCATTCGGCGATCGGCTGCAAGACGGACCGCTCGCGATGCCTCACCCACGATCTGTGGGAGGAACTCGGCAACCAGATCCACCTCTTCCTCCGCTCCGTCAGCCTTTCCGACGTGGTCGAGAACAAGGTCGTCGGCTCGGCCTGCGTGCGCCGCGAAGTGCCGGCCACGGCCGTCGCCGCGGAGTAATCAAGCAAGTCCCATGACCATGCGTGCCTATCTCGACTGGAATGCGACCTCGCCGATCCGCCATGAGGCCCGGGCGGCGATGACGGCAGCGCTCGAGCTCACCGGCAACCCGTCCTCGGTGCATGGCGCCGGCCGCGCGGCCAAGGCGCTGATCGAGGATGCGCGCGAGGCCGTCGCCAGCCTGATCGGCGCCGGCGCCAACCAGATCGTCTTTACGTCAGGCGGCAGCGAGGCGAATGCGCTGGCGCTTGCCGGCAGCGATCGCCGCGTGCTGGCCTCGGCGATCGAGCATGACTCGGTGCTGGCGCATGCCGGCGCCGAGCGCATCAAGGTCACCAACGAGGGCATCGTCGATCTCGACGATCTCGAAGCCAAGCTGGGCGACAAAACGCCGACTCTCGTCTCGGTGATGCTCGCCAACAACGAGACCGGCGTGATCCAGCCGCTGGCCGATGTCATTCGAATCGCGCGGGCGCACGGTGCCCTGGTCCATACCGATGCGGCGCAGGCGGCGGGCCGCGTGCCGGTTGACTTCCTTGGACTCGGTGCCGATCTGATGAGTATCTCCGCGCACAAGCTCGGCGGCCCGCAGGGCGTCGGCGCGTTGGTCATCGGCGAGCGCGCAACCGTCGCGCCGGCGATCCGGGGCGGCGGCCAGGAGCGCGGACGCCGGGCAGGCACGGAGAACGTCGCCGGCATCGCCGGTTTCGGCGCGGCAGCGACGGCAGCGACGGTGACCGACTGGCGGACGGTGACTCAGCTTCGCGACGATCTGGAGCAGCGCATCACCGGCCTCGGTGCCGAGATCTTCGCCGACCAAGCGACGCGGTTGCCGAACACGACGAATTTGCGGCTGCCGGGCATCGCCGCCGAGACGCTGGTCATTGCGCTCGATCTCGAAGGCGTCGCGGTCTCCGCCGGCGCCGCCTGCTCCTCGGGCAAGGTGCGGCCCTCGCCGGTGCTGGAGGCGATGGGCGTTTCCGAGGAAGCGGCGAGCGAAGCGATCCGCACCAGCCTCGGCTGGACGACGACGGCGGAAGAGATCGACCTGTTCATCGCGGCGCTCGGACGGATCCGGGACCGCATCGGCCAGCGCGACATGCGCGCGGCCGCGTGAAGGAGAGGAACGTGACTACGCAAGCCCGCGTCGCCAATACCACCGAGAAGTCGGATGCCGCGCCCGGCCGCAACCGGCCGACGCGCCCGATCTATCTCGACTATCAGGCGACCACGCCGATGGATCCGCGCGTGCTAGAGACGATGATTCCGTACTTCACCGAGAAGTTCGGCAATCCGCATTCGCGCAGCCACACCTATGGCTGGGAAGCCGAGGAAGCGGTCGAGAAGGCGCGCGCGCAGGTCGCCCACATCATCGGCGCGGACGAGCGCGAGGTGATCTTCACCTCCGGTGCCACGGAGTCGAACAACCTCGCCCTCAAGGGCGTCGCGCATTTCTACAAGGACAGGAAGAACCACCTCGTGACGCTGGTGACCGAGCACAAATGCGTGCTCGATTCCATGCGCCATCTCGAGGAAGAGGGCTTCCAGGTGACATACCTGCCGGTGAAGCAGGACGGCCTCGTCGACCTGGCCGAGCTCGAAGCCGCGATCACCGACAAGACCGTGATCGTCTCGATCATGGCGGTGAACAACGAGATCGGCGTGATTCAGCCGCTGGCCGAGATCGGCAAGCTGTGCCGGAAAAAGGGCGTGTTCTTCCACACCGATTGCGCCCAGGCCGTCGGCAAGATCCCGCTCGACGTCGAGGCGATGAACATCGACCTGATGAGCATCTCCGGCCACAAGATCTATGGGCCCAAGGGCATCGGCGCGCTCTATGTCCGCCGCAAGCCGCGCATCCGCCTGCAGGCGCTGATCACCGGCGGCGGCCAGGAGCGCGGCATGCGCTCGGGCACGCTGCCGACGCCGCTCTGCGTCGGCCTCGGCGAAGCCTGCGAGATCGCCGAGCGCGAGATGCCGGAAGAGTCGAAGCGGCTGACGAAGCTCCGCGACCGCTTCTACAACGCGATCAAGGCGAAGCTGCCGGAGGTCTACCTCAACGGCTCGCTCGAGCACCGCATCCCGGGCAACCTCAACCTGAGCTTCGCCTATGTCGAGGGCGAGTCGCTGATTCTCGGCATCAACGATCTGTCGGTGTCGTCGGGCTCGGCCTGCACCTCGGCGTCGCTCGAGCCGTCCTACGTGCTGCGCGCGCTCGGCGTCGACGAGGCGATGGCGCATACCTCGCTCCGCATCGGCTTCGGCCGCTTCACCACCGAGGACGAGGTCGACCGCGCGGTCCAGGACATCGTCGAGCACGTGACCAAGCTGCGCGAGATGAGCCCGCTCTGGGAAATGTTCCAGGACGGCGTAGATATAAAGAGCATCCAGTGGGCGGCCCATTAGGGGCCCGAGGGAGACTGACATGGCGTATTCGGAAAAGGTCATCGACCACTACAACAACCCCCGCAATGTGGGCTCGCTCGACAAAGGCGCCGAGGATGTCGGCACCGGCCTCGTCGGCGCGCCCGCCTGCGGCGACGTGATGAAGCTGCAGATCAAGGTCTCGGCCGACGGCATCATCCAGGATGCCAAGTTCAAGACCTTCGGCTGCGGCTCGGCGATCGCCTCGTCGTCGCTCGCGACAGAGTGGATCAAGGGAAAGTCGATCGACCAGGCGGAGACGATCAAGAATACCGAGATCGCTCAGCACCTGGCGCTGCCGCCGGTGAAGATCCACTGCTCGGTCCTCGCCGAGGACGCGATCAAGGCGGCGATCGCCGACTATCGCGCCAAGGCCGGCGCCAAGCCGAAGGCGGCGGAGTAGAGCGAGAGACCTACGATGACCGACGCTGCCACCACGCCCGCTCCGGCTCCTGCCGCGCCGCCGAAGGCGCGCATAAAGCGCCAGGCGATGACGCTGACCGACGCGGCGGCAGCGCGCGTGAAGGCGCTTCTCGACAAGCGCGACAAGCCGTCGGCGGGCATCCGCATCGGCGTGCGCACCAAGGGCTGCTCGGGCCTCTCCTATACGCTCGAATACGCCGATGAGCGCGGCAGGTTCGACGAGGTGGTAGAGGACAAGGGCGTCACCATCCTGATCGATCCGAAAGCGTCGATGTTCATCCTTGGCACCGAGATGGACTACGTCGAGGAGAAGATGGAAACCGGCTTCCGCTTCAACAATCCGAACGAGAAGGGCCGGTGCGGCTGCGGGGAGTCCTTCCACGTTTGACCACCCCCAATGCCTGCTGGTCCTGCCGCGGGCCGGTGCCGGCGGCGGAGCCCTTCTGTCCGACCTGCAAGGCCGTCCAGCCGCCCGGGCAGGCGGATCACTTCTCGCGCCTGGGTTTCGCTAGGACCTTCGATCTCGACCCCAAGCTGGTCGAGCGCCGCTATTTCGAGCTTCAGCGGAAGCTGCATCCCGATCGCTTCGCCACCAGGAGCCCGAAGGAACGTGCCGTCTCCCAGGCGCAGGCGACCAGCCTGAACGAAGCCTATGAGACGCTGATGGACCCGCTGCGTCGTGCCGCGTATCTGCTCAAGCTCTCCGGCATAGAGACCATCGGCGACGGCAAGACCGTCGCCGATCCGGCCCTGCTGATGGAAGCGATGGAGATGCGCGAGGCCCTCGCCGAGGCCCGCACGCCGGCCGAGGTGGACTCGGTGGTCTCCGGCGCCCGGCGCGACGCCGAGGCAGCGACGGCCCAGCTCTCGCGCGACTTCGCTTCCGAAGATCTGGAAGCAGCGAAGAAGACGACGCTGCGCCTGACCTACCTCGACAAGCTCATCGACGACGCGCGCGCGCGCCGACTGAACGTCGCATGACCCTCCTCCAGCTGCACGAGCCGGGCGAGACGCCGCTGCCGCATGAGGGCGATCAGGCGCTGGCGGTCGGAATCGACCTCGGCACCACCAATTCCGTCGTCGCCATCTCCGCGCACAGCAAGCCGGAAGTGCTGCGCGATGCCGACGGCAACGGACTCGTTCCTTCGGTCGTCGCCTATACCGATGCCGGACCGGTCGTAGGTTCAGCCGCGCAGGCGCGCATCGTCGACGCGCCTGAGACCGTCATCTTCTCGGTGAAGCGCCTGATGGGTCGTGGCGCGGCCGATGTGAAGGCGCTCGCCGGCACGCTTCCCTACAAGCTGGACGCCGCGCAGGGCGGCATGGTGCGGCTGCTGATCGGCGAGAAGCGTCTCACGCCGGTCGAGGTCTCGGCCGAGATCCTGCGTGCGGTGAAGGCGCAGGCCGAGCAGCATCTTGGCCGCGAGGTCACCAAGGCCGTCGTCACCGTCCCCGCCTATTTCGACGACGCCGCGCGGCTCGCCACCAAGGACGCGGCGAAGCTCGCCGGCCTCGAGGTGCTGCGCCTCGTCAACGAGCCCACGGCCGCCGCGCTCGCCTATGGCTTGGACCAGGCGGCAGAAGGCATCTACGCCGTCTACGATCTCGGCGGCGGCACCTTCGACATCTCGATCCTGCGCCTGGAGAAGGGCGTGTTCCAGGTGCTGGCGACCGGCGGCGACGCTTCGCTCGGCGGCGACGACTTCGATCACGCCATTGCCGAACACTGGCTCGCCGACCGTAAATCCGAGCTCGGAAGCGAGCCGATCACATCCGGCGAAGCCAAGCAGACGCTCAAGAGCGCACGCGCCGCCAAGGAAGCGCTCACATCGCGAGACGCCGGTGACTTCCCGGTCATGCTCAGAGGCAAGACCACGCTGCACCGGCTCACGCGCGCCGAGCTCGACCGGCTGATCCAGCCCTGGGTCGACAAGACCATCGCCATCTGCCGCCAGGTCGTTTCCGATGCGCGTCTCGACCTCTCCGAGATCCAGGGCGTCGTGCTGGTCGGCGGCTCGACCCGCGTGCCGCAGGTACGCCGCGCCGTCGAGACCTTCTTCGGCAAGACGCCGCTCTCCGACATCGACCCCGACGAGGTCGTGGCGCTCGGCGCCGCGCTCCAGGCCGAGGCGCTGACATCAGGCTCCGAAACGCTGCTGCTGGACGTGCTGCCGCTCTCGCTCGGCATCGAGACCATGGGCGGCCTCGTCGAGAAGATCGTCGACCGCAACACGCCGATCCCGGTCGCCAAGGCGCAGGAATTCACCACATACCAGGACGGCCAGGCGGCGATGCTGGTCCATGTCGTCCAGGGTGAGCGCGAGACCGTCGCCGAGTGCCGCTCGCTGGCGCGCTTCGTGCTCGCCGGCATTCCGCCGATGACGGCGGGGGCGGCGCGCATCCGCGTCACCTTCCAGGTCGATGCCGACGGCCTCCTGACCGTCTCGGCGAGCGAGAAGACCACCGGGATCGAGCAGCGCGTCGAGGTGAAGCCCTCCTACGGGCTTTCCGAGGAAGAGATGGCCAGGATGCTGGAGGAGAGCCTGGAGCATGGCCGCGAGGACATGGAGCGCCGGCTCCTGATCGAGAACCGGGTCGAGGGCCAGCGCGTCCTTTTGGCGCTCCGGTCGGCCCTGGCGGCCGATGCTTCGATGCTCGACGCCGGCGAGGCCGACCGTATAGAAAAGGCCCGCCAGGGGCTGGCCCGGGCGATCGAAGGCGACGACCGCGACCGGATCAAGGCGGCGGTCGAGGCGCTGGAGGACGTGGCCCGGCCCTTTGCCGAGCGGCGCATGGACCGTGCCATCCGCGCGGGGCTTGCCGGCCACTCGATCGACGAGTTCAAGGGCGATCCGGGCGGCTGCCTGGCGCCCGATCCCGAAGAAGAAAAGTCTTAAGAGTCCGGAGCGAGAGTCGACATGCCGAAGATGACGTTCGTCGATCCCCAGGGGAACCGCAAAGAGGTCGAAGCGCCGGTCGGGCTTTCGGTCCTCGAGATTGCGCACCGCAACGGGATCGATCTCGAAGGCGCCTGCGAAGGCTCGCTCGCCTGCTCGACCTGCCACGTCATCGTCGATCCCGAGGACTATGAGCGGCTGAAGGACGCGACCGAGGACGAGGAGGACATGCTCGACCTCGCCTTCGGGCTCACGCACACCTCGCGTCTCGGCTGCCAGATCATCATCACCGAGGAGCTGGACGGGCTGACCGTCACGCTGCCTTCCGCCACGCGCAACATGATGGTCGACAAGTAGCCATGCCGAAGGCGCTCCGCTGGACCGACACGCATGACATCGCGATCGCGCTCGACGAGGCGCATCCCGACGTCGACATCATGTCGATCCGCTTCACCGACCTGCATCGCTGGGTGATGGAGCTGCCCGACTTCAAGGACGACCCCAACCGCTCGGGCGAGAAGATCCTGGAAGCGATCCAGATGGCCTGGCTAGACGAGCGCGGGTAGCGATGTTCGACCCGCTGCATCTCGGCGGGAAGCCGTCCGACCATCTGGTCGCCGTCGCCATGTCCGGCGGGGTCGATTCCTCCGCGGTCGCCGGCATGCTGGTCGAAGCCGGCTATCGTGTCGCCGGATTCACGCTGCAGCTCTACGATCATGGTGCGGCGGTGAAGAAGTCTGGCGCCTGCTGCGCCGGGCAGGACATCCACGATGCGCGCCGTGTCGCCGCGCGGCTCGGCATCGCGCATTACGTGCTCGACTACGAGGCGCGGTTTCGAGATCAGGTCATGGCTCCCTTCGCCGCCTCGTATCTCGCGGGCGAGACACCGATCCCCTGCGTGCTGTGCAACCGCACGGTCAAGTTCGCCGATCTGCTGGCGATGGCGAGGGATCTCGGCGCCGCGGCGCTGGTGACCGGCCATTATGTCCGCCGCATTGAAGGCGTCGCCGGGCCGGAGCTGCATCGCGCCACCGATCCCGGCCGCGACCAGAGCTACTTTCTCTTCGGCACCACCAAGGACCAGCTGGCGCTGCTGCGCTTTCCGCTCGGCGACAAGCCGAAGCAGGAGACGCGCGCGATCGCCAGCCGCCTCGGGCTGCAGGTGGCGTCCAAGCCGGACAGCCAGGATATCTGCTTCGTGCCGGGCGGACGCTATGCCGAGATCGTGCGCAAGCTGCGTCCGGAGGCCGAGGCGCCGGGCGAGATCGTCGATCTCTCCGGCCGCGTTCTTGGCCGCCACAAGGGCATCGTCGACTTCACCGTCGGACAGCGCAAAGGCCTCGGCATCGGTGCGACCACGGACGGCGCCGAGCCCTCCTATGTCGTGCGCCTCGAGCCCGAGACGCGCCGTGTCGTGGTCGGGCCGAAGTCGGCGCTCGGCGTGAGCCGCGTCGTGCTGCGCGACCTCAACTGGCTCGGCCACGCGCCGATCCCCGATGACGGCGTCGCGGTCGCGGTCAAGCTGCGCTCGGCGGCGCCGGCCGCGTCCGCCCGCGTCTTCGCCACTGATCGCGGCGCCGAGATCCGGCTCGATGAGCCGCAGCACGGTGTCTCCCCCGGCCAGGCCGGCGTCCTCTACCAAGGGGACCGCGTGCTCGGCGGCGGCTGGATCGCCAAGGCGGCATGACGAGGGCCGCATGAGCGATGTCCTGGTCCGCCCGGCGGTGATCGAAGATGCGCCGGCGCTGGCTCTCCTCGTCGCCGCGCTCCGGGCGCATCAGAAGGATCCGATCGGCCATCTGAACGAGGCGGCGATCCGCCGCGACGGCTTCGGCGACGAGCGCGAATTCGACATCCTGGTCGCCGAGCGGGAGCGCCGGCCGATCGGCTATGCCCTGTTCACGGAATCCTACGAGCCGGCCTTCGCCGCCCGCGGCCTTTACCTCGCCGACCTCTATGTCCGCCCCGAGGCGCGGCGATCAGGCGCCGGGCGCGCCCTGATCCAGGCGGTCGCCGCCGAGGCGAAGCGGCGCGAGCGCAGCTTCCTCTGGTGGACCTCGCTCGCCGCCAATGCCGAGGCGCATGCCTTCTACACCGCCATCGGCGCCTCCACGCACGACGTCCGGGCGCATGCGCTGCTTGTCGATGTCAGCCACTTCGTCCCGGCCGAGACAGCCCGTTCCTAGACAGGCAGGGGACTGGAACCCATATTTTTAGGACAGGCGGCCTCGCTTGACGGGACCCCCAGGGGCGGCCTATAGGCACGCTCTCTTTTGCAGCCGGCCGGTCCCGGACCGGTTGCCCGGTGGCGGTGTAGCTCAGGGGTAGAGCAGGGGAATCATAATCCCTGTGTCGGCGGTTCAAATCCGTCCACCGCTACCAATTTTTACTTGCCCGGCAATTCGATGCAATTTTCGGTGATGGATCATCCATTCCACCGCGGACGTTCCTGCGGTCCGAAACTGGCCTCGGCGCTTCGTCTCGCCCAGCCGGGGGATGGTCGCGCTCGCCTCGTCGAGCCGGTAGATTAAGAGGCAGGATAGCCAGCCCCGGGCCTGCCCATGCTCAGCATCGTGATCTCGACCCGCAATCGAGCCCGGATTCTGCCGAAGACGCTCGCCGCTCTGAAGCCGCTCGATGCTGAGCTCGTCGTCGTTGACAACGGCTCGGAGGACGGGACCTTCGCGCTCCTCGTCGAGCATGCGAAGAGTGAACCGCGCCTCGTTCCTCTTCGGAACCCACGGAACCTCGGCATGGTTCGCTCGTACTATCGCGGCATCCTCGCTGCAGCGAATGACTGGGTGGTACTGCTTTCCGACGAAGATGAGCTGACGGCCCACTACATCGGCGAGCTAAAGGAGATCGTGGGACGATATCCGAAGGTCGGTGCGATTCTCATTCCGCAGGCCGAGCTGCCCCGGCTTCCCGGACTGTCTCAACCGATGATCGAGCCGGCGGGGCGCCGAGCCGCTACTTGGGCCTACTACGTCGCCGGGCATATCGGCGGCCTCGCCTTCGACCGTCAGCGCGTCGATCTCGCCAAGCTTCCACTCGATGGCGGCATCTTCACTCAGCGGTGGATCATGTGCAGCGTCGCGCTCCAGCATGACGCGTGCTTCCTGCCCTACGCCGGACGGCTAAAATCCGAGGCTAATCCCGCGGACAAGACCGAGTTTGCGCTAAGGACCGGTGACTGGGCGGTCGGCGAGTGGATGGACCACCTGGAACTCGTGCTCAACGCGCCGGCCGCTTCCGAGTTTCGACCCGAGGACCGAGACCTGCTCGTCAGCCAATTGCGGCTCAAGGTCTTTGCGATGTTCTCGCTCTACATGCGCCACTCGCTTGAGCGCGGCGGGCCGGCCAATACCGAGGCCCTGATCAGGGCCGTCCTGGCGGATCCAAGGTTCAGCGGCGACATCGTCTTCTGGGAGGTGATCTTCAACGACTTGATGGGCGTGCCGGAGTCGCTGCGGTACACCCTGGCCGCCATCATTGGAAAGGCGCGCCCGTCTCTGGCTGTACCCATCTAGCTTTTCTCGCTTCCAAGCCGCGCATCGAAAGGACACAGAACCGGCCCGTCCGCCGGCGTTTTCTCCTGCGCCCTCGAGCCCCAGGGAGTAGCGCCGATGCTCTGCTGGTTCTGCGATCGTACCGGATGGGTCTGCGAAAACCATGTCGGCCGTCCCTGGCGGGAGCTGAGCCGGCGCTCGGATGCCTGCGCCTGCGGCGCCGGCGTGCCCTGCACCTGCACGAGCGAGGCCGATCTCCGTTCGACCGCGGAGCTGATCCGGGACACGTTCCGCCTGGGCACGACCCCCGCAATACGGAACAGGCGACTGACAGGGCCAGGCCCGGCCGGTTGACCGGGAAACGGGCGCTCCCTACCCTCGCCGCATGGGCCTGATCGGTCTCAAGCGGCTGGTGCTGGTGGCGGGGGCGGCGGCGACGCTCACGCTGTTCCTCAAGTCTACCGGATCGCTCGCGGCCCTTCTCCATTTCCCGACCCTGGTCTTCCTGGCCTGGTGCCTGCTGCCCCTTGGCCATCTCTGGCTCTTCGGGCGGGACGACGATCCCCCGCCGACGCGGATCGTGATGGCCGCGGCCGCGGTCATGGTCGTGGCCTTCGGCACCTGGGTCTATGTCGACATGCTGGTGCTCCATCTCGACCCGCAGAGCGGGCTCGCCTTCTTCGTGGTCCCGGCGTTGCAGATGGCGGTCGTGGTCCCGGCCATCCTCGTAGCGTGGTTCCTGAGGCGAAGAGCGGAAGCGGTCGCGGGCTGAGCTCACCGCGGATCGCGATTTTGTCACAGGGCGACGAACTCTCGGGTCAGCATTGTGTTGCACTCGGTTGAGGTCAGGTCCCTACGCTCTCCAAGATGTCCGCGACGAACCCCGCGACCCCCTCCGTTCCGTTTGGCCGCAAGCGCTTCGCCCTCAGGCTGACCCTGGCCCAGCGGCTGTTCGTGCTGGCGCTGATCTCGCTGCTGCCGACGACGCTGATGCTCGTCTACAACGAGATCGACTTCCGCCGCGCCCGCCTGGAGGAGGTTCACGCCGGCGCGGTCCGCAACGCGCAGCTCGCCGCTTCCGAGGTCGAGCAGATCATCGACGGCGTGCGGGCCGTCGTCACGACGATCGCCGCTGCACCGGTTCTGCGCTCCACCGACACCGCGGCCTGCAACGACTTCCTGGCCAAGGTGATCGCGACGGTGCCCCAGGTCGCCGCCGTCACCGTGACCGACGCGAAAGGCGACAGCCGTTGCCGGAGCAACCGGCTGCCGACGCCGCTGAATCTCGCGGGGTTGCCGGGATTCCGTGAAGCGATCGAGTCGGGAAAGTTCGCTCTCGGCGAGTACGTGACGGGCGTCGTATCCGGCGGACCGCGTCTTCCGGCGGTGCTTCCGATCGTCAACGACGCCGGCGCGGTCGAAGGTGCCGTCGTCGCCGCCGTCAATCTGGTTTGGCTGGCGCAGCGGGTGCGAGACCGCGGCATCGAGACCGGCAATGTCATCGCCATCACCGACCGCGACGGCGTATTCATCGTGCGCGAGCCGAATCCGGAGCGCTTCGTCGGAACCCGGTTAAACGAGGAGTATCGCTATCTCCTTACCGCTCCGGCGCCTGGATCGCTGGAGCTGGTAAATGCCGAGGGAAAACGCCGCGTTGCCGGATATGTGCCGGCGACGGCATCGCCTTTCGGAATCTATGTCGGCGTTAGCACGGACTCCGACGACGCGTTCCAGACCATCGAGCGCTCGACGCGCCGAAGCCTCGCCTTCCTCGCCGCCGGCAGCATCGCCACGCTGATACTCGCCTGGTGGTTCGGGCACGCCTACATCGCGCACAAAGTCATGCGCGTCGTCCAGACGGCCGAGACCTGGCGCAACGGCGACATGAGCGTGCGCACGCGGATGGACGGGCGCGACGGCGAGATCGAGACGGTGGCGCAGGCCTTCGACCTGCTCGCCGACCAGCTCGCGGTCAAAGAGCGCGAGCGCGAGAAGGTCGACCGCCAGCGCGAGATTCTGCTGCACGAGCTCAACCATCGGGCCCGCAACGTGCTGGCGACCGTGCAGTCGATCGCCTCCCTGAGCTTCCGCCATGCCCAGGGGCCCGAGGCCTTCCGGGCTTTCAACGCGCGCCTGCAGGCGCTGGCCCGCAGCCACGAGCTGCTGACCCGCAAGCAATGGGAGGCCGCCGATATCGGCGAGGTCGTGCGCGATGCGATCGCGCCACTGCGCGGCGACGACGACCGCCGCTTCTCGGTCGGCGGGCCGCGGGTGCTGCTCTCGTCGGCGGCAACCGTGTCGGTCTCGATGATGCTGCACGAGCTCGCGACCAACGCCGTCAAGTACGGCGCGCTGTCGAACGATTCCGGCCGCGTCTCGATCAGCTGGACGGCGGAGGAGCGCCGCGACGAGGTCGATTTCCGCCTGCAATGGCTGGAGTATGGCGGGCCACCCGTCGTCGCGCCCGAGCGCTCGGGCTTCGGCTCGCGTCTTCTCCCGGCGCTCGCCCAGGAGATGAACGGCGATGTGCAGACCTCCTACCTGACGGAAGGCGTAAGCTGCACCATGCGGCTCAGGCTTCCCCGCCTGGCGGCGCGCAGCTAGTTGGCACCCTTCTCGAGCTGCTCTTCGATGTGATCGGCGAGCGAGTCGTAGTTGTCGGCCATGTAAAGCATGGTCCGCCTGGCATCCGGCTCGACCATGGCCTCGGCGGTGGCGCGGATCTCCTCCGCCAGCGCTCGGAAGCGCTGGGCGCGTTCGACCGGAGACTGCAGGAGCACCGCACCACTCATGGCGGCCCGGATACTAGGCCAACACGAAACCGCGATTTCGTGAGTTTCCGGTGATCTGCCGGAGACTGGAGCGGCGCAAGTAACCTCCTGTTCATGAACCTGAATTTCGACCAGATGGCCACCGTTCTCGCCGGCATCTCGACCATCTGGTTTATTGCTCACTTATCACCCGGCCCCGACTTCCTGGTGACGGTGCGCGTGGCGATGACCCAGACCCGCATGGCCGCGATGCGCACGGTGCTCGGCATCTGCGTCGGCACGATCGCCTGGTGCGTCGCGGTGTTCTTCGGTATCGGTCTTCTGTTCAACGCCCTGCCCTGGCTCTATACGGCGATAAAGCTCGCCGGCGGCGCCTACCTCGCCTATCTCGGGCTTCGCATGGTGATCGGCAGCTTCCGTCCGCCGGCCGATGCGGATACGGCGCCGCCGATGACGGCGTCTTCGGCCTTTCGCTTGGGCCTGCTCACCAACCTCGCCAACCCCAAGGCCGCGATCTTCACCGCCAGCGTCTTTGCCGCAACGCTACCGCCCGAGCCGCCGCTGCTTCTCGGCCTCGCCGCGACGATCCTGATGACGGCGATCTCGCTCGCCTTCTACGGCCTCCTCGCCCTCGTCCTGACGACGCCGCGCGCCTCCGCCGCCTACACCCGCGCGCAGCGCTGGATCGACCGCATCGCCGGCGCCGCCTTCGTCTACTTCGCGATCGACTTCGCCAGAGGCTAGGGGCGGAGCGGTTCGGTCGCCCAGCGGCGCCAGAGACCGCGAAGGAGCGCGTCGAAGTTCTTGGCATAGGCTTCGCCATCCACGATCGGCGAAGCGCGGAGCCGATCGCGCAGGCTCGAGCGCAGCGCCGCCAGGCGCGGCTGGTCGCGTGCCAGCTCGACGGCAATCCTCACATACTCCTCGTCCGTCCGCGCCACCAGGTCGTCGAGACCGAGCGGAATCAGCTGCGAGGCGGTCATCCGGCCGAGGACGGTCCCGCCGAGCCGCGTGACGACGGGAACACCCATCCAGAGGGCGTCGAAGCTGGTTGTCGCACCGCTGAACGGCTGGCTGTCGAGCGCGATATCGATATCGCCATGACGCGCGAGATGCGCCTCCTCCACCTCGTCCGCGGCGATGAAATCGACCCGACCGGCAAGGCCCGGAACAACCCCGATCTCCGAGAGCACTCGCTTCTGCAGCCACGGCCGCGCGAAGTCGTCCTTGTACTTGAGCACCAGCCGCGCTTTCGGCAGGCGATCGAGGATCCGGCCCCAGAGCCGCAGCATGCCGGAGGTGAGCTTGTTCGGGTTGTTGAAGGAGCCGAAGACGACGGCGCCGTCCGGGGCCGCTCGGCGAGGCCGGATCGGCAGCGCTGCCCGAGACGGATTGTTATAGTAGATCGGCAGTTGCACGGGCGTCTCGACGAACGGTTCCCTTCCGTCGGCCGGCGTCAAGATGGGATCGCCGACGAAATAGTCCATCTCCGCGATGCCGCTGGTCGCCGCGTCTCCGATCGAGATCTGCACGGGGGCGGCGCGCCATGCCGCGACTGCCGGTCGGTTGCTGTCGAAGTAGCCGGCGATCACGACCATGACATCGACACGGTCCTGCCGGATCAGCGAGGCCACCTCGCGATCCGACAGATCTTGAACCGGCCGCCAAGCATCGGCCTGCACGCGGTACCAGTCGCTGAGCGCGTCGCTCCGGCGCTCATGCGCATAGCACAGATACTCGAAGGCCTGCCGGTCTCGATGGGCGAAGACGGAGCGGAAGGTCCTGCCGGCGGGATGGAAGTGAAAATCGGACGAGAGGAAGCCGACCTTGATTCGCCGATCCGTATCCCGGTCATTGCCGAGCGGCGGCAACCTCGTGGCAGGCGCGTTGCGCTTCGCCGCCGCGATCGCCAGGCCAAGAAACCGGCCATCGGCCGGCTCGCGATAGAGAAGAGTGCAGAGGCGAGCGCGCTCGACACCCGCCGAGGGAGACAAGGCCATCACGCGCTCATAGGCCGCGATCGCATCGTCGCGCGCACCGATGCCGAGCAGGATGCCCGCCGCATTGTTCCAGGCTTCGGCGAAGCCCGGCTTCAACGCGAGCGCCCGGCGATAGCTCGGGATGGCCTCGTCGAATCGGCGCCGATCTTGAAACGCGAGGCCGCGATTGTAGTGGGCCTCGGCATAGCCGGGCTGTGCTGAGAGGCTGCGAAGGAACCAAGGGAGACTTTCCTCGATCCGGTCGAGGCGGCGAAGCGCATTCGCACGATTGACCAGGATGGCCGGATCGTCCGGCCGAAGCGCCAACGCCCGCGCGTAGTGAGGCAGGGCCGCCTCGGGCCCCCGAAGATCGAGCGTGGCAAGGCCAAGGCCGTGCCAGCCCTCGACGAGGTCCCGATTGATCGCGAGCGCCTGCTCGAAGGTCCTCGCGGCTTCTTCGAGACGGCCGAGGCGGTGCAGCGCGACGCCGCGTTTCAGGGCGGCGACCGCCGACCGAGGCTCGACGCGCAGAGCCTGAGCGAGGAGCCTCTCGGCTTCGGCGTATCGGCCGCGTTCCTCTTCGATGATGCCCGCCACATGGAGCGCGGCGACGTGCCCGGGTTCCTTGACGAGAATCTCACCGCAAAGGATGACCGCCTCGTCGAGGCGGCCTGCCTGATGGAGCGCGAGCGCGCGCTCGAGCGGCCCGCCCACGCCGGCACGATCGGTCAAATGCCGACCCGTGCCAGATGCTCCGCCGGGTACCGATCGCCGGCGGTGGCACCGACCGGGAAGGCGGTGTCGAGCTCGACCGCCTCGGGCGGCGACAGCTTGATATCGAGCGCGCCCAGATTCTCCTCGAGCCGCTCGATGCGCTTGGTGCCGGGAATCGGCACGATGTCCGGGCCGCGCGAGAGCAGCCAGGCGATCGCGATCTGAGCGGGCGTCGCATTCTTCGCGTCCGCGATGCGCTTGAGGGTCGGCAGTCTGTCCGCGTTACGCGCGATATTCTCGGCAGCGAAGCGCGGATGCTCAAGGCGGCGGTCGCCGGCGACCAACGACTCGCGCGTCGGAATGGCACCCGAGAGGAAGCCGCGGCCGAGCGGGCTGTAGGCGACGAAGCCGATGCCGAGCGCGCGACAGGTCGGCAGGATCTCGGCCTCCGGATCGCGGGTCCATAGCGAGTACTCGGTCTGCAGCGCCGCGATCGGATGCACGGCGTGGGCGCGCCGGAGCGTCTTCGCACTTGCCTCCGAGAGGCCGAGATGGCGGACTTTGCCGGCCTTCACCAGCTCGGCCATGGCGCCAACCGTCTCTTCGATCGGCACATCGGGGTCGACGCGGTGCTGGTAGTAGAGGTCGATGACCTCGACGCCGAGGCGCTTCAGCGAGCCGTCGCAGGCCTGGCGGACATTCTCCGGCGTGCCGTCGATGCCGCTCTTCCCCTCGCGCGTTACCTGGCCGAATTTGGTCGCGAGCACGACCTTGTCGCGGATGCCCTTGAGCGCCTTTCCGACCACGGTCTCGTTCTGGCCCATGCCATAGGCATCTGCGGTGTCGAGCAGGGAGAGGCCCTGCTCCACGGCGCGGTGGATCGTCGCGATCGACTGATCGTCCTCCGCCTTGCCGTAGACCGATGACATGCTCATGCAGCCGAGGCCGATGGCGGACACCTTGAGGGAACGACCGATCGTGCGCTGCTGCATGCTATCCTCCGGGAATGCGGCGCCAGTGTCCTCGCTTTCGCGGCCGCCGACAATGTTCCTCCCGCCTGCATGACCTCTACCGCCGCACCCGCTCCATTCAAAGGCTTCCGCGATCCCGTCTTCGGCCGCTATCTCATGATGCGGCTGCTGGTCTCGCTCGCGACCCAGATGCAGGCGACCGCGGTTGGCTGGCAGGTCTACGACCTGACCGGCGATCCGATCGCGCTCGGCTTCGTCGGCCTGGCGCAGTTCGCGCCCATCATCCCGCTGATGCCGCTCTCGGGACAGGTCGCCGACCGCGTCGACCGTCGGCGCATCATCCAGGTCTGCGCCATCGTCTACCTCGCCCTGATGCTCGGGCTCGCCGTGCTGCCGGCGATGCTCGGCCACTGGTCGATCTACGCGATGCTGGTCGTCTTCGGCGCGACCCGCGCCTTCGATCACCCGGCCACGACCGCGATCCTGCCGAAGCTCGTCGAGACCCATCATATCCGCGCGGCGATCGCGCTCTCCTCCTCCGTCGGCCAGGCCGCGGCCATCGCCGGCCCGGCGCTCGGCGGCGTGCTCTATGTCTTCGGGCCTGAGGTCGTCTATGGCACGGCGATGGCCATGACCGCGGCCGCACTCATCGCCGTCGCCGGCATGCCGCCGGTGCCGCCGAGCTACGAAGGCACGGCGCGCCCCTCGATCTTCGGCGGCGTCACCTTCATCCTCGCCAACCAGACGATCCTGGGCGTCATCGCCCTCGACCTCTTCGTCGTCATGGTGGCGAGCGCCACGGCGCTCACGCCGATCATCGCCAAGGACATCCTCGCCGTCGGCCCCTGGGGCCTCGGTCTGCTGCGCAGCGCGCCTGCGATCGGTGCGCTCGCCATCAGCGCCTATCTCTCCTGGCGGCCGATCGATCGCCGCGCGGGCCTCGTCTTCCTCCTCTCGCTCGCCGCCTACGGCCTCGCCACCGGGCTGCTCGGTCTCTCCACCAACTTCCTCCTCTCGGCGCTGGCCCTGGCGCTCTACGGCGCCGCCGACCAGGTCAACGTCATCGTGCGCATGTCGATGATCCAGCTCGGCACGCCCGACGAGGTGCGCGGCCGCGTCGCTGCGGCCAATGCGATGGCGATCAACATGTCGAACCAGCTCGGCGGGCTCGAGGCCGGCCTCACCGCCGCCTGGCTCGGCGCACCGGGAGCGCTCGTTCTCGGCGGCGCGCTGACCCTGGTGCTTTCGGGTCTCGGCGCCGTCATCTTCCCCAAGCTACGCCGGGTCGATCGTCTCTAAGCGCGCAACCGCCCCCGCTCCCCAGCCTTATCCAGGGCAGGAAGATCGCGGGAGAGCGAGATGGAAAACGATAACGTACAGAATCTTTCGCACTTTCGGGAATGGTGGCTTCTTCTAGAGTGAAGGAGCAAACGATGAGCAGTGAGACTGCGATGGGCCAGGTGATCCAGATCGACGAGGCTCGGATCAGGGATCATCTGGGAGAGATGGTGCGCGGCACGGTCGAGGAGACGCTGAATGCACTCCTTGCGTCTGAGGCCGACCGTCTGTGCGGTGCGGGTCGCTATGAGCGCAGCGAAGCGCGGCAGGACAGGCGAGCCGGCAGCTACGATCGGACGCTGCAGACCAAGGCGGGAGACGTCAATCTCAAGATACCG